>Ga0265339_10002781_pt1 | contig 12436 bp, 7 predicted proteins | sample 4CB219metaG_FD_202085 | JGI IMG/M metagenome (GOLD analysis project Ga0265339, IMG submission 202085) | Rhizosphere microbial communities from Carex aquatilis grown in University of Washington, Seatle, WA, United States - 4-CB2-19 metaG | ecosystem: Host-associated > Plants > Roots > Rhizosphere...
GGGTCGGTCTTTTACTACGCGTCGGTTCTTGGCCAGGTTTGGTACACGGCCCACATCGTCGCCGTGCTCATCGGAATTCTCTTCGTCCGCTCGGCGCTCGACGCCCGCAGGCCAGCGACGGCGGGCCTGCTCCTCGGGCTGGGGATGGCGACCCGCCCCCCGCTCGGGTTCATGTGCATCTTCTTCGTGCTCGAATCTCTACGAGTCCTGGGCGGGCCCAAAGAGGCGATCAGGAACCCGCAAAACCGCGTCCGATTGGTGGTGCTGCTCCTCAAATTTGGGTTGGCGGCCTTGGCGATCGCGGCCGTGATGGTCGTCCACAACTACGTTCGGTTCCAGAGCCTGAGCGTCTTTGGCCACGAATACTTGAACATCGCCTGGGCGCAGCGGATCGAACGCTGGGGACTGTTCAACTACCACTTCCTGTCGCGCAACCTGACCGCGGCGCTGTTGCTCACGCCGCAAGTCTTCAAGAACTACCCCTACGTCAAGGTCAGCTCTCACGGCCTGTCGCTCCTCATCACGTCGCCGTTTCTCATCTACTGCGTGTTGCCGCGCGAGCGCAGCCCGCTCCGCCCGTCGCTCTGGTGGACCATCGGCGGCGTCGCCCTTCTACCGCTCCTCTACCAAAACTCGGGTTACATCCAATTCGGCTATCGCTTCAGCCTCGACTACATGGTGTTTCTGATGACGCTGATCGCCGTCGAAGGACGTCCCTTGTCGCGGGTGTTCAAGGCGATGGTCATCATTGCCATCGCCATCAACCTGTTCGGCGCGATCACATTCGATCGTTTCGGGGAGTTCCGGTACGAGGGGTTCTTCCCGCACGGCAGCGACTGAGGCGCCGTAATAGTTGTCGGTTCGGCGTCACGGCCCCCAGGTCGTGCCCGATGGGCTCGTCGGCGACGGGAAGTCGACGAACGCCCAGCTGCAATCCACGACCTTTGAAGGATCGACCGCCTGGGTCGGCGTCCCATCGACGACGACGCGGTTGTCGGTCGAGGGCAAGATAGGCAGGTTGACCGCGTTGACGGTGATGGTCGCGTCGGACGAGATGAGGTTGATCGCCTGCGGATCGTCGGCGACGACGTTGTCGAGTGAGATCACCAGAGGATGAGCCGGATTCGAGTAGCCGCCGCTCGACGCCTCCAGCCCCTGCAGCTTGACGCCGCTGGTGCCGAGGATGCGCACGTTGGAGAGAAAGATGTCGTGGAAGTTCGGGAAGAGCGGCGCCGCAGCGCTGGTGTCGCTGCTCACCGGAACGGCCTTGGTGCTGTAGTAAGGCGTATACAACAGCGCGTTCATCGCGTTCCGGATGCAAATGTGGTCGTAATAGACGAAGCTCACTTCGCCTCCGCGCGCGTAGTCCGACTTGATGCGCAGACCTTCTTCGGAGTTGTCGAAGCTGTTGTCGTAAGCGTGCACGTTGGTGACGCCGGAGTTGGTCTCGCTGCCAATGGAGATGCCGTGGCCCCAGTAGATGTGGTTGTGGGCGATCATGATCCCCCACTTGCGATCGGAGCGGACGCCGCGGTTGCCATCGACGCCGAACAAGCCGGAGCCCGCCGGGCTCGGGTTGGCGGAACCCTTGAGCACGATGTCGTCGTCGCCGGTGCTCACGTAGTTGAAGGCGAAGACCACGTTCTTGAGATAGCCGTCGAACGAGATTGCGTCGGCCGACGTCGTCGTGCTGCCGGTGGTGAGCTTCACCGACGTGGGCTTCGACGCCGACGCCGGGTCGAAGGCGTCGGTGTTCTTGACGTTGTCCTCGCCGAACAGGGCGCCGGTATAGAGCGGATTGAGATTGCCGACCGGGTTGGCGTACGCCGCCGTCGACGGCGTCTGCAGCTTCACGCCCCAGACGGTGAGCCCGTCCACGCCCGAGGGCACGAAGTGGAAATTGGCGCTGTTGTTCATGGTGATGCGGTAAAGGGTCAGGTTCTTGGCGTAGCTGAACACCATCATGCGAAAGTTCGACTGCGATGCGACGCCGGTCCTGCCGTTTTCGACCAGGTTGCCGAGATAGGCGAGGTCCCACCAGGTCATGTTCCGCGCCGATGATTTGGAGTTGACGACGGTTCCGCCGTCATCACAGGCGGCCCCGTCGGGCGCTTGCATTCCCGCGGCGTAGGCGACGTAGGTGTTCGAGCAGGTCATGTCGACCTTCATCAACGGGTAGAGCTTGTTCGTGGCGACAATCTCGGTGTAAGCGCGGCTATCGATGCTGCCATCGCCGACGATCGCCGAATTGACCAGGTTGCTGCCGTTGATGAGCGCCGTGCAATTGCTCGAGCTTCCACCCTTGGTCGAGCTGACGGCGGTGTTTGCACAGTAGGGACCTCCCGCTTTCGGCGAGAACGCGACCGCGTCGCGCGTTGCGAACAACGTCACACCGGTATCCAGCCAGAGCGTGACCCCCGAGGGCAGCGTGAGAGGACCGCTGATGAACGAGTCTCCCGCTCCGGTGCTGCTGACTTTGAGCCGCACCGCGAACTTTGACGCGCGGTATTGCGGCTTGGCGAGCTCCTCGCCCGCAGCGCCGGCGATGTTCAGGTTCGGATCGTTGGTTGCCATCTGCGTCGCGGTGGCATCCGAATCGGCTTGCGCGATCGTCGCGCCGACCTCGGCGTCGACCGCGGCGCCGCAAGCGTCCAGCGCCGCCTGGATACGCGCCTGATCGGGATTGACGACCGCCGGATCGGCAGCGACGCCCGCGCCCGACGGCGAAGGGTCGGCTTCGGGCGGCAATGCACCGTCCGGCCGTTTCACGTACTTGTCGCTGGCTTCGAGCGTGCTGCACAGCTCTTCCTCTGCCGGCAGCGCGGGCTCCGCCGGCAGATCCGAGTCGAAGGTCACCGTGCCGACCCGGAACGGCGCGCTCGAATACATCGCTCCGCCGTCGCACGCGGCGGCGGAGATGACTGCGGCGCTCGTGAGCGCGAGGCCGAGAGAGAAACGAACCCGGGCGCGACGCCCGCGAGCGGCGGTCATGGTCGGAGTGGATTTCATGTTGCTTCCTCCGCGTTCGAGAACCTGCGAGGACAAGACTAGAACCTCACCAGCGCGCCGAAGCCGGCGCTGCGCGGCCGATCACCAGGCGCGAGGTAGGCCTGCGTCGTTCCGATGTTGTTGCTGTAGACGGGCGTCCCCAGGTTGACGTCCTGCTGGGCCCGGTTCTGAATACCGGTAAAGAAGGCGTAGGCCCCGAACCGATCGGTGAACGCGTACTTGGCACCGACCGAGTATTGCGCCGATCGGTAGTCGGCGCCGGTGCCGTAGAACACGTAACTGAGGTCCGAGAGGAACCCCGCCGATGCCATCAGCGTGAGGCGGCCAATGGGCTGCGCAATCGAAGCCATCGCGCCGGTCTGGCGCATGACCCCGCGATTGAGGGGCGAATAGAATCCGCTGGTCGGCGGCATCAACAAGAGGAAGCCATAGTTGCTCCGCTCGACGCCGGCACCCAGGTAGGTTCCGAACGGGCAGCGGAACGATGCGATGAACTCGTAGTAGTACGTGGCCACGCCGTTGAGGGCGTCGGTTCGCAGGCCGAAGCCCTGCTCCAGGTTGTCGACGTCGACACCGGTATTGGCCTGACGATCGTACGCCGCGCCCAGCGAGAACCCGCCCATACGGAATAGCCCCGCGAGCGAAAAGCGGTCGCGCCGCGCGGATTGAGACAGCGTCTGGTCAGTCGCATACGAAGCGGCCACCTGAACCAACGAGCGTTCGTGGAAGACGGAGACAGCCGGAGACACGTAGTGAAGCGAGTTGTGATAGCGCTCCTCGCCGCGCCCGAAGATGCTCTTGCCGTTGCCGCTGAACTGGGCGGAGGTGTTGTTCCACAGGTCGAGACCGAGCACGGTCAAACCGAGGTTGCCGCCCATGTCGCCGCCCGACCCCACGAGCCGCCGATACGCCGAGTCGTTGTTGCCGGCGACCAATCGGCCGAGGCGCTTGTTCTCGACGCCGACGAAGCTGTTGCGCGAGACGATGCTGGTATGGGCGCCCTGGTCGGTGAGGCCTCCTTGCTCGAAGCCGGCGAGCGCGCCCTCGAGCTGCCAGAGCGCGCTCGTGTCGCCGGCCACGGCGACCGCGCCTGCGAATCCAATGCGTGACCCGCCGTCGACGACCCGAAATCGTGGGTCATAAGGCGTAGCGCCGCCTTTGGCCCACGAGCGCTCGAGCTGGATGTTGAGAAATCCGTAGACGCGCGATTGCACCTGGCTGGTCAGCGGAGGAACGCCCGACGGAAGCGGCGACGGCGGCGGCGGTGGAAGCGCGAGATCCGCCCGACCGCGCGCGCCGGGCAGAGCGCTGGGAGGCGCGGGCGGAGGCGGCGGCGGCGGCGGTGGCGGCGGCGGGCTCGAGACGACGGGCGGCGGCGAGGGCGGTGCAGCGCCGTTCGCGTCGTCTGGCGTGTCAGGCGACGAACCGGGCGCTGGGCCAACCTCAGGCGCAGGCGTCGTAGGCGGCGGCGGCGCAGCGGGAAGATCGGCCGGCCCCGCTGCCGGCGCTGGTGCATCGGGTTCGGCGGTCGACCCAGCGGCGCGGCGATCGGCATTTGGGGCCGCGTGCAGCAACGTCGATCCCCCGGCGAGGAACGCGATCGGAATCGCGGTCAGGAGCATGCCCATCGGCGCGGGCATCTTTTTCCGGGGCTTCCAGACCCAATCACTCTCATTCATCGTTTGCACCGTGGGCATTAAATGTCGGCGGCTGCGCTTTCGGCCGTTTTATTTTGAGACCAGCTCACTGAACAACGGTCGAGACGTGCAGACTTCCTGGACTGCGACGCAGATGGAAGAGTGTTCCCAGCGGCGACTATCGGCTCGCCCGTCTGAGCCTTCTCCCGCGAACGGACGCGTAGCGCGCCGTCGTTGCCCGCACCGCGCGGGTCGCGTAAGGTCCTCGCGCCAACATGGGTCTTTTCGACGAGCCGGCGCTGGAACGCGTAGTTGCCGCTGGGTGCTCGGCGTGCGGCGCAAGAAAGCTCGTGTTCCTGACGATCGTCGACGGCTCGCTGCCGCTGATGGGCGGAGAACCGGTAGGCAGGCTCAGCTGGGCCTACGACGGAGAAAAGTTCGTCGACGGCGTTTATCGCATCGAGTGCGCCGAGTGCCAGCACGCGGTCTTCGAGGCCGACGTTTGCCCGCGCTGTCACGCGCCGGGCGGCCTCGAGCGTGCGCTTCACGCCGTCAATCGCTGGCCGGTGCCGATCGCCTGTCCGATGTGTACGGAGGAAGAGGTGAGGTACAGGGCGTTGCTCCCGGCCCGCGTCACCTATGAAGGCGGCCGCGCCGAGCAGGCGCGCACCACGACCGAGCCGCACGACGAAGGATTCCACGGCTACCGCGTCGATTGTCGTGACTGCGGAACCGTATCGGAGCTCATCGATAGCTGCCCGCTGTGCAGCGCGCCTGGGCCATTGCGCGTGCGGCCGGGATAGCGTCGGCCCGCCCGTTTAACGGAGCGCCACGCACACAGTTAATACCGGTTTCCTGAAAGGCCGTCTTTCCTGACCTTCTGGCGCCGTGTGTCCTAGACCACTTTCCGTGCACGGCGTCGTTCCTCAGGAGCGATTCGAGTGAGCCCACGTAGGTCCGTGTGCAGATTTTTGAGCCAATAGATCGCTCTACGGCCACATTGAGCTTCGGGCGAGCCACGCGTGAACGCCGTCCCAGCCTTCACGCAGCCCGCCAAACCCCGCACGTCCATTCCTCGCTCGGCCAAGTCCGTCAATCGTTCCGCTCCCCTGGTTGAATTCGAGCGACCCATGCAACTGGAGATGTCGCAAATGAAAAAGACTCACGCCCTGGTAGTCGTGTCCTTCGCAGCGGTAGCCGTTGGCGCCGCGATCGCGTCATGTACATCGTTCTCGTCGGGCGACAACGGAGGCCAAGGGGGGGCCGGTGGTGACACCACGGGCGGCGGTACCGGCGGCATGACCACGACCGGCAATGGCGGTTCGACCGACACCGGCGCGGGTGGCTCGACCACCACCGGTGGGGGCGGATCGACCACCACCGGCGCCGGTGGCACGACCGGCACCGCCGGGGCGGCCGGCGCGGGACCTGGGACCGGCGGACGGACCGGGACGGGCGGGACGACGACCGGCGCGGGCGGCACGACGACCGGCGCCGGCGGCACGGTCGCCAGCACCAGCTTGCCCTGCGACATCTTGAACGCGGCCGGCAACACCTGCGTGGCGGCGCACAGCACAATCCGGCTGCTCAACAGCAAGTACACCGGGCCTCTGTACCAGGTCTGCAAGGGCGCCACGGCACTCGGACCGAACGCGTGCACCGGCGGAGCCGCGGCCGAGATGGACATCCCCCAGCTGAACGGCTACGCCGACTCGTCCGTTCAGAACACGTTCTGCGCCGGCGCCGTGTGCTCGATCCTCACGATCTACGATCAGTCCGGCATGGGCAATTTACTCCGGCCGTCGCCCAAGGGGGGTCACTCACAAACAGCCAACGGCCCGGCCATCGCCACCGCGCTCCCGACCAAGGCGGGCGGCCACAATCTCTACGGCGTCTACATCAGGCAGGTCCAGGGATATCGTGCCGGGTGCACCCAGTGCGCGATCGCACCGGGACCGGCGAAGGGAGTGGCTACCGGCGATATGCCGGAGACCGAATATATGGTGACCAGCCAGAATAAACTCATCGACGGTTGCTGCTTCGACTACGGCAATGCCGAAACCGACTCCATCGACGACAAGGCTGGTACGATGGAAGCGGTGTACTTCGGCGGCGGCGTCGTTTGGGGCACCGGCGCTGAAGGCGGCCACTCCGACTCCACCAACCCCTGGGTCATGGCCGACCTCGAAGACGGCCTCTATGCCGGATGGTCGACCACCCTTCCCCCCTCGGCCTCCCAGCAAATCGTGAGCAATACGGCCCTCCACTTCAACTTCGTCACCGCGCTCATCATCGGTGACACCGCAGACAAGAACGCCGGCAAGGGCCGCTTCGCCATCATGGGCGGCGATGCCACGTCCGCCAGTCCGCTCAAGGTCATGTACGACGGCATTCGCCCCACGACCACTGGCTACAACCCTTCGAAGAAGCAGGGGTCCATCATCCTCGGCACCGGCGGAGACAACAGCAACACGGCCGAAGGATACTTTTACGAAGGCGTCATGGCGCAGGGGGCCGCGTCGACGGCGACCCTAGCCGCCCTCCAGGCTAGCATTGCTGCCGCGAAGTACGGTCAGTAGCTCGAACTGCTGCCATGCTGCGCAAATCGTTTGTCTCCTTGGTATTGGGGGGAAGCCTTGTCTCCATTCCGGTCGCGGCGCAGGAACCCGCGGCTGAAAACGCAGCCGAGACGCCCCCGGCAACGGCACAACCCGCCGTTCCGCCACCGGCGGCGGCCCCCGCTGAGGTGAAATCTGAGGTGGGCCAGCCCGGCGGCTGGCGCACCGAGATCAGCGGCTACTTCCGAGCGCCGATGTCCCTGGGCATCAGCTCGCGACAGAGCCCCGACTCGCTGGACCTCACTACTGGCAAGCTCACCGGTCCGTCCAAGACGCAGATAGCGTACGGGCCGAACCGGGTCGTCGACTGGAACTACTACAGCTTCGCGTATACGCGCCTCCAGGAACAGGACTGGGCCGAGTTCTTCATCCACGCGAAGAAAAAGCACGTCGACGCAGCGGTCGGGTGGATGGGCTACTGGTTCAGCGCTGTCGGTTTTCGCAACTACGACGCGGCGTGGGCGCCGGGTCTGGCCTATGTCGCGCTCGACAGCGATTTCCAGGCCGCCAACCTCAACCCGAACATTACGTTCACGGCGGGAGCCTGGTGGCCGAAGTTCGGATACTTCGAGAAGTACGACACCTATACGCTCGGGCGATTCCGCCAGATGGGCGAACAGCTCAGGCTGGAAGTCCCCCTCAACCCGGATCTCACGGTGGTTCTCACCGAAGGTTTCGGCACCAACCGGGACGGCACGTTCAACACTGGAGCCCCCCCTTTCTACGGGTCGCAGACGGCGATCGACTTATTGACGTACTGGAACGCGCAGATCAAGTTCAACAATGTTCTCGACGCCTCGATTCACTACAACACCATGTGGACCGCGGACCCCAACAAGTTCACTCAGTCCATGGCATCGGGGAACAGCAAGTCCTTCACCACAGCGGAGCAGGCCCATCTGACCGTCCTTGGCGCCGAGGCACACGTCCGCCTTCCCCGCCTGGGTCACGCCTGGATATCCCCGTCTTTCATCAGCGTCCGGAACGGCTGGGCGCTCGACAACGGGGGCACCGAGGTCATGCATTCGCTGGGCGGCGCGGGCATTGCCGGTAACTACCTGGGATACGCCAGCAACACCGACGTCGACACCGGCAGCGGATCGATGTTCAATCTCGGCTTCCTCTACGAGAACTCGCTCGCGAATATCCAGGGCCAGGCGCCGGGGACGTTGCCCGACGTGATGTTCAGCGTGTTCGGTCTCCTGGCGGACTCCAATCTCAACTTGCCGACGCCCCCCGCGGGCACCTCGACAACCAGCATCCCAGCGTCCAACATCAAGCAATTCAAGTGGGGCGCGGACGCAACCGTGCAGCCTTTGACCTGGCTCGGGGTCATGCTCCGCTTCGACTACGTCAACTACGACCTCGAAGCCCCGGGGTTCGTCTTCCTCGCCGTCACCCCGCGGGTCATCGTTTCGTCGCATTTCCTCTCCACCGAACGCATCTATCTCCAGTACTCGCGGTACAAATATGGCGACAAGATGACGCTTGGCGGGAACTGGCCGTGGCAATCGCCTCTCGTCCCGGGAAGCAGCGTCATTCAACAGGGGGCGTACCAGGGCGCGGTGCCCGACGAGAACGTCGTCAAGCTCCAAGCCGACATCGCGTTTTGAGCTCGAACACCGATCGTTTCGTCCTGGGCGTCGACTTCGGCACGGATTCCGTCCGCGCCGTGGCGGTGGGCGCATCGAACGGCGCCATCGCCGGTAGCTGCGTGGTGCCCTATCGCCGCTGGGCGGACGGTCTCTACTGCGATCCGGTCGCCAACCGGTTCCGCCAGCACCCGCTCGACTACCTCGAGGCGATGCAGCCCGCGATCGTGGGCGCGCTGCGAGAAGGTGGAGACGGCGTCGCCGCGCGCATCGCGGGCATCGCCGTCGACACCACCGGCTCGACGCCGGTGCTCGCGGATCGCGAAGGCACGGCGCTCTCGCTGTTGCCCGCGTTCCGGGACGACCCGGACGCGATGTTCATCCTGTGGAAGGACCACACCTCGGTCAGCCAGGCGGAGCGGATCACCGCGCTGGCCCAGAGCTCGAACGTCGACTTCACGAAGTACGAGGGCGGCATCTACTCGTCGGAGTGGTTCTGGGCCAAGGTCCTGCGCGTCGTCGAGACCAATCCACGCGTGGCGGAGGCGGCGGTCACGATCCTCGAGCACTGCGACTGGATCCCGGCGGTGCTCACCGGGACCCGCGATCTGAAGCAGATCCGGCGCAGCCGCTGCGCGGCCGGACACAAGGCGATGTGGCACGCGGCATTCGGCGGCTACCCGTCCGACGAGTTCCTCGCCAAGTTGAACCCGCAGCTGCCGCGGCTCAAAGCGTCGCTCGGCACCGAGACCTGGACGTCTGATCTGCCGTTCGGCACGGTCTGCGACGAGTGGGCGCACAAGCTGGGGATCCCGCGCGCGACCGTGATCGCCGTGGGCGCCTTCGACGCACACATGGGCGCCGTCGGCGGCGGCATCCAGCCCTATCAGCTGCTCAAGGTGATGGGCACCAGCACCTGCGACGTGCTGCTGGCGCCGCGCACGGAGAAACCGGAGACGCTGGTCCCCGGCATCTGCGGCCAGGTCGACGGCTCGGTGCTTCCGGGCGCGATCGGGTACGAGGCGGGACAATCGGCGTTCGGCGACGTCTACGCCTGGTTCAAGAAGCTGCTCTGCTGGCCGCTGGCGCTCATGCCGGCGGAGCTCGGCCCCACGGATCCCGTGGCGCGCGAGCGACTCATCACGGCATGGACGGATCGGATCATTCCCGAGCTCGAACGCGCCGCGCTGGCAATCCCGCCCGCGGAGACCGCAGTCCTCGCGCTCGACTGGATGAACGGGCGGCGCACGCCCGACGCCAACCAGCGCCTCAAGGGCGCGATCACCGGCATCCAGCTCGGGACCGACGCGCCGCGGATCTATCGCGCGCTGGTCGAGGCGACCGCCTTCGGCTCGCGCGCGATCGTCGAGCGTTTCCGCTCGTCGGGGATCCCGATCGAGAGCGCCATCGCGATCGGCGGCGTCGCCAACAAGAGCCCGTTCGTCATGCAGACCGTGGCGAACGTCATGAACATGGACATCGCTGTCTCGGCCGCCGAGCAGGCGGTGGCCTTGGGCGCGGCGATGTTCGCCGCGACCGCGGCCGGTCTCCACCCCACTGCCACCGACGCACAACGTGCGATGTCAGCGGGGATCGAACGGGTCTACCACCCGGATCCGGAGATGGCAGCCCGATACGACGTGCTTTATAACGAATACCTCTCGCTGGGATCGTTCGTGGCGCGCGAGCTGACCCACTGAGAGAGCGAGGTTTTCCCATGATCGATCTCCGCAAGAACGAGCTCTGGTTTCTCACCGGCAGTCAGCACCTCTACGGCGACGACACGCTGAAGCAGGTCGCCGAGCACTCGCGCGCGATCGCCGATTCGCTGGATCGTTCCGGCAAGATCGCCGCGCGCGTGGTCGTGAAGCCGACGCTGACCGACCCGGACGCGATCCTGAAAGTCTGCCTGGAAGCCAATTCGTCGCCGGCGTGCGCGGGCGTGATCACGTGGATGCACACGTTCTCGCCGTCGAAGATGTGGATCGCCGGGCTGACGCGGCTCGATAGACCGCTCGCCCATCTGCACACGCAGTTCAACCGCGATCTGCCTTGGGGCGAGATCGACATGGACTTCATGAACCTGAACCAGTCGGCGCACGGCGACCGGGAGTTCGGGTTCATCGGCGCGCGCCTGCGCCTGCCGCGCAAGATCGTCGTCGGCCACTGGCAGGACGAGGCCGTGCTCGCCAAGCTCGATGGCTGGGCGCGCGCCGCGTGCGCGTTCGCCGACTCGCAGCGGATGAAGATCGCGCGCTTCGGCGGCATGAACATGCGCGAGGTCGCCGTGACCGGCGGCGATCGCGTCGAGGCGCAGATCAAGCTCGGCTGGTCGGTCAACGGCTACGGCGTCGGCGATCTCGTTGGGCGCATCGCCGACGTCGCCGAAGCTCAGATCGACGCGCTGGTCGCCGAGTGCGATCGCGCCTTCGCCGTGGTGCCCGCGCTGGCTGCCGGCGGCGCGCGCCATTCGGTGCTGCGCGATGCGCTCCGACAGGAGATCGGCATCCGCGGCTTCCTCGACGAGGGCGGATTCACCGCGTTCACCACGACGTTCGAGGACCTGCACGGTCTCAAGCAGCTGCCCGGGCTCGCTTGCCAGCGACTGATGGCCGCTGGCTACGGTTTCGGCGCCGAAGGTGACTGGAAGACCGCCGGCCTCGTGCGCGCGATGAAGGTGATGTCGGCCGGCCTGCGCGGCGGCGTCTCGTTCATGGAGGACTACACCTATCACCTCGAGCCAGGACGCGAGCGCGTGCTCGGCGCGCACATGCTCGAGGTTTGCCCGTCGATCGCGGCCGGAAAGCCGTCACTGGAGATTCATCCACTCGGCATCGGCGGCAAAACCGATCCCTGCCGGCTGGTGTTCGATACGGCGCCGGGTCCCGCGGTGGGCGCCACGCTGGTCGACATGGGCGGGCGCATGCGGATGATCGTCAGCGAGCACGACGTCGTCAAAGCCGATCAGCCGCTGCCCAAGCTCCCGACCGCGCGCGCGGTCTGGATTCCGCGGCCGAACCTCCAGACATCGGCCGAGGCGTGGATCCTCGCGGGCGGCGCGCACCACACCAGCTTCAGCCTCGCGGTGACCTCCGAGCAAATGAAAGACTTCGCCGCGATGGCGGGCGTCGAGTTCATTCGCATCGGCAAGGGCACCGAGATCGCCGCGCTGGAGAACGAGCTGCGCTGGAACGACGCCGCCTATCGGCTGCGCGGCTGAACCGCGCGCCGACGAGCGCCTGATTCAGGCTCTGGTGGTGGCAGCGGTGTGGGAGCTCGATTCCTCCCGACCGCACAAGCGGACTTTTCCGGGGCTCCGCTCCAAGTCAGTGCGGGCCCGGATTTCCACTTCCTCGGCGGCACAGATCTGAATCTGAATTTGAGAGGACGAGGTCCGCGATGCCCGAAGGCATCCACCCGTCCGGTTCGACGGCGATCACGTCAGAGAACCATTCCCGCAGTGGAGCGGCCGATAGGCCGTAACGGCGCCGAGAACCACCGCGCGCGTCCGCGGGGGTCGCGTCGCGCGACTATTCAGAACGGGCAGGCGAAGCACTTCGAGCAGAGCAAGACGCCGGTG
>Ga0265339_10002783_pt1 | contig 12430 bp, 7 predicted proteins | sample 4CB219metaG_FD_202085 | JGI IMG/M metagenome (GOLD analysis project Ga0265339, IMG submission 202085) | Rhizosphere microbial communities from Carex aquatilis grown in University of Washington, Seatle, WA, United States - 4-CB2-19 metaG | ecosystem: Host-associated > Plants > Roots > Rhizosphere...
TCCAAGTCGCGCTCGCGGTCGGCGTTGAAGAAAAACTGCGACGCTCCACTGGCGCTTTCGTGGTATTTTCGGACGATCGACGTGATCAAATCGACCGAAACCAAGGGACGAAGGAATTCGGACGGATAGCGAGTTGATAGATTCTCGAAAACCGCGAACGCTTCATCCAACTTGCCGTCTTGCAAGCGATTCGACCACAGTTGGCAGAAGGCCAAGGGGGGCCACCGTTCGCCCTGTTCGGTGCAGAGGTTTTCCAAGAGCAGCGTCGCTTCTTCACGTCGACTGAGCTTGACGAGGCAAAGTGCCTGCTTATAGCGTGCCTCCTGACTGAATTCCCAGGTGGTCGAAGTTACCGCCGCATCCTGATATTCCGCGAGCGCGTCGGCAAATCGTCCGCGTGAGAACTGGTCGTCGCCACTCTCCAATGGACTGGCAGATTTGGGAAGCGGCCGGCTGTCGGCGCGCAGCGACGTCAGCCCCAGCGCCTCAGGCCACTCGACGGCGAAGACGGCTGACTTCGCTTGCGACAATGGAACGAGGTCGTGAAAATCGACGACCGGCAGGTCGTTCAACTTGAAGCTCAGGTGGTTCGCAACCCTGCTCACCGAGAATCGCCATGCTCCGACCGGCGGGTCGAGCGGCTCGCGCCGCAAGGGCGCGCCGTTGCGCAAAATGACCAATTCCAGTGGTTGTTTGTGGTCGCCGGCATGCGTCGCTGGACCAACGAGGAAGCCGTAGCCCTGAACGCCCCTCGGGGTTTGCGAATCGGTGCCGACGAGTACGCCGAACGGGCTTTTGGGAATGTCATCGCAATGAAACTCCGCCTCGACGCGCGCGTCGCCGACACAGGCGACGCGAGTCGCGATGGTGCCGGCCTTCGCACGGAGCAGGTCGCCGTCGATGTGGACCACTTCAGGGTCGAAAACCTCAGCGACATTGGCGAAGGGAGGGCCAAGTTCGAAAACCAGTTGCCAATCGCGCAAGCGATCGGCTAGTTTTTCGCTGAGCTCGGCGGCGCGAGTTCCGTCGCGTACCGCCAGCGCGGCGATACCAGCCTCGATCCGCGCCGATTCGTCTTCCGGCACGCGTTCCTTCTGGATGGCCTTCTGAATCGATGCGGCGAATCGCTGGTGAAATTGTTCCCGGTCCAGCTCGGCTTGCTTAGGGACCATCGTGGCCAGGCGGTCGATCTCGGCTTCCGTATCGTTGAAATGCGAAGGCGTCAAATCGTTCGCGTCGATTCGGTCTCGAATAACTCGTTGCAACTCGGCGGTGCGCCTCGTTGCGGAGGCGGAGTACGTGAACCAGGCGATGGTGAGCAGCAAGATCGTGGTCAGCGCCGCGACCACCGGTCGGCGGCGGATCATTCGAGAAATTTTGCGAGGCCAACCTTCACGCCGCGCCAGGATGGCTTCGCCATCGATGAAACGCTGCAAGTCCGACGCCAACGCGGCCGCCGAGGCGTAGCGCCGAAGTGGTTCTCGCGCCATTGCCGTCAGGCATATCGTCTCCAGATCGCGATGCGTATGCGGGGCTAGCTTGTGCGGGGCGGGCGGTTCGTCGACCTGCACCTGACGGAGTACCTCGCCGCTATTGCCGACATAGGGTGGGCGTCCGCAAAGCAGATGGTAGAGCACTGCGCCAAGCGCGTAAATATCGGACCACGGTCCGACATCGCGCAGTTGCCCAGCCGCCTGTTCCGGGGCCATGTAGGCCGGTGTACCCAGCACTTGCCCCGATTGGGTCAACTCGCTTTGAGTCAGCGCCATTTCCTTCGCCAGCCCGAAATCCATCAGGATAGGCTGGCCCGACGCCCGGTCGACCATTACATTTTGCGGTTTGATGTCGCGATGGACGACACCCTGTTGATGGGCAAATTCGACGGCCCGGGCCAGCACGGCCACCATTTCGGCGGCTTCCCGAGCCTTGGGCTTTTGATGCCGAGCCCATTGCCCCAGCGACTCACCCTCGATAAAGGCCATCGTGATATACGGACGATTGCCGGTTTCGCCCACCTCGAAGATCGTACAGATGTTGGGGTGCCGCAGCCTGGCGGTTGCCCGGGCCTCGCGCAGGAATCGCTGGCGGTCGGCGTCGTCCATCCAATCGCCCGCCAAAGGCATTTTGACGGCCACCAGCCGATCGAGCACCTTGTGCCGCGCTTGGAGTACGATCCCCATGCCTCCTCGGCCCAGGAACTTTAGCACGTCGTGCTCGGGGACAACGGGCCACTCCGATGGTTTACGGAATTCGTCCGTTCCAACGGCGGCTGGCTCGAGCGGAACCGTCAACTCCTCGGCGGCGAGCTCTTCATCGACGCGACCCAGGGCGGCGGCGAGCGCGGCGCCTAGTGACGGAAACCGCGCGGTAGGGTCGGTACGAGGCGGCCGGTCCCCCCACCGATGACGTGCGCGATATTCAACGGCAACCAGTTCCAGCGGCAGTTCACCAATTGGGGCCAGTTCAGGAAACTCGCGCAGGTACTCTTCGATCCGCGGCCGACGAGAGAGGCCACCGCCGGGCTTCGGAGCGAGTGTACTATCGAGCGACCCGGCCACACTATCGAGCGAATTAGCCAGCTTCCAGCGATATTCCAGGTCGACAGGGACTAAGGCCAGGAGCGCCTCGCGACGTTTAGCCACCTCCCGCGGCAGAAAGTCGGCCAGCGCTGGAGGGCAGCCACCGCGCCAGGCCTGTTCGAAGTCAGCGACGAGGGCCTCGATGTTCGCGCCGTGGGTGCTGAAGAATTGCGGCGATGGGTCGGTATTGGACATGCAATGTCACAGGGCCGGAACAAACGCCCACTCGTCGAACGAGTCATGCATCACGACCACCGCTTCCAGAAAACGTCGAAACTGTAGTCGTCGCCCTGCATTATGCCCCGCAGGTAGCAAGGGTGCAAGAATTTGGCATACGAGCGCCTCTGTGCGGCTTTTACCTGGGAGTGAGTTTCAGAGCCGAGACTCGGCTCGGGCTACGCTTTCCGCTTGCTGCCGGCACCGACGGGTCTGCCGGAAGCGGCTGGGCTCATGGCGGAGAGCGCCGACCTGGCCAGCGTTCCCTGCTGGGCACAGGAGCGGGCTCGCACGGTCCGGGCGCTGGGTTCGCCGTGCCAGCGGAGGAACTGCCCCAAAACGTCGTGTCCCAAGCGCAGCAAACTCTGCGACAAACCGCGCTCGACCTCATGAATCGGCTGGCCTTCTCGGACGAACGCCCGGACGAATTCCTACAACTTCGCCAACTCTTCCCCCAGTTTTTTCGACCTTGAGAACGCCGGCAGTGTGTGTCATGCTCAAGATGGGTGCTGACGACATGCCATTTGGCGATCAAGGTGCGTGCTGTGTCAACCAACTCGCGGTGATTCCATGATCAGCATCTTTGAGTCCATCACCAAGCGCCTGGCGGAAGTTTGGCGCTCAGAGGAGCCATCGGGACGCGGACACAAGTATCGCTGCCAGTGCGGACGGCCAGTTTTCTTCCGTAACAGCCTCTGCCTCGGATGTAAATCCGTATTGGGCTATGAGCCGGAAATGGCGCTGGTGTGCGCGCTGCAACCAGGTCCAAACCCGGACGCTTGGAGACTGCACGGAACGGAAAAAAACGCACCTTTGTGGCGGCGCTGCGAGAACTTCGATTCCCCGGCGGGCTGCAACTGGCTGGTACCGGCGTCAGAGGAGGAAACCCTATGCCGCTCCTGCCGACTGAACCAAACGATTCCAAACCTGGACGATGCCGACAACCGTCGCTGGTGGCGTCAGATCGAAAATGCCAAGCGGCTGCTGGTGGCACAACTTTTGGGTTTGGGACTTCCCGTTAAGTCCAGGGTCAACGAGGATCGCGAACGGGGAATCATGTTTGACTTTCTACGTTCGCCGGAAAAGGGGCCGCGGGTGCTTACCGGCCATGCCCATGGCCTGATCACGCTCAATGTGGAAGAGGCTGACGACTCGATGCGCGAGAAGACTCGGAACGAATTGCGCGAACCCTACCGCACACTTCTAGGGCATTTCCGCCACGAAATCGGCCACTACTACTGGGACCGTCTAGTCGCAGGCACGCCTTGGCACCAGAAATTCCGTGAACTCTTCGGCGACGAGCGGCAAGACTACGCCGCGGCGCTCAAGCGAAATTACGAACAGGGTCCGCCGCCCGACTGGGCGGATCGACACATCAGCTCTTATGCCTCCGTGCATCCCTGGGAAGACTGGGCGGAATGTTGGGCCCATTACCTTCATGTCGTAGACAGTCTCGACACCGCGCTGGGCTTTGGTTTGCGCGGCGAGGACGTGGAAGCGGCAGTGGAACCGTTCTCGGTGAGCGATCTGTACGACCCGGATGTTTCGGATGCGAAGCGCGTCGTATTGCTGGTGAACTCTTGGGTGCAATTAACCATGGTGCTCAATGAACTGGCGCGAAGCATGGGCCAACACGACTTCTACCCCTTCGTCATGTCGCGCCGAGTGTTGCGTAAACTGCATTTCATTCAATTGATCGTGAAAGAGTCGCGCGGCGGGTATTCCATCGTCTAGTCGTCAAGGGCGCACTCAGCCTGCACCCGGACGAGACTCGGCTCAGGCTACGCTTGCCGCTCGCTCCGTGGGTCGACGAACTTGGCAAAGAGCACTTCGGGCTGAAGGAATGCCGATCGAGGCGCTGAAGATTCGGCCTTGTCTGTGTTCTTCCTGACGGGCACGTCGGCGGGAAGCCGCCGATCAAGGCCTGATCATGCCGCCAGCATCCCGCGCCGACGCGCGGCGGGCAAGGGCCGGGCTACTGCTGGAGCAGCGAGGCCGTTGACGGGTTTGCCGCACTCGGTGAGCTTTGCCTTCTGGCCGGCGCTGCACTCGGCCCACGCGCGGGGATCGTGGCGCTACTCACGGAAGGAGGATCGGATCGCCAGTATGTCAGCGTCTATCGCTCGATTCGACAATTGGGCAATGCCTGCCGAAGCTCCGTCAGACCACCGTCAGAGACTTGAGTACCATCGAGAAATAGCTGTCGTAGTCCTGTCAAGCCGTGCAGGTGGGCCAGGCCAACGTCCGTGACTTGAGTGCCACCGAGAAAAAGCATCTCCAGCGACTTCAGACCGCGCAGATGGGCCAGCCCAGCGTCGGTAACTTGGGTGTCTTCGAGAGAAATCCATTCCAGCCACGTCAGCGCTTGCACGTGGGCCAGGCCAGTATCCGTAACTTGAGTGCCATTGAGATGAAGCCACTCCAAGCGATTGAGGGCTTGCAGGTGCGCCAGACCAGCACCCTTGACTTGAGTTGCATTGAGAAAAAGCCATCGCAGGCCAGTCATCCCTTGCAGGTGGGCAAGGCCGAGGTCCGTGACTTGGGTGCCCTCGAGAGAAAGCTCTTGCAACTCCGTGAGCCCGTGCAGGTGCGCCAGCCCAGCATCGGTGACTTGAGCGCCATCAAGAAGAAGCACTTGCAACTCCGCCAGCCCCTGCACGTGCGCCAGCTCAACATCCGTGACTTCAACGTGACCGAGAGAAACCACTCGCACCTCATCGAAGTAGTCCTGCGGCAGCCAGCGTCGCAGGAATGGCCTGGGGAATGTCTCGCTCGATTCCTGGTCGGTCCCCTCCTGGTCGCGCTCGTAGTATTTGACTTCACCGCCGAGCGCTTCAATGGCCGCCACAGCCCGTCGCTGCCTCTCGGCCGGCACGACGACCAGGCTCAATCCCACGCATAGCACGGTCACGACGACCAACAGCGTGGCCAGGCTGAACTGACCCCAGCGGCGTTTCGGCTTCAGCATGTTCACGAGCTTGGCGAGGGGCATGGCCATGCCCGCCAACATCCCACGCCGGCGGGAATTGGGCAAGGGATGGCATCTCGCCAGGAGCGGACCCATCGCCCGCAACCCAGCCCGCCCGCAGCCAGGCTCGGGCTAGGCTTGCCGCATGCTCCCTCGCACCGGCAGAAGCGCAAGAGCAGCTCGGGGCGCGCGGCATGTCGCTGATCTTGGCCCTTTTCTTGGGCCAGCCCAGATAGGCGTCGCCCGTCAATTGAGCAAGTTGTTGCTGCCGCCCCGTCCTGGTAAACTCGCTCCAGCAATGTGGCGCCCAAGCACAAATTCCAGTCTCGCATCAGGAGCGGTGGTATGTTGAGAGGTCGCGAGGTTCTGTCACTCATGTGCGTTGGGTTGGGTGTGGTGCTCGGTCTGGCGGCATCGGCCGCCAGATTCGACCCTCTTCGACGGGCCGCCGCCGACTCGCCCGCTACGGCGCCGCAGGTCGCGGAGTCGTCCGACGTGCCGCGGGAAATGGCAATACCCTGTTGCCCGACGGACCTCGGCAAGGAATTACTGCTGGCCCAGTCGGGCGGAAATGAGGTGGGGGCCCAGCCCGCAGTTCGCACGGCGTCGCGCAAGAAGCCCAACATCGTGGTCATCATGGGCGATGACCTCGGAATCTGGAACATCGGCGCCTACCACCGAGGCATGATGGCCGGCAGAACGCCGAACCTCGACAAATTGGCCAAGGGGGGGATGCTGTTCACTGACTACTATGCCGAGGCGAGCTGCACGGCGGGCCGGGCGAACTTCATCACCGGGATGTTGCCGATCCGCACCGGCCTGACGACGGTCGGTCAGGCGGGGGCGAAGATTGGGATGCCCGCGGCCGCGCCGACGACCGCAACAGTGCTCAAGTCCCTAGGCTATGCCACCGGGCAGTTCGGCAAGAACCACCTGGGCGACCTCAACGAGTTCCTCCCCACGGTGCATGGCTTCGACGAGTTCTTCGGCTACCTTTATCACCTCGACGCGATGGAAGACCCGTCCCATCGCAATTACCCACCGGCCCTCAAGGACTCGATCGGTCCACGCAATATGGTTCATTCCTGGGCGACCGACAAGGACGACGCCACGTTGCAACCGCGCTGGGGCAAGATCGGCAAGCAGAAGATCGAGGACGCCGGCACGCTCGATCCGAAACGGATGGAGACCGTGGATGACGAAATTCTCGATCTCGCGCTGAAGTTCACCGACAAAGCCCAGGCCGACGGCAAGCCGTTCTTCCTCTGGCTCAATCCGACGCGCATGCATGTCGTCACACACTTGTCGGAAAAATACGAGAGCCTGCGCACGCCGGAGAACGGCTGGTCCATCCAGGAAGCCGGCATGGCGCAGCTCGACGACATCGTCGGCGCAGTGATGAAGAACCTCGAAGAAAAAGGCCTTGAGGAGAATACCATCATCCTGTTCACCACCGACAACGGTACCGAGAACTTCACATGGCCCGACGGCGGGCAGACGCCCTTTGCTGGCGGCAAAGGGACGGCCATGGAAGGCGGGTTTCGGGCGCCTTGCATCCTCAGTTGGCCCGGTAAGGTGCCGGCAGACACGGTACAGAACGGAGTCGTCTCCGGCCTGGACTGGTTCCCCACATTCGTCGCCGCGGCGGGCAACCCAAACATCGCAGCGGAGCTGCTTAAGGGAAAACAGATCGGCGATAAGACCTACAAGGTTCATCTCGACGGTTACAACCAGATGGACCTGATCACCAACAAGGGTCCGTCGGCGCGCCACGAGATCTTCTACTTCACGGAGGGCACGCTCAGCGCCGTGCGGATCGACGACTATAAATATCGCTTCACCAACCAGCCAAACGGCTGGCTCGGCGCCACGGAAAAGGTCGATTGGCCCATCCTCTGCAACCTCCGCCTCGACCCGTTCGAGCGAACCGGGATGTTCGATGGCAAGAACGGATCGATTAATTACTATGCCTGGTTCGCTAACGAATTCTGGCGATTCGTCTTGGTGCAACAGGAGGTGGGGAAAATGGCCCAGACGTTCCTCGAATACCCGCCGATGCAAAAAGGCGCGAGCTTTAACCTGGAGTCGCTTAAAGCGGAGCTGGAGAGGAAAATGGAGCAGATGAAGAAGTCACCCGGTAACTAGCGGAACGATCTTCACGGCGGACGAGGTGCCCCGAAAGTCGTCGTGACGCCTGCACTCGAAACGAGCAGCTATGAAAGTGCGTTAACCAGATCGTGCCCATTTTTGTGCGCGATCATCAGCGCCAGTTGCCCGCCGGGGCTATGGCGCGTGATGGCTACGCAGTCGGGGTGGTCAAGATCTACGCACGGTCTTATGTCAACGCACCTCAGTTGGTGTTTATGCGCGTCCGAGACGACGGGCAGCTTGATCCAGCCGATACCTACACCAGCGATTGGATCGGCGCCCGTGGCAAGGGGACGCCCCACACGCTTAGCGGCGAGGGCGCTCCGATCATCGGCATTCATGTGCTGTGCGGAAAGGACTCATCGTCGATGCGATGGCATTGGTCGTGAACGGCAGCGCAAAGGACGACTCGGCCGACTCGCCGGAAAGCGAGGCCACGAGCGGCGACGAGCGGAAATCCGGGGACTAGCAGCATGTTGAAGCCCTTTTCGCCCTCAACCCGCAACTCCACCGTCACGCCTTGCACGGCTGCTGACGATTTTCCGTCAAACCAATCCTGGCCCTCGCGCAGGTCGTTGAAAATCGAGGCACCTTGGAAATAGAAACGCCCGGGAAATAGAAACGCCCGGTCGCGTTCGACCGGGCGTTCCTTTCTCGTCGTTGCTGTCGGCCGCCCTCGGGTAGAACCCTTGGGCCGCCTCCTTTTGTTGCGGCGGCCAATGTCAGGCCGCCGCTAAGCCAACTACTTCTTCTTCTTGGCTGCCTTCTTCTTGGGTGCTGCCTTCTTCTTGGCTTTCTTCTTGGCCACCGTACGTCCTCCTAACACAAAGTGACGGCGACTTCCTTGCCGCTTGCCGGGCTGGGGCGGAAGCTCGACAGGTGGGTCGCCACGGAATTGAGGCAACCGACACGCCCACGACTTGCCAGACTCGCATGAGAGCGGTACGACATGCAGTGGTTCATCGGTTACACTCGCACAGACCAACCGGAGACGAACCACACGCGACGATCGCTTCCATGCTTGTCGCGGTGTGTCCGCTGCCGGACTCGGTCTGATTAAGACAGTATCGTAAGCAATTTTTAAAAATGTGCAAGCATAATTCCTGGTCCGATCAGTATCGACGGCGCCGCGACGCCGCCAAAGCCTTCGGTCGGATCTTCTCGTTGCCTTTGGTGAAGCGCGTGCGCGACGTGCTGCTCGACTGCGTGCACGACCACGCGCGTGTGCTCGAAGTCGGCGCCGGCGATCGCCGCATGGGCGAGTTGCTTCGCAACCGGCGCGCCGGTATCGAGTACCGTTCGCTCGATATCGATCCCATCGGCGATCACGATTATCACGACTTCGCGGAAATCGAAAACCGCTTCGACTGCGTGTTCGCGTTCGAGGTCGTCGAGCATGTCGCGTTCGACGATCTGCCGGGCTTGCTAACGAACTTGAGCGACGCGATCGAACCCGGCGGACGGCTGCTCTTGAGCACACCCAACACCTATTATCCGCCGGCATACCTCCGTGACGCCTCGCACCGCACACCTCTGTGCTACGATGAGCTGGCGGGGCTAGTCGCAGGGGCCGGGCTCGAAGTGTCGCGGATCGTCCGCGTCTATCACGATCCCCTTTTCCGCGCTTTCCTGCGACGGTACGCATTCGGCTGGCTGTTCCGCCTGATAGGCATCGACTTCGCCCGGCAGATCGTGTTGGTGGCGGTCAAACCGAACTAGCGGAGTTTTCCTGGTTTAGCTACACTGCTCAGCTAGACTGCGCGGTCGGAATTTGTCCCGGGGGAGGCTCAAGGAGGCGCCCATGACCCAGCGGCCGTTTCGTTTCATTCACGCCAGCGACTTGCACTTGGAACGCCCCTTGTCGGGCGTCGCCGAAGTGCCTGACACGCTCCGCGAGGCGTTTCTTGAAGCCCCTTACCTGGCTGCCGAGCGGGTTTTCGAAAACGCCCTGGCGGAACAAGTCGATTTTGTGGTTCTGGCGGGAGACGTGCTGCAGGCCGAGGTTACCGGCCCGCGCGGGCCGTTGTTTTTGGTCTCGCAGTTCGAGCGCCTGCGGCACCGCGGCATTCAAGTTTACTGGGCCGGCGGAGAGGTCGATCCGACTGAAGCCTGGCCGGCAGTGATCCGTTTGCCCGACAACGTGCATTTGTTTCCGCACGGACGGTTCGAGGAACTGCCGCACCACCGCGGCGGCGAACCGTTGGCGAGGTTGCTGGGCACGAGCACGCTACGGTCGCGCGAGGTTCGCGCGGGTGACTTCAATCCGAGCCCGAGCAGCTTGTTCACGATCGCAGTGGCCCACGGCAACGCCGATCGCGAGTTGATAATGGACCGCGCCGCTTCCATGCAATCGCCGGTTTCCCTGCAACCGACGGTGCAATACTGGGCGTTGGGGGGTCGGCACGGCCGCCAAACACCGTCGGAGGCGCCGTACATCGCACATTATCCTGGCACCCCGCAGGGGCGCGAACCGAACGAGGTGGGCGCGCACGGCTGCACGCTGGTTGAAGTCGACGAGGACGGCGCGGCCCACCTTCGCGCCCTGGCCACCGACGTGCTCCGCTGGCGACACGAGCGCATCGCGGTGGACGCCGGCACGAGCCAGGACGATCTGTCGCAAACGCTCGCGGAATGCCTGCGCGCCTTGGTCGCCGCGGCGCCGGGGTTGGACCTGCTCATTTCGTGGGAAGTTCATGGTGCTGGGCCGATCTTGCCATTGTTGCGCCGAGGAACGTTGTCGGCGGAGCTGCTGGCCACGTTGCGCGGCCAGTTCGGTCGCGGTTCGCCGGCCGCTTGGAGCGTTTCGCTTGAAGTGGCGACCGACGCCGTGTTGCCGGCCGATTGGTTTCGGCAAGAGAACCTGCTCGGCGATTTTCTGCGGGCGGTGGCCGACATCGAGGCGGCCCCGGCGACGAGCCCCAGGGGCCGGATCGATCTGACAGCGCTAATGAAGTCGCGGCGGGCGGAAGGTGTGTGGGGTGCGGCCTTGGCCCTCGACGACGACGATACAACCCGCCGGCACGTGCTGGCGCGCGCCGCGGCGCTGGGCGCCGACCTACTAAGCGGTGAGGAGTCACTGTCGTGAAGATTCTCGAATTGGAAGTCGACGGTTTCGGTGTCTGGAGCGGCTTGCGCCTGGGCGACTTGGGCGGCCAGATCAACGTCGTGCTTGGCCCCAACGAAGCCGGTAAGACGACGCTCATGCAATTTGTCAGGGCAGTGATATACGGCGTTTCCGACCAGCGCCGCCGCCGCTATCTGCCGCCCCTGGGTGGCGGGCGGCCTGGAGGCACGCTGACGGTTAGCGCTTCGACCGGGCGATATCGCATTTCGCGACATTTCGACGCCGCACACCGGAATTCCACTGCCCGGGATGGCACTCCCGGCCACGGCGAGCTGGGCGAGCTACGGATCACCGCGGCCGACGGCACGCTCGAAAGCGGGCGAGTCCTTTCGAATCTGTTGGGAAATGTCAGCGAAACGACGTTCAACCATGTTTTCGCCCTGGGGCTGCGCGAAATCCAGGAATTGGGTTCGCTCAGCGACACCGCCGCCGCGGACTTGCTGTACCACGTTTCGACCGGGCTGGGGCGCGTTTCGCTCGGAGTCGTGTTGCGAGAATTGGCGGCTTCGCGCGAGCGACTGCTCTCGACCGACGATCGGCCCTGCCAACTCGACGCGTTGCTGACCCAACGTGACAAGCTCCGCCACGAGGTCGAGGATCTTCGCGGCGTCTCACAGCGTTACACCTTGTTGGCCCACGAATGCGACCGGCTTGCCGCGGACGTCGCCTCTCGCGAAGCGGAGGCCGCCGAAGTGGCGCATTCACTCCGCGCGGTCGAGGCCGCCATCGCCGCCCGCGAGCCTTGGCAAGCGCGCGCGGCGATCGAGGCGGAACTGGTATCGCTGGCCGAGCTGCCGCCGGGCGCCTTGGAGGCCCTGGAGCAGCTCGACGCCGCGGCGATCCGAGTGGAACAACGCCGCCGTAAACTGACGGAGCTCCGACAGCAACGTGCGGCTGTTCGCAAAGAAATCGCCGCGTTGGGACTGAACCACGTCTTGGTACGCCACGCGCCAAAGATCGAGGCGTTGGCCGAACAGGAGTCGTGGCTTGGCACGCTCGAAAAGCAAGTCCATGAGCTGGACGCCGATGTCCATTCGCTTTCGACCGAGTTGGCCGCCGAACGTGAACGCATCGGTTGGAATTCGAACCGATCGCCGGCGACCACAACCAGGCTCGATGAACGCACGTTGGCCGCCTTGCGCCCCGCCGCGCGCGCCCTGCGCGATCCGCGTCTGCGGCAGCAAGAGGCCGAACGGCAATTGGCCAAGGCCCGGCAGCAGGTCGATCGCCTGACGAGCGAAGTTCGCTTGGGTCTCGCCGGCCGCGAACACGACGAGCTGGCACCGGCGCTGGAAGCGACGGGCAATCTCGTATCGCAACTTCGCCGTCGCGTGCAGGTCGACGAACGAATCTCACACCTCGGACGTAGCCAAACCGAGCTGACCGAACAGGGGC
>Ga0265339_10002792_pt1 | contig 12401 bp, 9 predicted proteins | sample 4CB219metaG_FD_202085 | JGI IMG/M metagenome (GOLD analysis project Ga0265339, IMG submission 202085) | Rhizosphere microbial communities from Carex aquatilis grown in University of Washington, Seatle, WA, United States - 4-CB2-19 metaG | ecosystem: Host-associated > Plants > Roots > Rhizosphere...
GGCTCAGACTATCTCAGGACTCAAAGCAAGCGGCATAGAGATAGCATTGCTTCTGAACTTCAATACCCTTCATTTGAAGAATCAGGTCGATAGGCTGCTAAATCCTGACATACTGCGGACGTTCAAGAGCCAGCGGAAATCTTAGTTTTTTCTTTCCTCCGTTACCTCTGTTACCTCCGCGTTAAAACAAAAAGACAAAGAAATGCAATTCAAACAAGTCCAACTAGATAACGGTCTTCGCATCATCGCCGAAATCAATCCTGCCGCCAAGAGCATGGCTGCGGGGTTCTTTGTCCGCACCGGCTCGCGCGATGAGACGTCCGAGGTCTCCGGCGTCAGCCACTTCCTCGAGCACATGATGTTCAAGGGCACCGCCCGTCGCTCGCCGGCTGACGTGAACCTCGAATTCGACAACATGGGCGCCAACTACAACGCCTTTACCTCCGAGGAGCTGACCGTGTACTACGGCTCCGTCCTGCCGGAGTTCCAGGAGCGGCTGCTGGATCTGCTGTGCGACATGCTCCGCCCGGCCCTTCGGCAAGAGGACTTCGACATCGAGAAAAATGTCATCCTCGAGGAGATCGCGCTATACGAGGACCAGCCGCGGTTCCGCGTATACGACAACCTGATGAACCACTACTTCACGGGGCACCCGCTGGGCCAGAGCATCCTGGGCTCCAGCGCGTCGATCCGTGCGCTGAAGCGCGAGCAGATGCAGACGTACTTCGATGCCCGCTACGCCAGCGACAACATCACCGTCGTGACCGTCGGCAACGTGCAGTTCGACGAGTTCGTCGCCAAGGTGCGATCCATGTGCGGCGCGTGGAAACCCAGCCAGGCCGGCCGGGCCACCCCGACCCCGCCGCAGGTCAGCGGCGTGAAGATACTGCGGGATCCCAAGATCGTCCGCGAGCACCTGGCGTTCATGTCGCCGGCGCCGGCCGCCCAAGAGGAGTCCATCTACGCCGCTCAGCTCCTGTCGACCATCATCGGCGACAGCACGGGCAGCCGCCTGTTCTACGCCCTGGTCGAGCCTGCCCTGGTTGACGAGGCCTCCATGGCGTACGATGCCATGGACCACGCGGGCGGCTTCATGACCTTCCTGTCCACCGACCCCGACCGCGCGAGCGAGGTGCTGGCCATCGCCCAACGCGAGTACCGCAAGTTCATGGACCAGGGCCCCACCGCCGACGAACTGACGGCAGCCAAGAACAAGATCGCGTCGGCCGCCACGCTCAAGGGCGAACTGCCCATGGGCCGCCTGACGGCCGTCGGGTACGACTGGATGTACCGCAACGAGTATGTGACTCTGCCCACGCAGATCGACAAGATGTTTGCAGTGACCGGCCAGCAGATCCACGATATGGCCCGCCAGTACGACCTGACCAAACTGGCCGTCCTGGCCCTGGGACCACTGGAGAAGATCTGAGCAATCGTTGAACAGTTGATCAGGTAACCGTTAATCAATTAACCAGTTGACCAGTTAATCAGTTAACCAGTTAATCAGTTAACCAGTTAATCAGTTAACCAGTTGCCCTGCAAAATCTGTAAGATATGTCTAGCTCCTTGCGAACGACGCAAAAAGGCAAGCCCGCATTCGAGCCCAGCAGCACGCGGACGACGGCTTGCCTTTTTGCGTCGTTGGGCATCCACGCGGCTCGCATGACTGAATAACTGATTACCTGATTAACTGATCAACCGATTAACTAACTGTCCTCATTCGTAGAAACCTCATGCAACAAAGCTCACACTCCCCCGCGGTCAAACCCGAATTGCTGGCGCCAGCCGGCGACTGGGCCATGATGCACGCCGCTGTCCTCAACGGTGCCGACGCCGTGTACTTCGGCCTGGAAGACTTCAACGCCCGGCGACGGGCGGAGAATTTCACGCTCGCTCAACTGGGCGAGGTCATGGACTACCTCCACGACCACAACGTCCGCGGGTACGTAGCCTTCAACACGCTGGTCTTCCCCGACGAACTCGGGCGGGCACGGCAGTTCGCCGCTGGCATCGCCGCCGCCGGGGCCGACGCCGCCATCGTGCAGGACCTGGGACTGATAAGGCTCATTCACCAGGCGGCCCCCACGCTGCCCCTGCACGCCTCTACCCAGGCGACGCAGACGCACGCCGCAGGCATCGCCATGCTGGCTGAGCTTGGCGTCAGCCGCGTTATCCTGGCCCGCGAGCTATCGCTAAAGCAGATTGCCCTGGCGCGGGCTGCGGGCCTGGAAGTCGAAACATTCGGCCACGGCGCATTGTGCATTTCCTACAGCGGACAATGCCTCGCCAGCGAGTACCTCTGGGGCCGCTCCGCCAACCGAGGCCAGTGCGGCCAGGCCTGCCGACTGCCCTACCGCCTCCTGTGTGACGGCCAGCCGCTGGGCGAGAAACGTTACCCGCTCAGCCCGCAGGACCTCTGCACGTATGACCTGCTGGGGCAACTGGCGGGGCTGGGCGTGTCGGCCCTGAAGATCGAGGGGCGGCTGAAGGGCCCGCATTATGTCGCCGCGGTGGTGCAACTGTACCGTGCAGCCATCGACGCTGCAGTCGCCGGCGAGCCGTTCCGCCCCACGGCCGACCACCGCGCACAGTTGGCCGCTACGTTCTCGCGCGGGTACACGCATGGATTCATGGACGGCTTTGCCGGCGCGGATCTGGTAGCCGGTGAATTTCCAGCCAGCCGCGGTGTGCTGATCGGCACGGTCGTGACAATCGATCGCCAGGCGGTAATCGTGTCGCTGGCCGACGACGTGGAAACCACACGCATCCGCCCCGGCGATGGCCTGGCCTTCGGAGATGACGATGACAGCGCCCAGGGCGGCCGCGTATACGAGGCTGCGCCCGCGCAGGACCGCTACTCCTGGGGCGGCGACGAAAGCAATCGGCGGCGCCTGCTGCGCCTGGGATTCGGGAGCGGAGACATAGACTTCGGCCACCTGCAGGCCGGCCAGCGGGTGTGGAAGACCGACGATCCGCAGGTGCAAAAGCAACTGGAGGCCAGTTGGACGCGCGACGTGGTGATGCATCCGCGGGCGCTGGACTTCGAACTCACAGCCGCAGTGGGCGGGCCCGTTACGCTAATCGCACGCGACCAGGCCGGCCGGCCGGCCCAGGCCCAATGGGCCGGACCGGCACAGGCGGCGACGAAACATCCGCTGTCCGCCACCACCGCCGCGGAGCAACTGGGCCGCCTGGGCGGCACGCCATTCGCGCTTGGACGTGTGCGCCTGATGACGTCGCCGGGCCAACCTCCGCAGGACACGCTCGAAGCCCTCGTGCCAAAGAGCATCCTGAACGACCTCCGCCGCCAAGTGGTCGAGCAGATGCAGCAGCAGGCCCGCCAAGGTGCCCGCCACGCAATCACAACAACCGATGCACTGGCCGCCCTGCGCGGCGAGGAAGTGATAGGTGAGGTAAGCGATGCGGGCGTCTCGCCCACGTCCGAAAGTGTCGTGGACGTCTCGCCCGCGTCTGAAAGTGGCGCGGGCGTCTCGCCCGCGTGTCTCGAGGGCGTCTCGCCCTCGGTACAGCACGAAGACCATGGGCAAGATGCCCATGCCACGCCAATTTTGCACGTGCTGGCACGAACGCCCGAGCAGGTGCACGCACTGTTGGCGGCTGAGGCGTCCCCCGACGCCGCGATTGGAATGATCTACCTCGATATGTCCGATCGGAGCGATTTGAAGCAGTCAGCCGCAGCCTGTCGCGCCGCCGGCCGGGCGTTTGCACCAGCCACCCCGCGGATTCTCAAGGGTGGCGAGGAACCGCTACTGGATACTCTGCTGGCCCTGGAGCCCACCGCCGTGCTGGTCCGCAACCTGGCGTCCCTGGCACTGCTGCGGCAGCGGCGGCCGCAACTGACGCTCCTGGGCGACTACAGCCTCAACGTCGCAAACGACCTCACCGCGGGCTGGCTCGCAGAAAAGGGCTTGGCCCGCGTCGTGCCCAGCTATGACCTGAACCTCCTGCAACTGCAATCGCTCTGCGGCCACATGGACGTCAGCCTGCTGGAGATCGTCCTCCATCAGCACCTGCCGATGCTCCACATGCAGCACTGCCTGGCCCGCGCCGACGGCGCGTGCCCCAACAACGAGCCCGCAGCGGAAGCGACAGGTCGCAAAGACGGAGAGACTAGAACCGAGGGCGAGACGCCCTCGCCACGCGCGACGGGGCGCGACTGCCCAACCACCGGCCACATTGAACTGGAAGACCGCAACGGCGAGCGTCACCCGGTGGTCCGCGATCTGCTGTGCCGCAACACCGTGTACGGTTCCTACGTGCAGAGCGGTGTGCCATTCTACTCAGTCCTGCGGGGCCTGGGCCTGCAGCACATGCGAGTGGAACTGCTCCACGAGGCCCCCGACGATGCGGTGCAGATCGTCCGCCTGCACGCGGACCTGCTGGCCGGCCACACGAGCGATCAGGAAGCCTGGGCGGCAGTAAAGGCACGGGGCACGGTCACGCGCGGCACTTGGGCGCACGAATAGTGGACATGCGATATCGATGGGCTGCAAGCTCGCGCCTTGACATGAATCAGGCTTGCCTGTCGGCGCTGCTCGAACACCCAAGATACAAACGTGGGCTCTGACTTTTTGCTCTTTGAAACGGTACGTAGCGGAAGAACAGAGCAAGAAGGCAGAGCCCGATTCAATGTCCTTGCGTATTCAAACGGCGCCGACAGGCAAGCCCGCAACACATCCAGCGCACATCGCTGCCCGGTTTTCTGCTGATATCCCCGCGAAATGCCTGTGGCAAGATGTTCACACAACGACGCGGGCGAGAAAGCCCTCGCCGCAAACTACACCAAGACGCGGGCGAGACGCCCGCGCCACAAACTACACGCCACAACTTAGAACTCGTCCTGGTCGCTCTCCATCGTGTCTTTCCACTCCTCGAGGTGTTCGAGGTAGACGGCCGTCCCGCGGGCGACGCAGGTCAGCGGGTCATCGGCCACGCGGACCGATAGGCCGGTGGCATTGGAAAGCACATTGGACATGCCACGCAGCAGTGACCCGCCGCCGGCAAGGCACACGCCGTTGTCCACCAAGTCGGCGGACAGTTCAGGCTCGGCCTTCTCCAGCACGCGGGTGACGCACTCGATGATAGCGCCGACCGGCTCCTTGAGGGCCTCACGAACCTCCTCGGACGTGATGACCGCCTTACGCGGCAGGCCGGAGATCATATCGCGGCCGCGAACCTCCAGCGTCATTTCCTTGTCCATGGGGCAGGCCGAGCCGATCTCGATCTTGATACGCTCTGCCGTCTGCTCGCCGATCATGAGGTTGTAGGTCCGCTTCATGTGGTTGGCGATGGCCTCGTCGAGATCGTCGCCGGCGACGCGGAGCGACTCGCTGACGGAGATGTCAGCCAGGGACATAATGGCGACTTCGGTCGTGCCGCCGCCGATATCGACGATCATGGAAGCGGTGGCCTCGCTGACGGGCAGGCCCGCGCCGATGCCGGCGGCCATGGGCTCTTCCACCAGGTACACCTTGCGTGCCCCGGCCCGCTCGGCGGAGTTCAGCACGGCCCGTTTTTCAACGGCGGTAATGCCCGTAGGCACGGCGATGACCACGCGGGGGCGGATGCCGAAGATGCTGCGTTTGCGGTGGGCCTTCTTGATGAAGTACGAGAGCATCTCCTCGGTGATGTCGAAATCGGCAATCACGCCGTCCTTCATCGGACGAATCGCGGAGATCGAACCTGGCGTCTTGCCGAGCATTTCCTTGGCAACGATGCCCACGGCAGAGCCGCTGTGCAGCTTCAAAACGTGATTGGTGCCCTTGCGGACGGCGACCACGGAGGGCTCATTCAGGACGATGCCCTGCCCCCGGACGCAGACCAGGGTGTTGCATGTCCCAAGGTCAATGCCCATGTCCAGGGAGAACAGGCCGGAGATGGAGCTGAATAGCATGAAGCAGTCCTTTGCGGCGGCGCACGGTGGCAAGATCTCAGCCGCGAATTACGCGAATCACGCGAACAAGAACACCGTCATTCGCGAAAAACACAGCCCATCGTTCTACTTCAACGACGGCCATATGGGCAAATGGCCGCCGGGGGACAACCCCGACGGCCTTGCGTCTTAAATCCGGTTGTGGTGCGGCCCGATAAAGGCAGGGCGCACGCAGCCGCAAAAACTGTCCTGCGGCCAAAAGGCATTTACTTAGGCATCGTGACCTGGCCGCTGAAGATGTCGCCGAAGCTCATCCCGTAGCTCGTCATCATGTCGTAGAGCACCACGCCGGTGGCGAGGGTCAGCACCACGATCGCGACGATCAGCAGCACCGTGTACACGTTGGGTTGCGGCTTAACTTGAACGACTGGCCCTTGCGTAATCTGGGTCATAATGCACCTCGTTTAATCGCTGAGGACCTTGTCGCCCTGCTGCGGGTTGAGCAACTTGTCTTCGACCACGCCGGCGGACTGTTCAACTTCCACGTCGCTGATCCGCAGATTGCCCACCAGCTTGCCGTCGCGGTGGATCATCAGGATCATGCCTTCCTTGACACCCTTGGCCGAGCCGACATTGATGCTGACGACCTCGCCCTGGACAGCAGTCACCTTGCCGGTGATCTTCTGGGTGGCGGTAACGGCCGCCGTGGGCGTGCTAACAGTGGCCGCAGCGGCGGGGGCACCGCCCTTGCTCATGCTCTCAATCTGGGCCAGTTGCTTGTCGATCTGTTCCTTGAGGTTGGCGATCTCGGTCTTGAGGATCTTGCTCTCGGCACCGAGGCGATCGATCTGGGCATCCTTCTGGCGGCCCTGATCCTGGGACAGCGTCAGGTCGCGCTGGGCTTCCAGGAGCTTGGCGTTGGTGGCCTTGAGGGAGGCCTCCAGCGACGTGCGAAGCTCGATTTCGGTCTTGAGGTTGGATTCCAAGGCGAGCAACCGCGTCTGGATGCCGTTGAGATTGTTACCCAGGGAGGTGTTGGCGGTCTTGGCGTCAGCCAGGTCGGCCTTCAACTTGCTGTTCTCATCGCGGACGGCAGCCATGGCGGTGCCTGCCGTTTCCATGTCGTGCTGCCGCTGGGCAATGGCGGCACTGGCGTGCACCATCTGGTTGACCGCCTCGACATCGGCGACTTCCTTGGCAGACTTCATGTTTTCGTACTGTTGCTTCCAGCTTTCACTACCACGAACGTAGGTAATGAACACGGCACTGGAGAAGAGGACCCAGACAACCAGCACGACTACGCTGATTTTGGTCAGAATATTCAAGCGACGTCTCCTTCCCGAAAACGTTCGGTCGCCCCAAAGGGGGCACTGATTAGGAAAACCACTGGACCGCAATTCATCTGACTACGCCTGCTATACATCGGCCAGCGGTCTGGCAGCGAAGACAGCCAAGCCATTATCCGCGAGCCGATTGTATTTTGGCCATAGGTCAAGTCAAGCAAAAATCAATCCGCCAATAAGTTCCGCCAGGCCGGCCGCCCAGAACGGGCTCCCGATAGCACCCGGACAGCCGGTACTTCAGGCGTTATTATAATGAACCCGAGCCCAGCAACATAATCTTTCGTTCACCCAAGAAAAACTTCTTTGTCCCGGCCCCAGTCCGACGCCATTGCCAAACGGGCCTTGTTTGCATCTTCGACAGTGACGATCCAATGCTCAATGTCCAATGACCAATGACCAATCAATTTTCAATAGGCGAATGCTCAATATAGACATTATGGCCGTCCTTCTTGAGTATTTCGTTATTGGTCTCTTTTGGTCATTGATTGAGCATTGGACATTGGAAATTGAGCATTATCTCAGTCCCTCGCCCCTGCCGTGTTCAGCTTGACTCGGGGATGGGCCGTGGCGGCTGGATTGGTGGTCGGCGCCGCCTGGGCTGCGGGCTTGGTCGCCGGCTGACTGGCCGCAGGCCGCGTCGCCGGCAGCAGTTCCGACTGCGGCGGCAGAAGCTGGAGGATGCTCCTCGCCGCCGACACCCGCAAAGGACCAAAACTGTCCTTGAGCACCGGCGTAAGGGCGTCGATGGCAGATAGTTGGCCCATCAGGCCCAGGCTCTTGGCCGCCAGCTCCTGCGTGAGCTTCGCCTCTAGCGGCGTGATTGTAACCTGGCCCTTATACGCGTCCTGCAACACCAGTTCAGGGTCTGCCAACGCCGTCCGCACGTAGTCGTACGCGCCCTTGTCAAAATGCCCCAGTTGGGCCAACGCGCCGGCCGCACGAATCCGCACGCGCGGCGGATGGTTTGGCTGCGTCAGGTATCCCAGCGTTCGTGCGAAACCAGACTCCCTGGTGTTGGTGCTTGTATTGGCCATCGCGTCGATCGCGATAAGCGTTTGATCCAGCGAGTTCTCCTGCGTGTAGCTGGCCAGTACCATCAGGCTGTGTGTGTCGCCCAGCATCGCCAGCGACTCGACGATCCGCACCTTGACCAGATTGTTCATCTCGGCCCCCAGTTGCAGCTTCAACAGGTTGATGCTGATTGGGTTGCCCATCTTGCCCAGGACCAGGGCGGCCGAATCGCGCACCTGCCACAGGTCGTCCCGCAGCAGCTTTGCCAACCCGCGGGCGTACGACTTTTCCTTCAGCTCATACAGGGCGTACAAAACGGCGGCATATACCCGCCGGTCGGGCTCGCCAACCTTGGGGTCGTCGCTGGCCATCTGGATGAGCTTGGCCTTGGCCGGGGCGTACTTGGTCTCGCCAGCGGCGATGGCCGCAACAAACCGCACGCCTTCGGCGGGGTCACTGAGCCCTTGCATGTATATACGGCCAGCCTTGTCGCCAGCCACCTGCGAAAGAGCCTCCAACGCGTTCATCCGCGTTTCGGCATCCCGATCGTCGGCGGCCGTCCTAAGCGTCCACTCCGCGTCCACGCGGGCCCTGTTGGGATCGGTCACCATGGCAGGCTCAGACGGCGCGCACCCCACAGCAACCAAAATCACCGCACCCAGGACCGCGACCTTCGCCAATTCTGTCATGTTCATCTGGAGTCCTTTCCTTGTTTCTAAGAACTACGCGGAGGTAGCAGAGGAAGACGGAACAATGTCAAATGCTCAATTTCCAATGTTCAATCAATGACTCAATATTCCAAAACATATGAATGTTCAATACGCAGGCAACGCCGCGTGCAGCACTCATTGAGCATTCACGTATTGAAAATTGATTGAGCATTGAGCATTGAGCATTGAGCATTGAACATTTCTGCATTGCTTGTCTTCCTCTGATACCTCTGCTACCTCAGCGTAGTTAATAATCGACTAATGTCGTTATTTAGATACAGCCTTCTTCGCCCGCCGACCGCGGATGCCCTGCACCGCCAGCCATGCCGTCAGCGCCACGCCCGCTGCCGATACCAGTAGCGGGAACACGTCGCCGATCACGCTGTAGACGCTGGTGCGGCTGTCGAGTTCCACGCGTGGCCCGTGGCCGTCCTGGTACTCCACGTCGTTTCGCATCTGACCGTCCAGGACAAGCGTGCCGCTAACCATGACCGCCTGCCCGTTGCTGCTGACCTCGGCGCGGATCCGCCCATTGGAGTCCACGTACGCGCTGACGCCTGTATTTACCGACCGCACGACCGGCACGCGGCTCTCGATGGCCCTGAAGACGTACTGCGCCAGGTGCTGGGCCTGCTCGGTTGTGCCCAGCCACTGGCCATTGGGACCCTGGTAGACGAACCAGCCGTCGTTGGACATGTTGACGATCATGTCGGCGGCCTTTTGACCGTCCTGCATGACCAGTTCACGGCATTCGCGGGCGAAGACGCCCTCGTAGCAGATCGGTGCGGCGATGTGAATCGTTCGCGTGGGGGCCGGCCCGGTGGTCGGCATGGTCGGGACGCTGGGGGCTGCCGGCACGGTCACGTCAAACCGGCGGATCTCCGCGCCGGGCTCCAGTTGCGGCATCTCAGGCGGCACGAAAGACCGCAGCATTCGGTGCAGCCACGGCCAGCCCTGCTTGAACGGCACGTATTCGCCGAAGGGCACCAGGTGGATCTTGCTGTACTCGCCCTTGGCCAGCGGGTCGTGGTCGAACAGCAGCACGCTGTTGCGGCGGAAAAACAGGTCGCGATCATCCTGCGGATGGGGGTTCTTATGCAGCGACGACGCCCCGATCAGCAGCGCCGCGTCCAGGTCCCGAGAGGTACGAGCCAGGTCCTGTGCGTAATAGCGGGCGCCTTGGTGCCGGTCGTCGTCACGCCCGTAATAAGGGTTGATGTCCCGGTGCCACATGAGCACGCCGAAAATCTTCTGGTCGGAATACCTGCGGTCCCAGGCGGTCGGTCCATCGGCTGCCGCGGCCATCGCCCGCCGCTCGTGAGCAGTGAGCTTGTCGAAGTCCACGGTGAGGAAGTATGGGTTGATCATCGGCGGGGCCATCGACTCGGGCCAGATCACCAACTGCACACCCGTGCCTTTCATGGCCCTTGTGCCGGCAAGGTGCTGATTGTATATCTGGTCACCGGTGGGCCCGTCGGCAGCGGCGTTTCCGCCGAGGTAGATCGGGTAAGCCTGCTGCACCACCCCCACCACCGGACCGGGCGTGCGGACGTCCTGGGTCAGCCTGACGTGGCCGTAAATCAACATGCCCGCCAGCACCACCACGCACGTGCCCACGCCAGCAAGCCGCCAGGCAAGCCCGCCCTTCGCGGGCGCCAACGCCATGCCGTCGGCCAGGCCCTTGTGGCCGGAGCGCCACCACAGCAGAAGGTCCAGCAGCGCCCCATTGACCATGGCCACGAACACGCTGGGGCCGTGCTCGCCAAAGATGTCGACGATCTGGATGAGCTGTGTATTGCGATACTGGCTTTGCGACAGGAAGAACCAGGGAAAGCCGCTGATGAGGTGGGCTCGCAGGAACTCCAGCGACACCCAGACCACCGGCAGCACGAGGAATGCAGGCCACCCGCGGGCCAGCGCCGCACGCAGGACCGCCCCGGCGGCAAGGAAATACGTGCCCAGGAATAGGACCAGTGAGAAAAACCCGATGATGTCGATCCACCAGATCCAGTACACGCCCGCCATCCAGAACGCCAGTCCGCTGATGTAGGCAAAGAGCAATGCGTACCAGCGTCGCGGGGTGAGCACAAGGGCCAGCGTCCACGGTACAAGTGCCAAGTATGCCAGCGGCCAGACGTCAAACGGGGCGAAGGATAAAAGCAGCATAACCACGCCCACGCCGGCCAGCACAGGCGTAAGCAGCCAGGGGGCGAGCCTCTGCGACCATTGCGGTTTTGGCGCGTCGGCGGTGATTAAGGCAGTGTAGTCGGCCTTGGTCTTGGCCGGATTAGGTGCTCGCCGTCTAGCCATATATGGTCAACCCCAAGAGGATATCAGGTTCATGCATACGCCCATTGTGTCCGATGTCCGCCGCGAGTTCAAGACCCGCCCGCGCGGGAAGACGTCATTTCATGTGGCAACAGCAATTTCACATAGATGGTACGAGCGATCAGATCCGCACGTCTCACACATCTCAACTTGTTGGAACACAAGCAATGCCTTATACTCCAGACATATGATGAAGGAGCAAGGGCCATGAAGGTCAAGGAGGCCGTGCGGATGATAGAACAGGATGGGTGGTATCAGGTGAAGGCCAAAGGTGGCCATCGCCAATACAAGCATCCTTCCAAACTCGGCCGCGTGACGATCCCAGGCAAAGGCAGCGACGACCTTCATCCTAAGACGGCCAAGAGCATCCTTCAACAGGCCGGACTGCTGTAGCAGGTGGCTGGAGAATAACATGGACCCCAAACGATATCTGGTCATTCTTGAACACGTCGAAGGCTCTAACTACAGTGCGTACGTGCCGGACCTCCCTGGCTGCGTCTCCACCGGAAATACCCGCGAAGAAGTTCTGCATAACATCCGCGAAGCCATCGCTTTTCACATCGAGGGGATGAAAGAAGACGGCCTGCACGTCCCAGCCCCCACCAGCGAGGCTGACTACGTAGAGGCCGTTGCATAGTTGTCTACTGGGAAAATACAGTGGTAACTACTGACCATCGCTACACGGACCTGATCAACTGATCAACCGTCCACTGATTAACTTCTAGACTTCCCATCCCTTCTCGTTTTTCCTTGGTCGTTATTACGAAGTTGGCTACAATTATTACCAGCATCACAAAAGGACGTAGACCATGATTCCCCCACTGGCGATGCATATGGCCAATGAGTTGCTGTCGGTCCCGATGGCGGCGGCGACGATGGCGTTGGCGGCGGCGTTTGTGGCCTTGGCGGCCTGGCGGGCCAGGCGAACGCTGGACGTAGCCAAGCTGCCGTTGATGGGGGTCATGGGGGCATTTGTCTTCGCGGCCCAGATGATCAACTTCCCTGTTCTGCCGGGTACCAGCGGGCACCTGGTCGGCAGCGTACTGCTTTCGATTCTCCTGGGGCCGTGGGCGGCCATCCTCACTATCACCTCAATCCTTATCGTCCAGTGTCTCC
>Ga0265339_10002793_pt1 | contig 12397 bp, 14 predicted proteins | sample 4CB219metaG_FD_202085 | JGI IMG/M metagenome (GOLD analysis project Ga0265339, IMG submission 202085) | Rhizosphere microbial communities from Carex aquatilis grown in University of Washington, Seatle, WA, United States - 4-CB2-19 metaG | ecosystem: Host-associated > Plants > Roots >...
CGGCGCTGTACGGTGGGCCGCCTTGCGATGTCAGCGGCGACGGGGTCGTCAGTGCCGCTGATTTGACCGCCGCTATCGTTTCGCCAGCGGCGACGCCATCGCCAGTTGCCGCAACGACTACCGCCACGGCGACGACTACCGTGGGCGCTACGGCAACCGGCGCAGCGACGCGCGCACAAGAGACAGCAACGGCCACCCAGACGCAGGCGGCGACAGCGAGCGCGACTCCTACTGTTTCACGGCAGTCGACGCCCAGCGCAACCGCGACGCAGGTCGCCGCGACGGAGACCGCGGTATCCACCGTCGTCGCCGTGACCGAGACGGCCACGACCTCGCCGAGCCCGGAGCGCACGGTGAGCCCCGAAGCGACGGATACCGGGCTGACAACGCCAGCAGCGGAACCGACCGACACGCCTACCGCGACGGGAGTCGCGACCGGAACGGCTACGGCAACCATGACGGCGTCGGAGAGCGCAACGCCGACGGAGACCAGCACGGCGTCGACAACGCCGAGCCAAAGCGCAACGGCCAGCGCGAGCGTGACGAGAATGCCGAGCCCGGTGGCGTCCCCGAGTCGCTCGCGCACTCCAGCGAGCTCTCCCACGCGCACGACGGTTCCAACGCGGACTGCGACGCGTACGGTCGCAACGTCGACGATTTCGCCGTCGGCAACCGCCACGCCGACGCATCAGCCAACCGCGACGCTGACGAGCACTGCGGTAGTTCCGACACGGACGCCGACGACGACGCGGACCGCGACAGGGGCGGCAACGGCTACCGTCACGAGGACGATGACGGGCACACGGCCAGCGACAGCAACCCGGACGGCCAGTCCAACGTTCACAGTGCTGCTGACGCGGACGCCCAGCCCGACCAGCAGCTCGACTGCAACGCGCAGCGTGACGCCATCGTCGAGGCCGACCAGCACCGGCACGCCCCGAGTGACTTCGTCACCGACGCCGAGTCATCGCCCTACGTTGTCGCCGACGCCAACCCTCACCCGTTATCAATCTCCCACCCCGACATTGACGCGTACGCCATCGCCCTTGCCCATGGCGACGTCAACGCGCACGCCATCGCCCCTGCCCACATGGACGCGCACCCGGTCGCCGTTGGCCACTGCAACATGGACGCGCACACGATCGCCGTTGCCCACTGCGACGTCGACGCGCAGCCCTCTGCCGTTCCTCACCGCGACATCGACGCACACTCGCTTCCCCTCTCCCACTGCAACATTTACCGCCACTGCAACACCTAGCGTAGCGGCAACCGCCATCCGAACCGAAACGGCGACTGCATCGCCTACCCCAGTTCACACCAACACCAAGACGCAGACGGCGCTGCCGACTCGATCGCCGTCTCGAACATCCACGGCGAGCCCAACGGAAGCTCCGTCTGCCACCCCGACGGCATCGGTAAGCGTGACGGCGACGGCATCGCGTACGCCGACGATGACCGGCACGCGCACGGTGACTCCCACACGCAGCGGAACTCCGACGCGAACCGGTACTGCGACCCGTACACCAACGACTACAATGACGCCGATCTCGACCTGGACGCCGAGCCGCACGGCCACCGGGACACCGACTCCCAGCGCGACACCGCGAACCATCGGTGCAGAAATCACCGCGTTTGGAGTGGCGCGTGCCGACGGGCTGCCGATCGCGTCGATCGGTCCGCAAGACGACGGCTATCCGACCTTCGTCAGGCCGGCGAGCGGATTCATCATCTACATTGAAGCCAGCCCAGGGATCAGTGGACTGCGCGTCGGCACTGCGACGTTTGCTTTCAATGCCAACGATCCGAACGTTCTACCGGACCTTCAGATCATTGTGTCCCGGCCGCTCGGAGATGGCAGCGCTGCCGTTTGCGATGAAGGGCCGAGTCCGCTGCCGATCGGCGGTGTGCCAGCAACGGTTCCACCAGCGTTTGGCGGCTCTCAGGCGGTGAGCGACGCGATCAACGACTTTGGATGCCGATTCGATGCGCGAACATCCGGTCAGCAGGCTTGCACCGTCGATGGCTTCTTCAGCTACGCTTTCACCGATTCACGCTCGACGACGCAATTCTGCACGAGCCCTGGTGTCGGCAGCGAGCTCGCATTTCCCCCTGGCGATACCATCGTCACCGCGCGTGTGCGCGACGTCGTCGGCCAGCCCGGGATGTCCAAGAGCATCGCGATTCGCGTGCTCGAGTGAGCGAGCGATCGCGACCCGTTAGTGAATCGGTTCGTCGCCGTCGCTTGCCATCGAGCGTCCGTCTGCCTCGCCCTGCACGGTGACGCCGTGGCGCCGCGCGAACTCGAAGATCGTCGCTTTGGCAAGTTTGCTGGGGCGGAAGCGGCCGTTCTCCCACCGGTTGACGGTACCAACCGTAATGCCGAGGGAGTGCGCGAACTCTTCCTGTGTCATGCCGAGCTGCCTACGCAGGTGGCGGATGAAATCGCTCATGTTGTCGTCCATGACCTCCGAAGCCTCCAACCGTCGCGCGTCGTTCTGGCGACCGGCTCATGGGTCAGCAAGCGATATGCCACAAGGTTTCTGCTGTCGTCCGGCACTTTGCACGGCATCTCGCCGTCACTGCGGTGTCATCCGGCATGAGCGCATAGCGTCCGCTGACATTGTGCGCTCGTTGCTTGGTAGCGAGTGATCATTTCATTGACAGAGTGCGGCCGCGTTGGGCATGGTCCGAGCATGGGGGGGCTGATAGGACATCTGGCGATTTTCGTCGCCGCCATCGGCCTCTTCTTCAGCTCGCTCGCCAGCGTGCTCGTGCAGCCGGTCTTGGCGATCGAGGCGATACCGGCCTTGAGCCAATTGCATTTGCCGCTGCCGCTGTTGCTCGACGATGAGTCCTTCGACCAACAGATAAGCGGCGGTACCAAAGGTGTCCTGCGCGAAGTCCGTCGCTATGGGAAGACGCTGCTATGGATGTTCAATCGCGCCGCGAGCTGGTGGGGCGGATGGATCCGGCGCGGTACCTTCAGCCTGGCGATCGCCATTGTCGCGGCACTGGCAGACACCGGATTGGTCAACGCGTGGCGATTAACCGGCTGGCGAATGCTGACCAGCTACGTGCCGATGATGCTCTACGTCTATGGCCGGCTGCTGTTTTCGGCTGGCGTCAATCTCGGTCCGAAACTGATCCTGCTGGCCGCACTGGTGTATGGGGTCGTGCGCGACGACTTCATACGTGACGGCCGCTTCTTTCACGGGCGGATCGAGGACATTCTGCTCATCGGTCTCGCGACGCGCGCCTTCATCTACGCGTGCCCGGAGGCGCTCGTCGACCAGTACGCGGCGCGAGCGATCAGCTTGCATCGCCGCGTCAGGGCGTTTCAGCAGCGCGTCCGCTGAGCGGCGGGCGCGGCTCGCTCAGCCGCCGACCGTTCCGTCGCGCGCCCGTTGCGGCAGGCTGGCGGCGTCGCCCTGCGGCCGCACGGCTTGCTTGTCGAGGTCGACGCGCCACAGCGCTGTGCGGTGGTTGTTGCCTTCCTTCCACAGCAGCGTGACTTCGTACTCGGGCCCGTCTTTCTGGGTCGAGTTCCAGCTGAACTCGCCGACGTAGCCGCCCTTGTCTTTGGCTTTGAGCGAATAGCCCTTGAGCAGGTCGTCCAGCGTGTCTTGCTGTCCGTCAGGCTTGAAGCCGCGGACCAGATCGATGGCGTCTTTGGTTTTTCCGGACCACTCTTCGGTGCTTTGCAATTGGGAGATCACGATCCCCGCGAACGCAATGGTGAAGAGCGCCAGGGCGCCCCAGCCGATGATCGCTTTGATCGCACTGCCGTCTTTCGCCCTTGTTGTGTCCGCCATCGTGGATCCTCTCGTGGGGAATTGCAGATCAACGACAGCGTCTAACCGACGTGCCGGCGCGAGGCAACAGACGCACGCCGGCGCGCTCGCGCGTCAAATCTGACCCGGGGTCAGCGTGCCGCGGCCTTCGCGGCGGCCCTTGCGCAATGCGGGGATGGCCCGAATGCGATCGTCAGGCAAGAGATCCCACAAAATACCGCGCGGCCGTGGATACAGGCTTGGCGCCGCGACCACCTGATCTGGTGTGATGAGAAAGTCGATCGGGATGTCATGCGCACGCATCGCGATGCGGTCGTCCACGACCTGCAGCGGGTGGACGGTCGTGACGATTGGCGTGTACTCGCGCACTTTCCCGGCGCGCCGTAAGAGCGCGTACTCCAGATCCGCGGTGCCGCTGCCGCGCCCGACGCGCGCGCCCTGGCGCGACACGGCGACGGATCCGACGAGGACGAGATCGATGGGATGCACCTCGTGTGGCGCAACGGGCCGGCCGTAGCGCAACGCGCCGCGCAGACTGGAGGCCCGCCACGCGTGCCCGCTCAGCCGACTGGGATCGAGCTCGAGAAAGCAGCGCTCGCTGCGCAAGCCGGGCACCGAGAGGTAGACGATCTTGCCCTCGGACAGCGCGGCGCGGCGCAGTGCGATTTGCGGCGCCGAGAGATCGAACTTCACCACCTTGGCGCGCTTCCAAATCGTCAGCTGCGTAAGCAGCTTGGCGGCACGTTCTGCGCCGATGAAGTTCGGAATGCGGTGATGAGCTCCAGGGAAGCGCACGACGCCCGCGGCGGTGACGCGGGTCCAAACCTTGTGACGGATCGCGTCCTTCGTCATGCACGGCGCGCCCGCTGCGGACGCTTTTCGGTGCTACACCAGCCGTGCGCGAGCAGTCAATCTTCGTTTGCGAGTCGCCGGCAGACGATCAGAAAACCGGTGTGCGCGACCATGCGATGCTCGGGGCGGATGCTGAGCCCCTTGGCGTGCCAGGGGCGCATCAGCGTCTCGCTGATCTGCAGCGCGGCAAAGCCGGCGGCGGGCGCGAGATCGGCGAACTGCTTCACCTGCATGACGGTGGGCAGATAGACCACCAACACGCCGCCCGGACGTAGCGCGGCCGCCACCGCCGGCAGCGCGGTCCACGGCTCGGCGAAGTCGAGCACGATGCGATCGAGATTGCGCTCCGCGATGCCCTCGCGCACGTCGGCGAGCACCACGGTCCACTGCGGCGCATCGCCGTGAAACTGTTGCACGTTGGCGCGCGCCATCTCGATGAACTCAGGACGGATCTCGTACGAGATCACCGAGCCGGTGGTGCCGACAACGCGCAGCAACGCCAGCGTCAGCGAGCCCGGCCCGGTCCCGGCTTCCAGCACGCGCATGCCGGGGCCGATGTCGCCGAAGATCAGAATAGGGCCGATGTCCTTCGGATAGATGACCTGCGCGCGCCGCGGCAAGTTGGGAATCAGCTGCGCGTACGTCGGGCGCAGCATGAGAAAGTCCTCGTTCTTGTTGGTCGTCACCATGCGGCATTCGGGACGACCGATCAGCGCGTCGGCGTCGATGCTGCCGCCGCGCAGGCGTACCGGATGCCCGGCGCGCAGCGTGCGCAAGTACTCGCGATCCTTGCGATCGATGAACAACACCGACTCGCCGGCGCGCAGCGGCTTCTGTTCCTCGGGGGTCGAGGCAATGACCGCGTCCGCGGCGACGACGTCGTTCATTGAACGGCCTTGGCGGCGTTGCGCCGTTCCCGCTTGGTCTCGGTCTCGCGCACCAAGCGGCAAAAGCCGCACATCTCGCCAAACGACGGCATGCCGCAGCCGACGCACGTGCGCGGCGGCTCTTCCGGCGCCGCGGCGAAGATGGGTTGGGCGCGCTGCAGGAATTCCTGCACGAAGATGAGCTTGCTGCCCGGGCTGGTGGCTTCGAGGCGATTGAGCATGTCCTTGTAGGTCAGCTGCGTCGCGCCGATGGCGTTCGGACATTCATCGACGACGTAGTCGATGCCGCGCATGAACGCGTACACCGCCGCTTCGTACTCGGTGACGCGGTAGAGCGGTTTCACCTTGCGGACGAAGCGCTCATGCGTCGGCTGCAGCACCGGTCGCTGGCGCGCCAGATACGGCATCTGCCAATGCAGCACGTTGCCCAGCAAGCGCGCCGCTTCGTCGTCGAGATTGTGGCCGGTAGCGACGACCGGGAAGCCGCGATCGACCGCAAGCTGATCGAAGTAGTGTCGTTTCATCGTGCCGCAGGCGGAACACGCCGGGCGCCGTGTCAGCCCGGCGACGTCGTTCACCGCCAGCCCGTGATCGGCCAGTTTCACGGTGATCAACGGCAGCGATCGCGCGTTGGCGAACGCCACCGTCTTGTCGGTGGAGGCGTCGGAGTACTCGCCAATGCCCAGCGACAGGTGCAGTCCGGTCGTCTGATAGCCGAGATCGATCAGCACATCCCACAGTGCCAAGCTGTCCTTGCCTCCCGAGACGGCGACGAGCACCGGCTCGTCGAGCGAGAACATGCGTTCCTTCTCGATCGCGCGCTCGACTTGGCGCTGAAAGAAGAAGACGAAGCAGGCGCGACAAAAGTTCGAGTTGTGCTGCCGCAGCTGCACTTCCGCCGGCGCTTTGCAGCGCGTGCACTTCACGGCGCGAGCCCCTCGACGTCGAGCGCGGGCGCACCGCCAGAAATGACCGAGCGGACTTCGATGACGTCGTCGGCTTCGAGCATACTGTTCTCCGGCACCAACAGGTCGCCGCGGATCACCATCGCCGTGCCCGGTAGGAAGCCGAGCTCGCGCAAGACGTCGGCAGCGCGACGGCGTCCGGCGATCTCGACTTGTTTGCGTTGCGGCAGAATGGTCACGTGCATGAGCGACGGCGAGGATACGGGCGTCGCGGGGGCGGATACAAGTGGGCTCGGCGCGCCTTGACTCCAACTACCCACCCCCATAGGCAGCCTGCGTGGAAGCAGACGCCACCGACCAAATTGCCGCGCGGCGACTCAAGCTCGAGGCGCTGCGCGAGGCGGGCGTCAACCCTTTCGCCAACGATTTCAGGCCCACGCACACTACCGGCGACGTGCGCGCCGCGTTCGAGCCGCTGGCGGCCGACGCGCTGGCGACGATCGACGCGCCGGTGGCGATTGCCGGTCGCATGGTGGCCAAACGCGACTTCGGCAAGGCCTCCTTTCTCCATGTCCAAGACCGCGACGGGAGGCTGCAGGCCTACGTCAAACGCGACAGCCTGGGCGAAGACGCCTTCGCGCGCTTCAAGCACGCCGACGTCGGCGATTTCGTCGGAGTGGTCGGCACCCCGTTTCGTACTAAGACCAACGAGCTCACGCTGGAAGCGCGCGAGCTGCGCGTGCTGGCGAAAGCGCTACGGCCGCTGCCGGAGAAGTGGCACGGCCTCACCGACGTCGAAGCGCGCTATCGCCAGCGCTATCTCGATTTGATCGCCAACGAAGAGGCGCGGGCGACGTTTCGCAAGCGCGCGCAGCTGATGCACTTCTTGCGAGAGTTTCTCACCGCGCGCGGCTTCATCGAAGTCGAGACGCCGATGATGCAGCCGATCGCTGGCGGCGCTGCGGCGCGGCCGTTCGTCACGCATCACAATGCGCTCGACATGCAGCTCTACTTGCGCATCGCGCCCGAGCTGTACCTGAAGCGCTTGTTGGTCGGCGGATTCGATCGCGTCTTCGAGATGAACCGCGTGTTTCGCAACGAGGGTGTGTCGACGCGCCACAATCCCGAGTTCACGCTGCTCGAGTTCTACATGGCGTACGCGAACTACGAAGACTTGATGCAGCTCACCGAGGAGCTGTTCGTCGGCGCTGCCGACGCAGTCGCCGGCGCGCGCCAGGTGTCCTACCTCGGCCACACGATCGATCTGTCGCCGCCGTGGCGACGCGTCTCGATCCCGGAATACGTCGCCACACGCTGCGCGCTGCCGCTCGAGCGCGTGCGCGGGCTCGACCTTGCCGTGCTGCAGCCGGCGGCCGACACCGTCGGAGGGCCGTTGCGCAAGAACTATCTGAAGCAATACGGCGACGGCGCGGCCGGCTACATGTTGCTCGACCTGTTCGAGATCCTCGCCGAGCCCGAGCTGATCCAGCCGACGTTCGTGTACGACTATCCGGTCGCGGTTTCGCCGCTGGCGCGTCGCAGCGAGCGGGCGCCGGCGTTCGTCGACCGCTTCGAGTTGTTCATCGCCGGGCAGGAGATGGCCAACGCGTTCTCCGAGCTGAATGACCCGGACGACCAGCGCGGCCGTCTCGAGGCGCAGTTGGCGCAGAAGGACGCCGGTGACGAAGAGGCGCACGCCATGGACGAGGACTTCCTACGCGCCCTGGAGCACGGCATGCCGCCGGCGGCGGGCGAGGGTATCGGCATCGATCGCTTGGTCATGCTGCTGACCGATTCGCCCTCCATTCGCGACGTCATACTCTTCCCGCACATGCGCCCCGAGCGGCGTTGACGTCCGTCGTCGGTCGCTCGAATCGGAATCGCTGCCCGTGCCGCGCGCGCTGCCGTATCCGTTGTTCATTGGGCTGCGCTATCTGCGCGCGCGGCGCGACGAGCGCTTCATCTCGTTGATCACGATCATCGCGACCGTCGGCGTCGCCGTTGGCGCGTTGACGCTCAATGTCGTGCTGGCGGTCATGACTGGGTTCGAAGAGGATCTGCGCGACCGCATTCTCAGCTTCACGCCGCACGTCGTCGTCTCCAACTACGGCACCGCCATGCCGATCCGGCCGGATCTCGAAGCGCGCCTGCGCGCGTTGCCGGACGTCGCCGCGGTATCGCCGTACGTCGAGGGCCAGGCGATGCTGGCCAGCAACGCCGAGGTCGCCGGCGTGATGTTGCGCGGCGTGCGCCCGGAAGCGCGCGGCGTCATCGACTTCGCGCACCATCTCAAGGAGGGCGAACACGTCGAAGACCTGGCGACGCTGCATGCGGTGAAGCGCGACGCCAGCGGCGCGCTGGTCGAGCTGCCGGGCATCATCCTGGGGAAAGAGCTGGCGCGGCAACTCGGTGTCGAGGTCGGCGATCCGATCAGCGTCGTGTCGCCGGCGGGCGTCCCGACCGTCGTCGGGCTGGTGCCGAAGGTGAAGCGCTTCGCCGTCGTCGGCCTGTTCGACGCCGGCATGATCGAGTACGACAGCTCACTCGCCTACATCTCCCTCGCCGAGGCGCAGCACTTCTTTCAGCTCGGCGACGCGGTCAGCGGCATCGAAGTGCGCGCCACGGCGCTCGACCGCGCCGATGCGGTGGCGCACCGCGTCGCCGGCGGGCTCGACTTCCCCTACCAGGTGCAGTCCTGGCGCGACCTCAACTTCAACTTGTTTGCCGCCATTCGCCTGGAGAAGACGGTGTATTTCGTCGTGCTGCTGCTGATCGTGCTGGTGGCGGCGTTCAACATCGTCGCGGCGCTGGTGATGGTGGTGATGGAGAAGCGCCGCGACATCGCCGTGCTCAAGTCGATGGGCGCGACACGCTGGGGCATCGCGCAGATATTTCTGTCCAAGGGCCTGATCATCGGCGGCGTCGGAACGGCCGCCGGCAGCATCTTGGGATTCCTGGTGTGCATCGGCTTGCGACACTATCCATTCGATTTGCCGCACGGTGTTTTCTATACCGACCGGCTGCCCGTGCAGATCTATCCCAGCTACTTCGCCCTGGTGGTCGGCGTGTCGCTGTTGATCGTCCTGGTCGCAGCGACCTATCCGGCGCGCCAGGCGTCGCGCCTCGTTCCGGTCGAGGCGATTCGCTATGACTGAGCCGCTCATTCGCGCGCGCGGCCTCTGCAAGACCTACGGTGACAGCAACCGCGTCGTGGTGCTGCGCGACCTCGATCTCGACGTCGCCGCCGGCGAGGCGGTCGTCGTGGTGGGGCAGTCCGGCGTCGGCAAGAGCACGCTGCTGCATGTCCTCGGCGCGCTCGATAGCCCGAGTGCCGGCGAGGTGGCGTTCGACGGCGTGGCGTTGGCTCGACTGAGCGAAAAGGAGCTCGCTGCGCTGCGCAACAAGGAGATCGGCTTCATCTTTCAGTTTCATCATCTGCTGCCTGATTTCAGCGCGCTCGAGAATGCGATGATGCCCGGGCTGATCCGCGGCTTGGCGTGGGACGACGCCGCCGCGCGGGCGCGGCGCGTGCTGGCCCAGGTCGGCCTCGGGCATCGGCTGACGCACAAGCCCGGCGAGCTGTCCGGCGGCGAGCAGCAACGCGTCGCCGTGGCGCGCGCCATCGTGCTGGAGCCGCGCGCGGTACTGGCCGACGAGCCGACCGGCAACCTCGATCCGGCCACCGCCGACGAGGTGCATCAGCTGCTGCTCGGGCTCAAGCGCGACCAAGGCATCGCGCTGGTGATCGTGACGCACAATGAGCGGCTCGCCGCTCTGGCCGACCGTACCTTGCGCATGCGCGACGGACGCCTGGAGTAGGCGAGGCGGCTGTCGGTCGCACCGGCCCGAAAGCGAACTAGGCTCGCCGCCCGGCCGGAATCCGGGCTCGATACCTCATTCTGCGCCTGACCCCGGACCTGCGATCCCCGACTCCTGCTCCCGCCTCAGGTTTACTGTCTCCAGACCGTCTGGTACTCGTCCCGCGTTTTGCCACATCGCAGGAATCAGTGCGTGCGCGCCCTCGTCGTCGCCGGGGTAGTCGTGGGGTTAGCGCTCCACGCGCTGCGCACACAGGGTCAAACCGCGGCCGACGTCCCGGTCGATGGCGTGCGCATCGACCGCGTCGTCATCGCCGGCAACCAGCGCGTCGAAGACGAAGCGATCCGCGTCAAGCTGAAAGCCGCCGCCGGCAAGCCCTACAGCGACCAACTGGTCGATGACGACGTCCGCGCCATCTACAAGATGGGCTTCTTCGACGACGTCCGCGCCACCGCCGACAGAGAAAACGGCCAGTGGGTCCTCACCTACGACGTGCACGAGCGCCCGTACGTGCGGGCCGTCAAGATCGAGGGCAACAAGAAGATCGACAAGGACGAGCTCGAGGGGATGCTGCGTATCCGCCCCAACACCATCCTCGATCCCGAAAAGGCGCGCAAAGGTGTCGAGGAGGCCAAGAGCGCCTACGAGAAAAAGGGCTATCTCGACGCCGATATTCGCTACGAGACCACGCCGGTCGGCGAGAACGAGGTCGACGTCAGCTTCATCATCGATGAGCGCGAGCCGATTCGCATCGCCGACATCGAGTTCGAAGGCAACGAGAAGTTCTCCGACAGCGAGCTGAAGAAGATCATGCAGACGCGCGAGAAGTGGATCTTCTCGTTCATCACCGGCGCCGGCAATCTCGACCGCGAAGCGCTGAAGACCGACACCGAGCGTCTCACCGCCTGGTACTACGAGAATGGCTACATCGACGTGCGCGTCGACGAGCCGAAGATCGACCGCCAGGAAGACGGGCTGAAGGTTACGTTCAAGATCGACGAGGGGCAGCAGTACACGTTTGGGACGGTCCGCGTCGCCGGCGAGACGCTGCCGGACATCGAGGGGGAAGAAGGGCGCAAGTTCGAGGCGCAAGAGGGCGATATCTTCAAGCCCAGCCTGCTGCGCGAGGATATCAACGCGGTGACGCAGGCGTACGGCGACGTCGGCTACGCGTTCGTCAACGTCACGCCGGACACCGACATCGACGCCGCCAAAAAGAAGGTCAACGTCACGTATACCGTGACGCGCGGGCCGGCCGTCACCATCGACCGCATCGAGATCACCGGCAACACCAAGACGCGCGACAAAGTCATCCGCCGCGAGCTCGAGCTGCAGGAGCAGCAGCAGTTCTCCGGCTCCAAGTTGCGCCGCAGCCAGGATCGCCTGAAACGGTTGGGCTTCTTCGAAGACGTCAACATCACCACCCGCAAGGCGGACTCCGATGACAAGCTGGACATGCTGGTCGACGTCCGCGAGGGCAACACCGGCGCTTTCTCGGCCGGCGCCGGCATCAGCTCCGGTGAGTCGTTCCTGTTCAACGTGCGCCTGTCGGAATCGAATCTGTTCGGGCGCGGCCAAGCCGTCGTGCTCAACGCCGATTTTGGCTCGATTCGGCGCAACATCAGCCTGAGCTTCACCGAGCCGTACTTCCTCGACACGCCGCTGACGCTCGGCGTCGACGTCTTCAACTGGGAGCTGCAGTTCGACGAGTTCACGCGCGGCGGGACGGGCGGCGGTATTCGCACGCTCTATCCGTTCCCGGCGCTCGGCCTGGACGTCATCCGCTTGGGACCGTTGGGCGAGATCTCACTGCTCGATACGCGCTTGGGCGTCGAGTATCGCATCGAGGACTCGACCATCAGCAACGTCAGCCGCAACTCGGCGGCGACCATTCAGGCGGCGCAGGGCTCGTCCTTGACCAGCTCGATCATACCGCGCGTGTTCCGCGATACGCGCAACAACCTGCTCGATCCGACCAGCGGCTCGTTTCAGGATTTCTCCATCGAAGTCGCCGGGCTGGGCGGCGACAGCCAATTCATCAACGCGCAATCGCGGGCTCGTTGGTACGTGCCGGTGTGGCAGATCCCCAAACTGGGCCAGCTCACCTTCGCCAGCGGCTGGAACTTTGGCTACGGCCTGGGCT
>Ga0265339_10002794_pt1 | contig 12394 bp, 12 predicted proteins | sample 4CB219metaG_FD_202085 | JGI IMG/M metagenome (GOLD analysis project Ga0265339, IMG submission 202085) | Rhizosphere microbial communities from Carex aquatilis grown in University of Washington, Seatle, WA, United States - 4-CB2-19 metaG | ecosystem: Host-associated > Plants > Roots >...
GCGATGCTTTCGGGGGAGGGTTCAGCGGGTTTCTTGACGGCCATCCTCTCATCCCAATCTGAAAAAAAGCAAAGCCCGCTCAATCCCAGGATCGAGCGGGCGCCGCCGCCATTTCAGTACATCCGTGAAATGGCACTCAGGGCTCAAACAAGCGACAGATTTTCCGCGCTTACCTTACCCCGCATCTTGTCGGTTTTCAGCTCGAACGAGACCTTCTGGCCCTCGGCAAGGCCGGAAAGACCCGCCCGTTCAACCGCGCTGATGTGCACGAACACATCGTTCCCGCCGTCGTTGGGCTGGATAAAGCCAAAGCCCTTCTGGCCATTAAACCACTTGACAGTACCTGTCGGCATTCTCTTCTCCAAAGCATAACTCGCGTGACCATCACGCGATTCCATTCAACTGGTCGATGTCTTCGGGAAGGAGCCGGCAGGCGCATTCAAAAAGGCACAGCGGCTAATCGAATAACCACAACTTATAGGTTCTGCCAGCAAATTGCAAGATGTTGTGTCTCTGACGTCTGATTCATTCGGTGTCATTCCGGGGCGCCGCGAAGCGAGGGAGCCCGGAATGACAAGCGCGCGCAGGTTATTCAGGACGGACTGATCGCCGCTCCAATGAGGAAATCGGTCGAACGGGACAGCACCGCAACGCCGGCTGTCAAGCGCCGCGTCCAAAGATTGAACTGCCGCGCTGCCGTCCACAGATCGAAGCCCTGAACCCGCGGCGACGTGCGCAACAGCTCCGCGCTTATCTGGAACGCCTTTTCGATTTTGGCTTTGCGGGCTGGTTGCCGGTTGGGATTTCCGTCCCGACCTCTTGCGCTTCCTTGGCCAGCCTCAACTCCCGAAGGCGTTCCATGTTCTGGCGGACCGCATTGGCCTTCTTTGCTTCCTCGTCCAGGATTGCGGCACGCTCGGCAAACAAGCGCTCTCTGTTGGCCTTGGCGCTTTGCGGGGCAGGGTCGGCACTCAGGTACTTGTTCATTCGCGCTCCGGTTCCGTTGGTACCCGCGCACTATGTAGTGCGTGTATCGCGAAACGGAACCCTCTTCCCCCCGCCCAATGCGGCCGATCCCCCTGAACCGGGCAGATGCTCAAGCGGGTGTCCGCCGATCTGCGCTATCGACGTGCGGGTGCTTAAAACCGAAACGGACTGACCGAAACGGTCATCTTGCCGTCAGGCATTTGTTCGACCTTGAAGTCCACCTGCTTTTCCGCCGTCGCGTCGCCGACCGTCACAGCCAACAACCCGCTGCAAGTCACCGCTCGCCTGTCTTTGCTTCTTGTATTGGTGCTGATCGCATCATCCAGCCTGTATGACGCGCCTTGTCTCGCCTTCTCCACGATTGACGATTTCTGCGCATCTGTGCTCGCACTGTTGACCCCGGCCTCGACCGCGCTCGAATTCCTGGCGGCGTAGTTGACAAGGGCATTGTTGCCGTCGCCCGAAACGATTTTCATCACTGAGTTGCGCGTATCCGGGGAATCGCACTCGGCGGCCCCGCCACAACCGCCGAGCAAAAGCAAAACAGGAAGACTGCAGAAAACCGTCTGTCGGTCCCAAAAATTCGTCATTGAATCCCGCGAATATCCATCGGTGTCCGATCGCGTCATTGCGAGCGTGTGCGAAACCATCCAGTAATCCCGACCCGCAGTGACGGGCCGCTTTGGCGTGGTTGTTCTTCGCTGAACAAACGAACTTGGCACGGAAACGTTTCACGAGCAGTGTACCGCAGGTTCTTGAGCGGCATGCCCCACGGCCCTGCGCCGGCAGCCATTGGTTTGGACAAAACATCGTGATGAACGGGGATGTTTGATTTACCGCATCGGCCCGGCAAAGCATCGTCGCTAGTCTGATTTCCTCCGCACGTCCGCCTGAGAGACAAGAAGAGGAAAATGCGATGAAAGCACTCGTCTATAACGGTCCGGGACAAAAGGCGCTGCAAGAGCGGCCGAAGCCGGACATAACGGCTCCGACCGATGCGATCGTCAGGCTGGTGAAGACGACGATCTGCGGCACCGACCTGCATATCCTGAAAGGTGACGTTCCGACCTGCGAGCCCGGCCGCATCCTGGGCCATGAGGGCGTCGGCGTTGTCGACAAGGTGGGCAATGCCGTCACCGCGTTCAAGCCCGGTGACCACGTCATCATCTCCTGCATATCGTCCTGCGGCACCTGCGAGTATTGCCGGCGCGGGATGTATTCGCATTGCGTGAACGGCGGATGGATCCTCGGCAACCGGATCGACGGCACGCAGGCCGAGTACGTTCGCACGCCGTTCGCCGACACCAGCCTTTATCACGTGCCGGCGGGAGCCGAGGAGGACGCGCTGGTGATGCTGAGCGACATCCTTCCGACCGGATTCGAGTGCGGCGTGCTCAACGGCAAGGTGCAGCCGGGATCGACGGTGGCGATCGTCGGCGCCGGTCCGATTGGCCTCGCTGCGCTGCTGACGGCGCAATTCTACTCGCCGGCCGAGATCATCATGATCGACCTCGACGACAACCGGCTGCAGACCTCCTCGCGCTTCGGCGCCACCACCGTCATCAACAACAGGGACGGTAAGGCGGTGGAGAAGGTCATGAAGATGACCGGCGGCCGCGGCGTCGACACCGCGATCGAGGCCGTCGGCGTGCCCGCCAGTTTCATCACCTGCGAGGACATCGTCGCGCCGGGCGGCGTCATCGCCAACGTCGGCGTTCACGGCGTCAAGGTGGATCTGCACCTGGAGAAGCTGTGGGACCGCAATATCGCGATCACGACGCGGCTGGTCGACACCGTGACGACGCCGATGCTGCTCAAGACGCTGCAATCGAACAAGATCGATGCCAAGAAGCTCATCACGCACCGCTTCAAGTTCGACAAGATCCTGGAGGCCTACGCGACCTTCGGCGCTGCTGCCGAAACCCGCGCGCTCAAGGTGCTGATTGAGTTTTAGGACAATGAAGTCTGGTTGAATCGGTTGGTCAGCAGATGCGGTTCGGCTCCCCACTGTGGGCACTGCGCTATCGCATACTCGTCATGCCCGGCCTTGTGCCGGGCATCCACGTCTCTACACTCGATCCGGAAGAAAGACGTGGATGGCCGGGACGAGCCCGGCCATGACGGAGGGTGATGTACTGATCCACTTTTGGAGCCCGGCTTGTATTTGTTTCAACCGTTACTCGCCTAAACGGCGTACCTGTGGTAAACTCAACCTCTGATAACAATTCGGAGGATCGAATGGCGACGGTGTTTATCGAGGCACGCCCCAAGGGCAAACAGGAGGGTAGTCCGATCGACGACTATGTCGTGGAAGACCACGCGGATCACGTACTCGCGACCTTCAAAACTCAACACGAGGCAATCGAGTGGGCCAAAAGGAATGGACACTCGCCCCACGTGGCCCGGGTCCGGCATTTGAATGACAAGAAGAAGCCGGACCACTGGCGGGCCGTCTAAGCGATCGCGTTGGCGCTCCCAGCGGTAACCGAGAGTGAGGCCTGAGCGCTTGACGAGGTCGAGGACCTATGCAGGCCGCGCGAATGCGCGCCAGATCGGGGTGCTCCCCGCAACACGGGAGTGCTCGGGCTTGAAACCTGAACACCGTGGCTTCATCCTTCCGCGCTGTCGCAACGCGATTCATCAGCGTTTGGGAGAAACGGCATGACCTGCTGGATCAGGAAAGAAATTCTGGATCGCGTCCCTGAGTTGCCTAGTCGCGTCGATTTTGACGATTGGCAAAAAGAACGAGGCATGGTCAACCTCCTCTCGAAAAAGAAGAACTCAAAGCCGTGGCTCCCTGCCGGATTCTATAAGCGCGCCAAGGGCGGCAGGCTTTGCGTTCTGGAGGTTCGTCGTTCGCTAAAGGGGGTTGATCAGGCCGTATGGCTGGAGAAACCGAAAGTCCGCGTCAAAGCGCAAACACTGACGGGCTAAGGCCTCCTGTAAAAGCAATACGCGCACTCTCGCCAAGCTACAGCGGGTTTCGTTGGTAGTTGGATCGCAACTTCCTTTTTGAAAAATACGCATGCGCGGCACCAGAATCGATCAGGTCGAACGCCTTTATTTTTGCTTCGAGCACTGACCCAAACTGGAGCTTGCCTACAGTGCCGTTCATGCGAAGCTTGTAGTTTCGTCCATCAGGAACAATCGAGAGCGCGACGCCCTTTTGAGTGATTGAAGGTGACCCGGATACGCCCGCAGACCAGCGGCTAGAGAAAACGAAACGTATGCGGCGTTTGACGTGCCTCATTTGATTGGTCGCATAATCACTGGATGTCAGGTGATCACAGCAGACTTCCCCGACCTCCATCGTTCCCCATTTTGAATGAAAAACGGGGAATACGTATCGAATTGCAGTTCCACATAGCTCGCACTCGCCGTCGAGACCACCAAGGTCATCGTAGTCGCCGAAATGCTCCCATCCAGACTGCGGCATTACCTTTCCGTGCTCTTCAGCGTGACAGCCTTTGCATAAGGCCTCACATGCTTCGTGCGGGTACTGCCAGGGCAAGCGCTTCGGTATGTAGATATTGTGGTGGACTTGGAGCGTCACTCCATCGTCTGGCCCTCGTTGGCATCGATTGCAGACGCCGTCATGAAGGCGAATGACTTCAGTCCGGAAGGCTCGCCATTCAGGCCGGTTGTAGTGCTTCATAGGAGCGCCTCGCCGCGAATCGAATTGCAGCATAGCAAAGCAGGGCGGCTTAGAGTTCGTTGGGGGCACACGGGAGAGCCTGCAAGTTATGCAAAACGGAATCCCAAGGATTCCGAACTGAACGTTGCAGTTGGCTCGCTCTGTATCTAATTCTCAGGAATTCGCTACAATTGTTGCCGGACACTGGCGTTCCGCGGGCCCCGGCACTGGTCTAGCCCTCATTCCAGCCCTGCGCTTAAACGCGATTTTCCCCAGCAACCTCAAGCTGATTCTACCTGTCCAGTCCTCGGGTAAAAAATATTTCTGTTTTTCAGAAGCTAGAATCAGTCCTATCGTTTGCCTTGTCCCGCCTCGACACGAGGGGCGTACGCGTCGTCACGAACGCGGGGTGGGATGCGATGGACGCGGGCGGCATCGACAGACGAGCGATGCCGGTTCGCGGACGGCGAAGGCGTGTGGTTCTGGCACCCCAAGGCTGGTGCGAAGTTGGCGACGATGCTTGCGCATCACGCCGATGACGGTGACAACAACGTCTGGCTCACCGGGAAGAGCGCGCAGGACACCGTTAAAACCATCGCGTGCGGGAATGCCGGGTTTGATCCCGGTGGACCTGTGGTGACTAACTCGTGTGCTTTTTGTTGCACACGAGGCCGCGGGTGCAGCGGGCACCCGGCATTCCCCACGCCCTCGGTTTCGGGGCGGAGCGGCTCAAGCCTCGGACGCCTTATGCGCCGCGAGAACGCGCTGCTGTGTGACCCGCTCTTTGACAGGTTTGAATCAGACACCAGCGCGTTTGCGAAGTGATCAGCGCTTGCGGCGGCAGGATCGCTAGATCGCGATGAATCGGTCCGTCAGCGGATGCGGTCACCTCGCCCCGCGTGCGGGGAGAGGTCGATCGCGAAGCGATCGGGTGAGGGGGATTTTCCAAAGATCGCGCCCTTGAAGCTCCCCCTCACCCTAACCCTCTCCCCGCAGGCGGGGAGAGGGAGCGCACTTCCGATGCCGTTGCAGGTCAACCAGCCCTCATCACGCGTCAGCGCAAACCCTCGTAAACCATGAGGCCGCGCGCGATGGCGAGCTTGCGCAGGGTGCGCGGAACGATCTTCGGCGCCTGGTGCAGGTGGCGCCACGACGTCATCTCCATTTCGCCGAGCAGGCCGCCTCCGTCCTCGAACGGCGCGAGCAGTCCGGTCAGGCTGACCGGCATGTGCGCACGCGGATTGAACGGCAGCAGCAGCAGCTCGAGATGGGCCGGTGCGCCATTTTGCAAGGTCGCGGTCACGCCGGCGATCGTCGGCAGCATTTCCTCGGCGACGATGGCCAGCACGTCCTCGATCTCGCGGCGGCTTTCGGTCCTAAACAGCGCGGCAAAGCTCTCGTCCTTCACGTCGCGGCCGAACAGGGCGCAGACGCGGGTTCCGGCCACGCGAAACGGGTAGCCGGTACTGGCATCGCAGGACAGCACGAAGGTGTCGCCGAGCAGCTCACGCACCGCGAACGGCTCGATATCGCTGCGGTCCGGCGCACGGGCGTCGCCCCGTTTGCCGTCCCAATATGCGAAGAATTCGCGGCATGACGGATGTTTCATGGCTCAGACCCCCGCGCTACGCCGGTCGGGACAGTTCTGTCCCGCTTTCGCGCAACGCGTTTCCCTAAAACGTTGTGCCGAACGGGCTGTGCAGCGTCCATGCCGGGCGAACGATTTCGTTCCAATTGTCCGGAGCTTTGCGGCGTTAACGTTAAATTAACGAGCCGTTTGCGCTGCACGCAGGACCGGTTAGGGTGAGGGCGCTCTAGTTCCCCGCTGATTGTCTCCAGGTTGCTCGCGGGGAGTTGCACGGAAGGCGTCAAGCAATCTGGCCATCGCGCAGGGAGGGGTGGGGATGTCACTCCGGGTGCGCGACAAGGCCAAAAAGCGTTGAGGGAGGGCTTTCTCAGAGCCCTCCCTTTTTCTTGGTGGTTTTTCTTGCGGGTTGTGCACTTGCACAAGCGAGCCAAAGCCTCCTATCTGGGCTCATTGTCCCTGGCGGTTCCTGGCCGCCGTTTGAGGTCCTCGCCCCCTTGGAATCCCCTGTTGACCCTCCGCAGGACCTCGCGCCGGAACCGTTGCCGGAAACCCCGCGCGAACCGATCCTGACGCTGCCGCCCGCGCTCACCGCCTATGTGGTCCTGCTCGCGGTCATCCATCTGCGCGTACTGCTGCCGCCGGAATGGGAGAACTGGACCGTCGACGTGTTCGGTTTCATCCCGAAGCGCTACGATTCGACGATTCTGGACCTGAGCTTTCCCGGCGGTACCGGCGCCAAGATCTGGACCTTCGTCACCTATTCGCTGCTGCACGCCAATCTCGCCCATATCGGCTTCAACGTGCTGTGGCTGTTGCCGTTCGGCAGCGCGCTGGCGCGGCGTTTCGGCGCGATGCGCTTCTTCCTGTTCATGGCGGTGACGGCGGCGGCCGGCGCGCTGGCGCATCTGGTGACCCACGAGCATGCGGTGGCGCCGATGATCGGCGCCTCCGCCTCGGTGTCGGGCACGATGGCGGCCGCGATCCGCTTTGCCTTCGTGAAGGGGAGTTTCCTCTCCTTCAGTCGCGGTGACGCCGATGCCGCCGCCAAGGTCCCGGCGCTGTCATTGTTGCATGCGTTGCGCAATCCGCGCGTGCTGGCGTTCCTGGCGGTGTGGTTCGGCGTCAACCTCATCTTTGGCGTCGGATCGATCGCAATCGGCGCCGAGGAGGGCGCCTCGATCGCCTGGCAGGCGCATATCGGCGGCTTCTTTGCGGGATTGGTGTTGTTCTCGCTGTTCGATCCGGTACCGCGCGCGAGCGATGCTGCAGGTGCTGCCTGACAGCTTGCGGCGGCGGACGATTTCATCCATCATCGACAATCCAAAGAACCGGCATAAGCCCGCATGTGTTGCGCGTATCCGCGCATGCCGAAGCGGCAACGAATCCGGCGCTGAACTGTTGATGTAAGCTTGAGGAAACAAAGACCGCGCCCGTGCGAAGGGCGTGATCGGCTTCAGGGAGACCACAATGACGGTTCGTGCAATTCTCGATATCAAGGGTCGTCAGATCCTGAGCGTGCAGCCGGAGGCCAGGCTTTCGGAGGCGATCGCGATGCTCGGTGAACGCAGGATCGGCGCCGTGCTGGTCATGAGCCAGGGCCGCATCGAGGGTATCCTGTCGGAGCGCGACATCGTGCGCGTGCTCGGTGACCGTGGCGCCGCCGTGATCGACGCGCCGGTCAGCGCGGTGATGACGCGCAAGGTCGTCAGTTGCCGGCAGACCGACACCGTGGCCGCGATCATGGAGATGATGACGCTCGGCAAATTCCGGCATCTGCCGGTCGTCGAAGGCGAGAGGGTGGTCGGCCTGATCTCGATCGGCGACGTCGTCAAGTGGCGCGTGCAGGAATACGAGAACGAGCAGGAAGCGCTGCGTCAGTACATCAAGACCGCCTGAGGCGGCGGTCAGGGCAGCTTGTCGGGGGCGCCCGGCGTCAGCACCTGGAGCGCTTCCTGGATCGATTCCAGCGCGCGTTCGGCGGCGCGGGTGCCGAACTCGATCAGGTCGGCGGCGCGGTGGAAATCGAACCAGCCGATCTCGCCCACGCGCGGCGTGATCAGCATGTCCGGCGGATCGCCGGCAAGCCTGGCGCGCGTGATGCGGTCCTGCATGATGTTGAAGGCGTCGACCATCACCGACGAGATGCCGGGCCGCCCGGCGCTGCCGAAGAACTCGCGTTTGACGGTGCGCTCGGGCGAAAAGAACCGGCCCAGGCCGCGCTTCGGCGGCGCGGGATTGATGACGGTTTCCGGGACCTCGACCGGCGCGCCGTGCGAATAGATCGTGGTCGAGTGCGTGAACACGTCGCTGGAGAGGTTGGCGGCGATGACGATTTCGGCGCCGAGCGCCCGCGCCGTCGAGACCGGCACCGGGTTGACCAGCGCGCCGTCGACCAGCCAGCGGTCGCCGACCAGGACGGGAGCGAATATTCCAGGCAGCGCATACGACGCGCGCATGGCGTCCACCAGGCGGCCGTGGGTCAGCCAGATCTCATGTCCGGTGCGCACCTCGGTGGCGACGCTGGCGAATTTGAGCGGTAGCTCCTCGATCAGGGCCGGGCCGATGGAGGCTTCCAGCTTGGCGGCGAGCCTTTCGCCACCGATCAGGCCTGAGCCGCTGAGACGGATATCCAGGTAGCCGAGAATGTTTCGGACCTGCAGGCTGCGCGCCCATTCCTCCAGCGTGTCGAGGTGCCCGGCCGCATAGGCGCCACCGACCACCGCGCCGATCGACGTGCCGACCACGACGTCGGGGACGATGCCGTGGGCAACCAGCGTCCGCAGGATGCCGATATGGGCAAAGCCGCGGGCCGCCCCGCCACCCAGCGCAAGCCCGATCACGGGCCGCCGCACGGCGCCAAGTCCTACGTCATGGGTTTCGTTTTGGCCGCGTCGGATCAAGATATCCAGCACCGAAAACACTCCCGGGCACGAGACCGCCCTTCACCAGCGTGGTGGATTTGACATTCGCTTCAGTATTGCCTCGAGTCCTGCAAGCGAATGTCAAATCCTAAACCACACTAGAATCATGGATTTTCTAGTGTCCCGGTTCTGACATTCGCAACAGAGCCAGAAGTAATGCGAATGTCAGAACCGGGACACCAGACTACGCGCGACGGTTCGACCCCGCCATTGTCCGCGAAAATGGTTTATGCCGAGTTCGGCGTGGTTAGGCGGGATTTGTGACTTGATCGCGACTGCACCACAATCAACGGTCCCGGTTCCCGCTGGTTCCAGTTTCTCCCCCGCTCGGCAGGCCGGATGGCTTGAAATTGCCGCGTTTTCGGTGAAAAGCATGATCATGGCATCAGGGGGTGACGGCATCTTTGGATCCCGGCGCGGCGGTCGGCTGCGGGCTGCGCTCGTCCTGGCGGTATTTATTGCTTCCGTCGCGGTTGTCCCTGCGAATGCCCAGTTCTTCAGCGATCGGCCGCCGCCGGTTCCTCCGGCGCTCGTCCCCGATCCGGGCGCGGCGGTCAGTCTGGCCCCGCCATCCGGCCCCGCATCTGCGCCGAATTTTCCTGCGCCGATGACGCAACCTTCGATCGTTCCGCCTCCTGCGCCTCCTGCGGCGGCAATACCAAGCCAGGGCGTGCTTTCGCTGAGCGCCCGCTACGGCAAGGATTTGCCCGTCGTCAACGCCGGACTGGTTTGGCGGATCTTCCCCGCCCATCCGGACGAAACCGGCACGTTCAAGATGATCCGCGAGGACCGCAGCGCGACACCCAACATCGTGCTGCCGCCGGGCAACTATGTGGTGCATGTCGCACTTGGTCTGGTCAGCGCCGTCCGTACGATCAGTCTGAAGGCTGAAACCGTTCGCGAGTCCTTCCTGCTTCCGGCCGGCGGCCTGCGCATCGAAGGCCGCGTCGGCACCAGCCGAATTCCGCAGAACCAGATTTCGTTCGCGATCTACAAAGGCAGCCAGTTCGAGGGCGGCGATCGCGCGCCGCTGGTGCCGAATGTCGCGGCCGGCGATGTCGTGCTGTTGCCGGAGGGCACCTACTACATCGTCTCCAATTACGGCGACGCAAACTCGGTGGTGCGTTCCGATATCCGGGTCCAAGCCGGCAAACTGGCCGACGTGGTCGTCACCCATCGTGCCGCCGTGATCACGCTGAAGCTGGTGACCGACAAGGGCGGCGAGGCATTGGCGAATACGGCCTGGTCGGTGATTACGCCGGGCGGCGACGTCATCAAGGAGTCGATTGGCGCCTTTCCCCGCGTCGTGCTGTCGGAGGGCGAATATCGCGCCATCGCCAAGAACGAAGGCAAGGTCTACGAGCGCCCGTTCAACGTCGTTAACGGCGTCGATGGCGAAATCGAGGTCATCGCGCGCTAACTATTGCGGAGAAGGCGAGTTGCAAACGCCATGAGGTTGCGCGGCATCTGTCATGATCGCTAATGCGCAGTAACCATTGCGCGACTTAAAACTGTCATATTCAGCCCTTCGGCGGGCCGCGCGCCGCTTCTTTACATCCCATTAAGCCAGCCTGCATTGGATGCAGTGGGCAGAATGCTCGCTGTGGGGATGTCATGGTTGCCGTCAGGAAGCAGTCGGGGAAAGTCGCGACGGAGATGTTTGAGGACGTGCCGGTTTTGCGGCGCAAGTGGCAAGCCGCGCAGCGGCCCGGCCAAGGCCTTCCCCGCTATGAGGATGTGATGCTGGGCAGCCTCGGGCGGCTCGCGGATCACATCGTGCTTCTGAAGAAGAACGATCAGGGGCTCGAGGTCTCGCGCAGCGGCCGTTACGTCCAGAAATGGCTGGGTGACGAGCGCTGGGACATTCCGCTGAGTGAGCTGTCGCCGGATTGTGCGACCGTGCTGAGCGAAGCCGCGGACAATGCCATCAGGAACGGCAGTCCCTATCTCGCCATGGCGCATTGCGTGCGTGATGGCATGGTGCGGACCTACGACGTGTTCGCGCTGCCGACCTCTTCGCGCTGGGGGGCCATTCTGGTCGGCACCTACGTCAACGAGCGCGGCTCGCAATACAATCTGCTGGATGCGATTTTTTCCACGACCGACGACGGCGTATTGTCGCTTGCGACCATCCGTGACGCTTTGGGCAACGCGTTCGACTTCCAGATCGTTCACCACAACCAGGGTGCGGTGAGGCTGCTCAAGGTGCTCCCGACCAGCCTGCAGTGGCACCGCCTGAGCGAGGGAGGAAATATCCTGTGCTCGCCGGACGTGGTCGAGCGACTGCGCACCGTGATCGCGCAAGGCAGTCGCGATCAATTCGAAATCGACAGCGATGATCGCAACTTGAGAATAGGCGCGACCGCCTTCGCCGACATTCTTTCGCTGACGATCTCGGACGTTACGTCGCTGAAGCGGCGCGAGGCCTCGTTCCGCCTGCTGTTCGACAACAATCCGATGCCGATGTGGGTGTTCGATGCCCAGGCCAATTGCTTTTTGAACGTCAACGACGCAGCGGTCCAACACTACGGCTATAGCCGCGAAAAATTCCTGAGCATGAAACTTAACGAGATCTGGCCGGAGGATGAGTGGGTCAGCCATGCCAAGGCATTGCAGGAGGTTGGCGACACCTATCACTCGGGGCGCAACTGGCGGCATCTCAAGGCCGACGGCAGCGAGATTGAGGTGCTGACCTTCGGACGGCGGGTCGCCTTCAACGATCGCGATGGCTACCTGGTCGCCGTGGTCGATATCACCGAGCGGCGCAAGGCCGAGGCCCGCATCGCCTATATGGCCCACCATGACGGGCTGACCAATCTGCCGAACCGCGAACTGTACCAGGAGCGTCTCAGGGAGGCGCTGGAGAGCGAAAGTCCGCAGAGCAGGCGCGTGGCGGTGCTGTGTCTCGATCTCGACCTGTTCAAGAACGTCAATGATTCCTTCGGTCATCCGATGGGCGATCGCCTGCTGCGGCTGGTGGCGGACCGCCTGAGGTCGCAGGTTCGCGGCACCAACCTCGCTGCGCGACTCGGCGGCGACGAGTTCGCGATCATTCTTTCCTCGGCCGTGTCGCCGAACGACGCCAGCGACTTCGCCGCGCGGCTCATCAAGATCCTGAGCGCGCCCTACCATATCGACGGCAACGAGGTGGTGATCGGCGCCTCGATCGGGATCGCGCTTTCACCCGGCGACGGTGTGACCGGCGAAGAATTGTTGCGCAACGCCGACATGGCGCTGTACCGGGCGAAACAGGACGGCGGCGGC
>Ga0265339_10002800_pt1 | contig 12380 bp, 6 predicted proteins | sample 4CB219metaG_FD_202085 | JGI IMG/M metagenome (GOLD analysis project Ga0265339, IMG submission 202085) | Rhizosphere microbial communities from Carex aquatilis grown in University of Washington, Seatle, WA, United States - 4-CB2-19 metaG | ecosystem: Host-associated > Plants > Roots > Rhizosphere...
GGCCGTGACGTGCAGATGATCCCGCACGTCACCGGCGAAGTGAAGCTGCGGCTACGTGAGCTGGCCGTCAAGAGCAAGGCCGACGTCCTGTTCGTGGAGGTCGGCGGCACGGTAGGCGACGTGGAGAACGCGTTCTACCTGGAGGCCCTTCGCGAGTTGTCATACGAGGAGGGCGAGGGCAGCGTGGTCTTTGTCGCCCTGACGTACATCATGTCTCCGCCGGCACTGGGCGAGCAGAAGTCCAAGGCCGCCCAGTTGGGCATCAAGCGGGTGATGGAATACGGCATCATGCCGTCGATCATCGCCTGTCGCTGCGACGCGCCGGTCATCGACAAGGTACGGCAGAAGATCTCCGTATACACCAACGTGCCCCTGCGGCGGGTCTTCAGCATGCACGACCTGCAGAGCATTTACTTGCTGCCCGAGGTCATGCGGGAAAACGGCCTGGATAACGAGGTCCTGCAGTTGCTGGACCTGGGCAACCGCACCAACTCAGCACAGGACGCCCGGGCGGCCATCCAGTGGTCGGACTTCACGAGGCGGATCCTGCAACCCAAGGGCGAAGTCACGATCGGCATCACGGGCAAGTACACCGCTCTGCGTGACAGCTATGCCAGCATCATCAAGGCCCTCGAGCACGCCGGGGCGGCCTACGAGAACCACGTCAATATCAAGTGGATTGACACGACCGACGTTACCGACCGCAACGTGGCCGAGGCCTTGGCGGACGTGGATGGCATTATCGTGCCGGGCGGTTTTGGCGTCCGCGGCACTGGCGGCAAGATCGCCTGTATCAAGCACGCCCGCATCAACGGCCTGCCGTACCTGGGCATCTGCCTTGGTTTCCAGATGGCCGTCATTGAATACGCCCGCAACGTCTGCGGACTGGAAGACGCCGACAGCACCGAGATCAACCCACAGACGCCGCACCCGGTGATCGACATCCTGCCCGACCAGAAGAAGATCGAAGGCCTGGGCGGCAACATGCGACTGGGCGGCCAGGACGTGGAAATCACGCCGGGCTCGATGGCGGCGGCCATGTTCGGCGACGCCAAGAAGACCCGCATGCGGTTCCGCCACCGCTACGAAGTGGACCCCAAGTACATCGAGACGCTGGAAAAGGCGGGCCTGCACTTCACCGGCCGCCACCCGGTGCACCCGATCATGCAGATCCTTGAGTTGCCCAAGGAAGTACACCCGTACTTCGTCGGCACGCAGGCCCATCCCTGCCTGACAAGCCGCCCCCTGCGCCCGCAACCGATGTTTGCAGGCCTGGTAAAGGCTGCCCTGGCACGCAAGGGCGCGAAGTAACTGATCATAAATGACACCTGTTGCCAAAACGCTGGATTTGGTGCTTAAAGGAACATCCGACGCAAACATCGCGTTTGAAGACCTGCGCAGTCTGTTGCTGGGCCTTGGGTTCGTCGAACGCATAAGAGGAAGTCACCACTTGTTTCGCAAACCCGGCGTCCATGAATTGGTCAATATCCAGCGGGACGGAAATAAGGCAAAACCTTGCCAGGTGCGACAGGTAAGGAATGTTATACTTAGATATCGATTGGCTGAGTGATGCATGGACAAATATGAAATCATCCTCTACTGGAGCCAGGACGACGACGCCTTTGTCGCCGAGGTCCCCGAGCTACCCGGTTGCATGGCCCACGGCCCCAGCCACGAACAGGCGCTCGTGTCGGTGAAAGAGGCCATGGAACTTTGGATACAGACTGCCAAGGAGTTTGGCGACACGATCCCGGTTCCCAAGGGTCGTCGTTTGATGCTCGCCTGATCGTGCTTTGTGATTGTCCAATGCCCACGGATCGTTTTCCGTGGGCGTTCTTTTACTGTGGTCGCGGAGATCCAACTATGATCGTACACGTTGTATTGTTCACGTTTAATGACAACCTCACTACCCAAGAGCGGCAGGAGTTCATGGACGGGATCGAAACGCTTCGCGGGGTCAAGAGCGCCAAGACTATGTATATTGGCACGCCGGTCATGGCGACGGCAGTGAGGCCGATAGTCGACACCGCCTACAACGTGGCCCTGACAGTTCTCTTTGAAGACCTGGCCGCCCACGACGCCTACCAGGTGGACCCGCTTCACAAGGCGTTCGTGGCGAAGTCCCGCCCGATGTGCAGCCGCGTCCGCATCTTCGACGCCCAGTAACCCCAGACGAGTCCGGAGCGGCCGGTCTGTAGTAACTCTTACGTCGGCACCGCCGGCTGGGTGGTCCTTGGGCGGGGCGTGGGTGGACTTATCTTGCGGGTGGTCGGGTGGCTTGCGGAGCCGGAAGTGCGGTGGGGGCGGATGGTCTCCGGGACGGCCACGAGTGTCACATCCACCTTTCGGGTCTCGCCGTCGCGGCGGAACTCCACCGGCAAAGTGGTGCCGGGCTCCTTTTGGGCGACCAGTTCGATAAGTTTTTCGTCGTCGACGATCCGCACGCCATCGACCTTAAGTATGACGTCACCTTCCTTCAGGCCAGCCTTGGCAGCGCCGCTGCCGGACAGCACGCCGACGACCTTTGCTCCATCGGGGGCCGTGTCCAGGCGAATGCCCATGTAGGCCTTGTTCACCGTCATTGGCGGGGCCTTGAGCGTGCTGACCCACGTCTTCCAGTCGGCCTCGATCTTATCTAGTTTCTTGCCCATCACCTTTTCCATGGCCTTTTCGCCGCTGGGGTCGGTGGCGTACATCTGGCAGTACGTGTCGTACCACTCCTTGAGTTTGCCCTTCTCGTACAGGTACATCATTATGTACCGGCCCTGGGGGTAGCAGATGCCAACCTTGTCCTTGGCGACGTAGCTTTCCGGCGTCAGATTGAAGAAGGTCTTGAATGGGATCGTGCGCTTTGCCCGAATGATTGCCTGGAGCACGTTGAGACGGGTATTGTCCTCGGGGCGTATCTTGGCCCCGCTGAAGTCGGCATTCTCCATCAGTGTGGCCAGTCCCTCCAGCACCCAGATACGATGCTCCTGCCCGCGGGCGCTCTCGTCACCGGCGTGCAGGGCGTGCGTGAACTCGTGCATCAGGGTGTTGCCGATCTGCCGCGCGATCAACTGCTTGGTCGAGTCCTGGTAGTAGCCGCCCACTTCACGTGGAAGGGCCTTGGCGGCATCCTTCTCCGACAGGATGATGATCGTCACGTACTCCTCGGGCTTGTGGGTGAAGAGCTGCCCCCACAAGGCCGATGCCTGCAGGGTCAGGCTCTTCTTCACCTCGTCAAGCGTGGCACGGTCGACATTCGTGGCGAACACCAGCTTGTGGTCGTGGTCGATCTCGCAGATGTACTCGTTACCAGCCTCGGCACGCAGGTCGGCCTCGATCTTCATCGCCCGCTGACGCTGGATCTCATCCCGCCGGGCGATGAGCTTCCTGTAACCCTCCAACTCGCGAATAGCTGCCAGGTCCGGGTCGCGTTCCATATGCTGAATGCTGCAGAACCCGCACTGGACGGCCTTGTTAAGGCTGGCGACTGCCTTGTCGCCCTCATTGAGGCGGCTCTGGGCGCAGGCCAGGTTGTACCATGCATTGTCATCCTGCGGGGTGATGGTCAGCAGTTCGTCCAGCGCCTGCTTGCACTGGGTGTACTCCTTTCTCTCGAACAGCTTGGCGACCTTCTGATTGAGCTCCACCACGTGCCGCGAGGCTGGGATAACCTTGCCTGGCCGCGTGACGGAATGGGATTTCGGTTGGCTCCCGGGGGATGGTTGGGTGGCAGGTTCCCCCTGCACGACAGCGGCCTGCACGATGCCCGACGTCGCAGCCGCCGGCACGAGTTGCGAGTGAGCGGACGGGCGGGTCTTCTCGGCGCAGGCGATGAAGAGCGTTGCAGTAACCAGCACCAGAATCGCTGACAGGTACTTCATCATGTACTCCAAACTACTCGTAGATTACATCCTGACTTTGCGAACAGCGCTGACAGGCAAGCCGACATTGACATCTCGCTGGATTCGGAGGCAGGCTTGCCTTTTAGCGTTGTTCGAATGCGCCCAAGCCAAACTGGCGAGGGTGCCACTGCTAAGCTGGCGTAGTTTGCCCGCGCGGCAGTGCGTGCTCCGACCGACACGGCCGCGCCCAAACGACGGGCTTAACCGTGGCACCGAAGATTACTGGCGTGGCACAGTCGTCGTGTTCGCGGTGGCCTGCATGAAGACTTCGATGGCGGCGGCGCAGGCGGCCGGGGTCACGCGGGCCGAGCCTGCATTTACACGGACCGCGCCCACCCACACCTGGGGATCCTCGGCGAAGTATGCCTCGTGCGGGCGAAACATCATTGTGTAGCAGAACACGCCAGCCAGTCGCGTAGCGGCGCTGAGCTGGATCGCCCGCTTGGCCGGATCGGCCGCAAGCGTAACGCCAGGCCAGCTCTGGCCGCTGGCCAGCACCGATAGCGCCAGGGCAGTCAGCTCGGTGTCGGCGGGCTTGCCGGCCGCAGCGAACCCGCCGGTCTCGTCGGGAAAACCTGCGGTTGGCAGCACCTGGGCGAAGCCGGTCAGTGGGTCGATCGTCTGGCCCTTGGGCTTGACGTCCAGCCCCGCGCGACGCTTCCACAAGGCCTCCTCAGCCGTCGTCGGAGCGGCCTCATTGAGTGCCTTCTGCATCGCATCGTACCTCTGGTGCTCCTCGGGCGTGTCCGCTGCGCCCATCAGCACAATTGAGGCCAGGAACGCATCCCGCAGCGGCGCTCGCACGGTGGTCGCCTGGCCATCCAGTCGGCACAGCGGAAAGCCCTTGTGGTCGATACCAAACGCCACGAGACCCTTCACGATCTCGCCGTACAGTTTCTCCGTCTGCCCGTTGCGAGGGGCCGTGCTCAGCGCCAAGGCCAGCATGGCCGTGGCGGAAAACTGATCCGCAGGCTCCGGGGTGGCTACGAACGCCCGCCCGTTCTTGCGCTGGCAGAGATTGGTTGCATAGGTCAGGGCCTGCAAGCCGCTACGGGCGATGTCCTTGTCGCCCAGCCGCTGCCCCAACTGCACCATGACCTGGGCCGCGTAAAGATGATCCCGCAGCGGCGTGGCCGTCGCGCCAAGTGAGTACAGGCCTTCCTTGCTCTGGTTGGCCATCAGGTGGTGCGCGACCAGTCGGGCGGCCCTGGCCAGATCGTCAACGACGTCGGGGGACACCAGGATCTTGCCGCGGTATAGTTCAACCACCAGCCCCGCGGACTTGCCCGCAGAGTCGCCATAGCCGACAAAGTGGCGGCTCTGCAGCAGCGAGTACCGCCAGGGCAGGTCGGTGTTCGCGGGGGTTTGCGGCACTTGCGCCAGCGCCGCCTGACGGACGCCGATGGCATCCAGGCCAAGGGCATAGCCCGCCGACGGCAGCATCGTCGCCTGCTCGGTACCCCGCGAAACCTTTAGCCCCGTCAGGCCGGGCACGATCAGCCGATCGACGTCCGCGCCCATAACCACACGCCCGGCTTGGCCCTCCACGGGCACCTGGGGTCCAAGGATCTCCACCTCGATTGTCAGGCCGTCAAGGTATTCCTTGGTGATGTGGTCGGGCAGGTCGGGGCTTCGCATGGCCGCCAGGGCGGCGGCGATAACATTACGGCACACGGGGGCAGGCTTATTGGGGCCGGCGGCATCGCCAGCAGGGACGCTCTTGATAGAGCGGGCCAATTGCTGCCCATTGTTGCGGAGGGTGACGCAGGCGGCATAGGTCCACTGGTCCAGGTGCTTCAACTCGGCGGGGATGCTTTGCTTGTCCGCCGGCGTGCGCTTGGCCAGGTACGTCGCCATAGCGGTGCGGGCCAGTTTGACAAGGCTTGTGCCCTGGGAGATATTGACCTCCGGCACCATTGGGGCGGGCGTCGAAGACTGCGCCCACAGGCCCATGCCAATCGAACAACTAAACGCCACGGCCATTGCGATTCGAAGCATAGGGCTATATTAGTGTTCGATGGCCAATGTTCAATATGCATTCTTTTCCCCGCGTACCTCTGGGGTTTGACCACGGTTCAGTCACATCCTCTCGTGTTAGCGTCCGGGCTTGCTGAATTCGTCCCCCGCAATGACCGATAAATCAGCATCGTTATCTCCATAAGAGGTGGCGATATTGCCATTGGGGACTATGGAGGCCCCTTGGGCCCTGGGCGGGTTACTAAGCTATCGGTGCCCGCAAGTTGCTGTTAAGCAGGGTCTTACGATACTTCACTGACAGCCGCGAGAACCGCTATGAAACCCAGAAGGCGTGCTGAGTCCAAGTTTACGACCCCCAATCGTCGAATCTGCGCGTTGCCGCCGATGATCGAGACGCTTGAGCAGCGGCTGCTGTTGAGCGCGGGCAACGAACTTGCCAATCTCAATGCGGGCGTCGGCGGGTTGACTGCTGATCCGCGGATCGACTACACCGCCTACGACGTCGTGTGGGAGATCACCGGCCACAACCTGGGTTGCCGCATCGATAGCCAGGGCACCGAGGATTTTCCGAATCTTCCGAACATCGACGGCTCGCTGCAGAACGAACTGATCATTGTGCTGCCGGGCGGCTCGTTGGATGGTTACATTGACGGAGGGGGCGGGGCTAACGCGCTGGTGTATGGCTGGGACGACGCGGATTTCGGCGACGACGTACAGGTCGCCCTCGGCCAGTACAACGCAAACGACGCCACCGCCACCAACATCGGCGGAAACGTGGGGAATATTCAGACGTTCATCGCCGGCACTGGCGAGAACAACGAGTTCGTCGGCCCAGACCTGGCCACAGACTGGGTCGTCACCGGCCCCGGACAGGGCCACATGGGCGCATCGCCTGTCGTAAACTTCGTGGACTTCCAGAATCTCGCCTGCGGCAGTGATGACGACAGCGTCACGTTCCTGGATAATGCGACGCTCATCTCGCTGGATGGCGGGGATGGAATGAATAGCCTGGACCTGTCGGACTACACGAGCGAGGTGGTGATTGACCTCGCCGGCAGCACGATGACTCCGATTGGCTTCTTCGCGGGCTTTGAGCAAATCACAGGCTCGGCGGCCTCGGACGCGGTCATCGGCGAGAACGATGACATTGACTGGTTCATCTACGGCAACAACTGCATGTATTATGATGTCGGCATCGAGTGTGATGGCGGCGTGGTATCAGCGACGGGCTACGTCATCGACTTCCGCGGTATCGAAAACATCGTTGGCGGCGCGGAAGTGGACCGTCTTTACTTCGACGATGGCGCCGGCATCGACGGCAGCCTCTACGGCGGCGGGCAGTACAACACTGTGTCGTGGCAGAATTACACAGACGAGGTGGAGGTGAGCCTGCAGGATGGCACCGCGACGGGCATCGGCGGGGCGTGGGAGGACATCAATACCTTCATCGGCGGGCAGGGCGTCGATACTCTGACAGCGCGCGACGACACGCCCAACATGTGGGAGATCCAGTCTGACGACGCCGGCGATATCAACGGCTGCGAGACGACGTTCGCTTCGTTCGGCAACCTCACCGGTGGCGGCGACGACGACAGCTTCGCCTTCTCGGATGGCGCGGGCGTCAGCGGGGCGATCGATGGTGCGGACGGGTTCAACATGCTGGACTGGACCGATTACTCGACCGGCGTGACGGTTAACCTCGCCGGCCTGTCCTCCACCGTTGCGGACGGCTTTACCAACATCGACCAATTGCAGGGCGGCGACGGGAGCGACGAGCTTGTCGGCCCGGACACGGCCGCGACGTGGACGATGCAGGGCGTCGATGCCGGCGAGGTGAGCACCGCGGACGCGACTGTGACGTTCGCCAGCTTCGAGAACCTCACCGGCGGCAGCGATGACGACACCTTCGTACTGCTGCCCGACACCGCCATCAGCGGCACCCTCACGGGCGGCGACGGGTGGAATACCATCGACTACTCCAACCGAGATACGGCGATCAGTTTCGATCTCGCCACCGGCCTGGCCACCGACGTTGGCAGCTTTGCGGATATCCAAGAGCTTGCGGGCTCGACCAGCACGGCCGACCAACTCACCGGCGACGATACGCCCAATACATGGAACCTGACCAGCGACTACGCAGGCGATATAAACGACACGGCCTTTTGCTTCAGCGGCATCGAGCAGCTCGTGGGCGGCGCCGAGGACGACCAGTTTAACGTTGGCCCTGACGTCACCAATTTGGGTACGATCGACGGCGGCGATGGCAATGATCTCCTGGCATTCGACAGCCGCACCGACGGCGTGATCGTCGAGCTGACCGGCGCCAACGCAGGCGACGTGGACGGCATGGGCAGCTTTGCCCAGGTGGAGAATCTCACCGGCACGCAGGGCAATGATACGATTGCCTTCGACGATGATGCAATTCTCGACGGAATCATCGACGGTCAGGACGGCAGCGACACGCTGGACTACAGCACGTATACGACGCAGGTTGCAGTGGATGTCGAGCAGGGCCTGGCAACTGGCGTGGGCGGGTTCATGGCCATGGAGATCTTCCATGCCGGCATGAGTGACGACAACATAGTCGTGGGCCCCGACGCCGGCGGCACGTGGACTATTGCCGGCGCCGACTCAGTGGGCCTGGATATGAGCACGTTGCAGTTTGGCGGCTTTGGCAGCATCCAAGGCGGCGAAGGCGACGACACGTTTGTCTTCCTCCTGGACGGCAGCCTGTCGGGTACGTTGGACGGCGGGGCCGGCGACAACAGCCTGGATTACATGCTGGACCTCGGCGTTTCTTCCGGAACGGTTAACCTTGCCGACGGCACGGCTGACGGCATCGGCGTCGGTTTCGCGAACATCAACTCCATTAATGCTTACGGCGACGACAACACGCTCATCGGCACCGACGATGACAGCCTCTGGGATATCACCGACAATAACGCAGGGACCGTTAACGACGTGTCATTCTCCGGCTTTGGCACGCTGATTGGCGGGGCGGGCGCGGATTGCTTTGTCTTCGACGATGGCGTGGTCATCAGTGGTACGCTCGATGGCGGCGAGGGCCAGGATTACATCGACCTGACAGCCTGGACCACCACCAACACGTGGGCGCAGACGGACGATGGCGTGGAGATCAGCACCGACTTCGGCACGTTCAGTTACCAGTCGATCGAGAGCTTCAGCGGCAGCAATTCGGTCTTCTTGTTCGTTGACCTGAGTGCCACGTGGGGCAGCTACACCTTGCCTTCGGCCATCGTGCCGGGCGAGAAGTTCGTCCTGCCTGTGCAGGTGCAGAATCTCAGCAGCATCAGCCTGACCGATCGCGTGGAGGTCACGCTGTATGCCTCCTCGGATACGACACTGGACGAAGACGATATCACGCTTGGTTCGCTGACGCAGCAGATTCGCCTGGCGCAGAACCAGCAGGCGACCTACAAGGTTTCGGCGACGTTCCCGGTGGGAATGGATTTCGGCTCGTACTACCTCATAGCCAAGGTCGACGCCCTTGCGAATACCAACGATGCCAACGAGGACAACAACACCGCCGTCTCGGACGACGCGCAGGACGTTTTACCAATCTTCGGCCACCTGGAAGGCCGCTCTGCCAACGTTGCTTTGAGCATACCCGCCAGCGATGGCTTCCAGGTTTACACAATCACCGGGCCCGGCTGGGGCATGATTAACGAGGACGGCACGCTGGAGGTCTTCGACACGACCTCGAAGTCGAAGGTCCGCGTGACGACGAGCGGCGAGGTGGACTCTCCAACACTGTCGGATGTCACGGTGTACGGCACGGTGGGTTCCTTCCTGGCCCCCGGCATAGCGGAAACCGGCGATGTGAGCATCGAGGGCGGTATCGCCACGCTGACGTTGGGCGACGTGGGCTCCGATACCCAGCTGAATATCACGATCGGCCAGTCGACCATCAAAGGGACCATCACCCTTGGCGACGTTACCGATGTCAGCCTGACGACGGAATCGCCGCTGTCGCAGTTGCACGTGGCCAGTTGGAGCGATAGCGACGACGACGTCGATACCGTGACGGCAGATGCCATCGGACGACTGGCTGTTGACGGCGATATGGGCGCCAGCGTTTACGCCAATTCGATCCAGACATATTACATCCAGGGCCAGCTCATCGGCGATTTGTCGGTGGGCGACTTGAGCAACCTGCAGGCCGACCAGGACGTGGAAGCCCAAGTCACTGTAGACAACAACGTGGGGCACGTGACGATCCATGGCGATCTGTCCGGCCAGGTAAGTGTGGGCGGCAACTTGTCGCAGGCGTTGGTAGGTGGGCTGTCAGGCGGCCTTGACGTGCAGGGCAGCCTCACGACGCTGGTGGTCAACGGCGATCTGTCGGGCGAGGTTTCCGTTTCCATGGACCTCAAGAGCGCACGGGTCATCGGCGGCGATCTGACGGGCAGCCTTAGCGCCCTCCAGACGCTGGGCACGCTGCTTGTCAGCTCCGCAGGTGATCTTGGCGGCGCAGTGACCGGCACGGTGGAGGCGGGGGCTCGCATTGGGCAGCTGACCACGACGGCCGCCGGCGACGGCCTGATCCAGTCGCCGCAGATCTCCAAGATGGTTCTGGGCGGCGGCTTTGGCGGTACTATCACGGCCGTCAGCACGCCGGACATGCCCGCACCGAAGCAGGGCCGTTACGGCTTGGGAACGGTGAGCATTACTGGCGGCGACCTGTCGGGCTCCATCGAGGCGGACACGATCAGTTCGCTGAGCGTCAGCGGCAATATGACGGCCGGCATGGTAGTCAACGGCGACCAGGTGAATAAGCCCTCCCTGGGCACGCTGAAGGTGACTGGCGACGCCGCGGACGGCCTGTGGCAGATCCACGGTGACGTTGGCACGGTGAGCATCCTGGGCCAGGCACGCGGGCTGAACCTGCGGGCCAGCGGCAGCGTTACCAAGTTTACCGCCAACAGCGCCCTGGGCCTGGTGGTCTCGGCCGGCCTGGCCGATAGCGCACTAGATGATAAAACCGTGCGGGCCGCCGAAGTAACCAATGCCTCCGCCATGCTCAAGAGCATTCGCATCGGGCCGGCCAAGCTGACCGCCGGCGCGACGGCGAGTGAGAACGTCACACTGGCAGCCCCACTAATGGGCAGCATCCTGACCATGCAGGTCAACGACCTCGGCACGGTTGATGGCTCGGCCCTGTGGCTCAATAGCGCCCAGTCCATCCATTCGCTCATCAATAAGAACACTGTCGCAGCCAAGGTGTTCAGCTACACAGGGAAGCAAGCCACCTGGCCGGCCGAGGACGAACCCATGCAGTACATTGTGTAAAAGAGTGTCGGGCGGGTCCTTCATGGCAGTACATGACCCAAGCGAGTTCACCACGAATGACACGAATGACAGCCGAATGACACAAATATGAAAGACTCAAATGCATTCTCATTCGTGCCATTTGGTCGTTATTCGTGTCATTCGTGGTGATTGGTCTAGATGGGAATAACGGCGAGGGATTGCCGAAACTCGTCGTTGTCGCGGTTTCAATATTGGGTGTGCTTCTGCTATTATGTCTTCGTGGCGACTACTGATGAAAATGTGACGACCGAGGAATGTGATGCCGTCGAGCAGGATACTCCATTTCTGCTGGGCTCCTATCGGCTCCGTGGGTTCCTGTTGCTGTTGCCGTGCGTGATCGTGCTGGGGTTGTCGGTCTGGTTGCGGCCTGACGCTCGCGGGATCGGCACGCACGAACAATTGGGCCTGCAGGCCTGTGGGGCGTTGGTCGATTATGGCTGGCCTTGTCCCGCCTGCGGCATGACGACGGCCTTTGCAGCCTCGGCCCACGGGCGGTTCTTCGATGCCTTCCGAGCCCACGCATTTGGGCCCATTCTTTTTGCCGCCACGGTCATATTTGCCGTCTTCGCGGCGTGGGAGTTCGCCACCAACAAGGATCAATTCCGTCGCCTTCGCCCGGGCTGGTGGTGGATATACATGCCAATCCTGGGCATGTTCATCGGCTGGGGCATCAAGGCGTACCTGGGGTATCAGAACGGGACGTACCCCTTGCACTAAGCGAGTAACGGGTACTCAAGCCGGCGCAAACCCGAATGACGAAACCCGAATGACGAAACAAACCAGAAATCCGATTGCCGGATCCCTCGGCTGCGAATGTCACGAGCAGTTATACGTCATTGCCGTTTCGTCATTGATTCGCCATTCGCGCTTCGTCATTCGGGCTTAAAGTCATTACTTTTGCCAGCGGTTGCTGTAGACCGGGAAGTGAAACGCACGTTCTCCTCTTGCTTCGCCCGCTGCAACTTGTCACAATCCATGCCATGCGTCGTGCAATCCTTCCGTTAACGATCCTCCTGCTGACGATGAGCGGCTGTCAGGCCCTGGGCTTTGTCGCATCTGTCTTCGCTCCGCCGGAGAAGACCAAGACCGTGCAGCCCGAGTATGACAAGCTCCCCGGCCACTCCATTGCCGTGGTGACCCTTGCCGATGCGGGCGTGGACTTCCTCTACCCGCGCGGACGGC
>Ga0265339_10002801_pt1 | contig 12379 bp, 8 predicted proteins | sample 4CB219metaG_FD_202085 | JGI IMG/M metagenome (GOLD analysis project Ga0265339, IMG submission 202085) | Rhizosphere microbial communities from Carex aquatilis grown in University of Washington, Seatle, WA, United States - 4-CB2-19 metaG | ecosystem: Host-associated > Plants > Roots > Rhizosphere...
CCCCGCCAGCCGCGTGGCCGAAATCCGCGAAGAGGTCCAGCAATGGCGTGGTTTCGTGCACGACAGGCTCCGCAAGGTCGGCAACCAATGGGCACGCCCTGACGCCTTCAAACACAAGCGGGACGTCTTCACCAAGTACATGCTGGAGGCCTCGCAGGAGCTAAAGCCCACCAAGACCGATGGTGAGAAGCGGTCAGCCCCCAAGACCGAGGCCGAGAAGCGGTCAGCCGCCGCCAAGGCCGGCGTCAAAGTAATGCAGGCGGCACTAGCTTGGGAAGACCCGGTCATGCGGGACTACCTCGTCGCCCTGGCCACCCTCCGTGCCGGCAACGCCCAGCGCGCACAAACCGCTGCCGCCGACTGCGTAAAGGTGGCCCCGTTCGTGCCCGCTTTCCAGGAACTTCACGGCATGACACTGCTGGCCAGCGACAAGCCAATGGAGGCGGTGGTGGCCTTGACCAACGCGGCGAGGCTTCGTAGCGACCGCGAAACGCTGGCCCTGCTCAAACAGTCCCTGGACAAGGTTCCAGGCAACGAGATCACCGACTCCAGGTACAAGGCCGGCCAGGCAATCCTGACGCAGATGACATCGTCCTCCAGCAGTTTCGCCAGCAGCTCGTCGGTCGACCTGCTTAAGGTCACGCCGCCACTGCCGGGCAAGTCAGCGTCCTCCTATAGCCTCCTGGGCGGCAATATGGGCAGTCTCCTGCCCACGCCGGCATTTGACCGCCTGACCTATCGCCAGGGCGTCGGCCTGCCGGTGACCAAGAACGGCCTGTTGGTGGACGCAGCCACACTTGAGGGCGCCGTGGACATCTTCGTGCGGATCGACTCCGATACCTACGTGCCCGCCAAGGTAAAGAAGCTCTCGGTCAGTTCCAAGGCCAAGCTGCCGCCGCTGGCCCTGGTCACGGTCGATGGCTACGAGTTTACGCCCGTCGACCTCGCGAAGGAATCAGCCATCGAGGATGGCCTGCGTGTGGGGTCGTTTGGACTGGGGCTGTACGTGGAGATGGGCGTCACGCCGCGCGGCGTCCGCGGGAGGATCACGATCGCCAGGGACGGCAGCATCACGATGGGCAGTGAGCTCCAGCCAGGCGAGACAACTGCCCCTGTGCTTACGAATGACGACAAGCTTTGCGGAATGCTTCTTGGCCGCACCGATATCAGCGTCGACGATGGCGGGCCTGCGAAGTTCCTGTCGATCAAGGACCTCCAGCCCCTGTTTGACCTGCTGAAGAAGCCCGGCGTCTCTGGCTCGGGCATCTCGTCCTCAAAGACCGTCACCACCCGCCCCGCCGAGGGAAAGACATTCACAGTCGTCACTATCGTGCCGGAGTTATTCGATAGATGACGAGCGCCAAGAGAGCGCGATTAAGCGGATGCGGCGGATTACGGGATAAGAGAGGCAGATAAGTGTCCCCTTTTGACACTGTTTTTATCCTTTAATCCGCTGCATCCGTTAATCGCGCTCTCTTGCCTTTTGCGCGGTAGACGAATTCACCCCGCTATGATGCAGGAAAAAGACATCCACCTTTCCTTTGGATTCTGTTACCATTCCAGTTTCGCGAAACACTGCAAAGGAACCTATATGATCCGTAGTTGCGCTGCGTTGCTAGTCTGTGTAATGCTCCTGGCCGTTACCGGCTGCGGGCCAAAGCCTGTGAACTTCCCAACCGAATCCATGCCCCAGGCGGCCACCAAGGCCGGGGCGTTTCAGGCCTTTGACGGCAATCATGATGGGCGGGCGGACTTCTTCCTGTTCACCAATGCCCAGGGCCGCGTCAACCGCATCGGCTACTGCTACGACGGAACGGACGTCCCGCGGGATATCGTAAACCTGGACCAGGTGGACACTCGCACGACCCGCCACCTTGTGATCGTACTTGACGGCGTGGGCTATGACGTGCTCAAGAAGTTCTACGACCAGGGCCACCTGCGGTACTTCCATCGCCCCTCGCGGGTCATCGCGCCTTACCCGTCGCTGACGGACATTGCCCTGGAAGATGCACTGGGCTACATCCCCGCCAAGGGATTGGAGGCCAGCTATTTCGACCACAGCCGCAATGAGATGGCCGGTGGCTCCGTGGAATACCTCAAGGGGTCGAACCAGCCCTACGACCGCCTGCTGCAGTACCGTGCCGATCTCCTGATGGACGGATTCTGCTACATCATGCCAAGCAGCGTGTACGGACACGAGCTCAACGACGCCAAGAAGCTCTTCGACCGCCGCCAGACCCAGGAGATGATCGCGTACTTTGTCGGCTCAGCCGGTCTGGGGACCGCCAATGGCGAGGCCGGGCACCTCGAGAGCCTGGCTGGCGCCGAGCGGCTGATCAACCAGTTGATGTACGAGACGCACGGCCAACTCCGCGTAACGATGTTCGCCGACCACGGGCACACCTACACCCACGCCAAGCGAATACCGCTGGAAGCTTACCTCAAGGCCAAGGGCTGGAACGTAACTGAGAAGATCCAAGGCCCGCGGGACGTTGTATACGTCCGCTTCGGGCTGGAGACATACGCCAGCTTCTGCACCACGTCGCCGCGTGAACTGGCCCAGGACCTGGTTAAGGCCGACGGCGTGGAGATCGCCAGCCATGTGGAGGACGACTCGGTCGTGGTTGACAGTCACGACGGCGGCAAGGCCGTCATCAAGCACCTGAACGGCTCGTATACGTATAAGGTACAGAATGGAGACCCGCTGAAGATCCAGGCCGCCCTCAAGACGATCCCAGCCCAGACCGACGGCAGCTACAAGGCTGCGGACCTGTTCAAGGCAACCGTTGACGGCCAGTACCCCCTGCCGCTGCAGCGGATATGGCGTGCCCATTACGACCTGGTGGAGAACCCGCCTGACGTGATCATCTCGCTGGAGAACGGCTACTACAGCGGTTCGGGGTGGATGGACAAGTTCGTAGACGTCGCTTCGACCCACGGCGGGCTGAACCGGGCCAACAGCACTACTTTCATCATGTCCACAATGGGCGAGATGCCGCCAGTGATGCAGAGCCGCGATATATCCCCCAACGTGGGCAAACTGCTGGGTGAGACGTTCCCGCGATGCAAGCCATAAAAGAGCCACGTAGCGATATAGCGAAATAGCGACGTAGGGGTCCTAACTTCCCTATGTCGCTAATCGCTACGTCGCTATTCTTGGTATGCCGCTATGCCGGTCTTCCGCAATTCCTTTAATGCGGCTTGACCCGCGCAGTGGGCAGGCTGTAGAATACAAGCGATGTGGATTCGGAGTTACCGTGCCCGGGCGTTCTGGCAGTATAACGATCTCATTCATTCATCATCCCGCCTCGGCAGTCGGTTACCCAGACGAGACTGTCTAGCTGCACGGCAGAAGACAGCGCCTGCGGTGTTTCTGGCCTTGTGCCAGAATGACTGACGCCGCATAGGTTTAGGGCCATTTGTCCCAGGCCGCTAGACCAACTAGAACATTTGCGCCCAAGCCAGCGCGGGCTTGGCGTTTGCCGCTTTACGACTTTAATCAGAGAAGGCTATGGCAAGGAAACAACGACGCAGGCTCGGGGAAATCCTGGTGGAATGGGGCGTCGTCACCCCCGCCAACGTCCAGGAAGCGCTGGAGCACGGCAAGCGCGAGGCACTCCGGATCGGCGAGGCACTTGCCTCCTTGGGACTGGCCGAGGAAGAAGACGTCACCAAGGCCCTGGCCAATCAGTTCGACATGGAGTACATCGACCTCGACAAAAACGTCGTGGTCCCCGCCGAAATAGCCACTATCCCCGAAGAAATCGTCCGCAAGCACCTGGTTCTCCCCATCGGCCGCGAAAACGGCCGGCTCAAGATCATCATCAATGACCCGCTGGACCTGGAGACCATGGATATGCTCCGGTTCCGGCTTAATTGCGAGTTGGAACCCTGCCTGGCCTCCAAGAGCAAGATTAAGACCTTCATCGACCACTTCGTCCGCGATGTAAGCGTGGACACCGAAGTGCAGAAGATGAAGTCGTCCGAAGACACGCTGACCGAGAAGCTGGTAGTCAGCGCCGGCGCAGATGGACTCGACCCCGACTCGGCCCCGATCATCAGGCTGGTGACGATGATTATCACCGAGGCCGTCAAGATGCGGGCCAGCGACATTCACATCGAGCCGATGGTCAACCGCGTCCGCGTGCGGTACCGCGTTGACGGCGTCTGCCTGGAACGCGATAACATCCCCAAGAAAATGCAAGGCCCGGTCATTAACCGACTTAAGATCCTGGCTGGCATTGACTTGGCAGAAAAACGCATCCCTACCGACGGCCGCATCAAGATGCCTGTCGGCAACCAGGACATAGACTTCCGCGTCTCCGCCCTGCCGGCCTACCACGGCGAGAGCGTCGTCCTGCGTATTCTGCGTCCCGACAGCGTCCGCCTGGGCGTTCCCGCCCTGGGCTTTGAGCCTGAGGACAATGCGCGGTTCGCCAAGATCATCAAGCGACCAAACGGCATCTTCCTGGTGACCGGCCCGACCGGCTCTGGCAAGACCACTACCCTGTACGCCGCCATCAACGAACTGAACCGGCCTGACCGCAAGATCATCACGGCCGAGGACCCCGTGGAGTACAACTTCACCGGCGTCAACCAGTGCCAGGTCAACGACGGCATCGGCCTGACCTTCCCGAACATCCTTCGTGCCATGCTGCGACAGGCGCCTAACATCATTCTGGTCGGCGAAATCCGCGATATGGCCGTTGCGGAGGTCGCTATTCAGGCCGCACTCACTGGACACTTGGTTTTCAGCACACTCCACACCAATGACGCCCCCTCCGCGATCACTCGCTTGGTCGATATGGGGGTCAAACCGTTCCTTGTGGCCAGTTCCATCCAGGCCATCATGGCCCAGCGACTGGTCCGCGTTATCTGCAAGGAATGCCGCGAAGTGTACAACGAGTGGGACCCCAGGGTCCTGCGGATGCTGGGCTTCCGGCCGGAAGAGATCAAAACCGCCAACTTCTACAAGGGTCGCGGTTGCACCGTCTGTGCTGGGACCGGCTATCGAGGTCGCCAAGGCATTTTCGAGATGCTGGAGATGACCAATCCCATACGCGAGCTGGCGTTTAAGCGGGCTCCACTAACGGACTTACGACGAGCCGCGATCGCCGGCGGCATGAAGACGCTGCTGGAAGATGGTCGATTGAAGATCCGCAACGGCATCACCACGCCCGACGAACTTGTCCGCATCACGCAGGTTTCGGAACTGGCGGCCGAACAGAACCAGTAAAACGGCAAAATCAGGGTGTCCTCGTAAACCCTAGGATCGGATGGCTAATGAGGTGATAACGCGGCCTAGAAGCAGGAGTTAACGAGTTAATCGGTTAACGAGTTAACAATTTGCTCGCCTTGTCACACGATCACCCCTGGCCGAATAATGCGAAGGAAAGAGGATTTATGGCTACGCTTCACATTGACCGACTGCTGGAGACCTGCATCAAGCAAGGCGCAAGCGACTTGCACCTCAGCGTGGGTAAGCCGCCGACCCTACGCCTCCACGGCCGACTGCGGCCCCTGGAGACCAAGGTCCTGGAGCCCGAGGATACTATCGCCCTGATGAAGGCGATCACCCCGGAGCGCAACCAGCAGGAGCTCCAGGAGCAGGGTGGCACCGACTTCGGCTTTGAATTCGGTGCGGCCGGCCGTTTCCGTACCGCGGTCTTCCAACAGCGCGGCAATCTCTCGCTGGTCCTTCGTCTGATCCCTAATCGCCTGCTGTCCTTCGATGACATTGGGCTGCCCCCGATCGTCAAGAGCCTCTGTCGCCGCCCCCGCGGGATGTTCCTGGTGACCGGGCCAACCGGTTCGGGCAAGACGACCACGCTGGCGACGATGGTCAACTACATCAACGAGCACTTCGACAAGCACATTGTGACGGTCGAAGACCCGATCGAATACTATCACACGCACAAGAAGTGCCTCATCAACCAGCGTGAAGTCGGGCCTGACGTGCCAAGCTTCAGCGAGGCCCTTCGCCGCGTGCTGCGTATGGACCCCGACGTGATCCTCGTCGGCGAGCTCCGCGACCTGGAGACCATCGAGGCCGCGCTGCGAGCAGCCGAAACCGGCCACTTGGTCTTTGCAACCTTGCACACCACCACCGCCCACCGCACCGTGACGCGTATCGTCGACCAGTTCCCCGTCGACCAGCAGGAGCAGATCCGCGTGCAGTTGTCCGAGTCACTCATCGCCGTGCTGTGCCAGGCACTCATGCCCCGCAAGGACGTCCGCGGGATGGTGGCGGCCTATGAGTTCATGGTGGTGACCAACGCCATCGCCAACCTGATCCGCGAGAACAAGGTCTTCCGCATCCCCTCCTCCATCCAGACCGGCAAGAAGATGTCGATGCAGCTACTGGACGACCACCTGTTCCAGCTTTACTGCGCCGGCAAGATCTCCGAGGAGGAGGCCGTTGACCACAGCCAAAGCCCCGGTGAACTCCAGGACAAGATGGAGCAGCTCAAGAACGGGCAGATTGCCGCCCCCACCCAGAACGACGCGCAGCCTGACGGCAAGGGTGATGACGAGGTTCCGGCCAACCAGTTGAGGAAGTAGCATGAGCAAAGAGTACAAAGGTCGGCCGCTGGGCCAAATCCTCCGAAAGATGGGCAAGGTCACCCGCGACCAGGTCCACCAGGCGCTGGATATCCAGAAGGAAAAAGGCGGCGTTATCGGCCAGATCCTTACGGACCTGGGCTATATCGATGACAAGACCCTGCACATGGCGTTGGCGTTCCAGGTGGGCATGGACTTTGTCGACCTCAACACCGTCGAGATAGCCGAGGACCTGGCCAAGCTCGTCCCAGCCCAGATGGCCAACGCATACAAGATCCTCCCTATCTCCAACGATCCGCAGACCCGCACGCTGACCATTGCCCTGGCCTCGGCCGACAACTTCCACGCCGTAGACGACCTGCGGATGCTCTTGGGCCAGAACGTCAGGGCCGTTATCGCCGACTCCGAGATCCTGGACACGATGCTCCAGAAGCTCTACGGGACCACTCAGGAATCGATCTTCGACGTGATCAACGACATGGCCGGCGACGACGCGCTGTCGGCCTTGGAAAACCGCGGCGAGTCAATCGACTTGGACTCCATCAAGGAGGCCGCCGAGTCTAACCCGGTCAAGCGTCTGGTGAGCATGGTGCTCTTGGAGGCCATTCGCAACCGCGCAAGCGACATCCACTTCGAGCCCTTCGAGAACGAGTTCAAGATGCGTTACCGCATCGACGGGCTGCTGTATGAAATGCTTCCGCCGCCCAAGAGCATCGCGGTGGCCATCGCGTCGCGTATCAAGGTGCTTGCCAACCTCGACATCGCCGAACGCCGCCTGCCGCAGGACGGACGCATCAACCTGCTGGTCAACAATGCCCCGGTGGACCTGCGCGTAAGCGTGCTGCCGACGATGTTCGGCGAGAGCGTCGTGATGCGAGTTCTGGACCGCAGCCAGGTCAACCTGGACACCGAGCGACTGGGCATGCGCGAGGACGACCTGAAGATCTTCCGCCAGCTGATCAGCCGCCCCAACGGCATCGTCATCGTTACGGGCCCCACCGGCTCGGGCAAGACCACCACGCTGTACTCGGCACTGAACGAACTGAACACCGTCGACGTGAAGATTCTCACCAGCGAGGACCCCGTCGAGTACGACATCGACGGGCTGATCCAGGTGCAGATCAAAGACGACATCGGCCTGACGTTCGGGCGGTGCCTGCGCAGCTTCCTGCGACAGGACCCCGACATCATCCTGGTCGGTGAAATTCGAGACTTGGAGACGGCCGAGATCGCCGTCCAGTCCGCGTTGACTGGCCACTTGGTGTTCAGCACGCTGCACACCAACGACGCCCCATCGTCAATCGCGCGATTGCTGGACCTGGGGCTCGAGCCGTTCCTTGTGACCGCGACGCTCGAGGGCATCGTCGCCCAGCGACTGGTGCGAACGATCTGCCCGCGGTGCAAGGAAGAATTCCAGCCGACCGAAGAGATGCTCATGGAACTCAACCTGAGGCCCGAGGACGTCGGCGGGCGAAACTTCTACCGCGGAGCCAAGTGCGATTACTGCCGCGGCACGGGCTACAGCGGCCGACTGGGGCTGTTCGAGATCATGCTCCTTGACGACGACCTGCGGGAACTGATCATGGGCCGGGCGTCGACGAACGTGATTCGCGACGCCGCCCGCAAGCGCGGCATGCGAACCCTGCGCGAGGGCGGCCTGCTGGCGATATACGACGGCCTGACGACCATCGAGGAAGTGGTCAACCAGACGATTCAGGAAGATCCGACATAACGACGAATTGCGGATTGAGAATTGCGGATTGCCTTGTGCGAGTGTTGGTTGGCGATCCTGCGGCTGACTGTGATATTTTTCAGAACATTAAGGCCGCCTGACGGCGACTAGCTCTTGTGGCTGGTGGCTAGTGGCTTGTGGCTTTCTGGGAGCGAACATGGGCACGTTCTTATACGAAGCGATGAACAGCGTGGGACAGTCCGTCAAGGGCGAGGTGGATGCTAACACCTCCGACGACGCCGCCGCCAAGGTCCGCGCGATGGGCAACTTCCCGACGCGGATCAAGGAGAAGGCCGGCGCCAAGAAAGGCCCCGCCAAGAGCGGTGGCCCCGGTGGCGGCGGCACTGGCGCGGCGGGCGGTTCTGGCGGCGGCACCGGCCAGGCGCGACGCTCCGTCGGCGCGGTCAACAAGAAGCTCCTGACCACCTTCACCCGCCAGCTATCGACGCTGATCGACGCCGGCCTGCCCATCCTGCGAAGCCTCCGCATCCTGGAGCAGCAGCAAAAGCCCGGCATGCTCCGCGTGGCCATCCGCATGGTGGCCGAGGACGTCGAAGGCGGCGCTACGCTCAGCGAGGCGATGGCCCGGCATCCCAAGGCATTTGACCGCCTTTACACGAACATGGTTCGCGCAGGCGAGCTGGGCGGCGTGCTGGACGTCATCCTCCAGCGCCTTGCAGACTTCATGGAAAAGAGCCAGGCCCTCAAACGCAAGGTCGTCGGCGCCATGATCTACCCGATCGCCGTCCTCACCTTCGCCGTGCTCATCGTCAGCGGTCTGATGATGTTCATCATCCCACAGTTCAACAGCATCTTTCAGGACATGGGCAGCAAGATGCCCGCTATGACCAAGGCGCTCTTGGACCTGTCGGCCTGGATGAAGAACTACGGCTGGATATTGATTGTCTCGATTCCGGCCGCGGGCTTCGCGACCATCAAGGTGCTTAAGACCTCCCCCGGCGGGCGGCTGTTCATCGACCGCTGCAAGCTGGGCATCCCCATCTTCGGACGCATCGCATCCAAGACCGCCGTCGCACGCTTTACCCGCACGCTGGGCACGCTGCTGACGGCCGGCGTGCCGATCCTGGAAGCCCTGCAGATCACCCGCGATACTGCCGGCAACGAAGTGTACAGCCGTGCGCTGGCCCGCGTGCATGACGGCATCCGCGAGGGCGAAAGCTTCGCCGGGCCGCTGCGTCAGGCAAAGATCGTCGAGCCGATGGTGGTCAACATGATCGACGTCGGCGAGGAAACCGGCGAACTGGACAAGATGCTCAACAAGGTCGCCGACACCTACGACGACGAAGTCGAGACCCTGGTGGCCTCCATGGTCAGCCTCATGGAGCCGGTCATGGTGATCGGCCTGGGCGTCATCGTCGGCTTCATCGTCGTCAGCTTGTTCATGCCGATGGTCGGCATGCTCGAAGCCGTCCAGGGCCAAAGCGCCGGCGGCAAGTAAGAAGAAATGCGGAATGTGGAATCCCGCATCCCATGCACTGGGCGATGCGGATGATCATACGAGCCCGGAGCGCAAGCGACGGGTCGCGAACAGGAAAAACGCGGAACTGCTGAACGAGGCTAGCTATGAATAAACGAACGACATTCCGACACGGACATGGTTTCACGCTCATCGAGCTACTGACCGTGATCGTGATTATCGCCTTGCTGGTGAGCATCATGGCCCCCAGCGTCAGCAGGGCCATTCAGCTGGGCCGTGTGACCGTAACCAAGACCCGCGTCCGAGTGCTTTCCGATGCCTGTGAGGTGTTCAAGATAGACAATAAGTACTACCCCGGGCAGACGACAAAGAGCGGCGCAGATATTGTCTTCAAGAATAGTCCACAGGGCGACTACTACCAAAACGCGACTGTTTTTCTGCAATACGCGCTCTATTCTGGCGCCAACTGGAAAGACACCGGGTGGGCGAACAAGGAAAAGATGCCACCAGGATCACAAAACTTTCCCTTGACGACCGAATACGCGCCCTACAGCGTCGGCACGTTGATTCCGTATCCGAATCCGACGGATCCGGCCAATCCTCCTCCTCCCGTTGGCATCTCCGACGGCTTCAGTCTCGCGATGCCTATTCTGTACTTCGTCTCCACGCCTGGGGTGGACGGTACCGCTCAATATGATTACAAGCAGAACAATGCTTACGCTGATTTCTATAACGGCCTCCCGGGTGCCCAGGGCTCCGTACCAAAGCTCTCGCAGCAATCGGACCTGGATACGTTCATCAATGCCAAGGCTTGGCCCGGAGTGAAGGACAAGTTCCTGTTGGTCGCCCCGGGGGCGCCCATTGCCGAGGGAACGCGAGGCTACTTCGACAAATACACTACCAGCAATATCACCAACTAGGACTTCCTGCATGACGAATGGGATGTGCAATATGCCGCACGAACTGAAGGCCTGCCATAGGTCTCGGACCCCTATGCTGGCGTTGTCAGTACGCATGGGGCCAGCGACCCATAATTGCTGGGGCCGCGTGCGCCGCTTAGGAATGACGCTGATCGAACTGATAGTCATCATCGCGATCATCGCCCTGCTGCTGGGGATCGTGCTGCCATCAATGTTCTCCGTTCAGAAGATGAGTCGCAAGGCCTCCACGCAGACTACCATCAACACATTGGCCAGTGCCTGCGAGATATTCAAGAATGAGTTCAAGGACTCGCTCAAGACGTACCCTGACAGCACCAAAGCCAACATTGACGGCATCAATAATATGGAAGGCCGCCATCGCCTGGTGTACTGGCTGACTGGCAAGAGTACTAACAGCCCCGACAGCACTGGCTGGCGGCCAGGTCCCCGCGGAAAACTGTACGGTGCGGACTTCTTCGGCATTGGCAATGTCCCGATCATGACGGAAGATAAGGACAATAACCTCAGCTTCCAGGACGCGTTTGGCCACCCGATCTACTACTACTCTTACCGCGGGTCCTACATCGATGATGACAACGCCGACGGCCCGCCGGTCACTATCCAGCACTATGCCTCTGTTAGTCCAGCCTCTGAATCTAACCCAAAGCCTGTGACAACGAGCTTCCTGCTTATGTCGCAAGGTGCCGACGGGACATGGCCCCTTCGTCCCGAGCATTGGAGTAGCGGCGCCATGGATAACTTCAAGGACAAGGGCGACGACGTGACGAACTTCTTCAATAGGTAGAGGACAGCATGACCACTGCGATGTCGACATCCATTAGCCATCACGATCGCCGGCACAATAGGCCGGCCGGGACAGGCTTCACGCTCATAGAACTGCTGGCCGTCATAGTCATCCTGGGCATCATTGTGGCCTTGGTCATCAGCGTGGGCGCGTATCTCCGCAATGAAGGTTCCCGCAAGAGCACGGTGGCCACGATGGACATCATCGCCAACGCCGTCGCAGCGTTCCAGGAAGAAAATGGCAAGCCGCCGCTGGAAGCCGTGCCCACCTCCCCTACCGGCACCGATGAGGCGCAAGCGAAGATCAGGTGTCAAAACCTTTACACTTGGTTGCAGGGCGTCAAACGCAGTGCTGACCTCCTGGCCGCGCTGCCCGAGGACGCCATCGACAAGACCGCTTCGCCCTGGTGTTTCCTAGACGGGTATGGCAATGCCATTGACTACAAGATGAACGGCGGCGTGGGCAACAAGCCGGTACTGATCTCCGCCGGTCCCGATGGCAAATTCAGCACCACTGGCGACAACATCCGTTCCGACGGACGGAAATAGCGGAAGACTTGCATGAATAACACAGCCGCGACATATGGAATCATGGGCGAGACGCCCGACGGACGCATGGCCAGGACGGCCACGCCGCGGGGCTTTACCCTCGTGGAAATGATGATCGTCGTGACGCTCATCATGATTCTGGCGGGGATGGCCATTCCCACCATCATGGGCATGTTCTCCGCCGGGGCCGACAACCAGGCCTACAACACCGTCTCGTCCCTGCTGACCTCCGCACGCGCATACGCACTAAAGACCAACAACTACGTAGCCGTCCACTTCCAGATGGCAGACCCAAACGGCGACCCCGGCCGCGCGAACACGTACTACGGGGCGGTCTTGGAGTACGACCCGAATATCTCCGTTCCGGGCGTTGCC
>Ga0265339_10002804_pt1 | contig 12374 bp, 10 predicted proteins | sample 4CB219metaG_FD_202085 | JGI IMG/M metagenome (GOLD analysis project Ga0265339, IMG submission 202085) | Rhizosphere microbial communities from Carex aquatilis grown in University of Washington, Seatle, WA, United States - 4-CB2-19 metaG | ecosystem: Host-associated > Plants > Roots >...
GCTCGCGACCAGCGCATCGTCGAGCCCGGTTGCGATCGCCTCCTCGGACAGCGGATCGACCAGGACCGCGCAACCGGCGTCGAGGTACTCGGTGAACGGCGCGCGCGCCGACGCCACCAGCGGTCGGCCGGCCGCCAGGGCTTCCAGCGCCGCCAGCCCGAACCCCTCGTGCAGCGACGGCATCGCCACCACGTCGGCGAGCTGGAACAGCGCCGGCACATCGGCCTCGGGCACCACGCCGAGCTCGATGACGGCGGCGCGCGTCTCCGGCGGCAGGCGATCGCGCGCGCGATCGAATTCGGCGCGGTAGGCGCCGTGATCGAGCACGGTCGCGCCGCCGAGGATCCACAGCCGCGCATCGGGCCGCTGCGCGTGCAACCGCGCGAACGCGCCGAGGAGACGCAGCGTGTTCTTGCGCTCCTCGACGCCGCCGACGGCGAGCACCACCGGCGCGCCCGCGCCCAGGCGCGCGCGCCACACGCGCAGGCGCGACACCAGCACGTCGGAGAAGCGGCGCGCGTCGACGCCGTTGCCGACGATCAGGCTGTCGACCCCGAAGACATGTTGCACGTCGGCGCGCGCGGCTTCGCTGACCGTGAAGCAGAGCTCGGCCTCGCGAATCGAACGCTCCTGGCAGCGCGCGAGGTAAGGATCGGCGAACGCCTCGACGTGATGAACGGTGCGCGCCAGCCTCAGCCGGCGGCCGAGCGCGCGCGCCGCCAGCAGGCCCGCGGCGCTGAGGCAGTCCTGCGCATGGTGAACGTCGTGCGCCTCGCCGTGCGCGATCAGGTACGACGCCAACTCGTCGCTGCGCTGGCGCACCAGCGCCGCCGTCGACGAGGGTGCGCGCCCCGCCGGCACCAGGCGCAGGCGCGCGCGCAGCGGACGAAAGAACCCGCGCGCGTCCTTGTCGAGCGCGTAAACCGTGACGTCGTAGCCGAGGTCGACCAGCGCGTCCGCCAGGCAGGCGGTGTGAACGACGCTTCCGCGCGGAAGCGTCGAATACGTGTAAAGACCGATCGACGGCGGGCGCAGATCACGCGCCGGCAACGGCGGCCGCGCGGGCGTCGGAATCTCGAGCGCCGTCATCGCATGCCTTGCACGAAGACCCGGCGCGTGACGATATCGGCCATCGGCCGGCCACCATCGTCGTGGCCGCGCGAGAAACGGATGCGCGTGGTGACGCCGCTGCAATCCTCTTCGAACGCCATCAAGGATGCGGTGAGCGTCGCGCCCAGCGGCAGGTTGTCGTAGTAGAAGATGTCGCGCCGCACGGCCGAGGTCAGCAGCGCCCAGTCGCGCGTTTCATTGCCCTTGGAGGCCCTGGGGCGATTCCGCAGCCCGATCACGTCCGCCCGACGGTAGCGGTCCAGGCCGAGCTGCCGCACCAGCCGCCGCTCCGCGGAGTCGGCGATGGTCACGTAGGATGCGAAATAGAGCAGGCCCGCCCCGTTGTACTCGGCGTACGGAGAGGGCTCGTAGTCGAGCGCGGCCAGCGGTGGGCCCGCCAGCGCCATCACCGGGCCGGCGAATGGATCGTCGACGGGTTCCCCGCGGCGCGCCGCACGGGCGATGGTCGCGATCGCCGGCTCGCCGCCGACAGGGATCCACCGCCGCGCCAGCCGCGGCTCCAGCGTCGCCATGCGCAGGCCGCCACCGGCGCTGCGCGCGGCGAACGTCGTCAGCAACTCGAGCGCGAAGCGGCCGCGCTGACCGCTGACCGCGGCGACGACGCGCCCGTGCGCGCAGGCGCGGCCGGAGGGGACCACCTCGACCGCCGCTTCGAACAGGTCGTTTTCGCGCACGCGCGCGAGCGGAAAGTCGTAGCGCGCGCGCACCGCGACGACGGTCGGGTAGATGCGCTCGCCGCTCTCGCTGCGGATCTCGTCGGTGGCCAGGCCCAGGTGGCGCGCGATCGCCTCCCAGTGGCGATCGCCGGCGTCGCGGAACAGCCAGTTCTCGGACAGGCCGCCCGCGTCCAGGTGGGGCATGCCGAGGCGGATCCGCCGTGGCGCCTCGGGGGCCAACGCGCGCGCCACGAGCTCGTCGTCTCTGCCCGCGTCGAGGACGCGATGGCTCGCGAGCCCGGCGGCGCTCACGCGTGTCCTCGTCTCTCGTGCTCACCAGAAAAGCCGGTGAGCGGCGCTTCGGCGAGATCCCACAGTGTCTCTTCGAGCGTTTCGCGCGCGCCTCCGCTCGCCAGCGTCACACGCCGGCTCTCGTCGAAGCGCCCGGCGACGGCGGCGGCGATGTCGCGCGCCGCGAACGCCTCGCACAGGCGCGCGCTCTCCGACGGCCGCGCCGCCAGCAGAAAACCGTAGCTCGGGAACGCCTGCAGCCAGGTCGCCCAGGGCACCCCGTCGGGGCGCGGGATCGCGTCGAGCCGCAGCGTCGCGCCGACCCCCGACGCCTCGCATAGCATCAGGGTCGTGCCCGCGATGCCGCCCATGCTGATGTCCTTGGCGGCGGTCGCCATTCCCTCCTCGGCGACGCGGGGCAAAAGCGCGTAGTCGGCGCGCAGCCGCGCCGGCGCGGCGGCCGTGCTGGCGTTCCAGAAGGCGTGGCGCGGATGCATGCGCCCGCGCAGATCGACCGCCACCACCAGGTCGTCGCCCGGCCGCGCATCGAAGCTGGTCAGCAGCCGGCGCGCGCGCCCGAGCACCGCGGCCGCGAGCGCCGCGTACGGGCTGCGCAGGTTCGTGTGGCCACCCACGATAGGGATCTGGAAACGCTCGGCGGCGTCGGCCATCCCCTGCCAGATCGGCGCGGCCGCGTCAGCGCTGCCCGCGAAGATCGCGTCGACGATCGCCAGCGGCCGACCGCCCATCGCATAGACGTCGCTCGCGTTGACCATCACGGCGCAGTAGCCGGCGAAGCGCGGCTCGGTCGCGACCAGCTCGGGCCACATCCCCTCGGCCGCGAACAGCAGATAGCCTTCGCCGTCGGGGATCGCAGCGGTGTCGTCGCCAATGCGCACCTCCCCCGCGCCCCACGGCCCGCTGCGCACGCGCGGCAGGTGGCGCGCCGCCGCCTGGATGTCGCGCTTGTGCTGAAGGCCGACCGCCGATCGCAGCTGGTTGGCGAGCTCAGGCAGCATCGTCCGCCTCCCAGGAGCCCGAGGCGCGTCCCGCGAGTCCCCCAACTGCGGGACGCGCCTCGTCGGTCGGTGAGAAATGTTCCAGCATCGCTTCCATCAAGTGGTGCGGGCGGCCGAAGAGCTCGAGCTCCTCGCGCGTCTGCCAGCGCAGGCGGCGAAAGAACGCCACGTTGGCGCCCTGGACGGTGGCGCGGAAGCGCTGCGCGCCCCAGGCTCGCGCGGTGCCGACGGCGGTCTGCACCAGCCAGCGGCCGATCGCGCCCACGGTGCGGAACTCCGGGTCGACGCCGAGCCGCCCGCCCCACCAGTCGCCCGGCGATTCCTCCCAGATGCGCACCACGCCGACCACGCGCGCGGCTTCGTCTGCCGTACCGGCGACGCAGACGATCGGGATCGCGGTCGCGTCCTGCTCGTCGCGATCGTCGCGGTCGAACAGGCGCTGCTCGGCGCAGAAGATCGATCGGCGGAGCGCGAAGTAGGCCGCCCGCTCGCGCGCCGTGCGGGCGATGCGCGTGTCGAAGCTCAACACGGCGATCCCTCGTAGCTCGACAGCGCCGAACACGCGCCACACTTCGCGCAGCCCGCCTTCATCTCGGCCGACGACAGCCCGTGCCGGCGCAAGAGGCGCGCGACCTCGGCGTACAAGCCCTGCATGCTCTCGCTCGTCGGCGGCGCGTGCGCGGCCATCGGCGTGCCCGCGATCGGCGTGAACGGCACCACGAACGGGTAGACGCCGATGCCGCACAGCCGCTCCGCCATCGCGAGCAGGCTGGCCGGCTGATCGCCGAGCCCCGCGATCAGGTACGTGCTCACCTGCCCGCGGCCGAACACCGCGACCGCCGCGGTGAACGCGTCGAGGTAGCGCTCGACGGGAACCTCGGCCTTGCCGGGCATCACCGCGGCGCGCACCTCCGGCTCGACCGCCTCGAGATGCATCCCGAATGCGTCGGCGCCCGCGGCGCGCAGGCGCGCGAACCAGGCAAAGTCGTCGGGCGGCTCGCACTGGACCTGGATGGGCAGCGACGGAACCACGGCCTTCACCGCCGCCGCGCAGGCCGCCAGGTGCGCCGCGCCCCGATCGGACGACGCCGGCGTCCCTGTGGTCAGCACGAGCTGCTCGACACCGTCGAGCCTCACCGCGGCCTCCGCGACCTCGGCCAGCTGAGCCGGCGTCTTGCGTGCCACCGTGCGCCCCTCTTTCAGCGACGTTCCGATCGCGCAGAACCGGCAGGCGCGCGCCGCATCCGCGTAGCGCACGCACGACTGCAGCACGGTCGACGCCAGCACGCGCCGCGCATGCAGGAGCGCGATCTTCGAATAGGGGATGCCGTCAGCGGTCGACAGCGCATAGAAGCGCGCGGCCGGCGGCAGCGCGACCTCGGCGAGCAGATCGTCACCGCGCAGGATCCAGGCGCGCGACGAGACCGTGCTCGACGCCGGCGCTGACGATCCCGAGAGCACGCGCAGTCGATACGGCGACTGCCCCGCGCCGCGCATCGGCACCATCAACGTCGCGCCGCCCAGCGACACCGCGCGGTGGTCCGAGGGGCCGGCGCCCCCACGACGCCCGGCGGAGACGCCACCCGCACCCTCGTCGAGCGCGAGGCCAGCCGCCTGCAGGTCGGCCATCAGCGTGCGCGGGTCCTCGTCGGCGGCGGTGAACGGAAGGGTGGATGTCGACACTTGGGTGAAGTCCTTTCAAACCACGCCGGCAGGCGCCGAGGTCGCGGGCGACGACACGGCCGGCGATGAGGTCGGTGCGTCGATGGGCGCCGGCGTCAAAGAGGCGCCGATGCGCTCGCGCACGTGCTCGACGAGCACGCCGGCCGCCGAGCGCTCGACGAGCGCGCTGGTCGGTCTTCGATCGATGAGCAAGCTCAGCAGCTCGGGCCGGCTGTAGTGGCCGACGCTGTCCATCATGCGTTTGCGCTTGGTGATCAGCGACAGGTCCAGGTCGGCCAGGAGCGTGCCCTCTCCTTCGGTGATCGGCGTGCCCAGCAGCGTCCCCTCGGGCGAGACGATCGCGGTGAAACAACCGCCGCTGACCGCGCGCTCGAGGCCGGTCGATCCCACGACTTCCGCGCGCTGCTCGGGTGTGAGCCAGCCGGTGGCGTTGACGACGAAGCAGCCCGACTCCAGCGCGTGGTGGCGGATGGTGACCTCGATCTGCTCGGCGAAGATGGGCCCGACCAGCGATCCGGGAAACATGCTCGCGTGGATCTCCTCGTGGTCGGCCATCAGCGCGTAGCGCGCCAGCGGGTTGTAGTGCTCCCAGCAGGCGAGCGCTCCGACCCGTCCGACGTGGGTGTCGACGGCGCGCAGCCCGGCGCCGTCGCCCTGCCCCCACACCATGCGCTCGTGATAGGTCGGCGTGATCTTGCGCCGGTGCAGCACCAGGCCGCGCTCGCCGTCAAAGATCAGCTGCGCGTTGTAGATCGTGCCGTGGTCGCGCTCGTTGACACCCAGCACGACCACCGCGCCGGTCGAGCGCGCCACCGCGGCGACCGCCAGCGTCGTGGGACCGGGCACGGTGACCGCTTCTTCATAGAGCCGCAGGTGCTCGCGGCCCATCACCGCCGCCGGCTGGATGAATGAAAAGTACGGGTAGTACGGCACGACCGTCTCGGGAAAGACCACCAGCTCCGCGCCCTCGCGCGCGGCGGCCTCGATCGCGGCGCACACCTTCTCGGTCGTCACCGCGCGGCTCGACAGCGACGGTGCCAGCTGCACCGCCGCCGCGCGCACTTTTCGAGTGGCCGCCACGCGTGCCGCCTACAGCGTCCAGGTGTTGAGGATCACCGCGTTGGCCTTGCGGTGAAGCAGCACGATGTCGAGCACGTCGAGCGGATTGATCGGCCGGATCCCCGGGATCAGCGCCGCCTCCGTCTGACCGTAGAGCGCCGACAGCGCGAAGCGACAGGCGTAGACCTTTCCGCCCTCGGCCATGAAGCCGCCGATCTTCTGGTTGACGACCAGGTGGCCAGGGAACGCCTCGCTCCCGAGCTTGGGAAACCCTCGCTGCACGCCCAGCAACACGCCAGGACCATAGAGCAGCACGCTGGTGTCGAACCCTTTGCGCATGAGGCGCGTCGCCTGCAGCATGTTGACCAGGCCAATCGATCCTTCGAACGCGACTGTGTGAAACGTCACCAGCGCCTTTTCGCCGGGCGCTGCTTTGACGTCCTCGAAGACTTTCTCCTCATAGTCGACCAGGAAGTCGCCTTCCTTGTGCGGCGGGTGCGTGATCGCGGGCATTGTCGTCTCCCTCCAGCTGCGCGCGGGAACGCGCGGCGTTTCTCGTTCGGGCTCGCGGAGAGGACAGAGCAACCGCGGGGCCAAGCGCCTCGGCGGCCGGGCGTGGCCGCGAGAAACCGCGGCGTGAAAACGCCAGGTTTCCGATCGTGCGCACGCTCGGTTTCCAGCGGATATCGCCGCGGCCAAGCGCCCGTGGCGGATCGCCGCGCACCACGACAAATCGCGATCTCGACCGCGAATTTGCGTCGTGGAAACGAGTCCTCGCGTAGCGTGATCGCGTGCTCTGGTCGGACGTCAACGGAGCCGCGTCGCATTCGTTTCGAGAGTTGCTGCTCGAGCTCGCGCGCGAGCGATCGCTCGAGGATCTGCTGCCGCTGTGCACGCGGCGGCTGGTCGAGAACGAGGACGTCGCGCTCGCGCGCCTGTGGCTGCTCGAACCCGGCGATCAATGCGCGGGGTGTCCCAACGCCGGGGTCTGCGCCTCCCGCACGTCGTGCCTGCACCTGGTGGCCAGCGCGGCGCGCGCGCGCGGCGGCGCCGCGATCGCCGACGGCCGGCTCGGCGGCGCGTTCCGCCGCATCCCGGTGGGCGCGTTCAAGGTCGGCGCAGTCGCCGCCACGCGCGCGCCGGTGCTGGTCACCGATCCCGCGCGCGATCCGAAGATCCGCCACCCCGAGTGGGTGCTCGCCGAGGGAATCAAGGGCTTCGCGGGGCTGCCGCTGATGTCGCGCGGCGAGCTTTTGGGCGTGCTGGGCGTGTTCGTGCGCGCGCCGCTGTCACCCGCAGCCGTCGACGTCCTGCGCATCATCGCCAACCACGCGGCGGCGGCGATCGCGACCGCGCGCGCCTTCGCCGAGGTCGAGTCGATGCGGCGGCGGCTGGCGCTGGAGAACCACATCTTGCGGCGCAGCGCCGAGGCCGAGCCGGTGGCGCTCGTGGGCCGCAGCGCCAAGCTGCGCGCGGTGCTGCACGAGATCGCCGCGGTCTCGGCCACCGACGCCACCGTGCTGGTGCTGGGCGAGTCGGGCACGGGCAAGGAGCTGGCGGCGCAGGCCATCCACCAGCAGAGCCGGCGCGTGGGCGGGCCGTTCATCGAGATCAACTGCGCCGCCATCCCGCGCGAGCTGGCGGAGAGCGAGCTCTTCGGCCACGTGCGCGGCGCCTTCTCGGGCGCGACGCGCGACCGCGTCGGGCGCTTCGAGGCGGCGGCGGGCGGCACGCTGTTCCTCGACGAGATCGGCGAGCTGCCGCTCGACCTGCAGGGCAAGCTGCTGCGCGTGCTGCAGGAGGGGACATTCGAACGCGTCGGCGAAGTGCGCACGCGCCATTCGGACGTGCGCATCGTCGCCGCCACCAACCGCAACCTGGTCGCCGAGGTCGACGCCGGCCGCTTCCGGCAGGATCTCTATTACCGGCTGGCGGTCTACCCGATCATCATGCCGGCGCTGCGCGAGCGGCGCGAGGACATCCCCGAGCTGGCGGCGCAGCTGCTCGACCGCATCTGCCGGCGCCTCGCCCGCGCGCCGGTGACGCTGGCGCCGGAGCAGGTCGCGTGGCTCGCGAACCGCGACTGGCCCGGGAACGTGCGCGAGCTCCTCAATGTGCTCGAGCGCGCGACGATCTCGGGTGTGCAGGGCGGCTTGCACCTGCCGGTCGGCGACGCGCCGGCCGCGGCGAGACGCGGCGCGCAACCCACGTCGATCGCGGCGCGAGTCGCGGTGCCGGCGCTCGAAGGACCGGTCTTCATCGATGCGGGACGCTCCGGGCCGCCGCCCATACTGGGCGAGCACGAGATGCGCCGCCAGGAGAGGGAGAACCTGCGCCGCGCGCTGGAGAGCTGCGGTGGCAAGATCTACGGCCCCGACGGTGCGGCTGCGTTGCTCGGCTTGAAGCCGACGACGCTGGCGTCGCGGCTCAAGCGCCTGCAGCTGCGATCGTGACCCAGACCCAACGCTCGTCTGACCGGCGTTGGAGCTAGACCGCTTGCGGCTGCGACGGCGGCGGCGTGATCACGCGCTGATCGCGCGGCAGCGTGAACCAGAAGGTGGACCCGCGGCCGATCGTGCTCTGCACGCCGATCATGCCGCCCATCGATTCGACCAGGTGCTTGACGATCGACAGCCCCAGGCCGGTGCCACCCATGTCGCGCGTGCGGCCGGCGTCGACGCGGTAGAAACGCTCGAACAGGCGCGGCAGGTGCTTGGACTCGATGCCCGGCCCCGAGTCCTCGACGGCGATGCGCACCTTGTTGCCCTCGTCGGAGACGCGCACGGTGATCGACGAACCGTCGGGGCAATACTTGACCGCGTTCTCGATCAGGTTGGTCAGCACCTGCTCGACCGCGCGGTGGTCGGCGGTCGCCGGCGGCGTGCCCGCGGGCACGGCTGCATTGACCGTCAGCCGCTTTTTCTCGATGCGCTCGCGGAACGTTCCGATGACCTGCGACGCGATGGGGCCGACCTCGACCGCATCGGCGCGCGGCTTGAACTCCTTGGACTCGATGCGCGACAGATCCAGCACGTCCTCGACCAGCTCGTGCAGGCGGCGCGCGTTGCGTTCGATCATGTCGACGAAGCGCACCGACGCCTCGGGATCACGCAGCGCCGACCGGCGCAGCGTCTCGGCCGCCGACGCGACCGCCGCGATCGGCGTGCGCAGCTCGTGGGACACATTGGCGACGAAATCGCGGCGCAGCGACTCGAGCCGCCGCACGTCGGTCACGTCGACGAACACCGCGAGCAGCCCGGGCTGGCCCGACATCGCCTTCGCGTGCACCAGCGCGCGCCGCGGTTTGAGGCCCACGATCTCGATCTCGCCAGAGTGCGACCCCTCCGACGCCAGCGCCGTCTCCAGCAGCCGCTGCAGCTCGGCGTTGCGGATCACTTCGATCGCGATGCGCCCCACGGCCTCGCTCGACAGCGCCAGCATCTCGCGCAGCGATGGGTTCACCAGCAGGATGCGGCGCTGGGCGTCCATCACCAGCACGCCCTCCTGCATCGACTCGAGGATGCGGCCCAGCAGATCGCGCTCGGCGCGCATGGTGCTGAGGTTGGCCGACAGGCTCTCCGCCAGCGCGTCGAGCGCCGTCCCGAGCTCCGCGACCTCGTCACGGCCGCGCAGGTGCGTGCGCACGTCGAGATCGCCCGACGACATGCGCCGCGCCGCATCGGTGAGCTCGCGCAGCGACCGCGACAGGATGTGCGCCGCGCCAAACGACAGGAAGAGCGCGACGCCGAGGGCGATGAGCGCGCCGAAACCGAAGATCTGCCGCAAGCCCTGCAGAGCGTCGTCGACCTCGGTCAGCGGCACCGCGAGCCGCGCGACGAGCGCGAGCTTTCCGTCGCGCTCGAGCGGCACCGCGACGTACATCAAGCGGCGGTTCACGGTGGCGCTCCAGCGCATGCTCGATCCCCAGGATCCGCGCAGCGCCTGGAGCACCTCGGGACGATCGTGGTGGTTCTCGAGGTGTTCGAGCGCGCCGCGGTCGATCTCGGAGTCGCCGAGCACGACCCCGTCGGGGCGGATGAACGTCAGGCGCCCGTTGCCCGAGCGCGCGAGCCGGTGCGCGAGCTCGCTCCAGGTGTCCTTGTTCTCGAGCGGGCCCGCGGGCGCGCTCTTCAGGGTCTCGTCGCTGGCGTCGCGAACCAGGTCGAGCCGCCCGATCAGATCCTGGCGGATGCGCTCCATCAAGCTCGCCTCGACGCTGTGGCGCAAATAGATCTCGCCCGCGAGTACCGAGAGCGCGATCAGACTCAGCGATACCGCGAAGATCTTGGCGCGCACTCCAAACCTCACGGCGGCTGTTTGGGCGGAGCGCCGACGAAGCGGTAGCCGATGCCGCGGATCGTCTCGATGTACGCGCCCGCGGGCCCCAACTTTTCACGCAGGCGCTTGACGTGCGTGTCGACGGTGCGCGTGGCGTTCTCGCCGCTCACGCACCAGACGTCGTCGAGCAGCACGGCGCGCGATTGCACGCGGTTGCGCCGCTCGTAGAGCGTGCACAGCAGGCGCAACTCGAGAGCGGTCAGCGTGACCTCGCGGTCGTCGACCTGCACGTTGGGCGCGTCGCGATCGATGCGCAGGCGGCCGAACGTGATCGCCGGAAACGCGGCCACCCGGGCCACCGACGGCGCCAGCTGCGAGCGCCGCAGCACCGCCTGGATGCGCAGCAAGAGCTCGCGCACGCTGAACGGCTTCACCACGTAGTCGTCGGCGCCGAGCTCGAACCCGACGACCCGGTCGACCTCTGCACCCTTGGCGGTGACCATCACGACGGGTGTCAGGCGCGTGGCGGGGTTGCTCTTCAGGCTCCGACACACCTCGAGGCCCGAGATATCCGGCAGCATCAGGTCCAGGATGACCAGATCCGGGCGCTGCTCCACGGCCAGCGCCGCGGCTGGCGCGCCGCGCTCCGATACCACGACGTCATAGCCGAGCTCGCGAAGGTTATAGCCGATGACCTCTTGCAGGTCCCGCTCGTCCTCGACGACCAAGACGCGCGTCATGGTCGAGTTTCTAGCACCTTCTGGAACAAAACGCGCAACCGGGCGCTGTGACATTCATGTGACAGGGCCATTGACATCGCGCGGGACCTCACCGATAGAAGCCGTGCACCAAAATGGCCGTCGTCATAACCATCGTCGTCATTGCCCTGGTCTTCGACTACATCAACGGCTTCCACGACGCGGCCAATTCGATCGCGACGGTGGTCTCGACGCGGGTGCTCTCGCCACGAGTGGCCGTCGCCTGGGCGGCGTTCTTCAACTTCGTCGCGTTCGTCTTCTTCCCGCTGCACGTCGCCAACACCATCGGCAAGGGCATCATCGACCCGCACGTCGTCGACAACACGGTCGTCGCCGCGGCGTTGATCGGCGCCATCGTATGGAACCTGATCACCTGGTGGTACGGGATCCCCTCGAGCTCGTCGCACGCTCTCATGGGCGGCCTCATCGGCGCCGGGATGAGCAAGGGTGGCACCGGCGTGCTCGGCTGGGCGAAGATCACCCAGACGGCGGCGTTCATCATCCTGTCGCCGATCATCGGCTTTCTGGTGGGCGGCGCGTTGCTCGTGGCCGTCGCATGGATTCTGCGCCGCTTCACGCCGGGTCGGGTCGACCGCTGGTTCCGGCGGCTCCAGCTGCTGTCGGCCGCGCTGTTCAGCCTGGGGCACGGCGGCAATGACGCGCAGAAGACCATGGGCATCATCGCGGTGTTGCTGTACGCAAACGGCCTGATCGGGCCGACCTTCTTCATTCCGTTCTGGGTCGTGCTGGTCTGCCACCTGGCGATGGGCCTCGGCACCCTGACGGGCGGCTGGCGCATCGTGCGGACGATGGGAATGAGCTTGACCAAGCTCAAGCCTGTGCAGGGTTTCTGCGCCGAGACGGGCGGCGCGTCGATGCTGTTTCTGGCCACGGCGCTGGGCGTGCCGGTGTCGACGACCCACACCATCACCGGCGCGATCGTCGGCGTCGGTTGGGTCACGCGGCCGAGCGGCGTGCGCTGGGCCGTGGCGCTGCGCATCGTCTGGGCCTGGTTGCTGACGATCCAGTCGGCGGCGCTGATCTCCGCGGCCAGCTACTATGGCTTGCGCGCTTTCGGCCACTGAAGACTCTCTTCAAATACGGCACGTGTTAATGTCGCGCCGCCGCAGATTGCGGCGCCTGGCCTTCATTTCAAGAGGTCCCCTAAATGCAACATACTGCTCAGCTTCGTTTGGGTTCATCGATGGCCGTTGTGGCCGCAGCGCTGGCGCTGCTGACTTCGGGTTGCGTCAAAACGCCGGGCGCGCCGGCAGCCAATAGCATGGGCTCGTCCGAGGCGGCTCCGCCGGCGAAAAAGGACGAGCCCGAGGCGCCGGTGGTACCGCGCAAGAAGGACGAGAACATCTTCGTCGGCGTCAAGTGGTGGGTCGATCCCTACGCCAACGCCACCCTGGCGGTGAAGCGGCTCAAGAACGCGAACAACCTGGAAGAGTCGGCGCTGATCGCGAAGATTGCCCAGTACGGCGGCGCCGACTGGA
>Ga0265339_10002805_pt1 | contig 12374 bp, 11 predicted proteins | sample 4CB219metaG_FD_202085 | JGI IMG/M metagenome (GOLD analysis project Ga0265339, IMG submission 202085) | Rhizosphere microbial communities from Carex aquatilis grown in University of Washington, Seatle, WA, United States - 4-CB2-19 metaG | ecosystem: Host-associated > Plants > Roots >...
GATGCGGCTTTGCGTTGAAGTTGTAAACCGATTTTGGATCCGCGAGTTCCTCGTCGCTGAACGAAACGCCATAGTCATGGCTGAAGGTCGTGTTCGCCGCCGAGTACCAGGGAAACGTCCAGCCCATGCGGGTGCGGAAGGCTTCGAGCTTTTCAACCGGTGCCTTGGAGATGGTGACGAGGGAAATATCGCGGTGCGCGAGATGAACCACCAGCGGGTTGTAATGATCCGCAATGAACGAGCAGGATTTGCAGCCCTGCGACCAGGTCGGATCAAACATGAAGTGATAGACGACGAGCTGGCTGTGCGGGCCAAAAAGTTCGGCGAGCGATTTTTTACCGGTGGGGGAGTCAAACGTGTATTGCTGATCGACTTTAACCCAGGGCAGGTTTCGCGCCTTTTCGGCAATGGCGTCCCCCTGCCGGGTGTACTCTTTTTCCTCCGCGAGAAGTGCGAGGCGCTCCTTGAGCCACTCCTCGCGCGAAACAATGCGATGATCTGATACAGGTGTGGCGGTTGCGGTCATGATCGGGCTCCTTTTCTAATCGCTGCGGACAGCGCCGCGGCGTATGGGGGATCAATGAATTCAAAAATGGTTCTACTTGGCTGTTTTAGCTTCTGCGACTTGCTTGATGCGCCCGACAGCATGCCCCCAGCCCTTGTCCATGCCGGCCTGCAAATCCTCAGGCAGCGGCCCCATCGCGCGGTGCGCGAACAAAAGCCGCGTGCCATTGTCCTCGGCCTTCAGGCGATATTGCACATGATTGATCGCCGGGAAGGACATCGGCATCGGGCCGGTGAGTTCCAGCAGCGTCGGCGCCTTGATGACCTGCACGTGGCCCCAGAGGTGGCCATAGGCGTAGCCGCCGGTTTCGCCGAGGTCGCGATACCACCGGCCGCCGGGCCACGGCTCGATCTTCATCGGGAAAGGCTTGCCGTCGGGCATGACACTGCCGGGTCCGAGCTCCTCGAGAATGGCCTGAAAGGCAATCTCCGGCGAGGCGGCGATAAAGATGTCTTTCTTGATTTCGAAGGACCGGAGGACCGGGGTTTCGGTGGTGCTCATGATGGCTCCTTTTTGTAACTCTGGTTTTTGATATCTGCTTCACGCTGCAATTTTTCCGCACGGTCCTTGATGCGCAGGAGCTGGTGCTCCCAGAAGCGTTCGTAGGATTTGACCCAGTCAAAGACGGGGCGGAGTTTGATGCCGTTCATGCGATACATGCGATGTTTGCCTTTCCGTTCCACGGTCACCAGGCCCACCTTGAGCAGCACGCGCAGATGCTTGGAAACCTGCGGCTGCGGCCAGCCGAGCTTTTCGACGAGCCAGGAGACATCGCGCTGGCAGATGTCATCGCCGTTGTCGGCTTCCGCGAGGAGGCCAAGGATTTCGCGTCGCCGGGTTTCGGCGATCGCGGTAAAGGCATCTGCGGTGGTGGGTGATCGAGGCATGCCTAAATTATATTCCTGTACAGGAATATGTCAACGAAATTTATCCGATTATTTCGAGGCGTGGATCGCGCCCGACGCAGCGTCTTTCCCCACCGATACTTAAGGCATTACACTCTGCCCATGCTGATTCTTGGCATCGATCCTGGGTTGCGGATCACGGGCTATGGGCTCGTGTCGCTGGAGGGGGGGCGGCCGGCGCTCGTCGAAGCGGGGGTGCTCCGCATGAAATCGCGCGGAGAGCTCGCCGTGCGTCTTGGGGAATTGCACACGGCACTCGCGGAGTTACTCGTCGAAATGGAACCCGCCCGCGTCGCCGTCGAGCAGCTTTATGCCCACTACAAGCATCCGCGCACCGCGATCCTGATGGGCCACGCGCGCGGCGTGATCCTGCTGGCCGCACAACAGCAGGGTCTGCCGGTGGAGAGCCTCGCGAGCACGATGGTGAAGCGCACCGTCACCGGCAATGGGCATGCACCCAAGGCGCAGGTGCAAAGGGCCGTCGCGATGCTGTGCAAACTGAGCCGGCCGCCCGAGCCGCCGGACGTCGCCGACGCGATCGCCATCGCCTGGACCGCGGCGACGCGCCTCAGGCGCCGCGTGTGAGACGCACTCCGCAAAAATTAAAAAACCCGGAAATGTACTTTCGCACATTCCCGGGCTCTTGAGGGGAGGGGAGATGGAATCCGTTGCGCCCGTCCCGCCGGCAATCCTTTGAATCCCTTTGGCGGAGCGTGCCCCTTCCTTTGAATATGGATCAGGAGCAACCCAGCGACGCTCCGCAATTCAGGCACTTGTAGCATGAGCCGTTGCGCACCGTGATGCTGCCGCAGGTGCAGGTGGGCGCATCGCCCATCAGCCGGCTCATCGCGGCGCTGAGTGAATCGGTCGGGGCGATGGTATCGGTCATCAGTTCCGCGCGGTGCGGGGTGAGCACGGCCGCGCCGTGGCCGCCGTTGCCATTGCCATGACCGTTCCCATTGCCGTTGGAACCGCCGCTTTCGGCGGGCTGGCCCGTGAAGGCCTCGCGCAGATTCTCGCGGTTCCGCAACACATCGCCGCCGCCGTTGCCGCCGCTGTCGGGAGCATCGTTCACGGGGGCGATGGCGCTTGGTGCGACTGATTCTGCTGTAACGGTATTGCCGCGCTTCGGGGCATTGGCCTCGCGGTATCCGGGGATAAACTGCATCCCCATCCACCGCACGATGTAATCGACGAAGCTCTTGGCGATTGGAATGTCCGAGTTGGTGGTCATTCCCGCGGGCTCAAACCGCATGTGTTCGAACTTCCGCACCATCGCATCCAGCGGCACGCCGTATTGCAGGTTCAGCGAGATCAGCGTGGCGATGGTGTCCATCAGGCCGCCGATCGTCGAACCCTGCTTGGCCATGGTGATGAAGACTTCGCCCGGGGTGTTGTCCTCAAAGAGGCCGACGGTGATGTACCCCTCATGGCCCATGATGTCGAACTTGTGGGTGATGCTGGCGCGGGTATCGGGGAGCCGCCGGCGTAGCGGCCGCTCCACGATCTTCACCACCACCTTTTCCACGGGGGCCGGAACGTCCGCGGGCTTCTCGGCGAGCACCGGCGCGGGATCGCCGCACGCCTTGCACGCGGCCGCTTCCATCGCCTTGAGATCATCGAGCTCCGGATCGTCGGAAGCATCATCATCGGAGGTGGAATTCAGCGGCTGGCTCAGCTTGCTGCCATCGCGATAGAGTGCCACCGCCTTGAGGCTGAGCTTCCAGCTTTCCATGTAGGCTTCTTCAATGTCGCCCACAGAGACTTCGTGCGGCATGTTGATCGTCTTGGAGATCGCGCCGGAGATGAACGGCTGCGCCGCAGCCATCATTCGGACGTGGCCCATGTAGTGGATGAAGCGCTTGCCCTTTCGGCCGCACCGGTTGGCGCAATCGAAGACCGGCAGATGCTCGGCCTTAATGTGCGGAGCGCCTTCGATCGTCTGCGTGCCGCAGACAACCTCGTTGGCCTCCCGAATCTGCTTCTTGGAAAAGCCCAGCGCCCGAAGCAGGTTGAACGATGGCTTTTGCCATTGTTCCTTGGAGAAGCCGAGGCGCTGCATCGTCTCCTCACCAAAATTCCAGGGGGAAAAGGCGAAGGCCAGCTCAAACACTGAAGGCAGGCAAGCTTCAGTCTTGTCCAGTTCTTCATCCGTGAAGCCCTTCGCCTTTAAGACCTCCTGATTGATGTGAGGAGCGCCTTCAAGAGAAAGCGTCCCCATCACGTACGTAAGGATGTTGTGAATCTGATCGTCGGAGTAGCCCATGTTGCGCAGCGCCGGCTCGACGCTGGAATTGGCGATCTTGAAATAACCGCCGCCGGAGAGTTTCTTGAACTTCACCAGGGCAAAATCCGGTTCCACGCCGGTGGTGTCGCAATCCATCAGCAGGCCGATGGTGCCGGTGGGGGCGATCACCGTCGTCTGGGCGTTGCGATAGCCATATTGTTCGCCCAGGGCGAGCGCCCGGTCCCAGCATTCCCGCGCCGCCTGCAGAACGCCGACGGTGTTGGGATGTTTGCCGTTGAATTTCGAGGCATCGATGGCCACCGGCTTGACGGTGAGGCCCTCATATTCCTCGGCATTGTTGTAGGCCGCGGCGCGGTGGTTCCGCATCACGCGGAGCATGTCGTTGCGGTTCTTGCGGAAGCCGGGAAACGGCCCATGTTCCTTGGCCATCTCCGCGGAAGCCGCGTAGCTCTCGCCGGTCATGATCGCCGTGACCGCACCGCAGACCGCCCGGCCCGCATCTGAATCATACGGGATGCCCGAAACCATCAGCATCGTGCCGATGTTGGCGTAACCCAGCCCCAGCGTGCGGAATTCATAGCTTAGGCGGGCGATTTCCCGGCTCGGATACGCCGCCATCAGCACGCTGATTTCCAGCACAACCGTCCAGATGCGACAGGCGTGCTTGAACCCTTCGACATCAAAGCGCCGCGTCTGCTCGTCGAAGAGCTTCATCAGGTTGATCGACGCCAGGTTGCAGGCGGTGTTGTCCAGGAACATGTATTCGCTGCACGGATTGCTCGCATTGATGCGGCCGGATTGCGGGCAGGTGTGCCATTCGTTGATCGTGTCGTCGTATTGCACGCCGGGATCCGCACAGCGCCAGGCGGCGTAGCCGACTTGCTTCCAGAGTTCGCGGGCTTTGTATTTTTTGTGCACCTTGCCGTTATTCCGGCGGGTGGTGTTCCAGTCGCCGTCTTCCTCGACGGCCTTGATGAAGCGGTTGGGCACGCGGACGGAGTTGTTGGAATTCTGTCCGCTCACCGTCATGTACGCTTCGCCATTGAAGTCGTAATCGAGCTTCAATTTCATCTGCTTGGCGATTTCCTGCTGTTCTTTGGGCAGGTGCTTGAGGCCTTCGACCAGGCAGGCGACTTTGATTTCTTCGCGAACCTTCCAGTTGATGAAATCTTCGATGTCCGGGTGATCCAGATCGAGGCAGACCATCTTGGCGGCGCGCCGGGTGGTGCCGCCACTCTTGATCGCGCCGGCGGCGCGGTCGCCGATCTTGAGGAAGCTCATAAGGCCCGACGACTTGCCGCCGCCGGAGAGCGCTTCGTTTTCGCCGCGTACCTTGCTGAAGTTGGTCCCGGTGCCCGAGCCATATTTGAAGAGGCGGGCTTCGCGGGTCCAGAGGTCCATGATCCCGCCATCGTTGACGAGGTCATCATCCACTCCCTGAATAAAGCAGGCATGCGGCTGCGGATGCGTATACGCGTCTTTGGTTTGTTCCAACTGGCCGCTGGCGGGGTTGACGTGCCAATGGCCTTGCGAGGGGCCGGTGAGGCCGTAGGCGAAATTCAGGCCGGTGTTGAACCACTGCGGCGAATTTGGCGCCGCCATCTGCGTGATGAGCATGTACGCCAGTTCATCATAAAACGCCTGGGCATCTTCATCGGAATTGAAATATCCGTATTGTTTGCCCCAGTGGGTCCAGCAACCCGCGAGGCGATGCACCACCTGCTTTACAGATTTTTCAGGGCCGGTCTTGGGCTTGCCGTCTTCGCCGATCACCGGCTTGCCGGCTTCATCGAGCACTGGGATGCCGGCCTTGCGGAAATACTTGGAGACCACGATGTCCGTGGCGAGCTGGCTCCAGTCCGCCGGAATCTCGGCATCCTTCATTTCAAAAACCACCGAGCCGTCGGTGTGCATGATCCGGCTGGTGCGCTTGTCCCACTTCACCGTCGAAAAGACATCGACGCCCGATTTGGTAAACCGCCGTGTGATCTTCATGCGAAAAGCTCCTTGCTTCCGTGCATGCCGGGCCGCCATTGGCCCAGCCCACCTTAAAACCCGCCGCGACACTCGTGCGCGGCAACTCACCCGGCAGAGTCATGATCCGTCACGACCCGCCACATTCTATTTCCTCTTCCGCTCTACCAATTCAAGCCGCCTGAGATGCTCCGCCACGGCGACGTGGGTTCCACTTTGTTTGCCAATCGCTCCGATTCTTGTCGTTGCGATTAGCCTTTTGTTTATGCTAACAAATCCCGATCAAACTGTCACTCAATTTTCCGAAATTTGTATATCCCGTTTCAGGGCAGTTGCTTATTCCACCTTTGGAAGCGTGAGCCCTGGCTGATCCTGATACTTGCCCTTCTTATCTGCATAGCTGCGCGTACAAACCTCTTCGCCGCGGAGGAAAATGATCTGGGCGATTCCCTCGTTGGCATAAATCTTTGCCGGCAGCGGCGTGGTGTTGCTGATCTCGATCGTGATCTTGCCTTTCCACTCCGGCTCAAGCGGGGTGACGTTCACGATGATGCCACAGCGAGCGTATGTGCTTTTGCCGACGCAAATCGCGAGCATGTCACGCGGAATCTCGAAATACTCGACCGTCTCGCAGAGGGCGAAACTGTTGGGCGGAATCAGGATGAAACCTTTTTCCGCGCCGTCCACATCCACAAAGCTGCGCGGGTCAAATTCCTTGGGGTCCACGATGGCCGAGTTGACGTTGGTAAACACCTTGAAGCGGGTTCCGACGCGGACATCGTAGCCATAGCTTGTGACGCCAAAAGAAATGGTCTTGGGGCGCTTGTTGCCGTGATCGAAAGGGTCGATCCGGACTTCTTTTTCAATTTGATGGTCGGCGAGGATGCCCATGCGTTGCCTGCTTTGGCGGCGCGTGTCGCACCGCTTGATTCACAAAAGTAAATCGGGCTTCCAGCCGGGATTTCTTATTTGGTTGCCCGTACTCTGCCATTTGATCGGGCGGTTGACCCTCGATCCTTGAGGGATAAAGACCACCTTACCACTATATCTGGTGGAGTCAACGGACAATTTCACTAAATCTTGACAAACATCTTATCCACATCCTAACCACCGGCCCGGCCGAAACTTGTGTTTTCCCGAAATTGATACCTCAACAGGTAGTGGCATCGGCGGTTCTAAATAGGTGATTATTCTAGGCGGCAACTCCGGCTTCCACCCGAAATTCGGCCCCAAATTACACGCAAACCGAAGCTAAACCGCGCGTATGATACGCCGCATGTCCATCGCCCATGATCTCGAAACGCTGCCAATTCCAGCGAAATTGCCGCACCGGTTGCTCGCCTGGTATGACGCCGTCGAGCATGCCCGCGACATGCCCTGGCGGCGGACGCGCGATCCCTATGCAATCTGGCTCAGCGAGACCATGCTGCAGCAGACGCAGGTGGAAACGGTCAAGCCCTATTATGCGAAGTTTCTGGCGCGGTTTCCGACGGTGGCGGCACTCGCGGCGGCACCGCTCGAAGAAGTGCTGGCGCTTTGGGCGGGGCTTGGCTATTACCGGCGCGCGAAGCATCTGCATCTCGCGGCCAAGCGCATGGTCGCAGATCACGGTGGTGCATTGCCGGGAACGCCCGAAGGTCTGCGCACGCTGGAGGGAGTTGGCCGGTATACGGCAGGAGCGATCGGGAGCATTGCGTTTGGCCTGCCTGTGCCGGTGGTGGATGGAAACGTCATGCGGGTCCTGGCGCGGGTTTTTGCGTATGATCGCGACATCGCCGTGCCGGCACATCAGGCGTTTTTCTGGGAGACGGCGGGGCGCCTTGTTTCGGCGGCGCCGGCAAAGCGGTTCGGCGATTTCAACCAGGCGATGATGGAACTGGGGGCAACGGTGTGTACGCCTGCGCAGCCCGCGTGTTTGCTTTGCCCGCTGAAGGATTTTTGCCGGGCGTTCGCGGAGGGGCGGCAGGCGGAGTTGCCGGTGAAATCGAAGAAGAAGGAATCGCCGATTCTGCGGGGGACGGCGCTGGTGATTTTTCGCACGGCGGGCAAGGGAAAATCACGCGAGGTCCTGCTGATGCAGCGGCCGGTGGGGGGGATTTGGGAAAATATGTGGGAGTTTCCGGTGATTCCGTCAGGGAATCGCGGGGCGCTCGCGGCGTTCAAGTTATCCGAGCCGGTGCGCTGCGGCGCGGTGAAGCACACGCTCACGCATCGGACGATACAGTTGAAGGTGATCCGTGCCGCCAATAATGGAACATCACTGCCCGCTGAGTTGCCGGCGTGCCTGGGCGCCCAGTCGCCTTATCAGAAAAGCCGATGGCATCCTTGGCCGCTCGCCGGAACGGAGTTGCCGGTCTCCCGGCTCGTGCACAAGATCGCGGAGCTGATCGCCGAACATCCGTAAAACTGTTCCCCGTTTCAACATTTCCGGGAACGCAACGCGGCGTAGTTCGTCCAAGAGACCCGGAACACCGGCTGCGTGGAGCATATGTGAAAAGACTGGCGTTGAGTTTTGGATTGCTGCTGCTCGCAGCCTGCGTGTTCCTTCTGTCGCCGCGCCCAAAGCATGAGGCGGCGGTTGCGACTCAGCCGGTAACTGTCGCGGCAACGGCGCGAGAAGCTGTAACCTCCGCGCCCGCTGTCGTGCCCGCGACGGGCCAGTCTTTTGAAGAGATGTACGCCTTGCAGGGCCACGCGATGCGGCTGGTGACGCCGCCATTTAGTCCGTTGCGCCGCGACTTTCTCTCTAAGAACCGGCCGGGGTGGGAGCCGACTTTCGACGGGGGCAGTTCACTCATCGTTTCCTGGAAGGAGGGCAAACCCGAGGTCTTTGGCATCATCTTCGCCAACGATCTGGGCTTCGTTCCGCGCGACCTGGTCGAACGGATTTTTGGCTACAACGGCTACGACATCGAGGCGGACCGCTCGATTATCGCCAAGCAGATCGTCGGTGACATCGTCTTTGATGCGGATGCGAGCAGAGAGCGGTTGCTTGAAGATCTCGCAAATATCATTCAACAGGAGCGCGGCAAGTTGGTCATCATCAAGGAGGTGGAGGTCGATTTTCCGACCGTCGTGCTGAAGGGGAAATGGCATTACACGCCGCTGCCGGAGGGTCAATCGCCGCAGCAGAAGGATGCGGAGGTGGTGGAAGTTTACGGCGAAGCGCTCGACGCGCCCCGGGGGATGCAGTCGGCTATTTTTGACGGCGATGCGGATTGGTTTTCCAAGCAGGTGGCCAACGTGCTCCAGCAGGTGATCGCAATCGAGCCCACGGACCCGCCGGGGAAAATCCACTATCACTTCGATTACTGGGGCGACGGATCGCCGCAGCAGCAAAAGGCCGCACGCGATATGGACCTCGTGCTGCGGCATATCTGCGACCAGACGGGCCTGACGCGCGTGTCGGAAGTCCGCAAGCGCAAGCGGCTGGTGTTCAGAGAGCCGACGCCTGCGGAGCAGGTTTTACCGTGAATCTAGGCGTCATCTGTCTTCGTAGAGGTCATCCGCGGTGCCGTCAATGCCATCTGGTCCCTTGGAATGGAGGTCATAAAATGGTGCCACGGTCATACCCAGATCGTGGTAAATAAACGTACGTTCCCAAGAATCTCTTGGCAGACGCTCCAGATAGGGATGCCACTCGGTCATTCCCTTTGGTTGATGGACAAGGGCATCGAGACCCTCGGCCGTTGTTGGGAAGCGATCGTGATCCACTTCGAAGGTGTTTAGTGCTTGCTTGAGCATATTGATAGCTGCGAAGGTGCTGCCGTGGGGATTCTCATCTGTATGGGTAGGGTAAAGTATCGGGACCGCGATTGCTCCTACAAAAGTGATGGCGAACAAGAACGCCAGGATTTTAATGATTGGACGAACGCGCCCGGCTGACGGGTCTCCAGTGACAGTTCGAACAGCGGGGACATTCATCTCTGCGATCCTCGAAATGGCTATGCCCGGCGTGCGAATTGGCCTACGGCGGATCAACGGCGGTTTTGAAAAGCCTTCTATCGATCTTCGTAGAGGTCATCCGGCGTGCCGTCCTGGCTGTCGGGGCCGAAGGAATAGAGATCGTAAAAGGGTGCGCCGGTTGTGCTGGGGCAACGATATTCAAACTTCCCTCCCCACGCATCGGTGGGAATCTTTTCAAGATAAGGATGCCAGTCGCTCATGCCTTTGGGTTGATGAACCAGCGCGTCGAGGCCCTCGGTTGTAGTTGGAAAGCGGTCGTGATCGACCTCGAATGTATTGAGTGCCTGCTTGATCATGTTGATGCTGGCACGGGTTGTATTGAACTTTGCCCGCTCATGGTCGCCGCCACCACCGTATTGTGGCGTGGTGAGCGCTAGAAAGATCGCTGTCGCGAGAAGAGATAACAGGAGAAAAAGGAGGGCGCGCAACCAGCGACCCTTGGATCGTTGCGGTTTTGTTGTTTTGGGCCCACTGTAATCGAGTGTTTGAGGAGTGTTCATCGACAGATTCCTCCGTCTCAATACCGCCGCGATGCGCGCAGACGCCCACCAACATCAGGCGCATTGCTCATTCGAAGGGAAGCCAGCGCTTTTCCCGGAACTGCTCGCTCACTTGCCCGGGATGACTTCTCCCACCGGGCTGTAATGCATTGCTTCTTTGATGGGCATCACGCGCAGAATGTGGATCGTCGTTGAGGGCAGCTCGATCGAATCATCCACCGCCGCCACGTGCATTGGGATCAGCACGCTGTTGAGCAGTTGCACCGCCTGGTCGGCGGTCACTTCCTGTGGCACCTCGATGGTCACGTTTCCGTCCACCGCCACGGTCTGCACGATCTGAAATCCCAGCCGCCGGCCCATCTCGGTAAGGATGTCGCGCACCGGGGCGTTGACGAAATGAAAGCGCATCGTCGGTTCGGATTTTTCGGTGGCCGGCGCGGTGGCCGGCTTGCTTGCGGGTTCATCGGCATGGGTTATTGGAATCGCCGCGAAGGCCGACAGGAGGGCCAGAATGGCGGTTAATTTGCGTGGGATCATGCGAGCGTCTCCCCATGGTGTTCAGTGGGTCACACGCAAAGGGAAAGGGAAAGTAGCAGGGACAGGTTCAGAGACGCGACCGTCAGGGAGCGTTTCTTCCGGTGGGAGGCAACGCTCCCTTACGGTCGCGTCTCTGAATCGCGGCAGATGTTCCGTCACACGAGTTCCATGACCACCGGGAAATGGTCGGAGGCGAAGCGGGCCATTTCAGGTTTGAAGACCTCGCATGATTTGATACGCGGGGCAAGCTCAGGCGTGACGAAAAAATAATCGACCCGCATGTTTGGCCGAGCGGTGGAGAGCGATGTGCCGAACCGCTCGGGGGTGCGGCCGAACGCGTGGGCGTCGTGGTAACCGGCGGCCAGAATCTTTGAAATGGCCTCGCGCGGGATCTGGTTGTTCTGGCTGGCGATGCGTTCGCGCATGGTCGGGCCGAGGCTTGCCACGTCGATGAGCTGCTGCGGATGGTGGGAATTGAAATCGCCGGCAAGGAAGTGCGCGGGCGGAAGGGATTGGGCAATGTTGAGGACCGCCGCGATTTCAGCGAGGCGAATTGCTTCATCGGCGAACGTCGGTCGGGCGCAAAGGTGCAGGCCGACGAACGATAAGGACTGAGGACTGAGTGCTGAGGACTCAGGGTGCTCGATCTCCGCGGAAAAGGTCCCTCGCGTGATGCGTGAATCGAGCAGGGCGTGATTCACAGCTTGCCGGATCGGCAGCCGCGACAGGAGACCGACAGCGCCTCTCGGATTCCTGGGATTCTCCGCGAGGAAGCGGTCCATCTTCAGGCGGTCGGCGAGCTTGTGGAATTGTTCCGCGTCCCAGGTCTCCTGCAGGATGCAAACATCCGCATCGGCGAGGCGGATCACCTCGGCCAGCGGGTCGATGCGGCCGGTGCCGCCTTCGAGGATGTTGTAGGTCAGGATGCGCATGATGCCCGTCAATTGGGTTAAGTGGGTTAAATGAGTTAATTGGGACTTCGCGGCCACAATCGCGGGGCCTGTCATTCCCGGTTTGGTGCGGCGCAGTCTCAATTAACTCATTTGACTCATTTAACCTAATTACCGGGTCGTAGACCTGTCAAACGCGAGTGGACTGTTTCCGGGCAGCGGGAGATACTGATCGGATGGCACCGACAAACACATTCGGCGTGATTTTGCCCGCGGCGGGGTCGGGGACGCGGTTTGGTGGTGGGGATAAGTTGCTGATGGATATTGGCGGGCGGAGCGTCTTGCAGCGGGCGGTGGGGGCGTTTGCCGCGCGGCCGGAAGTGCCGGTGCTGGTGATCGTGACGGCCGAGGAGCGGTTTCAAGAATATCGCCGGCATCTCGGGGATGTGGGGAAGGAATTGCATTTTGTCCGCGGCGGGCGGGAGCGCTGGGAGAGCGTGATGAACGGCCTCCGGGATCTCGCCGGGAAAGCAAACGCGCCTGAGTTCGTGGCGGTGCACGATGCGGCCCGGCCATTGTGCATGGGCGCGGTGATCGAGGCGGCATTCGCGGCGGCGCGGGAGGCGGGCGGAGCGCTCCCCTGCGTGGCCGAGCCGGCGACGCTCAAGCGGCGGAGCGCTGAAGGCAACGTGACCGAAACGGTGGACCGGCGCGGGCTGTTTCAGGCGCAGACACCGCAGTGTTTTGTCTTGCGGAAGCTCCTGGATGGCTACGAGCGCCTTCATGCGG
>Ga0265339_10002808_pt1 | contig 12367 bp, 12 predicted proteins | sample 4CB219metaG_FD_202085 | JGI IMG/M metagenome (GOLD analysis project Ga0265339, IMG submission 202085) | Rhizosphere microbial communities from Carex aquatilis grown in University of Washington, Seatle, WA, United States - 4-CB2-19 metaG | ecosystem: Host-associated > Plants > Roots >...
TCTGATTAACAATGACAACCGTGTTCAGTCCACTGCCACCCGCGTGCAGATTGCACACCCAAACACAGCTCATCACAGCCGTTGCCAGCATTCCGTAGCGAAAACTGCTGTACATACACTTAATACGACCCTGGCAAACGAGTTACGCTTGCTGCTTTGTGGTGGAATCATCATAACAGAACCCTGGAGGTTAATACAGAAAAAAAGCCGGCTTTTGACCGGCTCTGAATCAATTTTACTGGAAACAACTGCGCTCGCTTCTCAGGCAGTCTTGCGCCGCAGCGACATTCCCAACGCACCGATCCCCATCGCGATAAACGCCAGTGTGGACGGCTCCGGAACCAGCTGGATCGACAAACCTTTGTCCTTGGTGATGTTAAACGTTTCACCCGCGCCGAGGTTTACGCTCCATTGGAATGCCCAGGTCACATCGCCCGGACCCGCCGACGCATTGTCATTAAGGGTATAATAACTGGGCCCGTTCAATTCACCCAGCGTCTGCCCGGCCAGCGCGGCTTCACCATAATTTGCCAGCGGTGCATCAATCACCTCCGCTATGCCATCCCCGCTAGGACCTCCGGTCGTTTGCACTGCCCCGGTATAGCCGCCAGGACCGCTGGAAAGACTGACGCTATTCAGGTTGTTCTGGAACAAATTGAAATTGGAATATTGATAGAAGCTCAGGTTGATGGAACTTGCGGAATTATTCACGATGGACAAGTTCTCCACCATGTCGGCGCTCCCGGAATTGGCCCCGTTACCCGATAAGATGTATTGAACCTGTACCGTCAGTTGCGCGTTCTGATATTGCACTCCGAGGTTATCAATCGGGCTTGCCGGGTTGCTGAAGTTGAAAACCGAGGCCGCACCGATCGCGTTAATGGGCTGTTGCACAGCATTATTGACTGAGTACCAAAACCATTGCTGGTTCAACTGGCTTCCGCTGACGCCTCCCACAGTCCAACTGTTCATCCCCAGAACGCCGGTGTTTCCGACATTCACTGTTGCCGTGGATCCCCCATTGCTCATGGTATAAACCTGAGCCATGGCATGACCTGCCGAAAACAAAACCCCTGACGCAACCAAGGCCGCGCACAGCGAGGCCAGACGTTTCACACGGAAAACAATTTCATTGGGGTGATTCATAAATTCTCTGATTGTTTGTTATTCGGCGTAATCCTGACTGGGCCCAAAACTATACTCGAACATTCTTGATTCCGCCAGCGCCGTATTGCCAGGGCCAAAACACACATTCCCGCCGAAACCAGCGCCAGCGACGAAGGTTCTGGAACCACCGGGAAAGTCGATGTTTCACTGATCGAAAGTAAGCCGCTTGAAAGCACGCTCCCGGAAAACTCATAACCAAAGACTGCCTGGGTGTTGATGGCCGCCAAAGTGGTATTGTTTAAGTCGCTACCCAACCCGATAAAAGCGCCAAAGGGAGCCCCGCTGGAATTGGCCTGCACCAAGGTGGTGAAGCCGGGCGCGTCCCCCTGCCAGGTAAGGGCGTATCCGCCCCCGCTTTGATTGGCAACCGCATACCCGCCACTCACCGGAGCCGGAGTCAAATTGACAGTCTGACTTCCCGCCGCACCGGAACCTCCCAAAATAAAGTCCGAGTATTGGAATATGCTTACGTTGGCCGCACTCGCGGTTAAATTATTGAACTGGATTGATTCGGCCAAGGTACTGCCATTGATCGTCAGCGTGTCCGCAATGCTCCCTGCCGCAGTTGAATAGGTAGCGGTAATATATTTGCCACTGAAACCTGAAGAACCCGTGTTTACCACCGCACCGGTCAACAGGCTTACCGGCCCGCCATTGATGCTGGCGTATAGCGATTGCAAGGCGAGTTGGTTCACCGCACCCCCCGACCACAACGTATACCCGTTTTGCGAGGTGTCGTAACCCGCGCTGTAACTGCCTGAAATAACCGTGTAAATCACCGCCTCACTTTTAACGACCAACCCGGCAAGAAAAAATACAGCCAAAACAGCTCGACACCACCGGAACCTGCTTGCTAAAAGCGTTTTCAAAATCTTCATGGCGTTGCTTGGGTTTGTGGACTTTCTGAACTCTTTTATGCGCTTATTCCAGTCCAAAGTCAAGACATATTTTGTCAAGGAATTGGACAAAAATGAGGACTTTAATGTTGTGGAACTGACTCAGATTCAATGGAATATATCCGTTTCAACCAACCGTTCGCCTGGATACAACCCCCAAAAGTAGCTTATGACAATTATTATTTACCAATGCAAAACTGGCTGAAGATGGAGTCGAGCAAATCTTCCGTTGCCGTTTTGCCGACAATTTCCCCGACGGCGTTGACCGCAACCCGCAAATCCAGCGCGGCCAGCTCCAGAGTCACCTCGCCGCGCAACGCGTCAATCGTCCGCTGCACCGCCGCCCGCGCGCGGCTCAGTGCGTCTTGATGCCGTGAATTAATCATCACCTGCAACATCCCGGCCTTGATTTCGCCCGACCAGATCAATTCCTTGATGGCATCCTTCAACACTTCAATCCCCTGCCCGCTAATACAGCAAACATCCACGATGCCCCCGGTAGGGCGCGTCACTCCATGCGCGCCGGCGGCGGGCAGAGGACTGCCCGCCTTCCCAGGCAATTCCAGCTTCCTCGGCAAATCCGATTTGTTCCGCACCAGAATCCGTTTCTTGCCGGCAAACTGGCTGAGAAGTTTTTCATCCGCTTCCGTCAGCGGTTCGCTCGCGTCGAACACGTGCAGGATGAATTCGGCCCGGGCCAGGGTTTCATGGCTCCGGCGGATGCCTTCCTGCTCAATCTCGTCACGCGCCTCGCGCAAACCCGCCGTGTCCACAAACACCACCGGCAACCCGCGGAGATTCGCCGTCTCTTCAATCGTGTCTCGCGTGGTGCCGGGAATCGGGGAGACAATCGCGCGGTCGTGCCCGAGCAATTGATTGAGCAGGCTGGATTTGCCCACGTTCGGCCGGCCCACAATCGCCGCGCGGATGCCGCGGCGCAAAATCTGCCCTTCATTCGCCGTCCGTAACAGTTCGTCCATGAACTTTACGCCCGCTTCCAGCCGTTTCAGCAATTGGTCCTTGGTGTCGGGCGTGATGTCCTCGTCCGGGAAATCAATGTGCGCCTCGACATGCGCCAGCGTCTCCACCAGCTCATCGCGCAATTCATTGATGCGCAGTGACAGTTTGCCGGCGAGCTGTTCATTGGCGGCAGCCAGCGCCAGCTCCGTGCGCGAATGAATCAAATCCGCCACCGCCTCGGCCTGCGCCAGATCCATGCGCCCGTTGAGAAACGCGCGCCGCGTAAATTCACCGGGCTCAGCCGGCCGCGCGCCATTTTCCAAGAGCGTGTCGAGCACAAGCTTCGCCGGCAGGATGCCGCCATGACAGGTGATTTCGACGGTGTCCTCGCACGTATAGGTCCGCGGGGCCCGCAGGACCGCCAGCAGCACTTCGTCCACGGTTTCTCCACGCCGGACCACCTTGCCATACAAAATCGTGTGCGACGTCGTCGCGGAAGGTTTTGTTGATTGTTTCCCGGCAGTCACAAAACTCTTGTCCGCAATGCCGAGTGCCTGCGGACCGGAAATCCGGACCACGGCCAGTCCGCCTTCGCCGAGCGGCGTGGCAATGGCGGCAATGGTGTCGTCGAACATGGGTCGAGGGTCGAATGCCGGGCGGCGAGAGTCAAAGCCGTATTTAAGTCCGGGTCCCACGCCCAGCGAATCCATCGGACAGGGATCGGATCATCAAATTTAATCCGGGGATCGGGAGCTGACGGGCCGGCCCTCGACCTCCGTCGTTCGACTCTCGACTAATTTACGTGGCGGCAATTCCCGACAGCATTCTCGGCCTCGCGGCCCTGCAAAAAGAGCCGGGCTTTCTGATAACTTTTCTTGTGCAGATAATGCAGCAGGATGGGGTCCGCGTCGCGCGGCAATGCCTGCGCCAGCTCGTCAATTCGCGCGAAGAGCTTGAGCAAATCCAGTTTGGGATTGGCTGACGGCATGGCTTTGACCGCCGCATCCAATTCCACCAGCGTCTTCAGTATATTCTTTTCCAACGTTGTTTCCACAACAAGTAGTAATAGCTGTTTACCAATGGTTTGGCAATAGATCGACAACTGCTTCCAGTATCCAGACGCGATTGACGCCGGTTCTGTTTCACAATTTCTTTGTCGTTTCAAGCCTGTGGCTCGAAATCGCACGTCATTTCCGGGAGCGCTGGCACCCCTTTGGTTGCGTTTAACCGTGGTTCGTGGAATTTTAAGGTCATGCAAAGGACGGTTTTGGCCCTGCTGGCGGCACTCCTGTTCGCCGGTTGTGTCACGGAAAAAATTGACTGGGCGGCGCGCGTCGGCCTGTACACCCACGATCAGGCCATCCTGGATTTGGGGCCGCCGGATAAATCCGCGAAATTGTCCGATGGCACCGTCGTAGCTGAATGGCTCACGCAATCCAGCCGGGTCATCGTCGCACCGGAACCGTATTTTCTGTCGCCAGGCGAATATTTTGGCCCCGCCACGCCCGGCTACACCGAAACCTATGTGCCGGCTTACTTTCTGCGGCTCACGTTCGGTCCCGACGGCACCCTCAAGTCGTGGAAACAATTCGCCAAATAAATCTGCTTCCGCGGGCGTAACGCCCGTGTTTAACTCGCCGGGTGAACGTAAACCTCGGTATCTGGAGCCTGTTAACGAAAGTGGCCGTGGCCCTGGTCGTCATCGCTTTTGCCTTCCTGATTGGGATGTATTACCTGCCGCTCCTCCAGCAAAACGAGCGGATGCGCTCGGACATCCTGCGTTTGCAAACCCAGCTGCAGATCGAGGAAGCGAAATCCCGGGATCTCCAGTCCCAGATTGACGAACTGCGGAACGATCCCGGCGCCATCGAACGCATGGCCCGCGAAAAACTCGGTTACGCCAAACCCGGCGAAACCATCATCCATTTTGTCCCCGCCACCAACAGCCCATCCGCTCAGTAATTTACGATTTGCCATTGGCACCCGAAATCGCCCGCGCCGGGTTTTTGAAATCGTAAATCGCCAATCGTCAATCGAGAATCATGAATCCCTTAGACGGTCATGACTTCTTTTTCCTTGTTCGTGACGTGCGTGTCAATCTTCGCGCTATATTGATCCGTCAGCTTCTGCAAATCCTTTTCCGCCTGCTTGGCCTGGTCCTCGGTGATGCCGCTGTCGTGCCCGTGTTTCTTCAACAGTTCCATCGCGTCGCGGCGCACGTGCCGGATGGCCACGCGCCCGTCCTCGGCCATCTTCTTGATGAGTTTGACAAACTCCTGCCGCCGTTCCTGGCTCAATTCCGGGAACGCCAGCCGGATGATTTTACCCTGAATCGTAGGGTTCAGGCCCAGGTTCGCCTTCTGAATCGCCTTCTCAATCGGATGCAACGAGTTCACATCCCACGGCTGGACCACCAACATGCGCGGTTCCGGCGTGGTGATGCCCGCCAGTTCCCGGACACGCATCTGCGAACCATAGACCTCCACCATCACGTTCTCGACCAGCGAAGCCGATGCCTTCCCGGTGCGCACGCCGGCGAATTCGTTGATGACCACCTGCTCGGTCTTGATCATCTTCTCTTCCGCCTCCAGCAAAATGTCGTCGGGTTTCATAACGGGTGCAGGCTAACAAGCCGGTCGCACCGGGTCGAATGAAAATTGCAACGCAAATTCAAAACCACGGATGAACCCGGATAAACACGGATCTGATCCGTGCAATCCGTGTCACCCTCTGCGTCATGGCGCCTTGGCGGTTGAAAATCCGCCTCCCCGGCAACGCTGCGCATTGCGCCGAAGCGTATCCGTGTCTAGACTGGGAACGTGGCGGACATCGTTTTAACCACGCTCAACGCAAAATACATTCATGCCGCGTTCGGCCTGCGTTACCTGCTGGCCAACCTCGGCGAATTGCGCGCGCGCGCCAGCCTCGCCGAGTTTGATATCCATCAGCGTCCGCTCGACATCGCGGAAATTTTAATCGCGCGAAATCCCCAAATCATCGGTTTCGGCGTTTACATCTGGAACGTCGAACCCACCGCCCAGGTCATCGCCGCCATCAAACGCGTCCGGCCGGACATCAAAATCATCCTCGGCGGACCGGAGGTCAGCTACGAGACCGAAAGCCAGGCCATCGTCCAGCTCGCCGACCATGTCATCACCGGCGAAGCCGACTTGAAATTCGCGGAAGTGTGCCGGGCGTTACTTGGTGGGGCCGGGCTGCCGCTCGGCCAGGACGCGCAGCAGCGCGTCCCTACCGACCTGCCCCAAATCATTCCCGCGGAGCCGCCGGAATTTTCGCAACTCGTCCTGCCTTACGACCTGTACACCGACGACGACATCGCACACCGTATCATCTACGTGGAGGCCTCACGCGGCTGTCCCTTCAGCTGCGAGTTTTGCCTGTCATCGCTCGACATTCCCGTCCGGCAGGCCCCCCTGCCCGCTCTCCTCGAACAATGGCAGCGCCTGTTGGACCGCGGCGTGAAGCAATTCAAGTTTGTTGACCGCACATTCAATCTCAACGTCCAGGTCAGTCAGGCGATCCTCGAATTTTTCCTCGCGCGTTACCAGCCCGGCCACTTCTTCCACTTTGAAATGATTCCCGACCGGCTGCCGGACTCGTTGCGCGCCATCATCGCCCGGTTTCCGCCCGGCACCCTGCAATTCGAGGTCGGCATCCAGACGTTTAATGAGGATGTCAGCCATTTGATCAGCCGCCGTCAGAACTACGAAAAACTGGCGGATAATTTTCATTTCCTGCGCCGCGAAACCGGCGTTCATATCCACGCCGACCTGATTGTCGGATTGCCCGGCGAAACGGTGGAAAGCTTTGCGGCTGGGTTTGACCGGCTGATCGCGCTGGCACCGCAGGAAATCCAGGTGGGCATCCTGAAGCGTTTGCGTGGCACGCCCATTGTCCGGCACGACGACGAATGGCGGATGGTTTACCACCCGCACCCGCCCTACGAAATCCTCCAGAACCGGCTGATCGATTTTGCCACGATGCAGAAACTGCGCCGTTTTGCGCGTTACTGGGATTTGATCGGCAACAGCGGCAACTTCATTGAAACCACGCCGTTGATCTGGAGCGCCGCCTCTCCCTTCGAAGCGTTTCTGGACTTCAGCGAATGGCTTTACGCCCGCACCGGCCGCACGGACAGCATTGCGCTGGTGCGACTGATGGATTGGCTCTTTGAATTTCTCACCGGCGAACTCCGGCTGGACGCCCGGCAGGCCGCCAACGCGCTCTGGCAAGATTACCAACGCGGCGGTCGCCATGACAAACCAGGTTTCCTTAAGGATTTTTTGCCGGCCGGCAAAACCGTGATCCCGCTGCCCGGAACCAAAAGCGCCCTGCCCAAACGTCAGGCCCGGCATCTGGCATAAATCCCAAGACAGCGAATAAGCTGTTAATAAATTCCCTCCGTTTTTCCTTTATGCGCCAGATATATCTGGTACTGACATATTCAGGACGGATTATGGTACCAAGAGACAGCGGCCAGTTCGGAAATATCATCACCATGATATTGCTGGGGCTCATTGTCTGCTCGGCGGTCGTGCTGGCGGTCTATTTGTTTCTCTCGCCGACGCTTCATTAGCCCGGTATTTTTTCAGTCGGAAAGCCCCGCCTCCCTCAAACGAGCAGGGCAAAATCGTCCCCCAAACCTGTTCCCATTATCATACAAGTGCTTGATTTTAAATCAATTCCGGCGGCAAGCCCGCACTTTTAACGTTCCACATTTAGCTTGCAACAGCCCGAAGATTGGTTATCATTTTCCTGTCTCTTTACGGTCATGGTAAATCTTCAAGTGAACCTGGTTCAGTGATGATTTGAAACCCGGCAGTCGGGAACAGTCCGAGAAAAGCAGATAATTGAACAGTAAATCATCAAATGAGTACGAAATTGTTTGTAGGAAATCTTTCCTTCAACACGACAGAAAATGACCTGCAAGAGGCGTTCGGCGCCCATGGCACGGTCGTCGAAGCCAACCTCATGATGGATCGGATGAGCGGCCGCTCACGCGGCTTTGCCTTTGTCACCATGTCCACACCCGAGGAAGCGCAGAAAGCCATCGCCGCCATGAACGGCGCAACCCTCGCTGACCGCGCCCTCACGGTAAACATTGCCCGCCCGAAAGAAGAGCGCCCGCGCGGCGACCGCGGCCCGCGCCGCGAATTTCGCGGTGGTGCTGGTGGTGGCGGCGGCGGTGGCGGCGGTGGCCATCGTGAGCGTTATTGATCACCGATAATTTGTCCGACCGGGGCGACGTTCGAAATGAGCGTCGCCCTGTGTCGTTCCAGCCCGGAAACCCGTTTCTCATGGAAGAACATATCGAAGTCGAAGGGCGCATCACCTCGGTACTGGCCGGGACGATGTTCCGCGTCGAATTGGACAACAAGCATCAGGTGCTGGCCACCATTTCCGGCAAGATGCGGAAGCGCTTTGTCCGCCTCACCATCGGCGACCGCGTGAAAATGGAAATGTCGCAATACGACTTGAACAAGGCGCGCATCGTCTGGCGGTTGGGGTGATGGCACCTGGCGCAGCCGTCATTTGAATTCCTCCATCCACTTTCCTTCCGCTTCCTTCCGCGTTCGAGCATGGGCGCCGGCGCGCATGACCCCAGGCCCACAACCGGCGGACCCGGGCCGGTCTCATCCCTGACCGGGCGTCTTCGGGCAATTCCAAGCGCGGCCGTTTCGCCAATTGGGCTGAGTAAATCGCGAAAACCGAAGCTAAATTTTCTGTGTTGGCGGAGTGCGGCCGTCCCGGTCGCAGCAACGTGGAATGAGTGAGCTGGTGAAAACTATTCTGTGGCTGAAAAAAAACCTGTAGCTGCGCCCGAGGACGGGCGCACTCCGGGGCGGCCTCAGCCAACCCGCCACCAACGGCAACTTCGGAATTCGGGTTAATGAAATTGTCAACGGGCCGTCACGCCGATAGGTTGTGGGCCGTATATGATGCCTGCCCAGCAAATGGCCACGTTGAACGCGGCAAATTGCGAGGTCGCTTTCGACAATCTCACGCGGCAGCTCTACGCCACGGATGCCTCACCTTACCAGATTGTGCCGCTGGCCGTGGCTTTTCCCAAAGGCGAGGCCCAGGCCGCATCCATCATCCAGGCAGCGGCCCAGGCCGGTGTGTCGGTCATTCCCCGGGGCGCCGGGACCGGACTCGCCGGCGGCGCGGTGGGTGACGGCCTGGTCATTGATTTTGCCCGGCACAACCGCGTCATCAGCAACTTTAACCCCGAAAATCTCACCATCCGCGTCGGTGCCGGCGTGGTGCTGGATCAATTGAACGATTTCCTCCGGCCCCAGGGATTTTGTTTCGGCCCGGATGTGGCGACGAGTGCGCGGGCGACCCTGGGCGGCATGATTGCCAGCGATTCGTCGGGTGCGTACGCGCCGTTTTACGGCACGACGGGCATGCATGTCAGCGAGCTGAGCATCGTGCTGGCTGACGGAGAAGTAACCAAGGTCGGGCCCGGCCAGGAAAGCCTGCCACGCCAGCAAAACCTGATCGAAGACCTGCTGGCGCTCAACGCGCTGCAGATCGCCGAACGTTTGTCGCCGGGTCTTTTGAAACGCTGGCCCGGCTACGCGCTGGCGCGGGCGGCCAACGAGCCCGGCAACCTGCTCCCGATTCTCTCCGGCAGCGAGGGCACGCTCGCGGCCATCATCTCCGCCCAATTGAAAATCGTTCCCCTGCCCGCCGAGCGCGGCGTCGCCCTGTTGTTTTTCACGTCCGCCGCCGAGGCCCTGCAGGCCACGGTCGAACTGCTCGACTTGATGCCGGCCGCCATTGAACACATGGACAGCCTCCTGTTTGACCAAACCCGCGGCCAGCGCGAGTTCCAGGCCGTGCGCGATCTGCTCGAACTCGACAGCCGGCCGTGCGGGTCAATTTTGATGGTGGAATTTTTCGCGGATGTCCCGGACCGGCTCGCGTATCTGCAAAAACGCAAACTGGGTCTGCGACAATTGATTTTGCGGACGCCGGCCGAGGCCGATCTGGTGTGGGCGATGCGCAAGGCGGGACTGGCGCTGTTGACCGGCTCCAAAGGCGCCGCGAAGCCCACCTGTTTTGTGGAAGACACGGCCGTGCGACCGGGGGATTTACCCGCGTATTTCAACAGTTTACAGCGGCTCATGGCCCGGATCGGCGTGCAGGCTTCCTACTACGGCCATGCCGCCGCGGGTTTGCTGCACGTGCGGCCGGTGCTTGACTTGCATAGCGCGGACGACTTGAAGAAGTACCGCCAGATTGCGGACGAAGTGGCCGCGCTGGTCAGGCAATTCAAGGGCACCCTGGCAGGCGAGCACGGCGTCGGCATCGCCCGCACCGAGTATCTCAAGGACCAGGTCGGCGACGAACTTTACCAGCTCATGCGGGAAATCAAGCAGTCCTTTGACCCGAATAATTTATTCAACCCCGGCAAAATCATTTCGGACGGCCGTTACCAGATCGACCGTCATTTGCGCCTGGGCGCCGGTTATTCGTTGAACCTGCCCTTTGAGCCGCGGCTGGCATTTGCCGCGAAGGACGACTCGTTCGTTGCCAATTTGGAACAGTGCAACGGCTGCGGCGGTTGTTTGAAACAAACGCCAACCATGTGCCCCACGTTCATCGCCACCGGCGAGGAATCCATGTCCACCCGCGGCCGCGCCAACGCCATCCGCGCGGTGCTCGAGCTGCGCGATATCAAGGGTGACCCGCTGCGTTCGCGGGAGCTGGAGGTCGCTTTGAGCAACTGTCTGTCCTGCAAAGCCTGCACCACGGAATGCCCGTCCCATGTCAACCTGGCCCTGTTGAAGGCGGAGTTGCTCCATGCGCGCATTCATCGCGACGGCTTGAAGCTGCGCGAACGGCTGCTCAGTTCGATTGACCAGTTGGGCCGTTGGGGGTGCAAGCTGCCGCGGTTGGCCAATGCCCTCCAGGAATTCTTTCCAGCACGACTGGTCCGAAACCGGCTCCTGGGCCTTACCACGAGGCGGCCCATGCCACGGTTTGCGCGCATACGATTCGATCATTGGTTTTCAAAACATCAGCCCGCCACGCCCCCGACCCGCGGCCCGGTCATTCTTTGGGACGACACCTTTACACGTTACTATGAACCGCACGTGGGCATGGCGGCGGTGACGGTGCTCGAAGCAGCGGGTTTTGAAGTCACCCTCGTAACCCAGCGCCAATGTTGCGGACGCCCCGCCTTCAGCCAGGGCAACCTCGACGAAGCCGCCCGGCTGGGCGGGCACAATCTCGCGCAGTTGAACGCCGACGCCGGGGGCACCCCGATCATCTTCCTTGAACCCTCGTGCTTCTCGATGTTCGTGGAGGATTACCGGGAATTGAAACTGCCCAATGTGGAAAACGTCGCGCGCCGCTGCTTCCTGTTCGAGGATTTCATCGAGAATTTCCTGAGCTGGGAACCCAACGGACTCAAATTCAACAACCGGGCCGGGCGATTGATCATCCATCCGCACTGCCACGCCAAGGCGCTCACCAATCCCAATCTCATGCGCCAGCTGGCCGAACGGTTGCAGGAAAAAACGGTGACCCTGCTCGACACAGGCTGCTGCGGCATGGCTGGCGCGTTCGGGCTGCTGGAATCAAAATATGACCTTTCGGTGAAAGTCGCCGAACCGCTCATCCAAAAGGTCATGAACCAGCCGTTCGGCACCACCGTCGTGGCCTCCGGCGCCAGTTGCCGCCAGCAAATTCAACATCTGGCGACCGTCCGGCTGCGGCACATGGCCGAAGTCCTCGCCGAATCACTGGCCGATTAAAATCGTAGGCGCCGAGGTGACGAGGCTTGGGATATTTTAAGACCTCTACAAAACTGGCGTAGCGGCTCCTCGGCAGAGAGCCGCATTGGCGATTTCATTTGGAAGTGCGGCGGTCTGCCGACTCGCCGGTACGATGGCTGGGAGTTTTGCAGGGGTCTCACGTTATTATTTACGGGTTCATTCCTGCTCCCAACACGCGCGGTTTCCGGTAAAACCTCTACCTTTAACCCGGAAACCAAAGTTAAATTTCTGCGTTAGCGGAGTGCGGCCGTCCCGGCCGCAGCAATGTGGGATGAGTGAGCTGTTGGAAACCATTCTGGGACTCAAAAGTAACCGGTGGCTGCGCCCGAGGACGGGCGCACTCCAGGGCGGCCTCAGCCAACCCGCCACCACCGGCAACTTCGGAATTCGGGGTGAAGACGCTTCACTTCCAGCCACGATGTGGGCAACGAACCATTGGATTCATCGCTCATCTCCTCCCGGCTGACAGCACCTCCTGATAAACCTGCAAATGCTGGCGCAGATAAACTTCAGGATGATAACGCTGCCGCATGATGG
>Ga0265339_10002809_pt1 | contig 12366 bp, 14 predicted proteins | sample 4CB219metaG_FD_202085 | JGI IMG/M metagenome (GOLD analysis project Ga0265339, IMG submission 202085) | Rhizosphere microbial communities from Carex aquatilis grown in University of Washington, Seatle, WA, United States - 4-CB2-19 metaG | ecosystem: Host-associated > Plants > Roots >...
AGCCGCCGGAGCACACTTCGCTCATCCTGCTGGCGGAAAATCCGCAGGAGCTGCTCCCCACGATCCGCTCCCGCACTATCGTGCACAGGCTGGGCGCGCTTCCGGTCGCCGAGATCGAGGCGATGCTGGCCGCGCGCCGCCCCGAGCTCAAGCCACAGGACCGCAGCCTCGTCGCGCGCCTGGCCCAAGGCGCCGTGGGCCGCGCCCTCTCCTTCGACCTCGCAGCGTACCTCACCAGCCGCCAGGACGCCCTCATCATCCTGCGCACCGCGCTGGGCGACCCCGACTTTTCAACGCTCTTCCGCGCCACTGAAACTTACCGCGGGGGCGCCGATGGGCAGGAGAAGACCGTTAGCCTTTTGCGCGCGCTGGGGAGCATTGTTGAGGACCTTCTGCTGTGTGTGGCGGGGACGCCGGCGCTGATCCGCAACATTGATCTGGCGGCGGAGCTGGAGCGGATGGCCACGGGCCTGACAGTCGATTGGATCGATGGGGCGGCCCGCGCCCTGGTCCAGGTGGAGTCGGGAATGCGCCGCAACCTGCTGCGGTCCCTGTCGCTGGACGCTATGGCGGTGAGCCTTGAAGGCCGGTTGGACTGAAAAGCGCGCAAAATAAAAACGGCTATGTGTTGTGGAATGTGGCGATTACGCCCTAAAACTGCAGTGAATTGCGCGCGGTTTTCCGGGGGGGGCCGGGGAGGCGTCTGGTGGGGCTCGTAATGGTGACGCCGGATTGCATGGGCTTCGGTCCTTTGCCGCGCTGCGGCCATTGACGGCTGCGCCCGCCTTGGGGGCGGGCGCAATTCTAAGCACAAATAGACTTTAACCCGGATTCCCGCACGCTGGATGTGATGGCGGATACAAGTGTGAGGCGGCGGGGTTGGCGGGGCTGGCGGAGCCGGGACAGGCACGAGAGGGGATAGTTTCGCCTAAGATTCGCCTTTTCCGCTTGCCCGATTGCACACGATTCTGCACAATAAATGGTGCGTTTGGGGGTAGAATCTGGCTAGCACGCCAGAATGGAGGCTAAATTGTGGGAATAACAAGGGATAAACGCCGCAAAGGCGGGTTTGGGGCTTGCCGGCCGGTGGAAGAGCTGCGGGAGTGGAAGCTGGAGCAGGCCCGGAACCGGTTCAGCGAGGTGGTGCGGCTGGCGGCGGCGGAAGGGCCGCAGCTTGTGACCGTGAACGGGCGGGAGGCGGCGATCATAGTGGCCCCGCACGACTACCGGGAGCTGCTGCCCACGCCGGAAGACCAGGCGCCGCTGGCGGAATTTCTGGCGGGGCTGGGGTTGGGGGAGCGAAGCGTACACCGCGGCGGCGGTGGAGACAGGGAGCTGGAGCTATGAAGGGTTGGCTGGTGGATACGGATGTGATTGCGGATTTGTGCAGCGCGACGCCGAACCGGAAGGTGAGGAAGTGGATTGAGGGGCAGCCGGAGAGCCGGCTTTTCCTGAGCGTGCTGACGCTGGGCGAGTATTGGAGGAGCATTGAGCGAATGGAGTTTGGGGACGCGCGGCGGCCGGTGCTGGAGCGGGCGGTGGATGCGCTGGGGCGGCGGTTTGAGGGGCGTGTGCTTTCGCTGACGGACGGGGTTGTTCTGCGCTGGGGAGCGAAGAGCGGGGCGGCAACGCAGATCACGGGGGCGCCGCCGCTGGTGCTGGTTGGGTTGCAGGCGGCGCTGGCGATGGAGAACGGGCTTTACCTGGCGACGGGCCTTGGGTGGCAGGTGACGGGCATGGGAGCGCAGGTGTTCGATCCGTGGAAGGACGATCCGGCGGGGTTTGGGGTTGGGTGAGGCGTCAGGTGTCAGGTGTCAGGTGTCAGGTGTCAGGTGTTGGTTGATTGCATCGTGCAGGTGTTCGATCCGTGGAAAGACGATCCGGCGGGGTTTGGGTTAGGTGAGGCGCGGGTGGGAAGGGGCTTGCGCTCTTCTTGTTCCCATCCGCCGCAGCGTACTCGACACGGAGCGCCGGTAGTTGGTTGGTGGCCTCCTTTGGGGCCCGGGCCACCCGGCTATGGTGTTAAAACTTCAAGCTCGGTAAAGGCTTCGAAGTCTTCCCGGTTGAACGTGTAGATTCTCAGGATGCCATTTGCTTTCATCGTCGCTACAAGATGCAAATCGAAGATATCGCCGCCGGTCACGGGACGGCGGCGAAGCAAATCCATCAACCCGTCCACGGTGACGGCGGGGACAGGCAAAACCTGAACAAACGAAAGCAAGCCTGAAATCGCGCTCAAGGCGTCTGTGGGAGAGCGCGGCTTTGAAACGCGCCGCGCATTCGTCACCACGGAATAGAATTCGCAGAGCGTCTGCAGGGTCACATAAACGACAGTGGATGTGGCGCGTGCGGACTCAAGCAAAGCGCGAGAAGCAGCATGTTGCGGAGCGTCTGCGTCCAGTGCGTAGACGAGAACATTTGCATCGACTAGCCCAGGTGCAATGGGCAGCCCGGGTTCAACGGGCATCGTCGTATATCTCCCGACGATGAAGTGTTCCGGAGCCTCCGAGATGCCAGACGGGCAATTCGCCGGCTTGGGTTTCTGCCGCTTCGGCAATGATCTTGTCGATAGCCACGCGCACCAGCTCGCCTGCGGTCACGCCTTTTTCCTGCGCCAAGGCGATGAGTCTGGCCTCCGTTTGCGGCTCCAAAGGCAAAGTAATTGTCATACTGCGCGCTCCCTACAACGATTATGCCCTGACACTCCACTCTAAAGCGAACCGCAGTGCAAGGCTGCGAATAATCGAGGTCTCAATTGCGTTTTAGGTGTCGTGGTCGCAATTGGAGCGGGAAAGGTGATGACGCCGAATTTGGTGGTTCAAGGGTAGCAGTTTGTTGGGCGGGGGTTGGGGAAGGCGTGACGGAAGGACGGGGCAGCCCGGGCGGAGGCGGATCGATGGCCCGCGCGGTCTTTGCATTGGGCGCGGCGCGGAGATTGATTCCGGCAAGCCGACTTCCCGATACCAATCGCCCCTGCGGCGGCGGCGCAAATTCTTCCGCTGCGCTTTGCGGATTCCTCTCCCCAGGCAAGCTGTGGTCCCTCTCCGCCAAAGACTTTGCTTGGCGCTTGGGAGTTTACTGCGCCCCATGTCCGTTCCGGCAATATGTCCCGATTCACTCGCGACCAAATTCCAAAAGGAGAAACATCATGTCCAGCTACAAAAACAACGTCCACCTCGAAGGCAACCTCGGCAAAAACGCCGAAAAGAAAACCACCCCGAACGGCGATGTGGTCAACTTCTCGATTGCAGTCAACGAGGTTTGGAAAGACAAGGACGGGACCGCGCACAAGAACACCGATTGGTTCCAAGTCCAGGTTTGGGGGCCGTTGGTGAAGGTAGCTGCCCACCTCAAGAGCGGAACGGCCGTCATCGTTGAAGGCAAGATCAAGCCTGAGACCTACACGGCAGACGGCGTGGAACACAAGACGTTCTCGATCAAGGCCAACTACATCCGCAAGATCAACTACTCGAAACCGGAAGAAGACGGCGCCGACGCCGCGGCCAAGTCCGCGAGAAAGCGCAAGTAGCACCCGCGCATTCTGAGGCGGCTCTTCGGAGCCGCCTCAAACTATGTCCATGTTCGCGGGTTTCGGATCAAATAGGTTGATCGTCCACCCTCTCGGTGCCTTACGATAATTGAAGCACCGGAGTACCCGAAACATGGCTCTTGAGATCGTCCGAAAGATAACGCCTGAAGAAGAGGAACTTCTTCGCAAACGGGAGGAATTGGCCTCCGTTCGAGCCGCATTGGCGGAACGTGAACTGGAACTGGCCGATTTTCGCGCCCTGTTGAAGAGCTTTGAAGGCCGCTATCTGCGGCAGGTCGGCGTACTGTATGCAGAACTGGATGACTGGGAAGCCAAAGTCGCAGAGATTGAGGCCTCGCTTAAGCCTTCGGAGACCGCAAGCCAGCGTGCCCAGGAAACGAGAAAACGGGCGGAGGAAACCCACGAGGCTACTCATGGGGAGGCGTCCAAGGCGAGGGATTTTCAGCCATCGGCGGACCTGAAGAGTCTCTTCCGGGAAGCTGCCAAGCGTATCCATCCTGATTTTGCCAAGGATGAGGCAGACCGGGAACTCCGTACTCGATTGATGGCTCAGGTGAACGAGGCCTACAGTCAGGGGGATGCCGATGCTCTCCAGCGAATCCTTGATGAGTTCGGGAACTCGCCCGAATCCGTGCAGGGTGAAGGCATCGGGGCTGAGCTTGTTCGGATTATCCGCCAGATTCATCAGGCAAAAAAGAACATCGCGGCCATCGAGCAGGAATTGAGCAAGCTGCAAGCGAGTGAGATCGCGCAATTGAAGCAGGACGTTGAAACTGCCGAAAAAGAAGGGCGAGACCTTCTTGCCGAGCTTGCGGGTAGCGTTCATGTGCGGATTGCCGACGAGAAGAAGAAGCATGATGGTCTCATTGTGGAGTTAAAGAAACATGGCCGATAATCATGACCTCCTGATTCTGCCGAATCCAGGCTACTCTTCGATTGTCTTGTCGGATACACGATATAGCCTCGTCGCCCGTGGCCGCAAAGATGCGTCCAACCTGAAAACGCGTAAATCCGAGTCGAGGTATATCGCACGAGTTGGCTGCATTCGCAGACGCCGCTCTTTAGAAGGGGGGAAACTTATTCCTCAAATTGTCCACTACGGACTTATTGAAACTTCAGGAAGTTTCATCGTTGAGCCTGTACATAGTCATATACAGCCGTTTTCGTGTGAGTTGGCTGCATTTTCATCTCGACCTTTAATGAAGCGATGTAACGCAAACATCAGAGAAGATATGTTTAATACTTACAATGGCTTGTGGGGTTATCTTGATTGCACCGGTAAGGTTGTTATTGCCCCGCACTTTTCGCGTGTAAGGGACTTCTGCGAAGATCTTGCCGGTGCGGAAGTTGGAGGTAAGTGGGGATACATTTATAAGGATGGAACCTTCGCCATTGAACCACTCTTCGATGCGGTGCTTGATTTTAATGATGGAATAGCTGTTGCAAGGCTGGGCGGAAGATGTGGCTTTATTGATCGCACTGGAGCATTCGTCGTTCAGCCGCAGTTCAGCTACCTTTGGAATTTCTCAGAGGGTTTGGCTTGCGCGGATATTGATGGAAAGTGTGGATACATCGATAGGAATGGCAAGTTCATCATTGCTCCGAGGTTCGATTCAACAAGACCGTCATATTTGCGAACCCGTGATTTTCGACATGGTATTGCAATCATGGTTGGCTCAGATGGAATCGACTGTGTAATCAACAAGGCCGGGGAAATAGTTTTCAAATGCGCTGAAGATGGAGAATCTATTGGTGAGTTCAAGGATGGAATTGCCCGTGTATCAGAGGTCGGGGGTCACGGAAATCATGCCTATTTCATCGACCGCTCTGGTAAGACAATTCTGAATGACGCCGGAGGAGACGAAAACGACAGCCTAGCTGATGTTTGTGATGCAGCCGATGATTTCAGTGAATATCTTGGCTTGGTCGCCGGGTCGTATGCGCCTGCGAACAGCGACTTGGTGAACGGTGACAAGTTGTGGCCACTCTGGCGCTATGCTGACCGGAAGGGGAGCATTCGACTATATGGGTATATTGATCCTCAAGGCAACGCTAAAATCCCCCCGCAGTTTTATTCGGCTAGACCGTTTAAGTCTGGTCTAGCGGCAGTCGATCCAAACGGTGATAATAGGTACGGATATATAGATGTTCAAGGAAATATGGTTATTGAACCGCGATATAATCGGGGCGGAGATTTCAAGAACGGAATGGCCAGAGTCAAGGAAGACGAGTCCGATGGAAGGTGGGGCTTCATTGATAACACTGGAGGTCTTGTCATTCCATTTCTGTTTGACGAGGCAGAAGACTTTGAAGCAGTCACGCCCTCAACGGTACTCAATAGGTTACAGCCCGAACTTACAGGCGCCCGTTTTTGACGAGGCACAGGTATTCGTCTAACGCTGCTTGGCGAATAGTAAATTTGTTTGGGGACGCCGTATTGTCATATTCTCCGATCTTCCGGTATTGGCGTTCATGATTCTTGTCACGATAGAATTCCGTGACGCACCCACAATGGTCGCACCTATGCAGAGTTCCACCTTCATTGAGCCGAACCTGCCGAATATCAGTCTCAATCATTTTCAGATCATCCGGTGTTACCCCTGCCAATTTCGGGTGAGAGCATGTAGGGTGAATGCAAGTAAGCCCCGGTTTTTTCTTGGGCATGGTCTCTCTACCTCTTGCAACGGCGGGACGTGTGCTTCCTCGCATAGATTCACCTCACAATACCATGATGCATCGTTTATTTGATCCTCGCTACAACAATCTGCGCAGTTTGCAATTATCCTGAAAATCTTAGTTTCTAGTGCATCAAGTCTAGTGAGGGCTCCTGCCCTACGCTCCAGGCGCGCCGCAATAAAAAACGGCACGTCTTGCGCTACCCCTCTAGCGGACCTGTGTCCTGTCCGCAACGCCTGCCCTTTAGAAACCCTTCCTAAGGAGCTCCGCCCCTCGCGCCCGCAAGGGGTATCCCCAGTCTTCCGCACTGCGCTGCGCTGCGTTTGTGCAGACCAAGGGGCTTTCCACTCTCGCTGCGCTTCGTTACAAGCCCTGGGAGATTCCCCTCCCCTTGCACTTGCTACCCCCGCTGGCGTGGGCCAGGGCCAAGGCGTTGTTGTGTGAACAACAACAGCACGGGCGGCCCGTATCTCCAGACGAGAATCTGGGCGCCCCAGGTCCGGGTTCTCGGACCTGGGAGGTGCCAAGTCAACCGGCCCAAAGAGGAGTTGCTCTCATCGAAGGCTGTGTAGCCACTTGGGACCACGGTAGGTACCCTGAAACGCCGTTAGCGCTGGAAACATGGGGGTTCTGGTTGTGCGCGGGATAAGCGGGAAAGTCGCAATAACTGGCTGCCGAACGCGTCCCTGCGGGACGCGTTGGCAGTCTTTCCTTGTTTGGGGGGGCGGGTTGCCCAGGAGTGCGCCTTCGTTCGCTCGCGGCGGCGAGCGAACTGCGGCTTCTCCTGGACTATTCTCGGGCTGTCCCTCCGGGACGCTTGACGCGGTCCGCGCGGCGCCCGGGCCCTATCGACAAATGAGTTCGGCGAGAAGTGCCTGAAGTGCGAGAGAGACGGTGATCCCCAGGCGAGAAGCAAATGCAGGTCCTTCGACTCCGCTTCGCTCCGCTCAGGATGACGGCTTATTGAATGAATGCGAGCTCCGCTGAGGTGGACAAGTTTCTTAGTTTCAGCTTCCGTATTTTTCGATACGGCCTGGAGCTGGTTGCATGAATGGTCATGAGCGTACTCAATACATCCCTCAGGGGCTGAACAGGCTGCGGAAAAACTTGTGAGAGCGGTCGGTTTGGAGCAAAGAGCCGCAGGGGCTGAAGCCCGAGCCCTTTATTTGCAATCTTTCGGCACGACTTAAGTCATGCCCCTTCGCGTTTTTGCGCCATCTCAAGAGTTTTTCCGCAGCCTGTGAAGGCCCCTATTGATCCGCTGCATGCAGGGGCCTGAAGGCCCCTGCTCCCTCCGTGAAGAGCAAGGGCAAAAGCAAATGCAGGTCCTTCGCTTCGCTCAGGATGACGCCATTTTTGGGGGGACTTGCTTCGCTCAGGATGACGGCATTTTTGTGGGGGACTTGCTCCGCTCAGGATGACGGCATTTTTGTGGGCTATTCGGCGCGGAAGACTATGTCAAAGAGTAGCCAGCTTGTGGTGGTGAAGATGATGTCGTAACCGATGAGGAGCTTGATCCAGAGGCTGGGGTCGTTGTCGCCGGTGAGGATGGCGGTGGTGGCGAGGACCATGGCTACTAGCGCGGGAATGAAGATGGGGAAGAGGATGATGGAGAGGAGCAGCTCGCGGTTGCGGCTGGCCATGGAGAGCGCGGCGAAGAAGACGCCGTTGGAGACGAGCGCCCAGGTGCCAAGGGGGAGGACGGCGAGGAGGAGCCATCCCTGGCCGGCTACGTGGAGGTTGTAAAAGATGAAGAAGAACGGTGCCAGCGCGGCTTGCACGATGGTGACGAAGAGGAAGTTAACGATGACCTTGGCGAGGTAGAGCTCGGATGCGGGCGAGGGGGCCATGCGCTGGGCGTCCATGACGTTGTGGCGGATTTCGCGGGCCCAGGCCTGGTTGAGTGCGCTGACGGAGGCAAACATGGTGGCCACGCAGAGGACGCCGCCGGCGATCTGCTGGGAGAATGCGCCGCGGGGGTCAAAGGCGATGGAGAACAGGACTACGACGAGGCCGGAGAAGAAGAGCATGGAGATGAGCGCGTCCATGGAGCGCCACTCGATGCGGAGGTCTTTTTGGAGGTGGGTCCAGAGGGCGGTCATTGTTTCGTTCCCGTTGATTCGATGGTACTGAGATGAGGCGCGGGCGAGGACGCCCGCGCTACAGCCGGCCGGGAGGCCGGCGCTACTTCCCGAATTGCGTCTTTGGTGAGGTCGGCGGTGGCGGCGGGCTGGCCTATGGCCTGGGCGGCGCGGAGGTAGTCTTCGGGCGAGAGGATTAGCTGGGTGCCGCGGGCGCCGGCGGAGACGCTGATCTTGTCAAAGAGAATGACGGTTTCATCGATGAAGACGGGGAACGGTTTTTTAGCGCCGAAGATGGTGACGCCGCCGCGGATGTAGCCGGTTAGGGGCTGAACGTCTTTCAGCGGAGCCATGTCGAGTTTGCGCAGGCCTGCTGCTCGGGCGAGTTTCTTGAGGTCGAGCTCGGAGTCGCCGGGGATGACGGCGAAGACGTGGGCGCTGTGGTTGTCGGTGGTGAGGAGGGTCTTGAAGACCTGCTCGGGGGGCATGCCTACCTTGGCGGCGACGGTGATGGCGGAGAGATCTTCGGGGTCGACTTCGTACTCGCGGAGTTTGAAGGGGATGTTGAGGGATTCGAGAAAGCGCGCGCCGTTGGTCTTCATAGCGAGGGGCTCCCCGGTTCAAACGAGGCTACGCGACCGGCTTTGAGGGCGAGGACGTAGTCGGCGATGGGGGCGGCGGCCTCGCGCTGGTGGGTGGTGATGACGATGGTGCGGTTTTGATGGCGGAAGCCGGAGAGCAGGGCGACCATCTGGCTGACGGACTCGACGTCCATGTTGGAGAAGGGCTCATCGAGGAGGAGCAGCTCAGGCTGGGGAAGGAGGACGCGGGCGAGCGAGGTGCGCTGGCGCATGCCCTGGGAGTATTGGCCGAGGGTGCGGTTGAGGCTGGGGTCAAGGCCGACCTGGCGCAGGGCTTCAGCGGGGTCGAGGCAGGCGCGGCCGGCGTAGAGGCTGGCGAAGTAGCGCAGGTTTTCCACGCCGGTGAGCTCGTCGTAGAGCATGGGGGCGTGGCTCATGTAGCCGATGCGTTCGCGGGCTTGTTCGGGGTCGAAGTTGCCGAAGAGTTTTACGGTGCCGAAGCTGGGGCGGAGGAGGCCTGCGAGGATGCGGAGGAGGGTGGATTTGCCGGCGCCGTTTTCGCCGATGAGGACGTAGCACTTGCCGGTTTCGAGGTTGGCGGAGACCTGGCGCAGGGCGGCGAAGGTGCCGAAGAGGCGGGAGACGTTATCGACTTGGGCCGAGAGGGCCACGCTTGCCAGGCCGCACATGATCAGTAGGCGGCGGCCGGTGAACTGGCGGCGGGAGCGGTGGCGTCAGCGCGGGGATTGCCGGTGGGCGCGGCGGCGGGAGTGCTGCCGGGCTGGGCTGATCCTGGAGCGCCGGAACCGGGAGCGACAGGCGCGTACTTGCTGGCGCACTTGGCCTGGAGCACGTTGGCGTGGAAGACGCCGTCGCGGCCGTAGGTGCCTTCGGCGAGGGCCTGGGAGTCGTCCTTGAAGGTGTCAGGCGGTGGCTCGGTGCCCTTGTAGGTGACCTTGAGCAGTCGACCGGAGGCGGCCTTGGGGGAGTGGCTTTCAAACTCGTTGAGCATGAAGGTGACGTGGGTGCCGTCCTGCTCAATGGAGCCGGGCTGGACAAAGCCTTCGACGCGGAGGTTGCTGGTGTAAGCCTTGTTGCCCATGTGGCCAAGCTCGGCGATGGTGACGTAATAGCTTTTGGCGGAGCCGTAGCCGGAGTAGGCGAGCCAGCCGATGGTGCCGAGGACGATGGCGACCGCAATGCCGATCCGGAGGTTGTTCGAGGAAGTTTTCATCTACTACTAAGGATATGAGGGGCGGCGAGGGGGGTCAACCACCAACCTGGTGATGCAGGTCACACATGTTTGGGCCGGGGCGCCGGAAAGCGGGTCAACGTGGGCGGCGCGGGATGCCGGTTCTGGGGCGTCCTGGGGGACGGGTGGTCACCGGGACGCGGGCTTTGAGCCTTTCGCGCTGGATGCGAGCGACCCTGACACCGACGGCCATGAACAGCGACAGGAGGCCGAGAGAGGCAAGCGGGATTATGGTGTCATGCATGAGCAACTCCGTCGGGATGGGCAGTGCCCGTCCCGTGGTTTGAGGTCAATGGATGGAAGACTCTAAGACAGCCTGCGTACGGGGCGAGAATGACGGCACCGGGGATGGGGTTATTCGCGATTTCTTTTGATCTGGTACGAAGCGACCACGGCGGGAACGAAGATGAAACCCACGAATACCAGTCCGATCAGAACTTCCGTGACAATCATGCGAAGACTCCTGGGGAACTTTGGCAATAAGCAAACCCAATGCGGTACTGCGTTTCATCGACAGCCCGAATCCGAAAAGGTTCAGGCGGGATGCGGTGGACCAGTGCACACATCATGGTTGTTTCCAATGAAACGGGGCCCGATGTTCGCAGTCGGCCATACTGTGGCGCGACATGAAACGAAAATCACTTAAAAGTGAAACAGCCGGGATTCTCGCAAGTGTACAGATTCGATCAGTGAAAACGCCGGAACCTACAGGCAATCTTCCCGGGTTTCCGGGCTGTGCTTTGAGCAGTAGAGCGGGCCAGCCGGTGGAGAACCCGTGAACCAATTTCAGACACTGTACTTTGATTGGATGACGGTTGGAAATAGTCGTTGTGGAAACTTCCATTACGAGAGTGGATAGAGGTGATTACTTCAGGCAGGTTGCGTGGGATGAGGATTTCAGATTGGCCGGGGCGTTTCCCAGGAAATGCGAATGGACAGCAGCCGTTGGTGATGGGGGAGGTTTTATGAAGATCATCCTTCGGCGGCAGCAGGCTGCGGAAAAAGGCCTGTAGGGGGATTGACTCGGCCAATGGACGGAGCAGGGGCTACAGTGTGTGCGTGAGAACTGGCCTCGCGCGCGAAAAACATCCCTCAGGGGCGAAAGCCCTCGCCATTTTATTGGCTTTTTCGGCACGACTAAAGTCGTGATCTTTCAAAACAGCGGCGAGCCGGAGTTCTCGCGCAGACACTAAAGCCCGAGTCCTTTATTTGCGCTTTTGCAGCAGGACTGAAGTCCTGCCCCTACGCGTTTCAGATCGGCAGATCGAGTTTTTCCGCAGCCTGTAAAGCCCAACACCTTTATTTACGCGGCTGGCGGCACGACTGAAGTCATGCCCTGACACGTTTCCCTGCGCCAACAGGTGTTTCTCCCCAACCTGTGAAGTCCCGGCGCCGACAGCTCTTTGTGCGTGATGAGAAAGTCGGGCCGGGGCGGGTCACGCTTGTGGATATGTGGAAAAACTGGTACGAAACTCATGGGTGGGGCTAAAGAAACGCTTTAGTGTGGGGCGGCTTAGATGCGATTGTCGTTTGACCCGCAGGCGCGCTTCTTACGCCCCCTTCGGGGGCTGGGGGCCGTATTTGCTGCTTTACCCCAGGCTTGCGCCGTGGGGCTAGCGTCTTGCGCCCGCTACGCGGGCTGCGTTTCCTGCCCTGGGACGCGGGCCAATGGAGCGGAGCTGGCGGATGATGTTTTGCTTGAGGAAGTTCTAGTAAGCATCTGCGTTAGGTGGAGTTATCTATCAACACCGTGCGCGTGCGATCATTGCAAATTCCTCCGAGGTCTGAACGGCTCACAGTCCGACGCGTCCCAGGTATCTTCGGTCCCTGTAGGCGTAGTTGTACCGCTATACGTCGACGCGCAGGCGGCGTAGCTGCCCGATACGATGCTCATGGGCGGCCTTCATCGCGATCAGATTTGATCGTCTCCCAAGAGAAGTTTGTTCCCGCGAATTGTTCAGCGCGCTTGCGGATGCGGTCCGCGGCGGCGCGCGCCTGCTCACGGTCAATTCCGCCCCGGCTGGGAACCAACCGGGCTACGACCTTACCGTGGCGCGTGATCTCGATCTCCTACGCCGGCCTGGACACGATCGAGAAGCGCTCCCAGCCCGTTCCTGGCTTCAAATGCTCCCACCTGCATTGGTTACGCTCCAAATCAACTGGCTTAAGCCAGTCTATAGGGACTTTCGGGTTAGGAGCATTCAAGGGGGACGGTGGGCAGTGCTA
>Ga0265339_10002810_pt1 | contig 12366 bp, 8 predicted proteins | sample 4CB219metaG_FD_202085 | JGI IMG/M metagenome (GOLD analysis project Ga0265339, IMG submission 202085) | Rhizosphere microbial communities from Carex aquatilis grown in University of Washington, Seatle, WA, United States - 4-CB2-19 metaG | ecosystem: Host-associated > Plants > Roots > Rhizosphere...
GCTCTTCCGATCTCCTCGGCGGTGGCGGTGATGAACGGCAGATTGATGTTGGCCTCCATCGCGGTGGACAACTCGCACTTGGCCTTTTCGCCGGCTTCCTTCAGCCGCTGCAGGGCCATCGCGTCCTTGCGGAGGTCGATGCCCTCCTGACGTTTGAACTCGTCGGCCAGGAAGTTGATGAGCAGCTCGTCTAGGTCGTCGCCGCCCAGGTGGGTGTCGCCGTTAGTGGAGAGCACCTCGAAAACGTTGTCGCCGATGTCGAGAATCGAGATGTCAAACGTGCCGCCGCCAAAGTCAAAGACGGCGACCTTCTCGCTCTTCTTGCGTTCCAGGCCGTACGCCAGCGCTGCCGCGGTTGGCTCGTTCAGGATACGCTCGACCTTGAGGCCCGCGATCTCGCCGGCCTCCTTGGTGGCCTGACGCTGGGAGTCGTTGAAGTACGCCGGTACAGTGATGACCGCGCGGTCGACCTTCTCGCCAAGATAGTCCTCAGCTGTCTTCTTGAGGTCGGCCAGGATCATGGCCGAGATCTCCTGCGGGGTGTATTCCTTGCCGCGAACGCGAACTCGGACGGGGTCGTTTGGCCCGCCGGCGATCTCGTAGGGGACCGTCTTTTCTTCGGTGGCCACCTCGTTGTGCCGCCGACCCATGAACCGCTTGATCGAGAAGACCGTGTTCTTGGGGTTGGTGATCTGCTGGTGCTTGGCCGGTTGCCCGACCAGCCGTTCGCCCTTTTCGGTAAAGGCCACCACCGACGGCGTCAGCCGGCTACCCTGCTGGTTGATGAGAACCTTAGGCTGGGCGCCTTCCATAACGGCCACCACGGAGTTGGTCGTACCCAAGTCAATACCGATGATTTTTTTCGATGCCATTTGCTAACCCTTCCTCAGGCACTGGCCCGTTACCGGGCCCGCCAATGTGATTACACAACATCATATGATCTAATCTAGCAATGCCCGTGCCACAATGCTAAGACCTGATAATAGCAGTACTTCCAAGAATAGAATAACTTGGTTAAGGGTGTCAAAACAGGCAATCTGTCGGCGAGGGGCGCGGGTTTGGCAGTTTTAGCTGCTCTGGCCTACCAAGGTGTTGATTAAAACATGTAACTTGTTGGAAGTGGGTAGATTATGAAGTTGCGTTATGCTCGTAGAACTGAACACTGCCCGGCCGGGGGGGGGCGCAAAAAAGAAGCAGGCGGTGGAAAAGGAGGAGAAACCACCGCCTGCTCAGGTCTTCAGGTCGGGAAAAGGAGGAGAAACCCGACCCTGTGCGCTTGGTCATTAAATTGTACGAGGGGAATGAGTGTTTGTTTTGGGGTTTGGGTGAATTGTTTGAAAATATTGATGAGGGTAATTCCGGGGTCCAAGCGTCGTCCGGCCGATTCGGGCGTGTGAGCTGGGTCAGCACTAGCGGTGAGCAGACGGTGCCTGTCCGTGGCGCACTCCATATCTTTCCCTGCGTTTGCTGTGGTCGGTTGCCGCGCCGAACTTGGACCTTGACACTTGCCCGGCGAAACGGTAGCATTTTCGGGTTGCTGGGAAGTTCCTTGCACGCTGTACTTCAGAGGAGTCTTGGCCATGGCAAAACGTAAGGACTCGATGGCGCTGTTTGAAGCCATCAGCAGGACCAAGGCTAAGCAAGGACAAGTTTTGCCGCCGCATGTGGGCATCAGCCCGCAGCCGATCAAGGCCGAGTCCCGAACGGTGCTCTACACGCCGCCCGCCGACGCCTCGACGAACGCGGCCGACCAGACGCCCGCAGTGCCGGGAGCGGCAGTGCCGCCGTCTGCGGCCGCCGCCAGAGCCCAGGCCATGGCGGCCGCACAGCAGACGCTCGCCCCGCAGGTGCCTGAGTTGCCGGTGGTGCAGACGTCGGTGCCGTACAGCGGTACGGGCCATTTTGTCCTGACGAAGGTCCACATTGTGGGCCTGGCTGTAGTGGTCGTAGCGGTTTTGGTCGGCGTGTGGTACTTTGTCCACCCCAGCCAACCGGTATCGAATGTGGCCGGCAACGCAGTTGCTGCCGAACGTGTAGGAGCGGAGACGGCCTTACCGATTCCGGTGGCTCCGCTTTTCCAGGCTGGCAAGTATTACCTGGTGGTGGAGAGCATCAAGGGCGATCGCAAGGCCGATGCGGAAGCGATCGCTGATTGGCTTAATAAGAAGCACGACGCGGAGATCCAGGCGGTGGTTCGTCAGAATTCCCGCAGTGGTAATTGGGAAGTGCTGACGACAAAGGCATTTACGGAAGTGCCATATACTATCTTGAACGGCAAGGTGTCGTGCAAGGTCGAGCCGACGCGGTTTGCGAAGAAGATTGAAAAGCTCGGTGACGAGTACTTCGCCCAGTTCCCTGGGACGTATCAGTTCAAGCAGACTCGCAAGAGCGGAAACGTCACAGAGTTCGCACCGTCTTATGTAAAGATGACGCAGGATTCTAACTAACGGTAGATAAGAGGAACGAGTACCCCTATGACGATGGATAAGACACTGAAAGTGCACGGCGGCTTGGCCCGAGTCCGTAGCGTGCTGGGCCGGGCGGAGCGCATCGCCAAGATGACCGCCGAAGATAAGTTTGATATGGAAAAGGGCAGCCCCCTGGGCCTGCCCAAGTTCAAGGTCCGCCACTCCAAGGCCGGCCAGAAGGTCAAGAAGGCCGCCGAAGAGACCGCTGAAGGTGCCGCTCCCGCCGCTGGCGCCGCACCGGCCGCTGGCGCTGCAAAGGGTGCTGCTGCCAAGGGCGCTGCCCCAGCCAAGGGTGCCGCACCGGCCGCCAAGGGTGCCGCACCGGCCAAGGCCGCTGCCCCCGCCGCCAAGAAGAAGTAGTAAAAGCGGCAATGTCCGATGCCCAATGGGACCGGACAAGGCCGGCCTGCTTGGCCCTTACGAGCATCACAGCCCGCGGAGCGACCTCCGCGGGCTTTTTGTACTTGAGAAAGTGGGTGCCACGGCTAAGCCCGTCGTTTGGGCGCGGCCGTGTTTCGCGCCAAGCCGCGCACGCACGGCCGCGCGAGCAAACGACGCTCGCTTAGCCGTCGCACCCAGCTGTATATAAGGACTGTACAAATGCCAAAAAGTCACTCCATCGCCGACCGTATGAGCAAGATTGACGCCTCGGGCATCCGCAAGGTCTTCGACCTGGCTGCCAAGCTGAAGGACCCCATCAACCTTTCCATCGGGCAGCCTGACTTTGACGTGCCCGACACGATCAAAGAGGCCGCAATTGCCGCTATCCGCCGCGGCGAGAACCGCTATACCCAGACACAGGGCACATTGGCACTCCGCCAGGCTATCGCGGCCGAGTGCAAGGTCGAGTTCGGTTGGTCCGACGACCGCCCGTACCTTGTCACCAGCGGTGTCAGTGGTGCGTTGATGCTGGCCATCCTCTGCACGGTCAACCCTGGCGACGAGGTCCTGTTCACCGACCCCTACTTCGTCATGTATGCCCACCTGGTCAACCTCTGCGGCGGCGTGAACGTCTCGGTGCCGACCTATCCCGATTTCCACGTGGACCTCAATCGCCTGGAGGCGGCAATCACGCCGCGGACGCGGCTGCTCATAATCAACTCGCCGGCCAATCCCACCGGTGCGGTATACACGGAGGCCGAGCTCAAGGCCATCGCCGAGATAGCGGCCCGGCACGACCTGCTCGTCGTCAGCGATGAGATCTACAACCTCTTCTGCTACGACAAGCCGTTCGTCTCCATCGCCCGGTTCTACGAGAACACACTGCTGATGCGGGGCTTCTCCAAGAGCTACGCCATGACAGGCTGGCGAATGGGCTACGTTACTGGCCCCAAGCCCATCATCGAGAAGATGACCATGCTCCAGCAGTACAGCTTTGTCTGTGCCCCGAGCATGGCCCAGACCGCCGGCATCGAGGCTCTCAAGACCGACATGAGCCGTGAGGTGGCCGCCTACAAGAAGAAGCGTGACCTGGTCTACGAGGCCCTTGGCCCGACGCTGGGCCTGGTCAAGCCCGAGGGCGCGTTCTACGCGTTCTGCCCGGCACCAGGCGGCGATGCAACGGCGTTCTGCGCAAAGGCGGTCGAGCACAACGTGCTGATCATCCCCGGCAACGTCTTCAGTTCCCAGGACACGCACTTTCGCATCTCTTATGCAACCACGGACGCCAAACTTATGCAGGGCATGGAGATACTGGTAAAACTGGCGAAGAGTTAGACCAGAAGTTAAGTCTCGCCTCCAACGCCCACGGAAAGCTTTCCGTGGGCGTTTTATGTGTTGGCGACTTGGGCCGACTAGAGTTCGTGCTTGCTGTTTTGCAATACCAAGATAAGATAAGGTTGCGTTTTGCAGGAGGTTCACGTCGTTTTGTTGCTATCGTCTGCATCTGGATGAGTGGGCAGTCTGACCGCTCCAAAAAGTGAGAAAGTCATGGCATGTCAAATGGCTCAAGCGTGGTCATTAATTGCTTCCTTACTGCGGCGGTCCAAGTGCCTTATTGCACTTGGGACTGTGGCTCTTCTGATGCCAATAACTGCTATGTCTGCGGACGTGGCCTCATTTTATGGTTCGCTGAGCGACGGAAGCACGGTTACTGCTAGCAATGGTGCCATTGTTGATGGGGATTTGGTATTGGACAGCTTGCACGACCCGATGACAGCATCTTTCGGCACAGGTGGCACGCTCAGAGTCAGCTTCAATGGTAGCGGCACCAAGTTCCTTGGCGGTGGCTACAAAGGTGTTGGAAGTTTCTCAATCGCTGAAGGCAAGACGCTGTCAGTATACGTTTGCTACCTTGCATTTCTTGACGGCTCCAGCGGCGTGGGCATGGTGAGCGGGTCGAGATCGGCACTGACCTGCACCGAACTATATGTTGGCAGGAGCGGTAGCGGCAAGCTCTCTGTCGATGCGGGAGCAAGTCTTGGCAGTTCTTGGTGCTTTATAGGCCTGAATTCAGGCACGTCCGGCGAAGTCACGGTTTCCGGAAATGGCTCTACATGGACTAACAGCGGAAAAATCGTAGTTGGAGGCGGGCTCCAGGGACTTCCCGACGAGCCTTTCACGCCCGCCACCGGCAAGTTAACGGTAGATAACGGCGGCCTGGTAACGACGGGCTCCTTATATGCTTCGCTGAGCGATCTTCATGGAGATGGCACCATAGTCGCCACCCAGGGTGCGGTTCTCGATGCGGACGTCGTCCTTGACCGTGACCACGGAAATAAGGCCACGTATAGTTTTGGTACAGGAGGGACGTTGAACGTTACCTTCAACGGCGGTGACATGGGGGTCGGCTATCTGGGCAAAGGCACTCTAAGGATTGCGGACGGTGTAAAGATCTCGTCGCAGTATTGCTCGCTCGGCTCCTTCGCCGGCTCGCAAGGTGTCGCTGTGGTGACCGGTGCCGGCAGCGAGTGGAATTGTGAGGGCCTTGACGTCAACTACGGCAAACTGAAGATCGAAGCGGGGGCGCTGGTTGGCGGGGACGGGAGCAACTACATTATCAATGGGTCAGAGGCTGTCGTGACTGGACATGCCTCAAAGTGGGTAAACGGCGTTCTCGACATAGGCAGCCCTCAGTGGGAAGATGCGACTCCCGGCCGATTAACTGTGGCCGACGGTGCACAGATAACCGCTGACAGATTGGAACTTAATAATGCGGATTCGTCGCTGCGACTGCTTGTTGACCGTAATGACATGGTCGTGATTGGAGGTTGGCGGAATAGTGCCCTCTACAATCACGGTCAAATCAAGTTCTACGCTGATCCGTTCGTTGCGGCAGGCACATACACGCCCATTACCGCCGCTCCTGGCAAGACGATTTACGTAGGCAGTGGCGATTACTTGTCCTGTGGCGGCGTGTGGGATCTCAATTCCAGGACGTTTACCGTCCCCCAAGCCATCACCGCAAAAGGGGGCCAGTGGCAGACGCTCACCGGCGGGCAGCGGCTTATCGTAACCGACGAAGCTACAGGCAAACGAGTGGGCCTTAGCCTCTTGAGTAGTGCGGCCAGCGCTGACTTCAAGGCGACTCTGGCAAGCGCCGATGAGCTGGCCATTCTTGCCCAGGCGCCAGGTTTTGAGGGCGTCGTGCTGTCGGCATGGAGCTTCGACGCGGGCCTGTCTGGGACGGAGACGCTGCTTTCCTTCGATATTGGCCTTGGTGCAACTGATCCGAAGGTCTGGCACTTCGAAAATGGGATGTGGACGCCGTATGCCCCCGACCTGATAAGCTACGATTCGCACGGGATTATCAGCTTCACGGTCACCGGCTTCAGCGACTACGCGGTTACGGCAACTCCCGAACCTGCGACCATGTCACTGCTCCTTCTGGGCAGCCTGGCAATGATGCGGCGGAGATCAAACTAAACGCCAGGGCAAGGTACTAAGTCGCCCAATAAGGTGGCATCGGTTTTGTCCGGGACCTGCATTTTGATACAATCGTTTCATGACTTTGTTGCTTGCACAGAAGATGTTTGAATGGCAGTCGTTCAACCAGTTCACGCAGGATCTGCTGAGCATCTTCGCCATCCTCAACCCCATTGGTAACTTGCCGATCTTTCTTGGCCTTACCGAGGACGCCACTCTGCACGAGCGCCGGCGGGTGTTTCGGCTGGCCTGCAGCATCGGGCTGACGATCGTGGCCGTGATGGCCATTGGCGGCACCTTTATCCTCCACAGCTTCTTCCAGGTCAGCACGGACGAACTGCGGTTTGGCGGCGGGCTGCTCTTGATAGCCTTTGGCGGCCTGGCCATTCTGCGCGGGCAAACCGACCGCCACCCGGCTCGGCTGGACGGGGACAAACTCGTTGACGCCAACACGCGGCTGGCCGTTTCGCCCATCGCCTCGCCGCTCTTAGTGGGGCCCGGTGCGATCGTGGTGGTCATGCTGCTGGCCCAGCAGTCCGGCGCTCTGTATGCCTTGCTGGCATCAACGATCTGCTTCGCCCTGGTCGCCCTCATCCTTCACTGGGCACACTGGGGCTACCGCCTCATGGGACCAGTCGGCACCATGGCCGTCGGCAGAGTAATGAACATATTCATAGTCGCTATTGGCGTGCACTTCATCTTCACGAGCATCAAGCAGGTGTTTCTTCAAAGCCAATAGCCAATGGCCAATAGCCAATGGCCATTAGGTATTCGGGGTCGGTTCGCGTCGCGAGGGTCTTTCCTGCCGCAGATCGTGGGAGCAAGACCTGCAATTACCATGACGTCAAACGCCTCCATACCCATTGGCCATTCTATTGGCTGCTACCAAGGTATTCGGGGTCAGTTCGCGTTGCGGGAGTTTTTCCTGCCCGCAGATCGTCGGAGCAAGAACCTGTATGCACCAAACGCCTCCATACCTATTGGCCATTGGCTATTGGCTATTGGCTGCTGCCAAGGTATGCTGTCGCGTCGTATGAAAACGAGCGGTCCCTGCGCGCGGGGGCCCCGAGGGAAATCTACCGATGTTCGAAGCCTTAACCGACAAACTGACCGATGTCTTCCGCAAGATGTCCGGCCGCGGACGCCTCACCGAGGACAATATCAAGGACGCCATGAAGGACGTTCGCACGGCCCTGTTGGAGGCCGACGTCCATTACAAGGTGGTCCGCGATTTCATCGACCACGTGCGGGAGAAGGCCCTGGGCCAGGAGGTCATCAAGAGCCTCCACCCCGGGCAGCTCATGGTCAAGATCGTCCACGATGAGCTGGTGGCCCTCATGGGCCCGGTCGACCCCCGGGTCTACTACGTCACCCCGCCGCCTACAATCATCATGATGGCAGGCCTGCAGGGTAGCGGCAAGACCACCACCTGCGGCAAGCTCGCCAAGCTCATCTCCGCTCAGGGCAAAAAGCCCATGGTCGTCGCGTGCGACCTTCAGCGGCCGGCCGCTATTGACCAGCTTGCAGTCGTCGCTGAGCAGGTCGGCGTGCCATGCTTCCGTATGGACGGTGAGAAGAACCCCGTCAAGGTGGCCCGCCAGGGCGTGGATTGGGCCGCCGGCAACGAGCGCGATGTCGTCATCATCGACACCGCCGGTCGACTGCACATCGACGATGAGATGATGAAGCAGGCCCAGGACATAGCCGCCGCTGTCCGCCCGCACCAGATATACCTCGTCTGCGATGCCATGACCGGCCAGGATGCCGTCAACTCCGCCGACGCCTTCAACAAGAAGCTCGAGCTGGACGGCGTGATTCTCACCAAGTTCGACTCTGACGCCCGCGGCGGTGCAGCCCTTTCAGTCAAGAGCGTCACGGGTAAGCCCATCAAGTTCATCGGTGTCGGCGAGAAGCTCGACAAGCTCGAGGAGTTCCGGCCCGAGGGTATGGCCAGCCGCATCCTTGGCATGGGCGATGTGGTCGCCCTGGTGAAAAAGGCCCAGGAGGAGTTCGACCAGGACAAGGCCGCCGAGATGCAGGAGAAGATGGCCAAAGGCCGCTTCACCCTGGATGACTTCCTGGGGCAGATGAAGCAGATGAAGAAGCTCGGCTCGATGAAGGACATCCTGAAGCTGCTGCCGGGCATGGGCCAGGCCGCCGGGGCCATGGACGAGATGGGCATGGACGACGGCGAGATGGCAAGGATGGAGGCCATCATCCACTCCATGACGCCCAAGGAGCGGGAGAATCCTGATCTCCTCGAGGCAAACCGGCGTCGGCGTATCGCCAAGGGCAGCGGCACGCAGCCTGAGGACGTCAGCGGGCTGGTGAAGAGCTTCGGCATGGCCGCCAACATGATGAAGCAGATGGCGGGTATGGGCATGCGTGACCGCATGAAATTCGCCCAGCAGATGGGGCAGATGGGCATGATGGGCGGGATGCCCAGAAAGCTCAAGCAGCGCTCCCACCGCCTGACCAAGAAAGAACGCGACGCCAAGAAGAAAAAACGCCGCTGAGTAGACGTCGCGGCGTGGTCGCCCGAGCAATCGATTCTGTGGGTGCCACGGCTAAGCGTCGTTTGCGCGGCCGTGCGACTGTGGCCAGACGCGCACTTACGGACTCGCAAGCCCTCTCGCCAAACACGGCCGCGCCCAAACAACGGGCTTAGCCACAAGAGCATGGTTGAAAGACTACCCGCGAGCATGAACTTGGGTTGCGTAATAATTGCAGCCATGCTCTCCGCGACGAGCACGCCACAGAAGCCTGTGGGGGTTTTCCCAAGCGATGTCTCAGGTATGGTGCTGGGACGTATTCCCCAGCGGTGTATCAGCAACTCTACTGGTGGGGGTAAGCGATAGGACATGTTATATAACATCTCTAGGTGCAGGATGTTACATAAAATGTGGTTTGTTGCGGCATCAGGCGAACTACTGATGACTGCATAAGGTAAAAGGCCAAGCTTGGCGTGGGAATTGGTGGCAGAATATGTGTTGGCGCATGGCGCTCGATAGGTTACAATCCTTAATGAAGTCGCAAGAGCCGTTTGACATGTGAATACGAGAATTGCTGGAAATACATGCGTAAAAGGCCCGAAAAAATATCAGATTGGGCCTTGCAAAAAGCCAGTCGTTCAATATAATCACATGTGCACATCGAGGAATCTGAATAGATAGGTTCCTAGCAATTTTCTCAAAGGACAAGAGAATACAGGCCACGCAGGCTGAAAAGCTGCTCGGAGGAGCGAGCGTGGCGCAATCAAATCAAGCGAGTGAAACCGCCTTGCTGTGGAGCAGGGCATTGAAGGACTAACGGGAGAGTGGACAGGTGAACCCACTCACATCAATCAAGGAGAAAGCAATGAAGAAGTTCGCAATCGCCGCCGTCGCTGCAATGGCTCTGAGCTTCGTCGCTCAGGCCGCCGTTGTTACCCTGGATCTCCAGGCTAACATGGTCGCCAAGACTTGGACCGCCTATGCCACCATTACGGACACCACGATTGCTGGTGTGCCGCTGGGCACCGCAGGTCTCAGTTCGTTCACGATCACCGTTAAGGGCACCAACGGCGCAACCGTTGGCGACTCAAGCAAGACCCTCGACCTGTCCCCCGGCTTCAACACGTCCACCGGCTTCTGCACCGGTCTGGGCGGCACGGTTGACTTGGCCAATGGCGTTGAAGTTGACAACGGTCAGCTCACGACGTACACCGGCAGCTACAGCGTGACCAAGGATGCCAAGATTATTCAGGGCGTTGGCCTGACGAAGGTTGCTCTGGCCACCGGCACCTGGGATGGCGTTGGCACCCTGACCCTCGCCCTGGGCGATGGCGCCACCGGCGGCAACGTGCTGAAGAAGGTTGACGCGACCCTCGGCTGGAAGGGCCCCGGCAATGCTTCCACCGCCACTTGGGTCCCGTCCTCGATCGCAGTGCCCGAGCCCGCCACGATGAGCCTGCTCGGCCTGGGCGCTATGGCCCTGCTCCGTCGTCGCAAGTAAGACGCAAGGCTAGATGTCTGAAGTTTACTAATGGCGGCGGCTTGGTTAACCAAGCCGCCGCCACTCTTTATAGCGGCCGCATCTGCTCTCGTTTGCCCGTTTTCAAACATGTCCGCTTGCCTCCCGGTACATCCGTGCTGCCACAGCGTCCGCTGTTCCAGTCGTACAAATGTTTCCCTTCTTAAAACCATGTGCAGCGTGGTATGCTGTGACGCAGGCAGAATTGAAGAACATGACTTGCTGTGGCTGTTTGCCTTGGTTGCACATCCTATGGTTCATATCTATGCCCAATACAGTAGAGGTCAGCACTAAGACATGAAGATCTCAAGCATGCGGAAGGCTGACCGTTGGCTGGGCGTGCCTGTCTGTTTCGTATTGAGCATCGCTCGCCTGCTGGGTGCAGTGTTTGGCCGCGGGCCTCGGCAACTGCAACGCATCCTGTTTATCAAGTTGGCGGAACAAGGCTCGACGGTACTGGCGGCAGGGGCCATCAGACGGGCTGTCGAGTTGGTGGGGGCTGAGAATGTCTATTTCCTAGTCTTTCAGGAGAACCGTTTCATTCTGGATGTGATGGAACTGATCCCGTGGGAGAACGTCTATGCGATTCCCAGTGGATCTCTGTTTAGCACGATTGGCGGGGCCATATCCGCAGTTCGGGCGATGCGACGCGCGAAGATTGACACAGCGATTGATCTGGAGTTCTTTGCCAGGTCATCCGCGATCCTGTGCTATCTCAGCGGCGCAGGACGGCGGGTGGGCTTTCACGCATTCTTTGGCGAGGCATCGTATCGTGGCGATTTGATGACTCATCGGCTGTCCTTCAATGGCCAACTCCACGCGTCGGAGGTCTTCCGCATGATGGTGGACGCTGCGACAGCACCTGCGGAGCAGTTGCCCACTTTGGACTGCCTGCCCATGCAGGATGGCGTGGCGCCGGTGTTCAAGGCGTCGGCCCAGGAGGTCAATGAGGTAAAGGAACTCCTGAGGCAGGAGGCTGGGGGGAAAATCAGCAGATTAATCCTGCTCAATCCCAACTGCAGCGATCTGCTGCCGCTGCGAAGTTGGCCCGCTGATCGCTATGTTGAGTTGGCCAAGCGACTGCTCGCTGCGCGGTCGGACCTGCATGTGGTATTCACGGGGGGACCTGCTGAGGCCGCCGCAACTCAGAAGCTGGCTATGTCCGTGGCTTCGCCCCGCGTGATCAGCCTAGCCGGCAAGACGACGTTGCGGCAGTTACTTGTGTTGTACGGACTGGCAGAGGTGATTGTAACTAATGATAGTGGGCCTGCCCACTTTGCGAGCATGACGCCTGTTGATGTTGTCGTCCTATTTGGTCCAGAGGCCCCGCGGTTGTTCGCTGCCCGCACGCCGCGGAATCATGTTCTATGGGCGGGCATCGCTTGCAGCCCTTGTGTCAATGCGTTCAATGACCGGCAGACTGCCTGCCGCAACAACGTCTGCATGCAGCGGATCACCGTGGAACAGGTGGTTGACGAGGTGAAAGCTGCCTGCGAATCCCGTTTAGCCCGCGACTGACCAATAGGTGTAATGTGACAGAAGAGACAATGGTCGAGGAATCGCCAGCGAAGGCCGGCAACCGAACCGTAATCCTTGCCGCCGTGCTGGTGTTGGCCGCAGTGGCTGCGTATGTCCCGGTGTTCACGGCTGGGTTCATCTGGGATGATAACGACTTTCTGACGGATAATCCCCTGATCAGGTCGCCCCAGGGGCTTAGCGATTTTTGGCTGACAACAAAGGCGCCTGATTACTTTCCGTTGACCAGTTCCATGCTTTGGCTGGAATGGCGGCTGTGGGGTATGAACGCGACCGGTTATCATATAGTGAACATCCTGCTGCACGCATGCAGTGCGCTCCTGCTGTGGCAGGTGCTGAAGAGACTTGGCGTTCCTGGGGCGTGGGTGGGAGGCCTGATCTTTGCGGTTCACCCAGTCTGTGTTGAGTCAGTCGCCTGGATCACTGAGCGCAAGAACACGCTACCTATGGCGCTCTGCCTGCTTTCATTCCTGTGGTACCTGAGAAG
>Ga0265339_10002811_pt1 | contig 12365 bp, 9 predicted proteins | sample 4CB219metaG_FD_202085 | JGI IMG/M metagenome (GOLD analysis project Ga0265339, IMG submission 202085) | Rhizosphere microbial communities from Carex aquatilis grown in University of Washington, Seatle, WA, United States - 4-CB2-19 metaG | ecosystem: Host-associated > Plants > Roots > Rhizosphere...
CGCGCCAGCGGCGAACAGCGCGTCGCGGCCATATTTGTCGTCGAGCAGCATCCCGAATCCGGGACGTCCGTTGGCGACGCTCCGGGCGGCGGCGACCGCTAGCACCTTGAACGCCGAGATGCGCCCCGCATCCGCTTCGTCCTCGGTCAAGGCCTCCAACTGAATGCGGTGATCGATCGCGAAGGCCATCAACTGCGGCATGTCGCGCCGGCGCGACGTCGCCCAATGGATGTGGTTCAATGCGCCATCCTTGCGCAGCGCCCGCTCCGGACTGCCGTGATCGAGAAAGTGCCGCAGCTCTATCCAGGTCGGGTATTCGGGCGAGCACAGCAGGCGCGACACGGCGAAGGCGCCGCAAGCGTTCGCCCACGTCGCGCAGGTCAGGAGGCTCTCGTTGCGTAGCCAGCCGCGCAAGAAACCGGACATGAAGGCGTCGCCGGCGCCGAGAACGTTGAACACTTCCACCGGGAAGCCTTTGCCGACCACCCCGCCTTCCAGGCTGTCAGGTATGGACTCGTCGTAGACCACGCATCCCAGTGCGCCACGCTTCAGGACAATGACGGCGTTGGACCTTGCGCGGATGGCGCGCAGCGATTCGAGCACGCTGTCGGCGCCGGCGGCGATCATGATCTCTTCTTCAGTGCCGACGATCAGGTCGCAATCACCGAGCGCCGCACTGAGCCGAGTCGACACTGCGTCGGACTTCACGTAGCGGGCAAAGCCCGCCTCGTGGCCGCCCAGTCCCCACAGATTGGGCCGATAGTCGATATCGAACACGACTTTGGCGCCATGCTGCTTGGCCAGCGCGATGGCCTTCGATTGCGCCGCCGCCGCATTCGGCTTGGAGAAATGCGTCCCCGTCACAACGATGGCGCGCGCCCGCGCGATCATCGCTTCGTCGATGTCGCTTTCGTCCAGCGCCATGTCGGCGCAATCGGCTCGGTAGAAGATCGTCGGGGAGACACCCTCGGCCTGCACGGCGAGCAGCACAAGGCGACTTAGCCGGTCCCTGTCGGTGTGCACGCCGTCGATATTGACCCCTTCGCGAACCAGTTGCTCGCGAATGAAGCTGCCCATCTGCTCGGCGCCGACACGGGTGATCAGCGCTGTTCGCAGCCCGAGCCGCGCGGCGCCAATGGCGATGTTGGCGGGGCACCCACCAACCGACTTGGCGAAGCTGGCGACGTCCTCGAGCCGGCAGCCGATCTGCTGGCCGTAAAGGTCGATGGAAGATCGGCCGATCGCGATCAGATCGAGCGTTTTGTGAGCGGCGGCGCTTTCGCTCATGGATCGCCTTCCGAGTTCGTCCAGCGCATCAGCTTACCGCAGCTTTCGTCACGTCGAGTGGGCGCGGTTCGCTGCGGCCGTCCCGGCGGCGTCGACCGGCTGCCGCTCGCCCGTGGACAAAGCGTTATGCCCCGCGACATGTACATTCCATTTTTTGTTCGCGTCAACTAGTATGTTTTGAACGACGCAACGGACCGCGCGCCCCATTTCGTTTCATCGTGGATCGGATGGACGGATGGTCGGGGCGGGGGAAAATGGGCGCCGGGTCGGCTGCGCTGCGATATGCGGGTTCCTTGCGTCGCGCAGCGTTTGATGGCATGGCAAGTTCAAAACGAGGCGTTTCTGGAAGGCGGCGTTCCTGCTGGCCTCGCTCGGAGGATGCCTTCTGAGCGCGGCGTCGGTTCAACGATACGAACGCAAAGAAAACCCGATGGCGCAAGACTCTGTCACTGATCCACCCCGCGAATTCAGCAAGCTGCGCGATCTGATCGTCGAGTCGCGCAGCAAGATGCCGAAGAGGCTGGCCCAAGTGGCGGCCTACACGATCGAATTCCCCGACGATATCGCATTCGGGACCGTCAGCCGCATCTCTGAACAGGCCGCCGTCCAACCGTCGACGTTGGTGCGCTTCGCCAAGGCGCTGGGTTTTAGCGGGTTCAGCGAACTTCAGGCCGTGTTCCAGCAACGGCTCCGCGACCGGCCAAACAACTACGAAGCGAGGCTGCAGGCGTTTGATGCGCACGCGTCGGGCCGCCCGCCAGCCATGGCGCTGATCGAAGGGCTCGGTCAGGCGGCGATCGATTCGATTGGCAAATTCCGCGAGCGGGTCAAATTGGAGTCGCTGGACGAAGCGGCCGAACTGCTGGCGCGGGCGGAAACCATCTATCTGATCGGCCTCCGGCGGTCTTACCCGATCACCTCCTATTTGAATTACGCCTTTGGCACGCTGGGGGTCAGGAGCGTACTGATTGGTTCGCCCAATGGGGTCGATCGAGAGGTTCTGTCGTTCGCCGGTCCGCGCGACGCGGCGCTTTCCGTCAGCTTCACGCCCTATGCGCCGGCGACGGTCGAATACACGCGGCAGATTGTCGGACAGAAGACGCCGCTTGTCGCGATTACTGATAGCCCGTTCAGCCCGCTCGTTTTCAACGCCAGCGTCTGGTTCGAGGTAGTGGAAAACGACTTCGAAGGATTCCGCTCTCTTGCCGCGACGATGACGTTGGCCGCGGCGCTGGCCGTAGCGGTCGCCGAACGACGTCGCACGGGCGAATAACGGAATTGGCATTCCGAGTGAATTGGAATATGGAATGCGTCGGCTGATTTCTCGCTCCGCAAGCGGATCCTTTGCGCCGCTTCGGTTCAAGATGCTTTCGGCTGTGCGGCGGATCGCCATGACGCCCGCAGCGCTGGTCCAACATAGCGCGGACTGAGGCCGCGACGCGGCTCAACCGGGAGGAAGATGATGATCCGTATCGGCGCCAATCCGATTTGCTGGTCCAACGACGACATGATCGAGATTGGCGGCAACATCTCGCTCGAACAGTGCCTGAGCGAGGCCCGCGACATCGGCATCGAGGGCATGGAGAAGGGCAATAAGTTTCCGACGACCGCGCCGGCCTTGAAGGCCAAGCTGGCTGAGTTCGGCCTGGTGTTCGTCTCAGGCTGGTACTCGACGTTTTTGTTGGAGCGCGACGCGGACGCCGAGTTCGCTGCAGCCGAGGCCGAGCTGAAGCTTCGCCGAGACGCCGGCGCTGAAGTTCTCGTGACGTGCGAATGCACGCGCACCGTCCATGGGACCAAGTCCGCGCCGCTGTCGACGCGGCCGGTGTTGACCGACGCAGAGTGGTCGATCTTCTTGCCGCGGATGACCCGCTTCGCCGAGCTGGTCAAAGGCTTTGGCCTCCAGCTGGTCTATCATCATCACATGGGCACTGTCGTTCAGACGCCGGCGGAGGTCGATCGCTTCATGGCGGGGGTGGGACCGGCGGTGAAGCTTCTGCTCGACACCGGCCACATCACCTGGGCCGGCGGCGATGCGGTGCGGGTCGCCAAGACCTACGCCGACCGGATCGGCCACATCCACACCAAGGACGTTCGCTCGGCGATTGCTGCGAAGGCGCTGGCCGAGGATTGGTCGTTTCTCGACTCGGTTCTCGCCGGCGTCTACACCGTGCCGGGCGACGGCTCGATCGACTTTGCCGGCGTGTTCAAGGCCGTGCCGAACTATTCCGGGTGGATCGTCATCGAAGCGGAACAGGATCCAGAGAAGGCGAATCCGAAGAAATACGTGACGATGGGCTACAACAACCTGAAGCGCTTTCTCAAGGAAGCGGGCCTCGCCTGAGGCTTTAGTCCATCGCGAACGACGCTAAGGACCATCGCCGACGCAAGCCTTCAAGCGCTGCGAGCTCGGTGATCACGCTCCGCCTCGTTCATCCTGAAGTCGTCCGGAGATCGGACGCCCTTTGCCGCGAGTCTTGAGGCGCGCGGCAAAGCGGCGCACAATTGCGGCAAACGCAATCGACGTCAGGAGAACGGCAAATGGCAGGCGACGGCACGGCGGATCTTGGCGTTGTTGGACTGGCCGTGATGGGCGCCAATCTGGCGCGCAACGCGGCGCGTCACGGCTTCGGGGTCGCGCTGTTCAATCGCCATTCCGCCCGGACGGATGCGCTGATGCGCGATCACGGCGGCGAGGGGCGCTTCTATCCGGCAAAGAGCCTCGACGAATTCGTCGCCGCGCTCAGCAAGCCGCGCATCGTCATCGTCATGGTCAAAGCGGGCAAGCCAGTCGATGACATGATCGACGACCTTCTGCCGTTGCTCGATCGCGGCGACATCCTGATCGACGCCGGCAATTCGCTGTTTTCGGACAGTGCGCGGCGGACCGAGTCGTTGCGCGCGAAGGGCGTCGAATTCGTCGGTATGGGCGTTTCCGGCGGAGAGCAGGGGGCGCTCGAGGGGCCGAGCATGATGCCGGGCTGCGAGCCCGCGGCATACGCCCGCATCGCGCCGTTCCTCGACAAGATGGCGGCGCAGGCAGGCGGGCGGCCGTGCTGCGCGCGCATCGGCCCCGGCGGCGCCGGCCACTACGTCAAGATGGTGCACAACGGCATCGAATACGCCGACATGCAGCTCATCGCCGAGGCCTACGACATCCTGGCTTCGGTCTATGGCCTCTCAGCGGCGGCGATTGGCGACGTCTTCGCCGCGTGGAACGCGACCGAACTCGAATCCTATCTGATCGAGATCACGGCGATCGTGCTGCGCAAGCGCGATGCGACGGGCGGCGCGTTGGTCGACGCCATTCTCGATGAGGCGGAACAGAAGGGCACGGGGCGTTGGACGGCGCAGTCGGCGCTCGACCTCGGCGTGCCCGTCACGGCGATCACCGAGGCGGTCTACGCCCGCGCGCTGTCGGCGCGCCGCGACTTGCGCCGCCTCGCCGGCGACGCCTATCCGCGCCGCGCGGAGGCGCCGCGCGCCCCGGCGCCGGCCGAGATCGAAGCGATACGACGCGCGCTCTACACCGCGAAGATCGTCTCCTACGCCCAGGGCTTCGAGATGATGAGCGCGGCGAGCGAATTGTACGGCTGGGCGCTGAACCTCGGCGAGATCGCCGCAATCTGGCGCGGCGGCTGCATCATCCGCGCCCGCATGCTCGACCGCATCATGCAGGCCTATTCGGCGCCTCCGCCGCCGGCCAATCTGCTGCTCGCTGCGGATTTCCGCGACGCGGTCGTCGCCGCCGACAGCGACTGGCGGCGCGTCGTCGCGCTCGCGGTCGAAAGAGGGGTCGCCACGCCCGCCTTTTCGTCGACCCTGGCCTATTACGACGGCCTGCGCCGGCCGCGTGGCCCAGCCAACCTGTTGCAGGGCTTGCGTGACTATTTCGGCGCCCACACCTATCGCCGGCTCGACAAGCCGGGCGTCTTCCATACCCGCTGGAGTCAGGACGGCGAAGAAGTCGCCGCCGGCTGAAGCAAGGAAGCGTCTCAGTCGTCGTAACGTCAGCTTTGGCGCGAAAGCGCGACCTGGACCTCAGAGATATTGGCCCCTTGGGGCTTGATGTCCACGGTCTGCTTGCCGCCGATGGCTTTCAGCGACAATTGGGCGGTGAATGTCGGGCCAGTGACCGTCCCGTCGAATTGCCCATTGGCGATATGGCCGGTGAGGTGGCCTTGCACTTGCCGTGTCGCCTCATGCCAATACCCCTGGGCATTTTGACCGTCGGCGACGACGTAGCTGTTGACGTCGACGCGATAACTGGCGCTGGCGCACAACAGCGTCTGCGTCAGGGCGCCGCCATTCTCCGAAATCTCGTAGGTCGCCCGGCAACGAATCGGTTCGCGGTTTCCGTCGGCGCCGATGACTTCGCCGGAGCCGCGCCAATGCCCCTCGAAACTGGCGAAGGGGCTCGCCGACTGAGCCGACGCGGCGGCGGGCGAGAGCAGCGTCGCGCCGGCGAGACCGGCCGCCAGCAGCAGACCAGGCAGAGGAGCGGCCGTGACATGCGACTTGCTACGCATTGTCATGATTTTCTCCGTTGCGTTTGCCGAGATCCGGCGATTGGCGGCGCCCTTTCAGGTGAAACGCAGGGGCGTCACGGAACCTCATCAGGTAGGTGATCGTCGGACGCAGGATCAGCAGGTCGCCAATCAGCGCGGCGAGCATCGCCACAGCGCTCAGCCAGCCGAAGACGCGCAGCGCCGGGAGCGCCGACAACGCGAGCGTCGCCAGGCCGCAGGCCAGCACCAGCGTCGTCAGGATCAGCCCCGGTCCAATCAATACGGTCGCCCGCTGGACCGCCACCGCCGGATCCTGATCCCGTCGGTCCTCGCGCCACATGCGGTTGAGGAAATGGATTGTTGCGCTGAGACCGAGTCCAAACGACACCATCAGAGCGACGATGCTGGCGAATTGGAGGCCGTCGCCGAGCAGGCGCAGCAGTGCGCCAGCGGCGAAGATGGGGAATACCCCGACCAGCAGGCTGGCCGGCGCCACTGCGAACGAGCGGAAGGCGAGGCCGATGAATGCGGCGACAAAGACGAACTCGACGGTCAGTGCGCGGTTGAGTTTGTCGATCATTCCGGCGCTGTTGCGCGCGGCGATGACGGCGAGGCCGGTCACATCGATTGTATAGCCCGGGTGCTGCGCCCGCAGGGCGTTGAGCCGGTCGTTCAACTGATTGACGATCGGCAGCAGCCTTGCCGAATCCTTGTTCGGAACGCGGGCCGAGACGATCGCCTCCTTCTGATCCGCCGACACGAAGCGGCGAACCAGGAAATCCGGCAGCAGATCGACGTATTGTTTGAGCGTGCCGACGTCCGACTTGCCTGGCTGTTGGGCGAGCCACCGGCGCAGAGTCTCCACCGACCAGACATTGCCAACGCCGGTTTGTTGTTCAATGGCGTCGTGCGCTTCGGTGATCGTGGCTAGCGTCTGGGCGTCGTAGAGATTGGCGCCGGCGGGGAATCTGATCAGCACGTCGACTGGGTTTTCGCCGGTCAATTGCGCGTCCAGGCTGGCGCTCGCCTGCATGGCCTGCCCTGCATTGGGCACCTGGTCGGCCAAATTATAGCTGGGCTGCAGCTGGGCGTAGACGGTCGCGAGAACACAGACGACGGCGACGTCGACCAGGGCGTAGAGGCCGGGCCGTCGCACCATGCGCGAAGCGATCCAGGCGCAACCTTGGCGCAATGCCGTGACGCCGAAGTCGGCGCTGCGCAGAGCGCCGGCGAAGTTCGGGTCGCGAGGGGCGAGCAGAACGCCGAGCGCCGGGACGAGCGACAGCACCGTCACCAGCGCAATGACCGTCGAAAGGAAGCCGGCCTCGCCGAAGGTTCGGATCAGGTCCGAATCGGAGCTGAGCAAGCCCAAGAAGGACAAGCCGGCCGTCACGTGGGTGAGAACGCAGGCCGGTCCGACGACGACGATCGCCTCACGAAAGGCCGTCCGTCGGTCTGCGCCGCCCATCATACGGTCGCGCGCCGCGAAGGTCAGTTGCATGCTGTCGGAGAAGCTGATCACCATGATCAGCGGGGCCATCGCATTGAGGAACATGTTCAGACGGAAGCCGAACCATCCGAGCGTCCCAAGCGTGAACACGACGGCCAGCAGGGGCGGGGCGGCGGCGACGACCATGAACGACACGCGGCGAAAGAACAGAATTGCGATCGCGCAGCCGGCGAGAAAGCCCATCAGGTTGTAGACGAGCCTGTCGCGCTCCAGGGCGTTGCGAATTTCCAACTGCATGATCGGCACGCCGGACAGCTGCGACGAGAGGTCCGCGCCCTCCAGATCATCCGTCGCGGTCTGATGAATTTCGTCTGCGACTGACTGCAGGCGGGCGCTTTCGACCACCGCCGGTTCGAGCGAAAGAACGATGAGCGCCAACTTGTCGTCGTCGGACAGCAGCCTGCCGCGAATGAGCTCGTTGCTTTTCACGCGCTGTACGAGTTTTTCGTAGTCCGCGCCTTGCGGCAGGGCGCCGGGAAATAGCGGCGCCGGGACGCCTCCCGTGGTCGAAGGCTCGCGCACCGAAAATAGCGAGATGACGCCACGCGCGCCGTCGATCAGTTGCAGATCGGCCACCATCACGCGCAGCTTTTCAATCGAATCGCGCGACAGGAGCGATTTGCCTTCCACCACGACAAGCACGTCATATTCGGCCGACGGAAACTGCCGCGACACCTGCTCGAACAGTCTGAAGTCCGGCGTGTCGGTGCGAAACAATGCGCTCAACGAATCGTCGATGGTGAGTTTTGCGATGCCGAAAATCGCGGCAATCGCCAGGGCGACGGCGATGATGACCGACGTGGCGGGACTGCGGAGGCCGATCAGGCCCAGGCGTTCAACATCGAGCGCGACGCTACGGCGCCGGCGCGTGGGTACGTTCGCTCCGGCGGAGCTTGCTCTCGGGTCTTGATCGTTCAAGTCCTGGCGCTCGCCATTACCCCAGTAGAACGTCGGAAGCGAGCTGTCGTTCCAAAGAATTTTGCTCGATCGCCGCTAGACGGGCGCGGGTCCGCGGCGTCGGCCGAAAGCGCGGCCGATTGCGCTCTGCCCGTTGAGGACGGCAAAGATCGTTGGCGGCGCCGCTCGGGCGGTCGTGCGCTTCAGTCTGGCTACGGCGTCGCGGCAGCCGGGCGCCAAGGCAGTCCCTTATTTTTCCACCCGGCGTTCGGCCCATCGCCTTCGAAGCCGTCGATGACGCTGTAGACGTGTGAGAAGCCGAATCCGGCCAGAAGACTGGCCGCCAACGCGCTGCGCCTGCCGGTCCGACACATCACGACGACGGCGTCATCCTTCGTCAGTCCTTTGGCGGCCAACCGGCTTTTGACTTGCGCAACGAAGTCCGGGTTCGGTTGGGGTTTGCCGTCGCCGCTGGAAAGCAAGAACAACGGCACGTTGGCGTCGATCGTCGTGGCGACGCCTGACGACGCCAATTCCTCCGGCATTCGGACATCGACAAACAGCGTGTGGCCGCCGCGCTGGGCGAGGAACGGCGGAACCTCTTCCGCCGTCAGGTAAAGGCCCAGCGTCGTCTGTTTCGCTTCGGGAACAGCAGACGCTTCGGCGGCGACGCACGGCGCGGCAAACAACAACATGGCAGCCGCGACCGCGGCCGCTCGAATTGCGTTCAGCATGGCGTAGGCCTCGCTCGCGCGATCAGTGGCGCGTAAAGACCTTCTTCCAGTCGCGCGGGATGTATTCGAGCAGCTTGTTGAAGCCGGGCGTCGCCTTGGCCCAGGCGCTCAGCGCGTGCCGAATGTAAGTTTCGCGCGCATAAGCCTGCGAATCGACCCAGCAGAACTGCAGGCTCTTGCGTTCGCTCTTTTGCGGCAGGAAGCCGTGCCAGGATTTATCGGAGACCTTGAACAGGCACATCTTGCCGTATTCCGGCGGGTACTCGAAGGCGTAGTCTTCGCGGTCGTTGCTGCGCAGGATGCGCAGGCGGCCGCGCTCGTAGGGATACTCGCGGGTGAAACCGAGCAGCACGGTGAACAGCTTGTGCTTCGAATCGGGGTGGGCGTAGCCCTCGTTGTAGTGCCCCGTGGTGCTGCCCATCATGACCATGGTGGGATAGCCCTTGCTCAGATCGACGCCGAACTTCTGCTCGACGATCTTGCGAAAGCGTGGGTTCAAAAGGTCCTTGAGCACCGCGTCGAACTTCGGGCCGTAGCGGAGATTGGGAACGCCATAGGTTCCGCGATGCGGAATCACCGGCGAGTCGGCGAGGATCTCCTCCTTCTTGCTGGCCGGCATGACGTTCTCGACAAACGCGTAGTCATAAGGGTCGTGGCGAACCTCCATCCCCGCGAGAACCGACTCGTCGAGAACAGTGAATGGTTGGTCGGTGGAAGACATCTGTTCGTTCCTTCTTCAGATCTGGTGTCGCAGCAGCCGGTCGGCGGTCTTTGGCGAAGCGGTTCTTTAGCTCTTTTCGATTTGCCGGCCGCGGGCGCTGATGGGCTTCACCTCATAATCGCCGCCTGCGATGCGCAATGCGCGACCATGAACCAACGCATCGGCCACGGCTCTGCGTCCTTCCGCTAGGATGCGGCCGAAGGTGTGGCGCGAAACGCCCATGCGCGACGCGGCGTCTTCCATCGTCAGCTCCTCGAGGTCGGCCAGCCGGATCGCTTCGTATCCCTCGACCGACAGGCAAGCCTCGCTCAGATCCCGCATCGGAATCGCGCGCGGCTTGAAGTAGGCAACCTTCGGCATGCCGTCGATGCGCCGGCACAGACGCGGTCGAGCCACGGCGTCCTCGTTGATTTGCTCAAATGCGCGTTATGGACTCCAATTGCCGTTGTCAAACGTACCGCCGGGTCGAGCGGGGGATTGGACTCAGATCAAAACGGCGTGGCGTTCGACCCCAACCGGCGCCCGGCAGAGCCCGCCACCGCCAGCTAGAGGGCGGATCACATTGATGGATTCACGTTCGTCCGACATTCGGTCCCGGCAGCCGAACGGGGCGGCGAACGCCAATCCGAGTCGCGGGAGCAGCGACAATGTGTCGCCGCCGTCACGGAGGCAGCCGCACATCTGACGATGCGGTCCGCGGCGTGCGATCGCGCGGCGTTGGCTGTGGATTTGACGGCGAGCAATGCGAGCGGGGCAATCACAATCTTTCATTCCGCATTCGCTGGTCGACAGCGAGAGACGATGGCAAGATCGCGCGCGGGCTCGCGAGAGCCGAATCGTCGTGGAGGTTGCAATGGCAAAAGGTCAGCTCAGGAGCAGCAAGGAGGCCAAGAAGCCGAAGGCCGAAAAGGCGAAAGCGCACGTCTCGGCCTACAAGGCGTCGCAGATCAAGGCGCCGCAGTCGGTGACCGCTCCGGCCAAGAAGGGGTAGTTGAAAACTGCGCAGACTGAATTGACGGCGCTCTCGCGCGCGGCGCGAGGCGCCGAGCGGCATTGTTGAGCGCGTTCAAGACAAGGCTCTGGCGCGTTTCCTCATCGCTGTGAATTCGCCGTCATGACGAGCCGCGGTTGCTCGTCGAAGCCTTCTCTCTCTATCGATTCCTCCCATCACGAAGAGCGTCGCGAGCTTCGGCGATCGAGGCTTGGCGCGGCGCCCCTCGAGGCGACCGGCTGCGGTGCATGTGGTCGCAACCATCCTGCGTCAGCACACCGCATTGTCGTCGTATACGACATTGTATACGACAATCCACGGAGGACAGCGGGCAAGGTTTCGATCTTCCCGCTGGTTGGACCGCCGAGGGCAAACGCCGAGGCGCGCACGTGAAGACGCTATTCGTCGAGAAGGAGTCGTACTTCGACTCCGCTCTGCTCATGCTGACGAGTCAGGAGGTCAAGAAGACCTCCGGCGTACATGACGCAACGGTCGCCATGGGCACGGCGATGAACCTCGATCTGCTGCGGTCACTCGGCTTCGACGCCGCCGCACTGGCCGAGGCGACGCCCAACGATCTTGTCATCGCCATTGATTGCCAATCGCCCGAAAGCGCCAAAGCCGCGCGCGCCGCCGCCAAGCAGGCGCTGAGCCGCAAAGCGAAGGCGGCGACCGGCGAAGCGGCGAACGCCGCGCCGACGAGTCTCGCCGCCGCTCTTCGGGATCAGGCCGACGCCAATCTCGCGGTCATCTCGCTGCCTGGCGCTTACGCGGCGCGCGAAGCGCGCAAGGCGCTGGAGAGCGGCCTGCACGTGATGCTGTTTTCCGACAACGTCTCGCTCGAAGACGAGATCGCCCTCAAGGCGTTGGGTCGGCGCAAAGGACTGTTGGTGATGGGGCCCGATTGCGGCACGGCCATCATCAACGGCATGCCGCTCTGCTTCGCCAACGTCGTCAGGCGCGGTCCGGTCGGCGTCATCGGCGCGTCGGGCACCGGCATTCAGGAAGTCACCTGCCTGATCGATCGCGCCGGATCGGGCGTCAGCCAGGCGATCGGCGCCGGCGGGCGCGATCTCAAGAACGAAAAGGTCGGCGGCTCGACGACGCTGACGGGCATCGAGGCGCTCGCCGCCGATGACGAAACCAAAGTCATCGTCATCATTTCCAAGCCACCGGCCAAAGCCGTGGCGGAACAGGTGGTGGCGGCGCTCGAACACGCCGGCAAGCCGGCGGTCGCCTATTTCGTTGGCGCAACGCCTGAAGCGCGCCGCGCCGGCTCGCTGGTGCGCTTCGCCGGCAGTCTCGAAGAGACGGCGGCGATGGCGGTTGCGCTGGCCAAGGGCAAGCGCTATGCGCCGCGCGCTTTCACCCTCTCCGACGCCGAGATCGAGTCGATCGTGCGGCGCGAGACTCGTGGCCTCAAGCCGTCGCAACGCTATCTGCGCGGCTATTTCACCGGCGGCACGCTGGCCGACGAAGCCTGGCTCGCCGCTCACCGGGCGACCGGCGCGGTGTACTCCAACAACCAGACCGATTCCGCCTTCACGCTCGCCGATCCGCATGTTTCGGTTGGCCATACGGTGGTCGATCTCGGCGACGACGCGTTCACCGTCGGCCGCCCCCATCCGATGATCGATCCGAGCGGCCGCGTCGAGCGGATGATGGCCGAGCGCAGCGACGGCAAGATCGCCGTCGTCTTGGTCGACGTCGTGATTGG
>Ga0265339_10002812_pt1 | contig 12365 bp, 13 predicted proteins | sample 4CB219metaG_FD_202085 | JGI IMG/M metagenome (GOLD analysis project Ga0265339, IMG submission 202085) | Rhizosphere microbial communities from Carex aquatilis grown in University of Washington, Seatle, WA, United States - 4-CB2-19 metaG | ecosystem: Host-associated > Plants > Roots >...
GATTTCGGGTAGGAACGTCGTTAAGGATGTTTCAGGGGCTGGCGCTGAATTGGAGCCGGGAGCCGGCGGTTGCGCTCGCGTACCGTTATGCGCGGATTCGGGACGGGATGAAGAAGCGGAAAGAAGACGCGCGGCTGACGGCGATTGTCAGTCAAGAGGCGATGCGGTTGAAGGAAGAGGCGGCGTCAGGGATTGCGCTGCTGCGCGCCAACGATGTCGCGGTGCGAAGTGTGGAAGAGATGCCGGAGATTGCGGACAAAGTGCGGGGGGAGTTGCAGGCGTGATTTTGTAAGGCGCGGCTGATTCGCGCACGAGTGGTGCAGACCTGGTTACGAATGAGCACGCTGGTCTGGCGTGCTCTTTTTATTTGAGTGGATGCCTGCGCGGACAAGAGTGTCCGCGCCACACAATACGGGGAGATCAATGAACATTCTTGAGGCGGTTCGCGGCGCCTGGCGCCGGGTAGGAGAAGTGTCGGTGGGAGAGTGGCTCTCCACGAACTTGTTGGCACGGGCAGGGCGTGGCGGACGACGAACGGTGGGAGCGGGGTCGAACCTAGCTCCGTTCTCATCGCCGGTGTTTAGGCAGGCGGGGAGCGGTTCGGCTTTCACGCCGGGTCGATCCGCGGCGTACTCGGCGGTGCCGAAGCCAACGCCGGCGAACCTTCGCCGCTTTGCAGAGACTCCCGTGGCGCGGCGGGCGATCAACGTGATTAAAGACCGGATCGCGGGGATGCGGTGGCGGATCCAGGCGCGGAGCGGGCGATCCCTGGAGCAGGTTCCGGACGGAGTCCTGCGGGCGCGAGTGCTCACGGAAAATTTCGAGGTGCCGAATCCGGACGATTCGTTCCGGTCGCTCCTAGAGCAAGTACTGGAAGACGTGATCGTCGGCGGGTTTGGAGCGATTGAGTTGGATCGCGTGGAGGGGTGGACGCTCGAGGCCGCGGACGCGGCGGGGACAGGAATGTCCTCCCTACATGGTCCGCTGGTGATGTGGCCGGTGGATGGGGCGACGATCCGGATCATGACAGATTGGGATGGGCGGCCAGAGTCTCCGCGATACGCGCAGGCGACGGGGCTGTATGGCGCGGACGGGCAGATCGTCTTGAACGATGACGAACTGAGCTACATCCGCCTGAATCCGCGGACGCACACTCCGTTCGGCTTGGGGCGCGTGGAGGTGGCCTTCGAGACGATCAACGCTTTCCTGAGTGCGCACCGGTATGCGGGACGGCTGGCTTCCAACTCGGTTGTGCAGTACGCGCTGTGGCTGCAGGGGCTGACTCCGGCAAATCACGAGCGGTTGATTCGCTGGTGGCAGGACGAGATCGAGGGGACGGGGAGGGTTCCGATTCTGTCAGCCGAGTCGAAGCCGGAGGTACTGCGGTTTGGTGCGGGAACCGACGCGGATCTCCGGTTGGCGTGGCAGGAATTTCTGCTACGCGTGATTGCGGATGCCTTTGATTTGCCGGCGCAGTTTCTGGGCGTGGTGAATGACGTTAACCGGGCCACGGCGGCGGAGATGACGGAGATGGCGTTCCGCTCGGCGATTGTGCCGACGGCACGATTAGTGGCCGAACATCTCACGCGCGATGCGATTGGCAAGAAGCTGGGATGGACGGACCTGGAATTTGTATTCACCGATGTGGACGCGACAGACGAAATGCAGCAGGCGCAGATCGACGAGATCCTGCTGCGGAATGGAGTGGTCACGGTGGAGGAGGTCCGGAGAGCGAGAGGGCTCGAAGTCAGAGGTTAGAAGGAAGAGCCGATCGCAGATTGCAGAAGGCGGATTGGAAGTCAGTGCGGCGATTGCAGGGCCAGGAGATGGAGAGATGGGATTGTCGGTGGAGGCGATGGCGATTGAGATGCCTGCGGTGGATGGGCATCCGAACCGCGTGGGGTTTCGGGGAGTATTGACGCTGGTCGATGCGATTTCCGACAAGGCGCCGACGGGCGGGCGTGGGCATCGGGTGTTTCTGACACGGAAGGCGGCGGAGGCGGCGATCCCTTCTTTGTTAGGGATGGCGCTGGATTACTCGCCGAGTTGGAACGCGCACGATGCGAAGCGGAAGATTGGCGTGATCACGCATGCGGAAGTTGTAGGGCGGGAGATCGTGATTGGCGGATTTCTCTATGGGCACGATTTTCCGGAAGTTATCAAACAGATCGAGGGGCCCGTATTTCCGGTTGAGGACGCGGACGGGAATGTCCGCGCCATACGAGATGAGCTGGGTATGTCTTATGAAGTGACAGACGTGTGGGTGGAGGATATACGGGCGAGCATCTGGGTGTTGAACAAGGTGACGTTCACCGGCGCGGCGGTGCTGCGGCGGGACAAGGCGGCCTATCGCTCGACTTGGATTGAGTTAGAGGAGCAGTAATTCTGGCAGATGGTGCTGCCAAAACAGGAGGAACAGGGATGAAGGAAGAGGTAGTGAACCAGATGATGGCAGCAGCGGAGCGGCTGGCGGCAGCGACCGAGACGCTGGACCGCGTTCTCGGAAAACTGGACGCACAGCAGGAAGCGCTGAACGCCAAGGTAGACCGGATCGTGGCGGCTGTCGAAGAGTGCGTGACGCATGCGGCGGAGGTTCCGAGAGTCGAAACGTCAGCTACGGACCTGAATCAACGAGTGGCGGACCTGGAAAAGTCGAATGCCGACCTCAAGGCGCAGGCTGCGCGGCTGGCGCGGAAGACGCTGTCTCCGGTAGTAGCGGCCTTGATCGCCAAGAATGAGATTGAGGGCGAGCGGATGGATCCGGCAATGCTGAACAAGACGCTCGCGGCATTGAGCGTGGAGCAACGGATCGCCGTGAAGGCGGAGCTGGCGCGGGCGGGGATGATCGAGTAGATCTCCGCTGATTAAGGAGATGTGCAGTGGCGGACGAGAGCGCGAATTGATCGCGCTCTTTTTTATTTCAACCAGTTTGTTTCGATCGGTTATTGCGACCGGTTTCCTGCAATCGATTTCATTTCAAGTGAGGAGAAGACATGAAGGCGAATTTTCTGGATTTGCATGCGGCAGCGGATTTCATGGGGCCGGGCGCTGTCGAGGTTGGCCGATATCAAAGCGAGATCACGGACATCGTGCGGCGCCGGGGAGTATTCGGCCAGCGCATCAAGCAGGTTCCGGCAACGGGGCACCCATCGCGATTTTTTGAAGAGACGGCAATTGCGGCGCCATCGGCGTCGCAGGCTTTTGTCGATCCGCGCAACATCCAGCCGACGCTTCAGGGACCCACACGGGTCGAACGCAGTGTGCCGCTGAAGGCCCTGGTGTCGCAGATCAACTACAACCTGTTCGACATGGAGGTCGGAACGCAGCAGAGCCAGTTTGCTTATCTGCAGGCGAAAGACCTGTCGGATGCAGTGGAAGGCCTGATGCGCACGCACGACGTTGCTTTGTGGAACGGCAACGATACTTCGCTCAGCACTCCGACGACCGCGCAATATTTTGGAGCGATCGGACAAATCGAGGGAGGTGGCAATACAACCACGATCGCCAGCACAGCCAGCATCGTGGACGGACTGAAGAGCACGATTGCACAGATGGTTGCGAACTCTTCATTCGAGGTGCGGCCGACTGCGATCTATGCGAACCCAGTGCTGCTCGACCTGATCGATCGCGAAATGAAAGCGGAGTTCAACGTCGTACTGTCCACGTCGGAGATCAATGGCGGGCTGCGGGTGAAGACGCTCAGCACGCAGGCGGGCGATCTGCCGTTGATTCCGGAATGGGCGCTCCCGTATACGGGTACGCCTGGAAGCGGCAGCGCGATACTGCCGGCCTACATCGTCAGCGAGGACATGATCGAGTACCACTGGCTGACGGATCCGAATCCGCGCGTGTTCAAGCTGGGACTGCCGAGCTCGCTCATGACAGAAAGTGTCGTCGTGAAATTCGGCGGCATCGTCGTGAAGGGCGCGTCCTATGCGCACTACGAAGTGAAGGTGAACCGCTAGAACGAGGCTGGACCAGCTTGACTTGCTCTAAGGGAGACGCGGCATGCCGCGTCTCTACTTTTTGGGACGGGATCGAATCATGAATTATTTGCAGCCATCGGAATACGAAGCATACGGGTTGGAGGCGACGACGGCACAGGCCTGGGTGACGGCAGCCTCGGCGATTGTGGATGCGCATTGCCGCCGCGCGACTTTGGGGGTCGCGCAGTACACAGAGCGGTTGCGGACGGAGAACGGTCTGCGGCCGGTGCGGCTGAGTTATTTGCCGCTGGTGGCGGTCGCTCCGGCAACATCGGCGGTTGTGTCGGCACGAGCGCGGTATGCGACACCAAGGCGCGGCGAGTTCAGTTATGACGACATGGCCTGCGACGTGGCGATAGCGTTTGGGATTCCAGGATCGTGGACGGAGTTGAGCACCGCGGATCTCGACGCATTTGCGGAGACGGGTGAGATCACGCTCCCAGTAAACGCGCTGGGTTTGACGTTCACGGAGTTGGAGATCGTTTATACGGCCGGGCTCGACCCGATTCCGAACGCGGTGAAGGTGGCGTGCGCGCAGATTGTGAAGAACGCGCAGGCGACGCCGGCACTCAACGTGAAGAAGGGGATGCTCGACCGGTTGCAGCTGATGTACTTCTCCGACTCACTGCTGGATGAAACCGTGCAGGCGCTGCTGGCGCCGTTTGTGGCGCAGAAAGTGGGATGACGATGACGGGAATTTCCGGATGTGCCGCGGCGCGCGCGGCGGACGCGATGTTGCTGGCGCTGGGCGGGACCGAAGTGACACTGCTGTTTCCGGCGGCGGGGATGCCGGCGGATGCAGTCGCGGCATTGGGACTCGTGGACCCAGGCGTGGAACAGGCGGTGATCAGCCCGGTGATCGTGCGGGAGTTGACCACGGAGAACGATGGACCGCGCCGGCGGATCGAACTACTGGCCGGGCGTTCTGCGATGGCCGAGCAAGTGAGCGAGCGCAATGTGGTCTCAGCGGACGTGCTCTTCGAGACGGCCCTCGGCGTGGTTTATCAGGGCGAGATATTCCACATTGAAGGTTTCGTTGCCGAGCGCATGGACGGAGTGGCGTATCTGTACCGCGTTTCGGCCGTTGCTTAGCACGAGTCGCGTGGCGAGGGAATGAGGAGGAGTATGCAGGCGGCAAAAGACAGTTTCTACATGGCGCTGCGGGAACGGCTGCGGGCGCTGAATCCGGCGCGGACGGTTGCGATTGACGGCATCACCGTGCCTGCGATCCTCGCCCGCGAAAACGTAGAGCCGCGATTCGGCGAGGCGCAAACGGAAGTTTTCTATGTGGATTGGGGAGAAGTGAAGAGCGCGGAGAGTTCGCGCCCCATGCTGGCCATGGACTGCCGGATCTGGTATGCGAGCGAGGGCAGCGGTGGAACGGGCGTAGACCGCGGACGGGCGCTGGCAGAGATGGATGCTGAGCTGCTGCGAATCTGCGACCCGCAGCACACGGAGATGCTGGATTACAGCCAGACGCCGGCGGCGGATCTGGGAACCGGACTTTTCTGGACGGAACCGGAACTGGGCAGTGTGCCAGATGATACGCCGGTCGCAAAACAGCAGCGGAGCGCAGCGACGGCGCGGCTGGCCCGTTATGCGCAGTTGAAAGTTTATTTCTTTCTGCCGGAGGTGGGAGCATGACGCGCGCGGGATTGCGGCCGGTATCACGACAGACGCGCGCTTATTTCGCGCCGGTGGATCGCGTGAATGGCTCGACGGCGATTTTTGATCCGTCGAAGGATTGCGGATTTTTGTTGGATGCGCCTCCCGCTCCGTGGATCGATCTGGGATGGATTGAAAATTTTCAGCGTACGAGCACCTCGCAGATCGAGTCGTTGCCAGGAGGCGCAGCCGGCGCGGTAACGGCCCAGGCGCGCCATGGCTTAGGCGCTCGCGTGGAATTTGAATTTCGCGAATGGGGCAAGTTGCAGATGGCGCTGGCCGGAGGCGCGGAACACATGAATGTTCTGGCAACGGATCCGAGCGGGTCGCGAGCTGGTTCCGGCGGCGTGCCGTTGGCGGGAGTGATGGTGCTCGCCGGCTCGACGACGGAGGAGTTGGTGCTCGGAGACGGAGCCACGTCTGGATTCAAGGCGGGTGATCTGGTGGCCTGCGATGTGGACTATGTGCAACAGGTTGGATATGTGGGGTCGGGGATCGCAGCTGCGTATGTAAAGAGTCCTGCGGATGTACGGGAGGATGCGAATTACATCCGGCGCGTGACGTTCAATGTCGCGCGGATCGCCCAGGTGACAGGCGGATCGCTGGTGCTGACGCAGGCATTGCCGGGCGGAGTGCCGGCGGCGGGGGCGTCAGTGCAAAAGGTGATTGCATTCGTCGATCGGGAAGGCGGGCAGTTTCTGCAACAGTGGTCGGGCTTGTTCGTGATGGAAGAGGAGTCCGGAGGCCGAGTCTGCTTTTTCTATCCCAATTTGAGCCCGTGCACGGTGAAGTCCGCGTGGGAGCGGGAGAGAGTGGTTCCCATTCAGAAGCCGATCGGGGAGATCGCGTTGCAAGCGGCCTTCACTGCGCTGCCCACGGTGGATGGCAATGATGGAGCCGTGGTGCTGTGTTATCGCAGTTATTTTCCGGCGACGGGAGCGGATGTGTATTAGGTGGCCGGGGCAGGGGACACCTAAGGAGACCTCAGGTCGAGCGGCTTTCAGCTTTGCTCAAGTGATGGCCTGAGTACGGAACCAAAATCGAAAACTGAAGAACTTATGAAATTACTAATCGACAATCTCGATGGGCGCGGCGCGATGGACTGCACTGGCTTTGTGGGTGCGAGGGAAGGTGCGCGACTGGTACGGAAATTGAACTGTGCCGCGGAGCTGAAAGTTCAACTGCTGGCTGGTACACCGGACTTTGTGAGTCCGGCTTGCGGAGCTCGAGTCACGCTGGTACGGGACGATGGAAGCAATTTATTCGCGGGTTATGTAGCGTCGCTGCCAGTGCATCAATATGCTGGACGGGCGGAACAAGGTCCCCAGTATGTTTGGCAAATACGAGCGCTGAGCGATGCAATGTTACTGGATCAGAAAGCGCTGTCGCCGTGCCCTCCGCTTGTCGATCGAAGCGCGGGGAGCGCATTTCGGCAGTTAACAGAGAACACGCTGCCGGGGCGATTCGACTTGAGCAGCGTTGAGGCGGGAGATCCGATCCCCCATTTCAGTGCTGATGCATCGAGGCCCTGGTCCGTAGCGGCGGCGGAACTCGCGCTGCTGGCGCGGTGCGGTTGTCGCGATGAGGATGGGGCGCTTCTATTTGCGCCGCTCGGGGAGAAATCGTATTCCCTTTCGGAGGGGGACACTGCGTTCACTCCGGACGCGCTTCAACTGCAGAGCGTGAACCGTATTGTCAATGACTTGACGGTAATGGGCGAGACCGAGCCAGGCGCGCACGTGAAAGATTACTTCGTCGGTGATGGATACACGACCACGTTTTACCTGTCGCAGATTCCGTTCACGCGCAGCAGCCAGACGGCGCAATACAGCCGCACGATCCTCGACGAGGAATACGCGGAGTTGGACCCAACGCGGTGGAGAGTTACAGATCCGCAAAACGTGCTCTCCGTCAGCGGCGGGCAGTTGCAGGTTGCGGGCGGAGCAGGAGCGGACGGACAGACTCGCCTCGACTTCGTGGAGAGGGTCGAACTGGGCGGCGCGACCGTGCTGCAGCACGGGGACGTCGTATTCAACGCGGCTTCAGATGGCGTGATCGGCGGCATGTACAACGGCGCCGTGTCCATCGCCGGATGCATTGCTGGATTTCGAATTACGCCCTCGGGCGCGAACTCCAACATCCAGGCGCTGGTCAATGGGGCACTGGCTGGAACGCCGCTCGCGACCAAACCGGGCCACCACTACCTGTTTGCCACGCAGTTGTATCCGACCGAAATCTACCGCATGCAGCAGGCGTATCACTCTTCACCGCACCCAAGCGGGAATGCACGCGGAGGGGAGGAAGTTAGCTGCGATGTGCGCGTGGTGCTGGAAGTGCACGACATCGATCCGGCGAATCCGGCGAGCCAGGTAGCGCCCGCGATCGTGCTGTATGACGACGTGATCACAAACGCTCCCGGGTTTTGTACGTACTGCTTGATCAACGCGGCCAGCATGCAGTGCGCGGTGGCGTTCACTTACATTTTCCTGGCAACGGACGCGCTGGTACGAAGCGCGTTGCCGGAACAGGCTCCGCGCACTAGACGAGCCGGATCGCTGCGCGAAGGCGCGGAATGCCGGGTTTCGAGGTCGGAGACATTGCAGTTTTATCCTGAATATATTCCGGCGGCGAACGAGACGATCGAGGTGACCTACCGCGGCACGGGAAGGTCGATGGCGCGCGTTGTGAACTCGGCCAGCATTGCAGAGCACCAGCATGGTGCCGACGATGGAGTTCGCAGCCGCGTGCTGCACGTCGCGGCTCCGAAGGCCCGCACTTCCGCGGATTGCGAAGTCGCGGCGCTGGCTCTGCTGGACGATGCCGGGCAGGGCTGGACAGGGGAGTACCAGACATGGAGCCAGTTCCTGCCCGGCGCGGCGGCAGATATCTTCCCCGGCGATGGTCTGAACGTCGATGTGCCTTCACGCGCGGCGACGTTTTCCGGAATCGTGCGTGAAGTCGAAATCTCGGAGTTTGACTGGCTGGGAGAAAGCCCGCGGTACACGCTGCGCTTTGTGGATGCGGGCGATCCGTCGCTTGCTTTTGCGTTCGGGACTCCGGAGGTCAGGCTGACGCGGGCGCTACAGGCCATCGATGTCAGCCAGGTCGACGATATCTATCTCTCCGATCTTACCGGCGCAGAGATCACAACTGTCACGTCGACAACGGTCTCCGTGGATGCGGGTGCCGACATCCCCGCCGGAGGCGGAATCGAGGTGCGATATGCCGATGCGGGATGGAGTAAAACGAATAGCCGCAATCTGATTGGGCGTTTCACGAGCCGGAGTTTCGCGCTTCCGCGGTATGCACGGGGCCAGACCTATTTTCTGCGGAGCTATGACGGAAGCTCGCCGTCGAAGTATTCGCGGAATTCGACGGTTTTACATGTGGATTATCCCCTATGAAAAACGACGATGGAACACCGCGCTGCGATCGCGTGGGTCATATCCCGGTTGTGTTGCAGATGGGCAGCGACTTTCAGCTGGAAGTTCTGGAAAAACTGGGACGGGTGGAAGCCAAAATCGACATGATCGTCGGTGACGGGCAACCAGGAAGAATGCGGCTCGCAGAAGATCGCATCACGGTTCTGGAGCGGAATGATATCCGGAGAACCCTTCTCGACCGCATTGTGACGGCGAGTATCGCGTTCGTGGTGAGCGGCATCATCGCGCTCCACGACCATCTTCTGCCGAAGTAACAACTGCTTCAAACCAAGAACAAAGTCAGGACTCAACATTTCGCTAGCCGGGCGGTGCGCGTTTCCGGCGGGCGTTTCGAGGGAGATCACTGTGAATTTTGCAAAACAATATGGACCACTACTCATCACGCTGGCGGGAACGATCGGAGCGGCCGTCTTCACGCCCGCTTTTATTGCGGCGCATCCCATCGCATTCGCATGGGTGAACGCGATTGCGCAGCTGTTCCACGCCGTCCTGCCTTCCATCTTTGGCCTGAACGCTCAGGAGAAAGCGAACTGATTATGAAAAGGCTGATTACCCTCCTGCTCGTGGCCCTCTTGCTTCCGATGTTGGCTTGCACGCCGCTGGAAAATCAGGCGCGGGATACGGCGGCTGCTCTTTCGGGTTCTCTTATCGCCGCGCAAACAAAATATCAGGCGAGTTGTGCAGCGAATCCGACACGACAAGTCTGCCAGGTCATCAACCGCGGCGTGTCGGGCGAGAATGCTCTGCTAACCGCCGTGGAAACTTACTGCGGGTGGGCTCCGACGCTCACGCCGCCAGATCCGTCGGCGAAATGCGTTCCCGTCAAGTCGGCGCAGGCCGCATTACAGGCTGCTGTCGCGAACGCGGCCACGCTGACCCTTCAGATTAAAGGAGCTCTCTAATGGGCGCGGCAACTCTGATTAGTCTGGTTCTCTCGTTGCTTCAGTCGATTCTGGCTGCGGCAAAGGTTGGCGGAGCGGCTCCTGAGGCGATTGGAAATATTGAAGCGGCCGTCAACAATCTGCTGGCGGTGCAGGGCACGCCGGTGACGTTTGCGCAGCTGGAAGGGCTGAGGGTAACAACGAAATGGTAGAGGGGGTGGCCAAGAGCAGCACCTAAATGCAAATAGAGTGCTGGGCGGGAACGTCCGACCAGCACTCCAGAATTGTCGAACCGACCTCGCCCCTTGCGAAGACTTAGCCGACTTCTTCGCTCCAGTTCTCGAGGCTCTTCTTCACGACCACCATGAACTGGTCAGCGAGAGCGCCGTCGATGATGCGGTGATCATAGCCGAGCGTCAGGTGAACGACGGAGCGGATGGCAATCGAATCGTTGCCTTCCTTATCGGTCACGACCAGGGGTTGCTTGGTGATGCCTCCAATGCCGAGGATGGCGACGTTTGGCTGGTTGATGATCGGCAAGCCGAACACAGCGCCGAACTGCCCGGGATTGGTGATGGTGAACGTCGCGCCTTCGACATCGGCGGGCATCAGCTTCTTGGAGCGCGCACGCTCGCCGAGATCGGTGATGCCGCGCTGCAAGCCGAGGAAGTTGAGCTCGTCGGCGCTCTTCAGCACGGGCACGATCAGTCCCCAGTCGAGTGCGACGGCGATGCCCGCGTTCACGTGCTTGTGGTAGCGGACGTTATCGCCTTCAAGCGACGCGTTGACGATCGGATACTGCTGCAAAGCAATGATCGCCGCGCGCACGAAGAACGGCATGAACGTGAGCCGCGCGCCGTGGCGCTGCTCGAAACCAGCCTTGTGCTTGTTGCGCAGGTTCGCAATGCGGGTCATATCCACTTCAAACATGCAGTGGACGTGAGCACTCGTACGGCGCGACTCGATCATGCGCTGCGCGATGATCTTGCGCATCTGCGACATGGGAACGAGATCGCCAGGGATCACCGCCGGCGGTGGCGTCGGCGTGGTGCGGGCCGCCGGGGCAGCGGGCGCCGCTGGAGCCGAACCGCGATGCTCGACGAAGTCGAGAACGTCCTGCTTGGTGACGCGTCCGCCGGTGCCGGTACCGCTGACCCGGGCGAGGTCCACGTTGTGTTCACGGGCCAGCTTGCGAACCAGAGGTGACGAGCGGACATCGGAATCTTCTTCTTCGCTCTCACCAGCGGCCGCTTCGGGCAGGCTAGGGGCGGGCGGCGGAGCCGCGGCTTCCTTCTTGGCCGGAGCGGGCGCGGACGGCGCCGGAGCGGCAGCCTTCGCGGGAGCCGGAGCCGCAGCCGGGGCGCCAGCGCCTTCGCCGATCACGCCGACGACGGTATTGACCTGGACCGTGTTGCCTTCGGTGACTTTGATTTCCTGAAGAACGCCGCTGGCCGGCGCGGGAATTTCAGCGTCAACCTTGTCGGTAGAGATCTCGAACAAGGGCTCGTCGCGTTGGACCTTGTCACCCTGCTTTTTCAGCCATTTGGTGATGGTTCCTTCAAAAATTGATTCCCCCATCTGGGGCATGACTACGTCAGTCGGCATAGTTCCCTTTCCATAAATCCCTGCATAAAAAGCGGGATAAGAGCAAACCAACATTATAGCGAAACGGCGGGTGGCGGCGCGCACGGCGGCCTCGCGCGGAGTCGTCTGCAAGCAGCGGCGAGGGTGCCCCGGGCGGCGGCGAATGACAGTCACGATCCGATTCACGGCACAGATTTTTACGGAGCGAATATCGCAATGCAGAAATTCATGGCAGTCCTCTTCTTATGTTTTCAGGCTATGGGACAAACAGTGTATTCGGGGCACGGGGTGTCGTCCGGCTTCGGCATTGACGGGTTTGCTGTGGGCGCTCCCGGCGACTCCGGAGCTCCACTCACGTACGCGGCGCGCACCGACAATTGCGAAACAGGGTCGGAGTCGCAATGCGTTGCCGGAGCTCCAGCCGGCAGTTATGGTGCGGCTCTCGCGTTTCTCGGCCGGGCCAGTGACATTCCCCCGGTGCCGGGATCAGGGCCCGCTTTGAACGGGCAGTATCTGACGGGGATCAACACGATTGTTAACGATCCCGACTTTGGCACGCGCATGGTTCGCGCTACCGACTACTCGCTGGCCAATCCCAGCACTTTTCCTTGCGGCGGTGCGAACGGCATGGGACTGTCATTCAATCTGGGATCGGGCGGCGGGTTGCATTTGTGGTCGAGTGACAGCTCCAAGCTGCTGATCTCCAACACCAGCGGAGGAAATACGATTCTGTCGTTCAATCCCGCGACCATGCAGGTAACGCCGAGCGCTCTCTGCGGCTCCTCGACGATGGGCTTTGACGCGTT
>Ga0265339_10002813_pt1 | contig 12363 bp, 10 predicted proteins | sample 4CB219metaG_FD_202085 | JGI IMG/M metagenome (GOLD analysis project Ga0265339, IMG submission 202085) | Rhizosphere microbial communities from Carex aquatilis grown in University of Washington, Seatle, WA, United States - 4-CB2-19 metaG | ecosystem: Host-associated > Plants > Roots >...
TCGGTCGGGATCGGTGGAGCGCCAGACGCCGCGCTTTATGGCGACGAGGGCGCCGATACGATCGGGCACATCGCCGACGCCTGCGGGCGCGGCGAGGCCGACAGTGCTCAGCGAGAGGGGCCGCTCCGCGTTCCCCACCTCCTTGGACTGGGGCTCGGCGAAGCCTGCTTGCTTGCGACCGGACGGTGCCCGTTGGAGCTCGTCGGTCCCAGCCCGCGCGCCCAATTTGGATGCGCCTCCGAGCAATCCAGAGGAAAGGATACGCCGTCGGGACACTGGGAGATTGCCGGCGTCCCCGTACTGTTCGAGTGGGGCTACTTCCCGCGAGCCACACCGTGTTTTCCGGAAAGCCTTGTCGAAACCCTCTGCGCAAGGACAGGTCTGTCCGGCATACTCGGCAATTGCCACGCGTCGGGAACCGAAATCATCGCGCGGCTTGGCCCTGCACACGTGAGGAGCGGACAGCCGATCTGTTATACGTCCGCCGACAGCGTGTTCCAGATCGCCGCACACGAAGAGAGTTTTGGGCTCGATCGGCTTTACGAAGCCTGCGGCATTGCCCGCGAACTCGTCAATTCCCTCAGCATCGGCCGCGTGATCGCCCGGCCGTTTGTTGGAACTGCCCGGTCAGGTTTCAAACGAACGGCGAACCGACGAGACTATTCCGTGCCGTCCCCGGGAATTACGATTCTTGACGTCGCCGAGAGGGACGGACGCGATATCGTCTCGGTCGGCAAGATCGCCGATATTTTCGCCCATCGAGCCACCGGGCTCACCAAAAAGGCCGATGGCAACGACGCGCTGTTCGATCGCACGTTGGAGGGGCTGGATCATTTGCGCGATGGCGGACTGCTGTTCGCCAACTTCATCGATTTCGACAGCATCTATGGTCACCGGCGCGACGTTCCGGGCTATGCCGCGGCGCTTGAAGCGTTCGATCGGCGTCTGCCCGAGCTATTCGCGCGGCTCGGAAGCGACGATCTCATGATGATCACCGCCGACCACGGATGCGATCCGACCTGGCCAGGAACCGATCACACCCGCGAACAGGTTCCGATCCTGCTTGCACGCGACAAGATGCCGACGCCGATCGGCAGGCGCAGCGGCTTCGCCGACATCGGCGCAACCGTCGCAGCGCACCTGGAGCTTCCGCCGCTCACCCATGGCGTGGCGTTCTGAAAAGCCCGATTCACCTGCGTTAATTGATCCAGGTTAGAGAAATTTTCGTTTGTACGTACGGTAGGAACGAACAAACGCTGCGCTGCTTCTTACTCGGTAAGTGACTAGCGCGCGCACACCACGTCTCCACAAAAATCGTCACGCGCGCTTTCCATGCCACCCGCGAACGATTGCGACATAGTTCAAGAGAACAGGAGCGCCAGCGAATGACGCGCGTGCTGATCACCGGAGGCGCCGGTTTTATCGGTTCTCACGCGGCCAAAGCGCTGCTCGGCGCGGGATACGACGTACGCCTGTTCGACGATCTTTCACCGCAAGTTCACGGCGCGCTACGCCAACCACCGGTGTACCTGCCGCGAGATGCGGAGCTCGTTGTGGGCGACATTACCGACGCGTTGGCGATTGAGCGCGCGCTGCGCGGAGCGGACATGGTGCTGCATCTCGCGTCCAGCGTCGGCGTCGGCCAAAGCATGTACGAAATCGCGCCCTATGTGAGGGTCAACGAGCTCGGCACCGCGACCCTGCTTCAGGCTTTGCTCAAACATCCGATCCAGCGGCTCGTCGTTGCGTCTTCCATGAGCGTTTATGGCGAGGGCGCATGCCGGTCGACCTCCGGCGACATTGTCACGCCGGACGACCGTCCGATCGATCAGCTCAAACGGGGTGATTGGGAGCCGCACAACGCCCAGGGAATTGAACTCGAGCCGATCCCCACTCCGGAGACCAAGCGGCCATCGCTCAGCTCGATCTACGCGCTGAACAAGTACGCGCAGGAGCGGATGTGCCTGATCATGGGGAAGGCCTACGGCATCCCCACCGTTGCCTTGCGCTTTTTCAACGTCTTCGGGCCGAACCAGGCTTTGTCCAACCCCTATACCGGCGTGCTTGCGATCTTCGCGGCGCGCCTGCTCAATCACCGGCCGCCGCTGGTATTCGAAGACGGACTCCAGCGGCGGGATTTCGTTCATGTCCACGACGTGGCTCGCGCCTGCCTGCTCGCGCTCGAAACTGATCATGCCAATGATGTCTACAATATCGGCTCAGGCCAAAGCCGCACGATCCTGGCTGTCGCGCACGATCTCGCGCGGGTGATGGGCTGTGAAGAGCTCAGGCCGACGGTCACGGGCAAATACCGCGCCGGAGATATCCGGCACTGCTTTGCCGACCTGGAGAAGAGCCGCAATTATCTCGGCTACGAACCGCGTGTGGGCTTTTTCGGAGCTCTCGAAGAGCTGGCAGCCTACCTGGCGGATCAGATCGCAGATGACCAGGCGGAAAAGGCGGCCGAAGAGTTGTCGCGACGAGGACTGGTGGCATGACGATCGATTTCGAGGATGGCAGGGCCGTCCTGATCACCGGCGGCTGCGGCTTCATAGGCTGCAATCTCGCCGACCGAATCGCGGGCAGCGGCAGGCAGGTCAATGTTTTTGACAATCTCGCGCGCGCCGGCGTCCGCGAAAACGCCCAATGGCTCAAATCGCGTCACGGCGATCGCATCAACCTGCTGGTCGGCGACGTGCGCGATCCGATTCCGGTGATCGATGCTGTGCGCGAGGCAAGCGCGGTCCTGCATCTGGCAGCCCAGGTTGCGGTTACCAGCAGCTTGCACAATCCGCTTGACGACTTCGAGATCAATGCACGCGGCACCCTCAATGTGCTTGAGGCGGTTCGCCTTCACAATCCCCGCGCACCCGTCGTCTTTGCCTCGACCAACAAGGTCTATGGTCGCCTCATCGAATACGACGCGGCCGAGCGCGCCAATCGGCGATATATGCCGGCCGACCCCGCACTCGCGACAGGCGTTACCGAGAGTGCTCCGCTGGACTTCTACAGCCCTTATGGCTGCTCGAAGGGTGCCGCCGATCAGTATGTCCGCGACTATGCGCGGGTGTTCGGGCTCAGCGCGGCGGTCATCCGCATGAGCTGCATCTATGGTCCGAGACAATTCGGCAACGAAGACCAGGGCTGGATCGCGCATTTTCTGCTCTCCGCCCTCCGCCGCGAGCCTTTGACGATCTATGGTGACGGCTATCAGGTTCGCGACGCCCTCTTCGTTTCGGATGCGGTCGACGCGTGGCTCGCCGTGCTCCAACACATCGACGTTGCCGGCGGACACGTTTTCAACCTGGGCGGCGGTGCTGCAAACTCGATCAGCCTGTTGGAGCTGATTGATCTCATCACGCGCGTTACCGGTCAGGAGGTTTTGTACGATTTCGCCAATTGGCGACCGGGCGATCAACCCTGGTACGTCTCCGATATCAGCACCCTTTCCGACTCCGTTGGGTGGAAGCCAAAGACCGCCTTGGCGGACGGACTGGCCTCGCTGAGAGAATGGCTGCAGAGCCGCATTCACCGCTCGCAAGATACGCGCGGGGCGTTCGCATGAGCCGCGTCGCACTGATCAATCCAAGCTGGAACTTCGACGGCAGCATCTATTTCGGCTGCCGCTCGCCGCACTGGCCGCTGGAACTCGCGATTTCTCAGCACTATCTGAGGCAGGCCGGACACCCGACTCTCTTGCTCGACGCGCATATGTTCGGACTTTCGTTGGCCGATATCGCAGCCGAGCTGCGCGCATTTCAACCGGACATTGCCGTATTCACGACAGCGCCGACCTATCTTTTCTGGCGCTGCGCACCTCCCGAGTTGCGCGTACCGCAGCAGCTTGCCTTTGCGCTGCGTGAACTTGCGCCTCACCTGGTTGCCGTCGGGCCGCACGGCTCGACCACGCCCCGCGCGGCCCTGAAAAAGCTCGCCGTCGATTTCGTGGTCATGGGCGAATGCGAGCACACGCTGCTGCAGCTTGCCGACGGCAGGCGCGACGTGCCTGGGCTCTGCTTTGCGGAAGCCGGCGGCGTCCGCGTCAATGGCGGACCGCAGGCGGTGAACTTCGCCGACCAGCCCCCGCTCGACTGGCCGATCGAAATGGTGCGCCGGCATCACCACCATCATCATCGGTTCGAGGCCGAGCCGATCGGCCCCGGCGCCGAGGTCGAGGCCTCCCGCGGCTGCCCCTACAACTGCACATTCTGCGCCAAGGAGAAATTCCGGAATGCCTATCGCAAGCGCCCAGCCGAAGCAATCCTGACCGAGGTCGACAGGCTCGCTCGTCAAGGCGTCGAATACATCTATTTCATTGACGAGATCTTCTTGCCGAACCCGGAATTGCTCAAGGGACTTGCAGCACGGCATCTGAAATTTGGCGTCCAGACCCGGATCGATCTCTGGAAGCCGTCAATGCTGGAATTGCTCGGACGCGCGGGCTGCGTGTCCATCGAGGCCGGCGTTGAAAGCCTGAGCCCCGAAGGCCGCGCGGCCCTCGCCAAGAACTGCAAAATGACGACCGATCAGCTCGCCGATCGGCTCGTCGAAGCCAGAAGGCACGTTCCCTTCGTGCAGGCCAATCTGATCGAGATGCCGCAAGACGACGATCCCGTCGTGCAGCGGTGGCGTGGCCGCATGCAGGACGCAGGCGTCTGGGCCAACGATCCGGTTCCGCTCTATCCCTATCCGGGATCACCGGACTATCGAAAGCTGTGGGGAGAGCCCGACGATTTCGCCTGGGAACGCGCGCACGAGCATTACCTCGCAATGTTCGATCGGTTCAGCGAGATCCAGGACGATCGCCCGGTCCCGCTGGCTACACTCGAAGCGCAGGTGGCGTCATGAACCGCCTGTCGAACTTCCGCATCCTGATGACGGCCGATGCATTGGGCGGAGTCTGGACCTACGCGACCGGGCTCGCGTCCATTCTCGCATCATTTGGCGCAGACATTCATCTTGTCAGCATGGGACCGAAACCGCGCGCGGAACGGCGCGCCATGTTGCCGGCCTCCGGAGTGCAATTGATCGAGAGCGACCTTGCGCTCGAATGGCAGGACCCGGAAGGCCGCGACCTGTCCCACGCGCGTGAATTTCTCACCGCGCTTGAAGGTCAAATCCGACCCGATGTCGTTCATCTGAACAGCTTCCGCGAGGCGACATTCGATTGGCGCGCGCCCGTTGTCGTGGTTGCGCATTCCTGCGTCAACTCCTGGGCTGCGGCCTGCAACGACGGTGCGTGGCTCTCGGAGCCACGATGGCGACACTACTCCGCGATGGTTGCGGCCGGCCTTGACCGGGCCGGGGTATGGATCGCGCCGACGGAGTCGTTCCGCGCCGCGACTTGCCGTCACTATCATCCGCATTCCCGGGGAATGGTGATCCGGAACGGAGCTCCATCTACCCTCGAAAGCCCCGCGTCAAAGAACCCATTCATTCTCGCCGCGGGCCGCATGTGGGACGCAGCCAAGAATCTTGCCGCGTTGGCCGAGGCCGGGAAAGATCTCGATTGGCCAGTATTCGTCGCCGGAACAGCGGCGAAATCGGCCGTCAACCTTTGCGACGGAGCGACTCTCCTGGGCGAACTGCCCCACTCCGAACTCGCAAGCCGGATGCGCCGCGCGGCTATCTTTGCCAGTCCCGCCCGCTACGAGCCTTTTGGGCTTTCGGTTCTTGAAGCAGCGCATGCCGGGTGCGCGCTGGTGCTGTCGGATATTCCAACCTTTCGCGAGCTTTGGAACGGCGCCGCACTGTTCGTCGATCCCGAAGACATCGCCCAACTGAGAGACGCGCTGCAGAAGCTCTGTGCCGACGCGCATAAGCGCTCACGGCTTCAACATGAAGCCTTCGCGCGCGCACAGCGCTACGGATCAACGCCAATGGCCCGTGCCTACGCGCAGCTCTATTTGGACCTGCACCTTCCGCAGACGGCGTCGCGGCGAGAAGCGCGCGAGGTGCATGCATGAAGTGCGTCTTGTTCTATCACGCATTCACCTCCTGCTGGAATAACGGCAATGCGCATTTTCTGCGTGGGATATCGCGCGAATTGCAGAAGCTGGGGCACCAGGTCGTCGTCTACGAGCCCGCGGACGGCTGGAGCCGGCTGAACGCCATTCGCGACGGCGGCGAACATGCGCTTGCCGAGGTCGCACAGCTGTTCCCGAATATCGACATCAGGCAATATGACCCCTCCCTCGACCTCGATGCGGCGCTGGACCATGCCGATCTCGTGCTGATGCACGAATGGAATTCACCCGAACTGATCGCGCAGATCAGCCGCCGGCGCGTCATGGGCGCGTCGTTCACCCTGCTGTTCCATGACACGCATCACCGCGCTATCACCGCGCCGGATGAACTCCAGCGCTTTGATCTCGACGGGTTTGACGGCATTCTTGCCTTCGGCGACGTGCTGCGCGAGATCTATCTGAAGCTCGGATGGGCGAGCCGGGCGTTTACCTGGCATGAAGCCGCCGACACGCAGTTGTATCGGCCATTGCCGAAGGCGAGAGATCGACATGACCTCGTCTGGGTCGGCAATTGGGGCGATGACGAGCGCAGTGCCGAGCTCAGGGAATTTCTGATCGGGCCCGTTTCGTCGCTCGGCCTTCGCGGGAACGTCCATGGCGTCCGCTACCCCGAAGGGGCGCTCAGCGAGATCGCGGCTGCGGGCCTGAACTATTGCGGCTGGCTGCCGGCATATCGGGTGCCCGCCGCATTCTCGCAAGCTCGTCTCACCATTCATGTGCCGCGAGCGCCCTATGCGCGTGCGCTGCCGGGCATTCCAACGATCCGAATGTTCGAGGCGATGGCCTGCGGCATCCCGATTGTGTCTTCGCCCTGGGAGGACACCGAGCGGCTGTTTCCGCGCGACACCTACCTCCGCGTCGCCGATCACGGGCGGATGGAGGTTGCCCTTCGCATGCTGTTGCTCGATCCGGATTTTGCAGCCGCTACCGCGAATGCCGCCTATAGGGCGATACTCGATCGGCACACCTGCCGACATCGCGCGATCGAGCTTCTCGATATCGTCAAGCGCATTCGTGCTCCCCGATACTCTCCCGCGCCCTCCTGCCAGGAGATGGCGTCATGAACATCTGTTTCTTCGGATCGAGCCTGGTCTCGTCCTACTGGAACGGCGCTGCCACGTACTACCGTGGTCTCCTCAAGGAGATCGCCTCGCTCGGCCACGCCATCACTTTTTTCGAACCGGACGCCTTCGAGCGACAAGCGCATCGCGATATCGACGATCCCCCATGGGCGCGCGTCGTGGTCTATCCCGCAACGGTCGACGGATGGCAGCGAGCTCTCGCCGAGGCCGCGCGATCGGCCGATCTCCTGGTCAAGGCCAGCGGTGTCGGTGTGTTTGATGTCGAACTGGAGCAAGCGACCGTCGATGTCCCGTCGAGAGCGCTGCGGTTTTATTGGGATGTCGATGCGCCCGCAACGTTGCAGGCCATCGCCGACGACCCACGGCACCACTTGCGCGCCGCCATCCCACGCTATGACCTGGTGCTGACCTATGGCGGAGGTGTCCCGGTCGCATCAGCCTATCGTGCAATCGGGGCGCGCGACTGCGTGCCGATCTACAACGCGCTCGATCCAGCATCGCATTTTCCGGCCCCCCCGCGGCCCGAATATGATTGTGACCTCAGCCTCCTCGCCAACAGGCTGCCGGATCGCGAAGCGCGGATCGACGAGTTCTTTATCGAGGTCGCACGCGACCTGCCCTCAAAACGTTTTCTCCTGGGCGGTTCGGGCTGGGAGACCAAGGACGCGTCTCCAAATATCCGAAAGGCAGGGCATGTCGGCACCGGTGAACACAACGCATTCTTCGCATCGGGCATTGAGACACTCAACGTCAATCGTGAGAGCATGGCCCAATACGGCTTCTCTCCGCCCACCCGCATTTTCGAGGCGGCGGGCGCTGGCGCCTGCCTGATCACCGACGCCTGGGACGGCATTGAACAGTTCCTGGAGCCGGATCGCGAAATACTTGTCGCCGGTAATGGCGCAGGCGTGATGGCGCATCTCGCTGCGCTGGCGCCAGACCGTGCCCGCGATATCGCACGGCGCGCCCGCAGGCGGGTTCTCGCGCATCACACCTATCATCGGCGCGCCATCCAATTCGAAGACCTGCTGGAAGGCATCAGCACCAGGACAGAGGCCGCGGAATGAAGCTGAACATTATTGTTTTCGGATTGTCGGTGACATCATCGTGGGGCAACGGCCACGCCACAACCTATCGTGCCTTGCTCGATGCGCTGGCGCGTCGCGGGCACAGCGTCACTTTTCTGGAGCGCGACGTCCCTTGGTACCGCGAGCATCGCGATCTTAGTGTCCCGTCCGGCTGGTCGATCGAGCTGTACAACGGGCTGCAGGACATACCTCGGCGCTTTGGCAGCGATGTTGCAGCCGCGGATCTGGTCATTGTCGGTTCCTACGTGCCTGACGGCATCGCGATCAGCGAATGGGTGACGTCGCGCGCGCAAGGCATTACGGCGTTTTACGACATTGACACGCCGGTCACCCTTGCCGGACTTGAAAAGGGACTCGCCTATATCTCCGCGGTCATGATTCCCCGCTTCGACCTTTACCTGTCATTCTCGGGCGGACCAGCGCCGGCGATGATTGAAGATATCTACGGAAGCCCGATGGCGCGGGTGCTGTATTGCAGCGCAGATCTCGCTCTGTATCAGCCGCAGCGCGTGACGACCAAATGGTCGCTCGGATATCTCGGAACGTACAGCAAGGACCGCCAGCCGCAGCTTGAAAGTCTGCTGCTCGAACCGGCCAGGCAGCTTGCCGCCGAACGCTTCGCGGTGTCCGGATCGAAATATCCGGCGAGTTTGGCATGGCCTGACAATATCGATCGCATCGACCATCTCGCCCCGCAAACACACGCGCTGTTCTATGCGGCACAACGCTTTACGCTGAACGTGACCCGCGCGGAGATGCGCATGCTCGGCTTCTCGCCCAGCGTCCGTCTTTTCGAGGCTGCGGCGTGCGGAACGCCGCTTATCTCCGACTGGTGGGCCGGGATCGACACGATCTTCGCTCCGTCATCCGAGATCCTGCTCGCCTCAGATCCAAGAGAGATGATCGAAATCCTAACGGGCATGACCGAGGACAAGCGACTATCGATAGCCGAACAGGCACGCCGGCGTGTCCTGAAGGATCACACTCCCGACCACCGGGCCCGACAACTCGAATCCTACTACATGGAAGCACTGCAAGCCCGGAAACGAGCGCCTGAGCGCACCTTCGCAAGCCGCGACATGCGGGCTGCCGAAACCTGATTGAAACGACGATGAAGATGCAATCACCAATCAGCAGTTCAGTCCTGGTCCGGGATGTCCGGCACGCCCTCGTCACTGGAGGCGCCGGCTTCATCGGATCGCATCTCTGCGACTCGCTCCTGCAACGGGGCGCACGGGTGACTTGCATCGACAATCTTTTCACGGGCTCGATGCGAAACATTCGCCCGCTGCTCAACCATCCGCATTTTCGCTTCATCGAACACGATGTCCGATATCCGATCAGGATCGAGGGACCGCTCAACCGCATCTACAACCTCGCCTGCCCCGCTTCGCCCAGACACTATCAGACCGATCCGATCGGGACCATGAGGACTTGCGTCGTGGGTACGATGAACGCTCTCGAACTCGCCCGTCAGAAATCGTGCCCCGTGCTGCAGGCCTCGACCAGCGAGGTCTATGGCGATCCCGAAGTGCATCCGCAGCCGGAGTCCTATCCGGGGCACGTCAACCCCACGGGCCCACGCGCCTGCTACGATGAAGGCAAGCGCGCCGCGGAAGCGCTGATGTTCGACTATCGCCGGGTTTTTGGCCTGGAGGTGAAGGTCGCGCGCATCTTCAACACTTACGGGCCGCGGATGCTGGAGAACGACGGGCGTGTCATGTCGAACTTCATCGTCCAGGCACTGCAGGGCGAACCGATCACAGTCTACGGGGCCGGCGATCAGACCCGGAGTTTTTGCTTTGTCGACGATCTCGTGCGCGGACTGGAAATGCTCATGGAGAGCCCGCGATCGGTGACCGGCCCGATCAATCTCGGCAATCCGCAGGAGGTTTCAATTGCGACGATCGCGCGGGAAATTCTGGCCTGCACCGGCTCGAGTTCGACCCTTCAATTCGAACCTTTGCCCCAGGACGATCCGAAGCGACGCAAGCCGGTGATCGATGCGGCCGAGCGGTTGCTTGACTGGCACCCCCGCGTGCCGCTGAAAAAGGGACTGGAAGCAACGATCGCCTATTTCGCGCTCCAGCTTGCGGTCCGCGCACCTTGCGAAACCCTCGGCATGCCGAAGCGCAACTCCGGCAGAAACTCCAGAACGAGACTTACATTGGCGAGCCAACGATAGGCGTGCACAGGACAGCGCAATGCAGATTGCAGTGATCGGTACCGGTTATGTGGGACTCGTTTCAGCCGCCTGTTTCGCGCAAGCGGGACATCAGGTGAGCTGCGTCGATACCGACATCTCCAAGATTTCGCGGCTTGAGCGCGGCGAAATCCCGATCTATGAGCCCGGTCTTGCGGACATGCTTGCCAACCGAAACGTCCGCAAGCGCCTCACCTTCACCCACGACGCAACAGCAGCCGTCTCGAAGTCGGAGATCACTTTCATTGCAGTGGGCACGCCGGCGCGACCAAGCGACGGGCACGCCGACCTGTCCCAGGTTTATGCTGCAATCGAGGGCCTTGCATTCGCCTTGCGGCCGGGAGCGGTCATCGCGACCAAATCGACCGTTCCGGTCGGCACCGGAGATGAGATCGAGCATCTGCTTCGAAGCCAGCGGCCTGACCTTGATTTCGAGGTTGCCTCCAACCCGGAGTTTCTTCGCGCCGGGTCCGCGATCGACGATTTTCTTCGGCCCGACCGGGTCGTGATCGGTAGCGAGAACGAGCGCGCGGCAGCGTTGTTGACAAGGCTCTATCGAAGCCTGGGCATTGGACGCGAGCGTATGTTGCTGACCGATCGTCGATCTTCGGAGCTGATCAAATACGCCGCCAATGGCTTTCTTGCCACCAAGATCGCCTTCATCAACGAAGTGGCGAGCCTCTGCGAGAAGGCAAATGCGCGCATTGGCGACGTCGCGACAGGCATCGGCCTCGATCATCGCATCGGCATGCAATACCTCAAGCCAGGTCCGGGGTTCGGGGGATCCTGTCTGCCCAAGGATGCCCGCGCGCTTGCGAAGATGGGCGAAGATTTTGAAGCGCCCATGCGCATCATCGAAACGGTGCTGGCCTCGAATGAGGCGCGCAAACGGTCGATGGCGCGCAAGGTGGCAAGCGCCCATGATGGCTCGCTCCGCGGAAAGACCGTTGCCCTGCTCGGCCTGACTTTCAAGGCCGAAACGGACGACATGCGCGACGCCGTCTCCATTCCGCTGGCACACGCGTTGGTGGAGGCCGGATGCATCCTGAAGGCCTACGATCCCGTCGCCAACGACCGGGCGCGCGGCGTGCTGCCACCGTCTGTCCGCTACTGCGGATCCGCGCGGGACGCGGTCGATGACGCCCACATCATCGTTATTGCGACCGAATGGAATGAATTCAGGCAAATCGACTTCAGGCATCTGAAGACCAGAACCAAATTGCCGCTGATTATCGATTTGCGCAACCTCCTGACCGAGCATGACCTTCTGAATGGGTTCAGGTATGTCGGCATCGGCGGAAACAGCCGGTATGCGGCCAACAAATCCCTGGCGGTGTCGGTCAGGGCCCCGTCTGACGCCACTCCCGGGCGCCGAATTGAGCGTCGAAGCAGTCAACCGGCGGCCGTCAGCCCGGCGGAATAATCTGGCCATACGCCCGACCCGTTTTCGTACATGAAGCGCAAAAGCGCTGCACGCGTGCACGCTCAGCCGTTCCGTGAGCGCGACCTCGTGCCCGCGCCATCCAGACAACGTTGCGGCGTTCGCCGGTGGCTAGCTCGTTACAAGGCTCCCTCACTTCAGAGAGTGGGTCTCTTCGGGCAGTTCCGCTTCCCTCTCACCAGACGAAAGCCACCGGCTGATCCGCGCTGCCGTTTCTACCCGCCTCAGCCTCTCGCATATTGCATCACGCTCGTGGCCCTCCGGCAGTGAGGCCGCCCTTTCACGAATCTTGTTCGAGTGGTTTGCCAATCTCTCAAGGAAAGAGAGTGTATGCTTGACCCTTCGCCGCTCCGCCATCTCAGGCTCCAGCATTCGCCCCACGATGAAAAAACGTCTCGCCGACGAATCGGGTCCCGGCAAACGCGATGGTGATATCCGGCATCGGGTAACTGATTTAATCCGTGATACTGGCGGCCATCGGGCGTGCCTGTGACTTCAGATCAATCGTCCGTTTGGTGGTTGG
>Ga0265339_10002816_pt1 | contig 12356 bp, 13 predicted proteins | sample 4CB219metaG_FD_202085 | JGI IMG/M metagenome (GOLD analysis project Ga0265339, IMG submission 202085) | Rhizosphere microbial communities from Carex aquatilis grown in University of Washington, Seatle, WA, United States - 4-CB2-19 metaG | ecosystem: Host-associated > Plants > Roots >...
AGCGCCCGCCAGGCCCAGTCGATCATCTTTTCCGGATGCTTGTAGGCCCAACTCTGGGCGCTGCCGCCCAAGGGGTCCTTGTGATCGTCGAGATGGCCATTGTCGGTGGACATGGTGGCAAAGCCGCGCTTCAAAGCTGTCAGCATCGGCGCGGGCGAGATCGCGCCCGCCGAGCCGCCCGAACCTTCGGCCTGGAAGTCTCCATTCCAGGCGCCGGCGGGCGGCAGCCAGACTTCAAAGCCGATATGGGAATCGTCGGTCGGCGTGGCGACGCCGATAACGCGGCAGAAGGGGACATCCACCTTGATACTGCCCACGCTGGTACCTTGCGGATAATAGCCGGCGCTGGTGACGACGGTGCCGGGCGCAATGGTGCGATAGGCCATCGCGGCGCAGCTTTTCGCATCGCCATGTCCGGTGGCGGGCGCGGCGGCCCTGGCGCGGTCGCTGCTGGCGGAGAGGCCGAGCACCGGCAGCAGCGCAAGCACCGAAACGAACGTCTTCAGATGTGATCTGGACAAGTCCCGCATGCGCCGCCCCCGAAGATTGCTATTTGCGGCAATCCTCTAACGGGCCAATGAGCCCGTCAAGGCAGCATCAATTGGGCGGCGGCGAATGAAGGTAACTCTGCACCAGGGAGCCCGAAATGAGCCGCCAGCCATCCACCAGCACGAAGAAGATCAGCTTGAACGGCAGGGAGATGATCACCGGCGGCAGCATCATCATGCCCATGCTCATCAGGATCGAGGCCACCGCCATGTCGATGATGAGGAACGGCACGAAAATGAGAAAGCCGATCTCGAAGGCGCGCTTGAGCTCGGACAGCATGAAGGCGGGGGCCAGGGTGGTGACGGCGGTGTCCTCGGCCTTGCCGGGCTTCTGGTGCGCCATGTCCATGAACAGCTTGAGGTCGGCGCCGCGCACATGGGCAAGCATGAATTTCTTCATCGGCAGCAGCGCCTGGGTGAAGCCCTGCTCGGCGGTCACCTGGTTGTTCATCATCGGCTGGATGCCCTGGTGATAGGCGTCGGTCAGGGTCGGGCCCATCACGAACAAAGTGAGGAACATCGCCAGCGACACGATCACGCTGTTGGGCGGGCTCTGCTGCAGGCCCAGCGCGGTGCGCAGCAGCGACAGCACCACCACGATGCGCACAAAGCTGGTCATCATGATGAGGATCGAGGGTGCGATCGACAATATCGTTATGAGGGCGACGATCTGCACCATGCGGTCGGTGAAGAGGCCGGTGCCGGAGAAATCGATGGAAAGTCCGCCCGGGCCGGTGGGTCCGGCGGCGCTGGCCGCAATCGCCGGCGAGGCATTGGCCGGCGTCATCTTCAGGGACGCCGCCATCGCCATGTGGGGCATGGCAATCGCGATCAGCAGCAGCAGAGGCAGCAGATATCTGAAAATCTTCACGGCGCGGCCTCTTGCGGGGCGGCGAAAAAGCCATCCGGTTTTGGCGCGGGCGGCGCGGCGATGCCGCTTTCGATCACCTGGATGCCATCGGGGCCCGACAGCACCAGATGCTCCACCGCGTCGCGGCGCACGATGAACAGGCGCTGGCGCGGTCCGATCATCAAGGTCTCGACAATGGCCAGGCGCTTTTCGCCCAGGCCCCTGGTGACGCCGGGAACGCCGAATTTGCGCGCCGCCAGCCCGGCGCCGCCCAGCAGCGCCAGCACCACGAAAAGCGCGCCGAGATAGCGGGCGATGTCGATGAACTCCATGAGGGGATTAACCCGCGTTAGGCTTAAGCGCGGGTTAAATAGCGGCGCAGTTTGCCGAGCAAAATTTTCCCCTTCCGTTAAGCGTGGCTTAAGGCGCGCGGGATCATTCTGGCGGCCGGTTAAGCCTAACAAAGGGTTTAAAAGATGAACCTGCCCGATGTGCCGCTGTTTTCGATGCTGCGCGAGCGCATGACCTGGCTCAACCAGCGCCAGGACGTGCTGGCCCAGAATGTCGCCAATGCCGACACCCCGGCCTATGTCGCGCGCGACCTGCGCGAGCTGGATTTCGACCAGGCGCTGAAGAGCGAGACCAGCGGCGGGCGGCTGGCCGTGACCAATCAGCGCCACATTGCCATCGCGCCGCAGCAGATGAGCAAGTTCGAGGATTATGAAACCCCGGACCAGGAATCCAATCCGGACGGCAATGCCGTGTCGCTGGAAGCCGAGATGATCAAGGTGTCGGACACCCAGGCCCAGTTCCAGGCCGCCGCCAACTTGTACGCCAAGACCATGACCATGATGAAGACCGCCATCGGTCACTGAAACCTAGGAGACATAAGATGGACTTTTCCAAATCGATGACCGTCGCCGCCTCCGGCATGCGCGCCCAGACCGAGCGCATGAAGACCATCGCGGAGAATATCGCCAACGCCAATTCCACTTCGCCGGTCCCGGGCGCCGATCCCTATCGCCGCAAGATTTCCACCATCAAGGCCCAATTCGACCGCGAGCTGGGCGCGACCTTGGTGCAGACCGGCAAGCCGGTCACCGACAAGAGCGATTTCCGCGCCCAGTACGATCCCGGCAACCCCAATGCCGACAAGCAGGGCTATGTGAAGCTGCCCAATGTCGACAGCCTGGTCGAGATCATGGACATGCGCGAGACCCAGCGCTCCTACGAAGCCGATCTCTCGGTGATGGATGCGAGCAAGCAGATGCTGGCGCGCACCGTCGATCTCTTGAACAAGTGAGGAACTAGCTCATGGCCATTCCCGCACTCGCCGCCGCCGCCTATCGCGCCGCCGCCCAGAACATCACGCCCACCGCCGCGGGCGTGGCGCCGGCCGAGCTGCCGGGGGGCAGCTTTTCGGATTTCCTCTCCGGTGCAGTGAAGGATTCCATCAATACCATCCGCACCGGCGAACAGGCCGCCACCGCCCAGGTCCAGGGCAAGGCCAATATCGTCGATGTGGTCAATCAGGTGAATGCCGCCGAACTGACCCTCGATACCGTGGTGGCGGTGCGCGACAAGGTGGTCGCCGCCTATCAAAGCATCATGAACATGCCGATCTGACACCGGCGCGCGTCCAACAGAGAGATTTCATGACCCCCACCGACGCCATCGACTTTGCCCGTTCCTCCATGCTGGTGCTGATGGAGATCATCGCCCCGTCCATGCTGACCGCGCTGGTGGTGGGCCTTGTCATCGGCCTGCTGCAGGCCCTGACCCAGATCCAGGAAATGACCCTGGTGTTCGTGCCCAAGATCGTCGCCATCTTCATCGTGCTGCTGATCTCGCTGCCTTTCGCGGGAGCGGCGATCAGCGGGCTGATGAGCGACATCGCCTTGCGCATCGCGGCCTATTGACCGCGATGTTTTCATCGGCGGGGGCATGATGGAATTCCACCTGCCGCAGCTTTCCGGCCTGGTGCTCACCTATCTCCTGGTGTTCGCCCGGGTCGGCGCCATGGTGATGCTGCTGCCGGCCATCGGTGAAATGGGCGTGCCGAGCCGGGTGCGCCTGGTGCTGGCGCTGGCCATCGCCTTCGCCCTGACGCCCCAGGTCCAGGCCAACTATCCCGCCACCAACCCCGCAACATTCCTGCAGCTTGCGCTGCTGGTGCTGCAGGAGGTCACCGCCGGCGTCCTGGTCGGCGCGATGGCGCGCATCATCATGAGCGCCCTGTCGGTGGCGGGATTTCTCATCGCCACCCAGACCGGGCTTGCCTATGCCCAGACCATCGATCCCACCCAGAACACCCAAGGCGCGGTGCTGGGCAATTTCATGACCCTGCTCGGCACCACCATGATCTTCCTCACCAACCTGCACCACCTCGCCATCGGCGCGGTGGCGGGCAGCTACCGGATGATCCCGCCGGGCGCGCATCTTCCGACCGGCGACATGGCGCAGCTGGTGATCGGGCTCACCAGCAGTTCCTTCGCGCTGGGTTTCCAGCTGGCGGCGCCGTTCCTGGTGTTCAGCTTCGTGGTCTATGCCGGGCTGGGCGTGCTGGCGCGGCTGATGCCCCAGCTTCAGGTTTTCTTCGTCGCGGTGCCGATCAACATCCTGTGCGGCTTTCTGATCCTGCTGGCGGTGGTGGGCGCGCTGATGAGCGTGTTCCTCGACTATTACGCCACCCAGATGGCGGTCTTTCTCTAAATGGCCGACGATCGCGACGATTCCCAGCAGACCGAAGAGCCGACAGCAAAAAGGCTCGAACAGGCGCGCGATGCCGGCGATGTCGTCCGTTCTTCCGAATTGTCGGCCTTCATCCTTTTGGCCGGCGGCACGCTGGCAATCGCGATGTTCGGCAAACAGGCGGCGCTGGGCATCGCCAATCTGCTGACCATGTTCCTGGAACAGCCTGACGCGATGAGCGTGGACAATGCCGGCCTCGCCGCCATCGGCCGCGGCCTGCTGAGCCATCTCGCCATCATCCTGGCGCCGTTTTTTGCGGTGCTGGTGACCGCCGCCCTGGCCGGGCATGTGCTGCAGAACCGCCCCGGCTTCAATCTCGACAAGATCAAGCCCGACCTCGGCAAGCTTTCGCTGCTCGCCGGCCTCAAGCGACTGTTCGGGCCGGATGGCTGGATGAATTTGCTCAAGGGACTGCTCAAGATCGCGGTGGTGGGCGCCGCGATCTGGACCCAGCTGTGGCCGGCCCGCTTCATGCTGGAGGCAATGCTGACCCAGACCACCGGCGGGGTGGTGGGCGACATGATGCTGCTGCTGTTCCGGGTGCTGATCGCAGCCCTGGCGGCGCTGGGCGTGATCGGCGGCCTGGATTATTTCGTGCAGCGCATGCGCTTCCTGCAGCGCAACCGCATGTCCAAGCAGGAGATCAAGGAAGAATACCGCCAGAATGAAGGCGATCCCGCCATCAAGGCCAAGATCCGCCAGATCCGTAACGAGCGCGCCCGCAAGCGCATGATGGCCAGGGTGCCGGAGGCGACGGTGGTGATCATGAACCCGACCCATTATGCCGTGGCGCTGCTTTATGAGTCCGGCAAGACCGCGGCGCCGATCTGTGTCGCCAAGGGCATCGACGCGCTGGCGCTGCGCATCCGCGACATAGCGGAACAGAACGACGTGCCGGTGGTGCAGAACCCCCCGCTCGCCCGCGCCCTGCATGCCACGGTCGAGATCGACGAGGCGGTGCCGCCCGAGCATTACAAGGCGGTAGCCCAGGTGATCGGCTATGTGATGCGGCTCAACGGAAAACTGGCCCGCAACTGATTCTAGCGGCGCGCCGGCGAGTTCCCGGATTCGCCCCGCCGATCGGCGAGTAACCATTTGATACGGTTATATTCTTTCGGCTGAAACCATTCGTTAATCGAATCTTGTACAGTGCCGGTGATGAATGCATCGCGCACCCTTCCCGGCCTTTCCTTCGGCGTGCCGCCAGGGGCCTGGCGCTGGGCGGCGCTGGGCTTTGCGGCCGTGGCGCTGGCTTCCGCGGCGCTGGCCCTGGCCTCGCCGGTGCTGGCGGGCTGGGCCGGCTACGTCCTGCTGCTGGGCATCGCCGCGATGGCGGGGCTGTTCTTCTATGCCGCCTGGCCCCGGCCGCTGCTGTTCGCCTCCGACGCGCGCCGGGTGGCGGAAGCCGCCGCCAAGGCCAATGTCGCCTGGGCGATCACCGGCCCGGATGGCGCGGTGATCGACTGCAATCCCGTCTATCGCCGCATGGCAGGCGCCCGCGACGGTGAAAGCGCCCCGCCGCCGGAACTGGCGCTGGCAGGGGAAAGCTCGGCGGCGGTGCTGTACCGCCTCAGCCGCGATGCGGCGGAGGGCAAATCGCGCGAGGAGAGTTTCCTGGTGGTGCCGGGGCTGGAGATCGTCGCCGCGGTGCGGCCGATGGAAGGCGCGCCCGGCGCCGGGCCGATGGCCTGCTGGTGGTTCACCCCCAGGCTGGCCCCGTCGAGCGAGCCCCAGCCGGTGCTGCAAAAGTCTGCCGCGCCCGCAGCGGCCCCGGTCAAGACGGCGCCGTCACCGGCCTCTTCCTCTGTGCAGGTGAGCGACCTGCTGCACGACGCGCCGATGGGCGTGGCTTTCATCGACGCCGGAGGATCGATCATCGAGGCCAATGCCACCTTCGCCCAGTTCTTCGGGGTGACCGAAGGGCTTGCCGGCCGCGACGTCGCCACCCTGGCGGAGGAGGCCGACCGCGCCGCGGTCAAAGCGCTGATCGCCAAGGCGGCGGCGGGACAGCATGCGGGCGGCGCCACCTTGCTGCGCAGCGCGCGCGGCGGGATCGAGCGGATGGGCGAATTGTTCGCCAGCCCGGCGCGCGACGGCCGCACCGTGCTTTATCTGGTCGATGTCTCCGAGCAGAAGGCGCTGGAGACCAAATTCGCCCAGTCGCAGAAGATGCAGGCGGTCGGCCAGCTGGCGGGCGGGGTGGCGCATGACTTCAACAACCTGCTCACCGTCATCATCGGCAATTGCGAATTCCTGCTGATGCGCCACCAGGCGGGCGATTCCTCCTTCAAGGAGATCAACGAGATTCACCAGAACGCGCTGCGCGCCGCGACCCTGGTGGGGCAGTTGCTCGCCTTCAGCCGCAAGCAGACCATGCAGCCCAAGGTGCTGGCGCTGTCGGATGTGGTGGGCGAGCTGGCGCAGATGCTGCGGCGGCTGCTGCGCGAGGGCATCACCCTCAAGCTGGAAGCGACCTCCGATCTGTGGCCGGTCCATGCCGACGAGGCGCAGCTGTCCAATGCCGTCATCAACCTGGTGGTCAATGCCCGCGACGCCATGCCCGGCGGCGGCACGGTGACCATCCGCACCGCCAACGAGACCGTGGAACATGCCAGCGCGCTGGGCACCGCGATCATGCCGGCGGGCGATTATGTGCGGCTGGAAGTGGCCGACACCGGCATCGGCATGTCGAAAGAGATTCAAAGCAAGATTTTCGATCCCTTCTTCACCACCAAGCCGGTGGGGCAGGGCACGGGGCTGGGCCTGGCCACCGTCTATGGCATCGTCAAGCAGACCGGCGGCTTCATCACCGTGGAATCGGATGTCGGGCGCGGCACCAGCTTCTTCATCTATCTGCCGCGCTTCAAGCCGGACGTGAATGCGGTGGCGGCGCCCGAACCGGCGGCGCCCGCCCAGCGCGACGTGACCGGACAGGACACCATCCTCCTGGTCGAGGACGAGGAGGCGGTGCGCAGCTTCGCGGCGCGGGCGCTGCGCATGCGCGGCTATAACGTGCTGGAAGCGGGCGGCGGCGAGGAAGCGTTGGAGATCATGCGCGGGGCGCAGAGCCCGATCGATCTTCTCATCACCGATGTGGTGATGCCCAACATGGACGGCCCGACCCTGGTGCGGCATGTCAAGGCCGAGCGGCCCGACATGGCAGTGATCTTCATGTCCGGCTATGCCGAAGAGGCCTTCCGCCGCAATGACGAGAAGGCCGAGGATCTGCACTTCCTGCCCAAGCCGTTCGGGCTCAAGCAGCTGGCGGCGAAAGTGAAGGAAGTTCTGTCAGGGCAACCGGCGCCGAAACGAGTCGGGTAGACCGTCTTCTATATTCCCCCTCCCCTCGCGGGAGGGGGCACGCGCGCAGCGCGTGGGGGAGGGGGCTCGCGACACAGTATCAATTGCGGTACGGAATTTCCCCCTCCCCCGCGCAAGCGCTTCGCGCTTTCGCGCCCCCTCCCGCAAGGGGAGGGGGGTACTCTAGTGAGGCATCACCTTGACAATCCCCGTCATCGATATCGGGCCGTTTCTGTCGGGTGGCGATGTCCAAACCGTGGCGCTCACCTGGGACGCGGCGATGCGGGAATATGGCTTCGCCATCATCTCAGGTCACGGTATCCCTGAGAAGCTGCTCAACACTGTCTACGGTCAGGCACAGGATTTCTTCGCCCGCCCGCTCGCCGAAAAGATGGCGGTCTGTTTCGGCGATATGCGAAGCGGCCAGGGCTATCTGCCGCTGGGCAATGAGACGGTGGGAAAGGCGCGCGATGCCGGATCGCGGCCCGACCTGTGTGAATCGCTGAGCTTCTCCCATACGCCTGGCGCCCGCGCCAATCTGTGGCCGGACGGGGAATTCCGTGCCGCCATTGAAGCCTATATGGGCGCGGCGGAAGGGTTGGCCCGCGATCTGATGCGGCTATCGGCGGCGGCGCTGGGTCTGAAGGTGGATCATTTCGCGTCCTTCTTCACCGCCATGAACAGCGACCTGCGTTGTGTGCTGTATCCCGACCAGGCCGAACCGCCGCAGGAAGGCCAGTTGCGCTATGGCCCCCATACCGATTTTTCGGGCTTCACGATCCTGCGCCAGGACGATGCGCCCGGCGGGCTGGAGGTGAAGATGGGCGATTCCTGGGTGCCGGTGCGGCCTATCCCGGGAACCCTGGTGATCAATGCCGGCGACCTCATCCAGCGCTGGACGAATGATCGGTGGCTTTCCAATATCCACCGGGTTGTAAACCCGCCCCGTGACCGGACCAACGGTACGCGCCGTCTTTCCATTGTTCTCTTCACCGGCCCCAATTCGGACGCGGTGATCGAAACCCTTCCCGATTGCGGGCCGTCGCATTATCCGCCGGTCACGGCGGGAGATCATGTCGCGCAGCGCATCGCTACGACTTATGGCAATCTTGCGCCATGACGCGATATTTGATCGCCGCACTGTTGCTGCTCACGCCTCCCGCCTTCGCGGCGGAGCCGTCGCGCGAAGCCAAGGTCGCCGCGATCATGGAAATGTTGCGCGCCGATCCGCCGGCGCTGCGCGCGTTCCTGCAACAGATGCCCAAGGGCGGCGATCTGCACAATCATCTCGACGGCTCGGTGTGGGCGGAGGATTTCCTCAAATGGGCCGACCAGGACAATTTCTGCATCGACAAGGCCAGCCACGCCCTGACCCCGCCGCCCTGCACCGCCACCCAGGCCGAGGCGCGCGGGCTGATGACCCGCGATGTCAAATTCTATGAAGCGACCATCGATGCCCTGTCGATGCGCAATTTCGTGCCCGGCACCGGCACCGGCGAGACCAGCGGCCATGACCACACTTTCGCGGCCTTCCCGCGCTTCGCGCCGGTCATGGCGAACCATCTGGGCGACGCGCTGGCGGTAACGCGCGCCCAGGCCGCCGCCGACACCGTGCAATATGTCGAACAGATCACCGATCCGGGTGCCGCTTTCGCGCCCGCGCTGCTGGGCAGCATCGCCAAATTCGACCCGGCGGATTTCGATGCCGACCTGAGGCAGGCCGAACCGCAGCTCGCCGGCCTGGTGCAAGAGGCCCGCGCCGAATATGACGCCGCCGAAGCGAAAATGCAGGGCGATCTGCGCTGCGCCGCCGCTTCGCCATCACCCGGCTGCGCCGTGAAGGTGCGCTATTTGTTTTTCGTGCTGCGCACCCTGCCGTCATCCCAGGTGTTCGCACAGACGGCGCTGGGCTTTGCCCTGGCCGATGCCGATCCCCGCTTTGTCGGCATCGATCTGGTGGCGCCGGAGGACGATCCGGTGGCGCTGCGCGATTTCGAGCTGCAGATGCGCATCTTCCAGTATTTCCACCGCAGATATCCCAGGGTGAAAATATCGCTCCATGCCGGGGAATTGTGGCTGGGCCTGGTGCCGCCCTCCGAGCTGGGCTTTCACATCCGCGACAGCATCGAGATCGCCGGCGCCTCGCGCATCGGTCATGGCTATGAGCTGCCGTTCGAGCGCGACGTGCAGGGCCTGCTTGCCGAGATGGCGAAGAGGCAAGTTGCCGTCGAGATCAACCTCACCAGCAACGCGATTACTCCGGGTGTGACAGGCGCGGAGCACCCGTTGCGAATGTATCGCAACGCGAATGTTCCATTTACGTTGTCCGCCGATGACGAGGGCGTATTCCGCATCGATCTCACCCATGAATATGTCCGCGCCGCGCTGGAACAGCGCCTGACTTACGGTGATCTCAAGACCGCCGCGCGCAACGGCATTAAATTCAGCTTCTTGCCGGGAAATGAAAAACCCGCAGCGCAAGCGGCGCTGGAGCAGGCGTTCGACGATTTCGAGACACGCATGCTCGCGGGCAGGGTTGCGCGGTAAACACAATTTTACCCCTGTCCCCCCTGTTTAAGTGGTTGCCAAGGCACAGACGTCTTTCTAGGTTCGGCGCGCCAGCTGGGGGCCGGTTGGAGCATTTTGAACGATGAAATTCTTTTCTGCTGCCGCGACGCTGTGCGGATTGGCGGTGTCCGGCTTGGCGCTGTCGGGCTGCACCGATTCGGATTGGGATCATGCGATGACCTATAGCGGCCTTGGCGAGCAGGCCGCCGCCGCCGATCCCGTGCCTCCGCCCGCGAGGGCACCTGTGCCGGCACCCGCCTCCAATGCCAGCTTCTGCGAGTCGGTGGCGAAACAGGCCGCCACCAGGGACGGCTTCGACGCCGCCACCCAGCAGCGCATGTTCCAGCGCAGCTTCGAGCAATGCGTCGCCATGTTCGGCACCGCGACAGCGGCGCGCTGAGAAACCCTATTTCGCCTTGTCGATCAGGAAGCGGAATTCCGTGATCTCGTGCAGCGGCCTTCGCGGCGTCACTTCGGCGCTGGGGAAGGCCGGAATGTTCGGCGCATTGGGAAAGGCCTGGGCTTCCAGCGCCACGGCGCTGTGCTGGCCGAAGCCCTTGTCCCTGGTCGCATAGTTGGCGGTGTAGACCTGCACTCCCGCCTGGGTGGTCCATTCCTCCAGCACCCGGCCTGATTTTGGGTCTTCCAGCCGCGCCGCCAGCCGCATCGTCCCCGGTACGCCATTGATGGCGTAATTCTGGTCATAACCCTTGGCCTGCACCAGCAATGGATCGGGATCGTTGATGCGCGCCCCGATCTGTGTGGGCGTACGAAAGTCGAAGGCGGTGCCCGGCACCGGGCGCAGTTCCCCGGTCGGGGTGTTGCTGGCATCGCCCGCGGTGATGTTGTCGGCGTTGAGGGTCAGAAGCTGATCCAGCACGCTGGGTGCATCGGCCTCCGCCATATTGAAATAGGAATGGTTGGTCAGGCTCATCACGGTGGGTTTGTCGGTGCTGGCGCGGTAATCGATGTGCAGCGCGTTGCGGGCGGTGAGGGTGAAGGTGACCGTCACCTTCACATGGCCGGGAAATCCCATCGCGCCATCAGGATCGTCGAGCTTGAGGATCAATCTGGGTTCGGCGCCATTGACCGGTGTGGCGTCCCACACCCGCAAATCATAGGGCTTGCCGTCGCGGGTGACGTGATAAGTCGTGCCTTCCAGGGTGTAAGTCTGGTCCTTGATGCGGTTGGCGAAGCGGCCGATGGTGGCGCCATAACGACCGCCGGCCCTGGTGTAGCCCTCGATCGTGTCGAAGCCCTGAACGACATTGGCGGTGGCGCCGTCGCGGCCGGGCGCCTTGATGGACTGGATGATGCCGCCATAGTTGCTGATGCGCGCTTCCAGGCCCTTGGGATTGGTCAGGGTGAAGAGGCTGACTTTTTCGCCTTCCGGCGAAGTACCCCAATCGTCGCGGGTGATTTTCGCCTGCGCCGGAACGCTCAGCATCATCAGGATGGCGCAACCGCTAAGGAACCGCATGGCCGGCCTTTGCAATGGAGAAGCGGAACTCCGTGATCTGGTGGAACGGCTTTCCCGGTCTCAGTTCGGTAGAGGGAAAATTCGGATGGTTCGGCGAGTCGGGATAATGCTGGGTCTGGAATGACATCGCGCCATGCGGAACGTAATGCTTGGTCTTCAGCGCCACCTGCGGGCGCACGCCGTTGGCGCTGTAGACCTGCATGCCCGGCTGGGTGGTCCACACTTCCAGCGTCCGGCCTGAATCGGGATCGGTCATTCGCGCCGCGATGCGCAGCGTGCCGGGCGTCCCGTCGATCACATAGGTATTGTCCAGTCCGCGGCCCATGCCAGATGTGTTGAGGTGCGGGCCGATCATGCTCATCTTGCGGAAGTCGAAGGCTCCATCCGCGACCGGCCTGATCTCGCCGGTCGGCACCGCGCCACCATTGGTGGTCACCGGCAGATAATGGTCGGCGAACAACTGCATCATCTGGAAATCCACCGTGCCGGGCCCTTCGCCCGCCAGGTTGAAATAGGAATGGTTGGTCAGGTTGATGACGGTCGGCTTGTCGGTGGTGGCGCGATAGTCGATGCGCAATGTGTTGGTCTTCAGCAGCGTGTAGGTCACCGTCACCTTCACGGTGCCGGGAAAGCCCATGAAGCCGTCGGGATCGGTGTGAGTGAGGACCAGGCCGGGTTCCGGCCCATCCTTCATCGCCGCCTCGAACACCTGGCGGAAATAGGCCATCTCCCCGCCATGATCGGCATCGCCGGCGTCGTCGGGATCGAGCGCATAGCTCTTGCCGTCGATGGCGATCTTCGCGCCCTTGATGCGGTTGGCATAGCGCCCGATGATCGCGCCATAATGGCCATGGGTCTT
>Ga0265339_10002821_pt1 | contig 12329 bp, 11 predicted proteins | sample 4CB219metaG_FD_202085 | JGI IMG/M metagenome (GOLD analysis project Ga0265339, IMG submission 202085) | Rhizosphere microbial communities from Carex aquatilis grown in University of Washington, Seatle, WA, United States - 4-CB2-19 metaG | ecosystem: Host-associated > Plants > Roots >...
CGCGGCATGAAGATCCTCTCGGCCGCTCTCAGCAAGAAGCTGGAACAGGCACTTGCCCCAGCTGCCCAACTCGCGTAATTGTCCCGTGGAGCCGCCCTCGACTTTCAACAGTCAGAAGGACATCGCCAGATATGGCGAAGGCAGAAGCCAAGGTCGGCGACCTCAAAAGGAAGGCAGCAGTCGCGACTGCCGATGTGAAGGTAAAGCTCGATAAGCAGGCCGACGGACTAAAGAGTGACCTGAAGGTCGCGGAAGACAAGCTGGCCGAGATGAACCACGCGGCCGCGCGCCAATGGAGAGATTTCGAAGGCGACGTGAACGCGGCGATGGCACGGCTGCGAAAGTCGCTCGAAGCATCCGCTAGTTGAATCGAACTGCAGGCAGATGAGGAAACAGACGTCTCACTCCCACAGGGAAAAGCACCAAAGCGGGCGTGCGGGGTGGCTGCGGGCAGCGGTGCTCGGGTCGGACGATTCTATCGTTTCCACCGCGAGCCTTATGATTGGCGTTTTGGCCTCTTCAGCGTCGCGGGGCGCCGCCTTGATCGCCGGAGTAGCCGGTCTAGTAGCAGGAGCGATGTCGATGGCGGTAGGTGAATACGTTTCGGTCAGCTCGCAGCGTGACGCCGAGCGGGCAGACATCGAGCTTGAGAAGCGAGAGCTTGCCGGGCAGCCGCAAGCCGAGCTGCGCGAGCTTGCGACTATCTACGTTAAGCGCGGTCTCGACGAGAATCTCGCCATGAAAGTGGCGGAGCAACTGAGTGCGCACAACCGACTTCAGTCCCACATGCCCGACGAGCTTGGCATCGACCAGGCAGCGCTTGCGCGTCCGATGCAAGCAGCGTGGATATCCGCCGCTAGCTTTGCGTCCTTCGCAGTCGTCCCGATTGCGGCACTTCTCGTGGCGCCGCCACCTCTGCGTGTCCCCTTGATCGGCGCATTTTCGCTTGTGAGTCTGGCATCCCTCGGTGCGCTTGGCGGTCATCTCGGCGGCGCGCCCGTCGTTCGAGCTGCGTTGCGAGTCACTGTCGGAGGAGCGTTGGCTATGACCGTGACTGCGGCTATTGGCCTGCTCCTGGGCACTTCCGTGGGCTGAGTCAGGCGGCCATTGCCACAAGCGGAGCCACAGCATCGAGGCCTTTACTTCGAGATTGGAGCTAACGATTCATGACTAAAGAGCGAGTGATTTCAACCGAGAGCGAAGAGCCCGTGGTCGAGTCCACGAGTGAAGCCAAGGCGAGAGTCGAGCTCATTCCGGGACTCTCAGCTGCCAATCCAGAAGAGCGTATCGCGGCTGTCGAAGCCGAGAAGGCCGAGATCCATGATCGCATGTTGCGCATTGCCGCGGACTTCGACAACTGGAAGAAACGTGCACGCAAGGACCAAGCCGACGGCGAGGCGCGCGCGAAGGAGTCGGTCTTGCGCGATCTCTTGGAAATTGTCGACGGCTTGGAACGCGCAACCGTATTGTGGACAGGTGGCAAAGAAGTCGATTCCACGTCGGTCCGCGCAGGAGTCGAGTTGGTCCTACGTCAATTCCTCTTGAAGCTTGCGCACTACCAGGTGAAGCCCATGCAGGCCGAGGGCCTACCGTTCGACCCGCGCATTCACGAGGCGGTCTCGCAAGTGCCCAGTGCCGCTGCGACACCAGGCGCTATCGTGCGTGAGCTGCAAAAGGGCTACCTCATCGGTGAAAAGCTGCTCCGGCCAGCCATGGTCGTCGTGGCAGCGGCACCGTCGACAGCGTAATTCTGCCTCTACGACGGACCACCGCCAAAGTGCACCGCGCCCGAAGGTTCGACGAATTCTCGCAATACTGGTGGCGGTGCCGCTAGCACTTCCGTGCGCGTTCCGTTGGCCACGATGATGCCATCGTAGAGCATGGCTACTCGGTCCGCAATTCGAAAAGTCGACGCCATATCGTGCGAAATGACCACAGACGTGACGCCAAATTCGTCCGCGGTGCGCCTTATCATTTCATCGACATTCTTGCTTGCGATGGGGTCGAGTCCAGTTGTCGGCTCGTCGTAGAGCAGAATCTCTGGCCGGTCGATAAGTGCACGCGCCAATCCCACGCGCTTCCGCATACCACCAGAAAGCTCGGCCGGAAATTTCTGTTCAATGCCGGCCGTACTGGCCAGATCTAGCTTCGTGAGCAGAGCGCGGACGCGTTCCATGACCTCCGCCTTCGGCAACCGGTAGCGCTCAAGGAGTGGAAACGCGATGTTCTCGACGACGCTCATCGAGTCGAAGAGCGCGGCGTACTGAAAGACCATGCCAAACTTCCGCCGAATCTTCCCCATGGCCACATCGCCGAGGCCGATGATGTCCTGACCGTCGATAAAGATATGTCCGCTATCCGGCGCCAATAGCCCCATCAGGTGCTTCATGAGCACTGACTTGCCCTGCCCCGATCCTCCGATGATGATGTTGATCTTGCGCCGCTCGATGTCTAGGTTCACCCCTCGAAGAACGTGCTGCGTCCCGAAGGACTTGTGCAGATCTCGAACTCGGATTTGCCATTGTTCGCTTCGGCTTTGCAGGTCATCTGCCATTTTAGAGGCTGCTTTAGGCGCCAACAAGGCTTACGAAAGAGTGGAGAGGGCTTCTTTGCTAAAGCCAATCAGTTCGGATGAATGCCCCTCGTGGATCTTTTGCGCCCACCCAGCGTCCGCGAGCAAAGCGCGGCCCACTGCCACGAGGTCAAAATCTCCCCGGTCAAGACGCCGTAGCAGCTCATCCAACTGGCTGGGGGTCGAGGATTCTCCACGAAAGGCAGCTAAGAAGTCTCCGGAAAGTCCGACCGAGCCCACCGTGATGCTGGTTTTACCGGTCAGCTTCTTGGCCCATCCTGCGAAATTCAGATCAGATCCAGAAAATTCCGGCTCCCAGAACCGGCGTTGCGAACAATGAAAGATATCGACCCCAGCCGCGACCAAAGGAACCAGCCACGCTTCCATCTCCTGGGGCGTAACCGCCAGCTTGGCAGTAAAATCCTGCAGTTTCCACTGCGAGATCCGAAGGCCGATTGGATAGTCTGCGCCGACTGACTGGCGAATGGCACGGATGATCTCTTCGGCGAAAAGGGCACGCTCCGCCAATGTCTTCCCACCGTAGCGATCGGTGCGCTGATTGGTGGGATGCCAAAAGAACTGGTCGATCAAATAGCCATGTGCACCATGAATCTCGACCGCATCGAATCCCAATGCCTTGGCCGCCGCCGCCGCCTGCGCAAACGCCTGAACCGTTTCGGCGATATCGGCTCCTGTCATAGCGACACCGCCGACCTTCCCTGGAGCCACGTAACCCGAGGGTCCTTCGAACGGAGCAGATGGTAGCCAGCCGGTATCCTTGGGTGCGACCACGCCCATATGCCAGAGTTGCGGTGCCATGAGGCCACCTGCGGCATGCACGCTGTCAATCACAGTCTTCCATCCGCTGAGTGGCTTTGCGCCAAAAAACCGCGGGATGTCTGGATCGTTGGAGGAAGCAGGCCGATTGACCACGGTGCCCTCCGACACGATCAGTCCGACCTCATCTCTCGCACGACGGGCATAGTAGTCGGCCACGTTTACTTCCGGAACGCCTCCAGGAGAAAACGAGCGTGTCATCGGCGCCATGACAATCCGGTTCCTAAGTTCCAGCGACTTCAACCGAAACGGCTGAAAGAGTTTCTGAGTATTCATTGACGCCCCTTCATGAAGTCGGCTTCACGTCATCGAGCAACGGTAGATCTGCAAGGTTCGGTTGGAGCACAATCTCGATTCGTCGATTCTGCGCTTGATGCTCGGGAGAGTCGTTGAGCGCAACCGGATCGAATTCCCCGTATCCCGCCGCGGCCAGTACTTGCGGGTGCATGCCACCGGCGATGAGAAATTTCGTGACCTCGACCGCTCGAGCAGTCGAAAGCTCCCAGTTCGAAGGAAATCGGGTCGTGTAGATCGGCACATTGTCCGTGTCGCCAGCGACGAGGAAGTTCCGGTCAGGAATCGTGGCGAGAACCTTGGCCACATCCGCGAGCGCGGTTTGGCCGTCCGCTTTGATATCGGTTTTGCCCGAGTCAAACAGGACGTCATTCGGTAGGACGATCAGCATCCGGCCGTCGCGAATCACCACCTTGAGTTTGCCTGCATCGATCATCGATTTCAGTCGCGCTACCAGGTTCCGAAATGTCGCCGCACGCGCTTCTGCCGCGGCCGTCTGACGTCGCAGCTCTTCAAGCCGCACCTTGGCGTCGGCGAGCCCCCGCGCTAGCTCCCCTTTTTCGCTCGTTAGCTTGCCGACATTCTGCCCCAACTTCTCAAGGCGCGCGGTGAGCTCCCCTACCAGCGCCGTCGCATCGTCGAGCTTCTTGCGCAAAACGTCTCTTTCGGTCACCACGTGGTCTCGAGCTGCTCGAACATTCTCGAGCTCCGCAACCTTCTTGTCGAAGGTTCCGGTGGTGACACAGGCACCGGTGGAGGAAATCAGCGCGAACGCGAAAGTCAGGACGGTCGGGCGAAGGGTCAATCGACAAAACGGGATCATAAGCGGCTCCCTTTCGACAAGGTCACGTTTGCCAATTGCAATCGAGTCAGATTGCACGGTCTGTTCGGCATTCTGCGGAGCTTGTCCTTGCCGCCGGCTCCCGCAAGATGCATGCCACATGCAACGTTGGCATACCGATAGAGGGAGACGCTTGGTGTGCTCGAACGAATCGTCTCCACCGTTCAATTTGAACGCTTTGGCCCACCATTTTGATTCGAGCAGCCGCATGTCTGGACATTTGCGGCTGTAAGTACTCGAAGTCACAGCTCGTCATGCGCGGCCCAGAGTCTGCATAGGCCGGGGACGGACCGCGGTCCGCACGTACCTAGCACGCGAACGTGCAGCCTAAAGCTCTACAGAAGAAAGAACATCGACATGACGAACGAGATACTCCGTATCGAGGGAACAACCGAGAAGTGCCCTTGCCCTCCCTTCGACAGGAACAGCGCTCTCATCAGGGACCGTCCCAGCCATCCCCGGTTGAGCCGGTGGTCGACCATGCTTTTGATCTTGGCGGGCACGCAACTTCCGATCATGCCCTCGGGACATGCGGCAACTACGCAAAAGGCAGTCACCGACCACGGCATCACAGCCGCCGTCGATCGCGCGCTCGTATTCGAAAAGGGTGTCTTTCCGAGTCGTGTTGATGTGAACACAAGTGAAGGTATCGTCACCCTATCTGGAGCCGTCAGCAACCTCCTTGCCAAAGAACGCGCGGTCAAGATCGCAGAAAGCATCCGGGGCGTTCGAGCAGCCATCGATCGCATCACCGTGACCCCGGTCGTACGCCCAGACGCGGACATCCGCAAGGACATTCTTGCGGCACTCCGGCTAGATCCAGCAACTGAATCCTATCGGGTAAGCCTCTCAGTCGAAAACGCAGTCGCCATCCTGAGCGGCACCGTTGGGTCCTACACTGAAAAGCAACTCGCCGCTAGGATAGCCGCGGGCGTCAAGGGAGTCAAAGAGGTTCGCAATGACCTCACAATAAACTACCTGGCAAAACGCACCGATTTCCAAATTGCTTCCGACGTCAAGGCTCGTCTCCAATGGGACATCTGGATCAATGGAGACCAGATTAGCTCCGCGGTGAAGGACGGCAAAGTGACTCTTACCGGCGCCGTTGCTAGCGCAATCAGCAAATCACGAGCGTTCGAGGATGCCTGGGTCAACGGGGTGATGTCCGTGGATGACAGCCGTGTGAAGGTCGAACCATCAGTTCGCGATGGTGACCAACGCCAGCTGAAGTACGCCATGAGGTCTGATAGCGAAATCAAACAGGCAGTCCAGACCGCCCTCGGTCTTGACCCGCGGGTTGCGGCCTATTCTCCTGACGTGAACGTCGAGAGCGGAATCGTCATTCTCGGCGGCACAGTGGGGAATTTGAAGGCGAAAGCCTCCGCCGAACAGGATGTAAGAAACACCGCAGGCGTTTTGGGCATCGAGAATCTCCTCAAGGTGAGACCGAACAGCCAGTCTACGGACACAGAAATGAAGGAGCAGATGAAGGCCGTCTTGCTCTGGGACCCATTGCTAGACAGCTCTACCATCAACGTGGCAGTCGCTGACCATGTGGCCTACCTTTCAGGTTCAGTGGCGTCGAACTATCAAGAGGGTGAAGCCCAAGATGTTGCTTCGCGAACGAAGGGTGTGATCTCCGTTGTCAATCACCTGAAGGTTGAACCTGAATTCGGCGTCTCCTACTATACTTGGCCAGACGACCTCGGATACGGCTGGCCCTACTACGACCAGTCCCCCTATTACATTTCAGACGTTTTCGGACCACGGGCATTTCTGAGTGATCAGTTCATCAAGAGGAATATCGAGGACGGTTTTTTTTGGAGTCCATTCGTACGTAGCAAGGACATCAAGGTGTCTGTCGATGGAGGGGTTGCGACGTTGACCGGCACCGTCGGGACTTGGATCAGCTGGACGGAGGCCGACAGAGACGCCCGTAGGAGTGGTGCGACCTCTGTCCTTAACCGAGTGAAGGTCAAAGAAGGCACTTGGCGGTGGTAGTGCGGGCAGGGATAAAGGTAACGATTCTGTGCAACATCGAATACGGTCACTCTTCTAGGCTCTCATGAATGCTTTCGTGCCGCGCATTTGCGTCGTAGCCGCGTTGATTCATGACTCAACTCATCGTCGGGTCGAGGGCTGAACCCTGCAAGAACGAAATACGGCCTGATAGCAGCTTCTGGAAGCTCAACGAAGGGAATGTCACAGCCGACTTCATTCAAAGAACAAGAAAGAAAGTGAGATCAGACGATGAGTTCATTGTGGATTTTGTGGATGGCGTTTATGTTTCTGTTTCTTGTATCCCCGGTTACCTATGGTTGGGGCTATCGCGGATGGGGACCGCCGTACCCGCGATATATCCAGCGACGTCGCGGACTGCGAGCATCTTCAACGGGGCAGCCAGCAGACCTTCGTCACCAGTCTTGGGGATGGGGCGGCGACTTCGTTTGGTTGGTTTTTCTCATTGCAGGGGCGTGGGCTTGCGCGGGCCTTTTGCTGCGATGAGAAGCCGGCGGTGAAATTGGGCACCGTCGGCCTTGGACGGATGGCGGCCGACATGGTTCGCTCGGCCATCGACGAAGGCGTGGTAGCGCCGGTTCTAAGCACAGTCCCAACTCCGCGTCTTGCCTCGCGAGACGACGAGGATTTTGTCAAGAAGCTGCTCTCTCGAACTGCACCCACGGTCTCGTCCGTGATAGCCAGAGGCCCATCTTCGATAGAAGATCACCGGCAATCCCAGTCGGCCCCTCCAAACTGATGGCGACGGCACATCATCTTGGTCGAGCGGAGCGAGCCTTCACACTTCCCCGCTGCAAGTCCCGAAGTTGCTTGTATCCCATCGGTGGATCGAAAGCTGCTGTAGACGCGGACAGGGAATGAGGCAATTCCATGAAATTCGCACTTGGCGCGGCACTCTTGCTTCTTCTTCCAGGAATCACGGCTTCTGCTCAAGCCCCCCCATCCGGACACGCGGACGTTTGATCGGTGTCTCGAATACTGCTGTAGCGATGTGTGACTACCATTCCGGCCGTATTCGATTCATCGCTTTCTGACACACGCAAGTAGGGGAGACGCATACTATGGGAAAGATCATCGGAATAGACCTCGGGACCACTAACTCCGTCGTGGCTATCATGGACGGCAAAGAACCCAAGGTCATCACGAACGAAGAAGGCGGGCGTCTGACTCCGTCGGTTGTGGCCTGGGACGACAAGGGCGACGTCCTCGTCGGCCAGATCGCTCGGCGGCAGGCCGTTACGAATCCCGAAAACACAGTCTTCTCCTCCAAGCGGTTCATCGGCCGCCGTTTTGAGGAGGCAGCCGAGGATATCAAACGCATGCCCCTCAAGAGTGTGCGCGGCGCTCACGGTGAAGTGGATTTTGAAATCCGCGGCAAGAAGGTCACACCACCTGAGGTAGCGGCCAAAGTGCTTGGCAAGCTCAAGAAGGCGGCGGAGGATCACCTGGGTGAGAAGGTCACCGAGGCGGTCATCACCGTGCCGGCCTACTTCAACGATGCCCAGCGCCAGGCCACCAAGGACGCCGGCCGTATCGCGGGCCTCGACGTCAAGCGTATCGTCAACGAGCCCACCGCGGCGGCGCTGGCGTACGGCCTCGACAAGAAGAAGGACGAAATCATCGCCGTTTATGACTTCGGCGGTGGCACCTTCGATATTTCGATCTTGGAAGTGGGTGAGAACGTGGTCGAGGTCGTGTCCACCAACGGCGACACACACCTCGGCGGCGACGACATCGATCAACGGGTCATGGACTGGCTCATCGCCGAGTTTCGCAAGGATCAGGGCATCGACGTGTCCAAGGACAAGATGGTGCTCCAGCGCCTGCGCGAGGCGGCCGAGAAAGCCAAGATCGAGCTGTCGCAGGTCATGGAGACCGAGATCAATCTGCCCTTCCTTACGGCGGACGCGTCGGGCCCCAAGCATCTTCAGATCAAGCTCTCGCGCGCCAAGCTCGAGCAGATGATCGACGACCTCATCCAGCGCACGATCGAGCCAACCAAGAAGGCGCTAGCCGACGCGGGCAAGAAGGTGTCGGAAATAGCCGAGGTCGTGTTGGTGGGTGGCTCCACGCGCATCCCGAAGGTACAGCAATTGGTGAAGGATTTCTTCGGCAAGGAACCGCACAAGGGTGTGAATCCTGACGAGGTCGTCGCACTGGGCGCGGCGGTGCAGGCGGGTGTGCTCTCGGGCGAGGTCAAGGACATGCTTCTTCTCGACGTGACGCCACTGTCGCTCGGTATCGAGACCCTGGGCGGCGTGATGACCACGCTCATCGCGCGCAACACCACCATCCCCACCAAGAAGTCCGAGGTGTTCTCGACTGCGGCCGACAACCAGACCTCGGTCGAGGTCAAGGTGTTCCAGGGCGAGCGGCCCATGGCGAACGACAACCGCCTGCTCGGCAAGTTCGGGCTGGAGGGCATTCTGTCCGCGGCGCGCGGCGTGCCGCAAATCGAGGTCAGCTTCGACATCGACGCGAACGGCATCGTCAACGCTTCGGCCAAGGACAAGGCGACGGGAAAGGTCCAGCAGATCACCATCACCGCGTCGTCAGGGCTGTCGGAATCGGAAGTGCAGCGCATGACCAAGGAAGCGCATGAGCACGAGGCCGAGGACAAGAAGCGGCGCGAGGCCATCGAGGCGCGCAATCGCCTGGAGAGCCTGCAATTCAGTGTGCAGAAGCATTTCGACGAGAACAAGGACAAGATCTCGGCCGGCGAGCGCGGCGCGCTCGAAGACGCGCTCAAGGAAGCCCGCACGACGTTGGATGCGAACAAAGAAGCCACGGACGCCGAGGTATTCAAGGGCGTGTTCGAGCGTCTGGAGAAGGCATCGCACAAGATTGCCGAGGCGCTCTACAAGGCGGCGGGCAGCGCGGACGGGGCCCAGACGAATTCGGCCGGTGGACAGCCCGGGAGCGATGCTGCCGGCAAGAAGGACGACGTCATCGACGCCGAATACGCCGCCTAAAATCTGCAAAGCCGCCTAGGCGGTCGCGGCTAGGCGAGGCGGCACGAAAGCTGCTACCGGAAAGAGTACAGGAACAGGAGATCCCCCATGAAGATTCGTCCGCTCTACGACCGCATTGTGGCCAAACGCCTTGCCGAGGAAGAAAAGACGTCCGGCGGCTTGTTCATCCCCGACACGGCCAAGGAAAAGCCTCTCGAAGCGCAGGTCATCGCCGTCGGTGACGGCAAGCTTCTCGAGAATGGCAAGACGCAGCCGCTCGCAGTGCGGGTCGGCGACAAGGTGCTCATCGGTAAGTACACCGGCTCTGAAGTGAAGCTCAACGGCGAAGACCACATCATTTTGCGCGAAGACGACATCCTCGCGATCTTGGACAAGTAGAAAGAGACATCATGGCAGCCAAAGCAATTCTTTTCGGCATCGAAGCTCGCAAACAAATCGCCATCGGGCTCAACACCCTTGCCAATGCCGTGAAGGTGACCTTGGGGCCGCGCGGTCGAAACGTGGTCTTCGAACGATCGTGGGGTTCGCCGACGGTCACCAAGGATGGCGTGACGGTTGCCAAGGAGGTCGAGCTGGAAGACCACTTTGCCAACATGGGAGCGCAGATGGTCAAGGAAGTCGCGTCCAAGACCTCTGATATCGCCGGCGATGGTACGACCACCGCGACCGTGCTCGCTCAGGCCATCTATTCGGAAGGCCTCAAGCTGGTGGCCGCCGGCGCCAATCCGATGGATATCAAGCGTGGCATCGACGTTGCCGTTGAAGCCGTTGTCGCAGAGTTGAAAAGGCAGTCGAAACCGACCACGGCAAAGAGTGAGATTGCCCAGGTCGGTATCATCAGCGCGAACGGTGACGATACCATCGGCAAACTCATCGCGGAGGCGATGGAGAAAGTCGGCAAGGAAGGCGTCATTACCATCGAGGAAGCCAAGGCGATGGAGACGACCTTGGACGTCGTCGAGGGCATGCAGTTCGATCGCGGCTATCTTTCTCCCTATTTCGTTACGGACACCGAGCGGATGGAGGCGGTCCTTACCGACGCGTACATCCTCATTTGCGAGAAGAAGATTTCGGCGATGAAGGATCTCTTGCCAGTGCTCGAGCTGGTTGCAAAGAGTGGCAAGCCCTTACTGGTCCTCGCCGAGGAGGTCGACGGCGAAGCCCTCGCCACCTTGGTGGTCAACAAATTGCGCGGGACTCTCCACGTTTGCGCAGTCAAGGCGCCAGGGTACGGCGACCGTCGGAAAGAAACCCTGTCGGACATCGCTGTGCTTTGCGGAGGGAAGGCGGTCACCGAGGATCTTGGTCTCAAGCTCGAGAACCTGACGTTGGCGGATCTTGGCCGGGCCAAAACCATCAATGTCGACAAGGACACCACGACGCTTATCGACGGCGCCGGCAAGAAGGACGAAATCCAGGCGCGCATAAAGCAGATTCGAGCGCAAATCGAGGATACCACTTCGGAGTACGACCGCGAAAAGCTGCAAGAGCGGCTGGCCAAGCTGGTCGGCGGGGTCGCCGTGATCAAAGTAGGCGCGGCGACGGAGACCGAGATGAAAGAGAAGAAGGCCCGTGTCGAGGATGCCCTTCATGCGACCCGAGCGGCGGTCGAGGAAGGCATCGTCCCGGGCGGCGGAGTAGCCCTGCTGCGTGCCTTACCGGCCCTGGAGGCGCTCCATCTGAGCGGGGATCAGGCCTTTGGTCTCGCCATCATTCGACGCGCCATCGAGGAACCTTTGCGCCAGATCGCGCAGAACGGCGGCGACGAAGGGGCCGTCGTGGTGAACAATGTTCGCGAGGGCAAAGGCGCGTTTGGCTACAATGTCGCCACCCACACGTACGAGGATCTCGTGCTGGCTGGGGTGATCGATCCGACCAAGGTCGTGCGGGTAGCCTTGCAAAATGCTGCTTCAGTCGCTGCACTCATGCTCACCACGGAGGTGATCATCGCCGAAAGACCGAATGGGACCAAAGAAAACCCGGGCGCCCCAGGACAGGACGACATGGGCGGGATGGGAACCTAGCGGCGGAAGCAATCCTTGTGCTTCGCGATGCCATCTGAGGATGGTGTCGGGTTGGTCGACCACAATGGCCTTCTGCCACGCAGGCAACAAAGTGGCGCTTATGAGCAGTTGAAGCCTGTCGGTAAGGCCAAAACGTGGCCGGCCACCGGTCCTCCGGAGCACGTTGATCGGGTGACGGAGAGTGGCGTTTTCGACGACGAGCTCGCGTCGGGGACGAGGCAAAGATCGGCGATGACCTGGAGCGGTTCAACCCGCAAGCCGCCATTTTGGCCGAGAAGATCGCGATGGTCGAACGACACCTCCGCAGAGTGGCGGAGCGCCTTCCGCGAAGCCCGAGAGAACTACAGCCCATGACGGACACATCGGACGTGGTCATTTTGCACCTGTGGCAAGCCATTCAGGTGGTTATCGACCTCGCGGTTTCGAGTTGCGTTCGCATGGGACTGGGTGCACCGGCCAACTACGGAGAAGCCTTTCACAAGCTCGCCGATGCGCAGGTAATCGAACCCGCGCTGGCTGAGCGCCTCTCCCGCGCGGCGGGCTTCCGCAACGTCGTCGCACATGCCTACGAAACGATCGACATGGATCGAGTGTTTGGCGCCGCAGCCCAGGGGCCGGCCGATCTGCGCGCGTTTCTGGGCGCCCTAGGAGCGTGTTGCACATAAGGCATCTGGCGCTCCTCGCTTCGCTCGGGACGCCAGATGCACAAAGGGGATCGACAGCGACGGCGGTTTATGATCTTTTAAGGGCGTGACGAAACCGTACCGGCC
>Ga0265339_10002822_pt1 | contig 12329 bp, 8 predicted proteins | sample 4CB219metaG_FD_202085 | JGI IMG/M metagenome (GOLD analysis project Ga0265339, IMG submission 202085) | Rhizosphere microbial communities from Carex aquatilis grown in University of Washington, Seatle, WA, United States - 4-CB2-19 metaG | ecosystem: Host-associated > Plants > Roots > Rhizosphere...
GTGGCCATCAAAGGCATCGGCGGCTTTCATCTTGCCGTGGACGCCACCAATGAAGAAGCCGTAGCGCGCCTTCGCCAACGCAAGCATCGCTATGGCAAGCCGCTCGCCGTCATGGTGCGCGACCTCCATGCCGCGCTCGAGCTTTGTGATCTCTCCGGCGCCGAAATCGATCTGCTCCAGACGCCCGCCCGGCCCATCGTACTTGCCCGCGCCCGCGCCAACAACAGCATCGCCGCATCGGTTGCGCCCGGCATTCCCTGGCTCGGCATCTATCTTCCTTACGCGCCGCTTCAGCACCTGCTCTTTGCAGACCCCAGGGTCCGCGCTCTCGTCATGACCAGCGCCAACCTGAGCGAAGAGCCCATCGCCATCAATAACGATGAAGCCCGCGCGCGCCTCGGTCAGATCGCCGACGCATTCCTCATGCACAACCGCGACATCCTTCAGCGCTGCGACGACTCGGTGACCGCGATAGTGGATAGCGCTCCGCAACTCCTTCGCCGCGCCCGCGGCTACGTTCCGCTCGGCATCGGTCTGCCCTTCGACGCGCCGCCGCTGCTCGCCGTCGGCGGTCATCTCAAGAACGTCTTTGCTCTGGCTCGTGGCCGCTTCGTCTACCAGAGCCAACACCTCGGCGATCTCGAAAACCTCACCGGCCTCGACTTCTTCACCGAGTCCCTCGCCCACCTCATGCGCACCTTCGAAATCGAGCCGCAGGCCGTCGTCCATGATCTGCATCCCGGCTATCTCTCCACGTCATGGGCAAAGCAGTGGGCCGCGGAGCGCCAGCTCCCCACCATCGCCGTCCAGCACCATCACGCGCACATCGCCGCATGCATGGCCGAGCATTCCATCGAAGGTCCGGTCATCGGTCTCTCGCTTGACGGCACCGGTTACGGAACCGACGGCCGCATCTGGGGCGGCGAAGTCCTCATCGCGCATCTCGATCGCTTCCAGCGATGGGCCCATCTCGACTACGTCCCCATGCCCGGCGGCGACACGGCGGTCCGCGAACCCTGGCGCATGGCTTTCGCGCATCTGCTCGCTGCGGGCTTCGATGTTGAGTCGGAACAAATGCTGGCGCTGCTCGGCGCAGAGCGGAACGAGGCGCGCGTACTTAAACGAATGATCGAGCGCAAGATCAACTCACCGACGACATCGAGTCTGGGGCGGCTGTTCGACGCGGTTGGGGCTGTGGTGATGGGGCGGCGCGCGGTGGACTATGACGCACAGGCGGCAATAGAGCTGGAGGGAGTTGCCTTTGATGAGCCGGACCGAATTGAACAGGGAGACTACCGCCCGGAACTGCACACGGCGGAGGAGGGGGCGGGCAGTGTGGCCGTGATTCGCACGGGGAAGATGTGGAAGGCGGTGTTGGAGGACCTTTGGCGTGGCGTGCCGGCAAGGCGGATTTCAGCGCGGTTTCATGCCGGCGTAGCGGAGGGGTTTATCAATGCCGCCGGGAACGCCCGGATCGAGACAGGGATCAACCACATCGCGCTATCCGGCGGGTGCATGCACAACCGCCGGTTGGTGCGCTTGCTGCGGACAGGACTCGAAGAAGAAGGTTTCCAGGTGTTTCAACATCGCCAGGTCAGCCCTGGCGATGGCGGCCTAAGCTACGGCCAGGCAGTGGTCGCCTCTGCGCAAATCAGGACCGAATCGAACCTTTAACCAATGGAGCACGACATGACAAAGCCAATCGATTCATTCTGGTTTGACCTCAAACTTCGTCATCCTCATCAAGACCCAGCGGATCTGGGTGAAGCTCTAAGAATCACACCCCGTCTCACCTTGCAAAAAGGGAATGTCTACGGCCCCGTTACGCAAGAGTCCAATTTCTGGCTTGGGAGAGTCTGCGAAGGGATCACCGACGACGATTTCGTCGAGTCACTTGATGACTTCGCTTCGCTGATCCGGGCACGAGGGGAATTCGTTCAGCAATTCACAGGCTCGGGCGGACAAGCCGAGCTCTCGATGAACCAGATTATTGGTCAAGACGATGGTGTGCTTTTTCGATTGAGCCTCAGTTTTGAATTCCTCAAAATGTGCGGAGACTACGGAATCTCTTTGCAGGTGCAGGCTTGGTCTGCGGAGGATTGACCCTCTCTAGCTCCGCTAACTCCGCTAGCACCGCTAGCTCCGCTGCCTCACCCCGAAATCTTCACCAGCTCCCGCGCCTCATCCTTCGGCCCAAGAATCGAAATTCGCGGAAGCCGTCCCCGCACCATCGCCACTTCATCGCAGCGGCTCAACCGCGGACAGTTCTGGCAGTCCTTGAAGATTTTGTCCGGCAAATCGGCCTTATCTTCCACGGTGCGGAAGCCGTGCTTGAAGAAAAAATCCGGAATGCGCGTGAACAGGCACACAGACTGAATCCCGTGCTCCTCCGCCTCTTCAATCAGCGCGCTCAGGATGCGGCCTCCCGCGCCCTGTCCCTTGGCCTCCGGCTTCACCACAATCGATCGCACTTCGCACAGGTGCGGCCCATAAAGGTGCAGCGCTCCGCAGCCCAGAAACACTCCCCCGCTCGACTCCGCCACCGTGAAGTCGCGAATGTTTTCGCAGATCTCCGCAAAGCTCCGCCGCAGCAAAGTTCCATCGCCGGAGAGCGAATTCACCAGGTCATAAATGTTCGAAGCATCCTGAAGACGCGCCTTACGCACCTGCATGGCTCGCCTCCTTTATGCTCGTCACCGCGTCCGCTTCAAACCTCGCCGCCAGCGCCTGCACACGCTTCTCCGCCGTCGCCAGCGCCTCGCGCACGCGCGTCCGCGCCGTCCCGCCGGTTACATCGTGGCAGTCCAGCGTGGCCTCCATCGTCACCGCGGCAAAAAAGTCATTCTCGAATTCGATGCCGAATTGCTTCAGTTCACCCAGGCTCAGATCGCCCAGCTCGCAGCCCTTCTCCAGACAAAACCGCACCGCGTTGCCGATCTTTTCGTGCGCCTTGCGAAACGGCACCCCCTTGTGCACCAGGTAGGTCGCCGCCGCCATCGCATTCAGGAATCCCGTCTCGCACGCCGCGCGCATTCGCTTCGTATTGAACTTCACCGCGCGCGTGAACGGAGCCAGCACCGCCAGCATCCTCCGCATCTCGGCCGCCGCCGCAAACACCGGCTCCTGCGTCTCCTGCATGTCCTTGTTGTAGGCCAGCGGCAATCCCTTCAGCAGCAGCGTCACCGTCTCCGCCGCGCCATGAATGCGGCCCACCTTCCCGCGCACCAACTCGGTCAAATCCGGATTCTTCTTCTGCGGCATAGCGCTCGAACCAGTCGAAAACTCCTCCGGCAGCTCCACAAATCCAAACTCCGCCGTAGCAAACAGCGTCATCTCCTCCGCAAATCGGCTCGCGTGCAGCGCCGTCACCGTCAGCGCCTGCAGAAACTCCAGCACAAAATCGCGATCGCTCGTCGCATCCATGCTGTTCGCCGTTGGCCCGTCAAACTCCAGCGCCCGCGCGGCAATCGCGCGATCCAGCTTCAGCGTCGCCCCGGCCACCGCCCCCGATCCCAGCGGACACACATTCAATCTTGCCCGGCAATCCTCCAGCCGCGATGCATCGCGCAACAGCATCTCCACGTACGCCAGCAGCCAGTGCGCCACCAGCACCGGTTCGGCCCGTTGCAAATGCGTATAGCTCGGCATCACCGCATCGCCTGCGGCCTTAGCCTGTTCCACCAGCGCACCGGCCCACGCGGCAATCCGTGCCGCCAACTCATCGATTTGCTCCCGAATAAACAACCGCAGGTCCGTCGCTATCTGCTCATTGCGGCTGCGCCCCGTGTGCAGCTTCAGTCCCAGGTCGCCGACGGCCTCCTTCAGCCGCAATTCCACAAAATGATGAATGTCCTCGGCCTGCGCATCGCGCGCAACTTCCTCCCGCCGCCCCGCGTAACTCGCCCCAATCGCCTCCAGCGCATCCGCAATGCGCGCGCACTCTGGGGCCGTCAGAATCCCCGCCGCCTCCAGCGCCAGCGCATGCGCGCGGCTAGCCGCAAGCTCCACATCCAGCAGTTGCCAGTCGAAAGGAAGCGACCGCTGCCACGCGTCGAACGCCGCATCCGGCGCCGCGCGAAACCGCCCCGCCCACATCTTCCCCGAATTTTGCCCGTCTGATGTCACCTGAGATTCTGTATCCTCATCATCAAGCTGATGGCTGAAAGCTGACGGCTGACGGCTTCTTACAAGCTGAACGCTTCCACATTCGCCAGGCCGCCCAGCAACAGCAGCAGCAGCGCCTTCTGCGCATGCATTCTGTTCTCGGCCTGGTCAAACACAATCGACTGCGGCCCATCCAGCACCGCGTCCGTCACCTCCGCATTCCGCCGCGCCGGCAGGCAATGCATAAACACCGCATTCTCCCGCGCCTTCGCCATCAGCGTCTCGTTCACCTGGAACGGCCTGAAGATCGGCGCACGCTTGGTCGACTCATGCTCCATCCCCATGCTCACGCACACGTCAGTGTAGATGGCGTCCGCACCCTCCGCCGCCGCGCTCGGATCCTGCAGCAGCCGCACCTCGCATCCGTTCGCCTCCGCAATCTCCCGCGCCTTGGTCACAATCTCAATGTCGGGCGAGTAGCCGCGCGGCGTGGCCACGGTCACATTTGCGCCCATCTGCGCCCCGGTCAGCATCAGTGAGTGGCACACATTGTTCCCGTCGCCCACATAAGTAAAGTTCAAACCCGCCGCCGTCCCAAAGTGCTCCTCCAGCGTCATAAAGTCCGCCAGCGCCTGGCACGGATGCTCAAAGTCTGACAGCGCATTGATCACCGGCACCCTCGCATTCGCCGCCATCTCCGTGATCGTGTCGTGTGCATACGTCCGCAGCACCATCACATCCACCCAGCGCTCCACGTTGCGCGCCACGTCCGCAATCGACTCACGCTCGCCCAGCGGCGAATTCGTCTGGTCAAAGAAGATCGCGCTTCCGCCCAGTGTGTTGATGCCCGCCTCAAAACTCAGCCGCGTCCGCAGGCTCGCCTTTTCAAACATCAGCACCATCTGCTTCGCATCCAGCGCATGCCTGTAAGCCCGCGGATTGCGCTTCACCTCGTGCCCCAGCTTCAAAATCGCGCGCACCTCCGCGCTTGTCAGATCCGCCACCGAACACAGATCCTCGCCGGACAGCCGCGCCGCCGCGCCCAGAATGTCGTTGTCGTGATGCACCGGAACCTCCGGCTCCCGCCGTTCCGCAATCGCTCTGCTAGCCAATTTCACCTCCCGCGGCCTTCGCATTCAGCCCGGCAGCCGCACCGTATTCGCTCAGGATTCCGTCCAGCGCCGCAATCGAAGTATCCACATGCGCGCGCTCCAAAATGTATGGCGGCAGAAACCGCAGCGTCGTGTCGCTGGTTACGTTGATCACAATCTTCCGCTTCAACATCTCCACGCCCACGCGCTTCGCCAGGTCCGCTGAATCCAGTTCCACGCCAATCATCAGGCCCTTGCCGCGCACGTCCACAATCGCCTCGTGCCTGCGCGCCAGCCCGCGCAGCGCATCCATAAAATACGTGCCCACTTCCTCCGCATGCTTCAGCAGCCCGTCGCGCTCCAGCGTGTCGATCACAGCAATCGCCACCGCGCATGCCAGCGGCCCGCCGCCGAACGTCGTCCCGTGCATCCCCGCATGGATGGCGCGCGCCGCTTCTTCGTTGCATAGCACTGCGCCCAGCGGCACCCCGCCGGCCAACGGTTTGGCCAGCGCGGTCACGTCCGGCTGGATTCCGTAATGCTGGTACGCGCACCACTTCCCTGTCCGCCCCATGCCCGACTGAATCTCGTCCACCATCAGCAGCGCTCTGCTCCCGCTCGTCAGTTCCCGCGCCGCGGCAAAGAACTCCTGCGTCACTGGCCGTACACCGCCTTCGCCCTGGATCGCCTCCAGCACAATCGCGCACACATCGCTGGAAAATTTCGCTCTCAAATCCGCCACATCGTTAAAGCGCACAAACTCCACGCCCGGCATCACCGGCGCAAACGGCTCGCGATACTTCGCCTTGTGCGTCATCGCCACCGATCCAAACGTCCGCCCGTGGAAACTCCCCTCCAGCGCCAGGAACTTCGTTCCCATCTCTCTGCCTTCACTGCGTAGCAGTCCGGCATGCGCGCGCGCCAGCTTCAGCGCGCCTTCCAACGCCTCCGTGCCCGTGTTGGCAAAAAACACGCGGTCCATGCCGGTGCGTTCCGTCAGCCGCATCGCCAGCTCGGCCTGCCCCTCATGGAAGAACAAGTTCGATGTGTGGATCAGCTTGCGGCTCTGCCGCGCAATCGCATCCTCAATCGCCGGATGGCCATACCCCAGCGCGTTCACTCCAATGCCGCTCAGCAGGTCGAGATATCGCTCGCCCTGTTCGTCGATCAGGTACACGCCCTCTCCGCCCGTAAACAGCAGCGAATTGCGGTCGTAAGTCTTCAGCAGCAGCTTGTCCTCAACCGCGCGAATCTGTTCCAGCTTCGTCATTCCCATCCGCCTCCTCAACCCCTAATCCCTAATCCCTGTTCCCTGATCCCTGTTCCCTGATCCCTGTTCCCTGATCCCTGTTCCCTGATCCCTGATCCCTGCTTCTAAGCCACCATCACTTCCGTCCCATACGCCACGCGCGCGCTGCACAGGTCAGGAAGCGATCCCGCTGCATCCGCCGGCAAAATCCGCACTCTCTTCACCCCGTTCAGCAGCGCCTCGCGGCACGCGCCCAGCTTGGGCAGCATTCCGCCGCTGATAATCGCGCTCTTCGCCATCTCCGCAATCTGGTCAATCGAAAGCCACCGCATCACCTGCCCGTCCGCCCCGCGCACCCCAGGCACATCCGTCAAAAACACCAGCGCGTCCGCGCGGCACGCAATCGCACAAGCTGCCGCCATCTCGTCCGCGTTTACGTTGTAGTACTCGCCGTCAAATCCCAACGCCAGCGACGAAAGCACCGGCACGCCGCCCAGGTTCCATATCGCCTCAATCCATCGCGGATCGCTCGCCGCAATCTCGCCCACATAGCCAAGGTCCGGCGCGGTCCGCTTCTTCCTCGCGCGAAACACCAGCCCGTCGCCGCCCGTCATCCCAAACGCCGGCTGGCCAATTGCACCCAGCGCCGCCACCAGTTCCTTGTTCACCTTTCCGCCCAGCACCATCAGCGCCACATCGCGCGTCTCCGCATCGGTCACGCGCAGCCCGTTGATAAACTCGCTCGTCTTCCCCAGCGCTTTTAGCGTCCGCGTTAGTTGCGCGCCGCCGCCGTGCACCACCGCCACCTTGTTGCCGTCGCGTGCCAGCTCCGCAATCGCCCGCACGCTGCCTTCTTTCAGCGCCGGCTCTTCCAGCCCCGCCCCGCCCAGCTTGACCACGTACTTCATTCCAGGCCCTCCGCTTCGTCCCAGCCCAGCATCACGTTCAGGTTCTGCACCGCCTGGCCTGACGCGCCCTTCAGCAGATTGTCCAGGCAACTCACAATCACCGCCCGCTTCCCATCCCGCGCCAGCTCAAAGCCAATGTCCATGTAATTCGTCCGCACCACATGCTGAATCTGCGGCAACCCATTTTCATGCACCCGCAGCAGCGGACAATGCACAAAAAACTTGCGGTACGCCTCCAGCACGCTCGCCCGCGTCTGCTCCTGCTTGAATCGCACATACATCGTTGCCAGAATCCCCCGCGGTATCGGCAGCAGGTGCGGCGCGAAAACAATCTGATCCGCCTTCAGCCCAATCTGCTCCAGCAGCTCGCCCGTGTGCCGGTGCGTAAACACGCCATAAGCTGAGAGATTGTCCGCCGCATACATAAAGTGCGTCTTCGCCGTCGGCGCCTTCCCTGCCCCGCTCACTCCGCTCTTCGCATCCGCAACAATCCCGTGCTCCACGTCAATCAGCCCCGCGGCCACCAGCGGCCGCAGCGCCAGAATCACCGTCGTCGCGTAGCATCCCGGATTCGCCACCAGCCGCGCCCCGCGAATCTTCTCCCGATGCAGCTCCGGCATCCCGTACACCGCCTGCTCCTGAACACCGGCGGCCTCGGGCGTTCCCTCATCTTCAAACTCGTACACCGCGCGGTGCGCCGCTTCCTGCAGCCGCCACGCGCCGCTCAAATCCACCACCCGCATCCCGCGCTTCAGCGCCTCAGGCGCCCACTCGCGTGACTGCGCATGCGGCGTCGCCAAAAAGAGGACCTGCACATCCAGGTCCGTCAACAATTCCCAACTGAAAGGTTGCAGCCGCAGCTTCCCGCTGCCCTTGCTGTCATTCAGCTCCGGATGAATCTCGCCCAGCGGAATCCCGCCCTTTGCCGCGGCCCTCTCGTCCAGCCGCCCCGTAAACACCGGCGGCGCACCCTTCAGCCGCGGATGATGCAGCAACAGCCGCGCCAGCTCCGCGCCGGCGTACCCCGTCACTCCCACCACCGCTGTCTGCACTCCGTCGCTCACTCGATTGAATCCCTCGCTCCCCGATCCCTGTCCCCTGATCCCTGACCCCTAGTCCCTGTTCCCTGACCCCTGATCCCTGACCCCTGCGTTCACCCCAGCATCGTCCGCAGCCGCGCTTCCACTTCCGTCGCGTGCCGCGCATCCTGGCAGATCACCAGCACCGTATCGTCCCCGGCAATGGTTCCCACCACCTCCGCCCACCCTTCGTAATCCAGCGCCGCCGCCACCGGCTGCGCACCGCCCATCACCGTCCGCAGAATCACCTGGTTCATCGCGTGGGTCACGCGCAACCCAAAGCTGTCCAGCACTTCCTTCACTGAGGGCGGACCTTCATCTTCCTCGCCCGCCGCGCCGTGCCCGTTTCCGTTGGGCAGCGCGTACCCCGCCGGGCCTTTTGAAATGCGCAGCTCGTGAATGTCCCTCGACAGCGTGGCCTGCGTCACCGCGAACCCGTGCCGCCGCAGCTTCCGCCGCAGCTCGTCCTGGTTCGTCACCGCGGAGTGAGCCACCAACTCCCGTATCGCGTCTTGCCGTTGCGTCTTCATCCGTTCCTGCATGGCTTTCCAAAACCAAATCGAAAGGCGCGGCTTATCAAAGCCACGCCATGCATAAATATACACCGGAATGCATAAGTATGCATAGCAGTTTTTCACAGCTTTTGGCGGATTCTCGCATTCCGGGACACTTCTGAATCCACCCACAAGCTGTCATCCTGAGCAGCGCGAAGGATCCGCGGTTGCTTTTCGCCCGCGCCGCCAACTCCGCTAGCACCGCTCTCCCGCCTGTGCTACAACATTCCCATGACCCCCAACGAATTCCGCGCCTCCCTCGCCGTCCCCGTCTCGCCACCCGGCCGCAAACTGATCGGGGGTGGCAGGCAAAATGGATATTCCGGTTGACAGGGACTTCATTATCTCGGTTTAATAGGTTCCTCTTCCCCATCGCCCCATCGGGAATTCAGTAGGAATCGCTTTTTCACAAATCCTTGGCGCCGGCCACTTCCCCACATGCCGTCCAGGTTGTTGAACACTTGCCGCGCCGGCATTTCCGGCTTTATTCAAATCGAATTAAGGCGCCGAAGAAGATTCCCCAGTAAGTACCCGTTCGGCGGCCATTAGAGGTTGAAGATTGCCGACGTAGCGCGCGGTAGGAACAACCTGCCTGCACCCGCTCAATCCTGTTTCGTTGAATCGTCAAGTGAAGAAAGAGATACCATGCAAATGCTGAGAAGAATCTCTGCTGGCCTCGGCGGCCCGTCGAGCCTTGCCCTGTCCGCTCTGCTGATTTGGATTCCCCTCTCCATGGGGCTGTCCGCGCACGCACAAGCCTCCGTACCGCAGCCTGGAGACGGACCTGAAGTCCTGGCCCCGGCCACCCCCGTGATACCCCAGCAGGTGCGCTATACCGGCAAGTTGGCCAACCGCGCCGGACAAACTGTGGATGCTGTTTTCCGCATTTACGCGGTTCAGCAGGACGGCGAGCCACTGTGGACTGAGACCCAGCGCTTCACTATAGGCGAGGACGGTTCGTATTCGGTTCTGCTGGGCAGCACGGATCACAAAGGTCTTCCCCAGGCGGTGTTCGCCGCCGGCGCGGCGCGCTGGCTGGGCGTCTCCGTGGAGCGGGCGCCGGAACTGGATCGGGTGCCGCTGGCCAGCGTTCCTTACGCCATGAAGTCGGCTGACGCCGAAGCGCTGGCAGGACACGCGGCAGCGGATTTCGTGACTCAGGAGCAATTGTCCCAATTGGAGGCGCAACGCGCCTCGGCTCCGACTCCGGCGATCACCTCGAATAATCCGGGCACGGTCACCGGTTCGGGCACGGCGGGCACCATTCCGCTGTGGACCGGATCGCTGACCCAGGGCAACTCGGACATGATTCAGGTGGGGAGCGAGATTGGCATCAATGAGGCCACGCCCGCCGCCACGCTGGACGTGGGCGGATCGGAAATGGTTCGCGGAGAACTGACCCTGCCCGCGATGAACACGGCAACCACTTCGTCCGGATATGACTCGCAAATCCTGCAGTTCAATGCCAGCGCCTGGTCTACGACCGCGGGTGCTGCGGTCACCCCGACTTTCAGACTGTATGCCAATCCTGTTAACAACAACACGGCCAACGCTTCCGCCACCTTCCGTTTCCAGTATCAATTGGGGGCCACTTCTACCACCGTTTTGTCCTTTGGCAGCAATGGCGTGTTGATCACCAACGGCGGGTTGACGATGAGTCCGGTAAGCGGAGCGACTTATGCCGCGGGGGTGAACTCTCCTCAGTTGGAACTGGGGGCCAGCGTCTGGTCCAGCGGATCCTCCAGCGCGGTCGCGCAAAGATTCGACTGGCAGGTGCTTGCCACGGGTAACAACACGCCCTCGCCGTCGTCCAACCTCGCTTTGCTGTACGCCTTCGGGACACACACCCCCGGTGCAACCGGCTTTTCCATCTCGCCCACCGGCATCGTCAATTGGGCTCCTGGCCAGACCTTCGGCGGCGCCGGCGGCGGCACCATCACAGGGATCACCACTTCAAGCCCGCTTACTGGCTCAGGCACCTCCGGCTCCGTCGCCATCGGTCTAAACGAGAGCGCCCTGGAAGCCGACCTTATACCCAGCATCGAATCCATCGGCGATTCCAGGTATGCGAAGCTGTCCGGGGGCAACATCTTTTCGAGCTACCTTGAGGCCTACCAGACCTCCGGCCCGGGCAATGCCGCGCTTTTCGGTTGGGGCACCAACGGCTCCGTCGGTACCTTTGGCGACTCGGATACCGGCTATGGATTGCAGGGAGAAAGCAGCTCCGGGCATGGCGTGTATGCCCAAGTACAGACTCCCACTGCCGGTTCCACCGGTGTACTGGGCTTTACCGGCACCACTTTCAGCGGGAGCTACACCAGTGAAGCCGCCATCGCCAATGCCGGCGTCTGGGCTGACAACTCTAAGTCCGGCTCGGGCGTTCCTGTATCGCTCTTCGCCACGGGGGACGATGTTTACGGCGAGGCCATTATCACAAACGGGGCCGATTACCCGGCGCTCTTTGTCGACAACAACGGCGGAACAGCCGGCGAATTTGAGGCATCGTTGGGTTATGGCGTGAGCGCATCCACTTCCTCTGGAACCGGCGTATACGGCTCAACCACCGGATCTGGAAATGGTGTGGAGGGCTTCAACTCGGCCACCGCATCGCAAGACGCGGGCGTTTTGGGTGTAGCGAACGCGGCGAGCACCACTTATGGGGATTACAACATCTACGCCGGAGTGTGGGGCGATACCGGCACCAGCAGCACCAAAGTCTCCCCCGCCTGGGCTATCGGTGTTCTGGGCACTGCGGACGACAGCCATGCCGGCGTCTTCCTCAACAACAGCAGCAACTGGTCCACGTTGTACGTGTCAAACGCTTCTTCCGGCGGCTCTGGCCTCTTCAAGACTCTGATGGCGTCCAGCGCGGACGGCACCTGCGGTATTGGCAGTGGCGGCAGCCTGAGCTGCACCGGGCCCATCAAGTCTCTGGCCAGCGCAGGAAACGGCGCGCGCACTGTGGAAACCTACGGCGTCCAGTCGCCCGAGAACTGGATGGAAGACTTTGGCACGGGCCAACTGGAGAGGGGCGTGGCCGTCGTCAGCATCGACCCAACCTTCGCGGAGACTGTGAGCGGGACAGCGGACTATCACGTCTTCATCACGCCCAACGCAGACTCCAAGGGGCTCTATGTCATCAACAAGACCACAACCAGCTTTGAGGTGCGGGAGTCGAGTGGCGGCACTTCTTCGCTGAGCTTTGATTACCGCATCGTGGCCAGGCGCCGCGGCTATGAGGCTCTGCGGCACGTGGATGTGACCGAACGCTACAACACCGAAATGAAGGCGGCATCGGTAGCCAGAGGATCGGGCATCGCGCACAAGCCGGCGGCATGGCCAAG
>Ga0265339_10002823_pt1 | contig 12327 bp, 8 predicted proteins | sample 4CB219metaG_FD_202085 | JGI IMG/M metagenome (GOLD analysis project Ga0265339, IMG submission 202085) | Rhizosphere microbial communities from Carex aquatilis grown in University of Washington, Seatle, WA, United States - 4-CB2-19 metaG | ecosystem: Host-associated > Plants > Roots > Rhizosphere...
AAACGGTTGACGGTTAGCGACATAGCTACCGGCCCAACTTGGCTTTGTGGTCGCGACAACGCGTAGGTGTCTGTACCGTGGACTCCGGCGATGAGGGTATTAGCTGCAACGCCGGGAATAGTAAGATTAATGATGTCGGTACCGGTGTGCGAACCGTATAAGCGCGCTGGCGTGACGTGTTGCGAGCCACCGGACAGAAGATAGGTGCCGTTCCCACCGTTTCCGGTGCATGGCGAGCCGCCGCAGACTGCACTATTGGCAACCGAACCGATAATTGTTGTGCGGTCAGCGATAACGCCTTGCACATCGTATAGCGTTTCACCGATTGCTACCGTGCCATCCACTGTGCTGGTCACCGTCAAGATATTGCCCGCGCCACCAACTCCATTATCGATGGTACCCTCGATGTGAGCGCCATCGAGATACTGGCCAGGCGCAAGCGCGCCGGCCGTGACACCCGTGGCGGTTAACGTACTTCCGCTGATCCTGCCGGTGAAATTGATCTTGAGCGGTGGCGCCTGCTTCGGATTTCCGCCATGACTGCCCGCATAAATGCTATCGCGCATTTCTGGCGCCACCCAAGACCAGTAGCTTGCCAGCGAACGCGACGCCCAGGTCGTAACCGTCGTGTCTAGATTGTTGGCGAGGCCCAGATCGCGGATCACTCCCATGTTGCCTTGCATCACGGCTTTCCATACGGGACTTACAATTCGTCCACTCCAGTAAACTTCTTCGTCGTCGAAAGGATCGCCAGGCGTGCAAGAGCCATGCGCACTGCCTGTACAGTGGAACAATAAAGCGATGTTCTTGGCGGTATTCGCCGGATCGGCGGCAGTACCGGTTGAGTTAAGGTACAGAATAAACCGGGCGGTACTTGTCCAACCGACATCCCCGCTGTTGACTTTTTCCCCACTGATCCTGACTTCCCAGCGACCGCCCGGGCTGATCGCTATCGGGTCACTTCGGGAACCCGCACTCTGTGAAAAGTTGACACGATAGGTGCCAGGACCTCCCGATCCGGAGCAGCGCGTCCCATTGCAGGCCATCGCACCTGAATCGGCGTCCCCGGTTATAACCGTCGGGGTTCCGAACTTTGTTACCGTTATGCCATCGCCTGAAATAGGCTGGCCGATCTTCAGCTGGCAACCGCGTTCAGTCGGAGCAACAGACACGTAGAGAACCGTGCCTACAATATATCCCCGCATCTCGGCGTTGGCATTACAGCCCTCATTGCTGCATCCTGAATTGAAGCTGCCGTTCGTGCCGGTTCCGATGCATGACACCAGATTGACATTGCCACCGGCCATGTTGGGATTTTGTTTCGCGGCAAAATCGCCGGTACCGGTCCAGGTGACGACATAATTGCCTGGACGTTGGTACTGCTGCGGGATAGTCGCGAAAGTGAACCAGCCGCCGAAGCTCGAAGCATTGACATGATAGGTTGGATAGCCGTTCGCGTCGAAATCATTCGGATCAAACGCGGGACTGCTGACACCATTCGGATAGGCTCGGCCCGCGCCATTCTGCCAGACCTGTGGTGCGGCCTTGAGTGCATTTACGAAGGGAAATTCCGTCGCGAAAGCTCCAGCGGGCGTCGCTTGCGCAGCCGCCCATAAGCTGGATCCTTGCATTGCAGACATAGAAGTTGCGTTTTGTGCGAGCGCTACGTCGGCCACAAGAGATATGGCCGTCACCAGAACGGCTGAGAACAGTCGAGGCATCCACCGAACTCCCTACTCGGAGACCGCTGACTAAATCGCCATTTTACTATCAAGCCAAATTCACCATCCTCGAGGGTCGACAATAAAACCAGCAGGCCCCCGTCTCTGCTCATAGGAACTTTGCCGGCTAAGACTTCAAAGAACGACCGATCTGGGATAAGTGACGAAGATAAGGACGCTGCACTGTTTTGGAATGGAACCTTAAGTCGAGAGTACCGCCTGCGCTCACACGTATCGTGGGCCGCGGCGGATAGCTCCCAAAAATTGTCCAACCACTTCGCAAGGCCTATTCGGACTCTTGGCATCCCTTGATAGTGACACTCCCCTCCCATTATGACAACCGACAGGCGAGGTTTTTCGGTGTTCACCTGAATGTCCCGATATACGAACCTGTAAGGGATAGTCGATCCATCCCGGCTGGTTAAACCTTAGTCTGCGAAGCAGGCTTATCGCGCCTCGCTCAACGATCGCCCCTTGCACTCGGTGAACTCATTCGTTGTCCTATTGGACGAGCTTTGGATGCGGTTGGTCCGACGCCGAGTGGAAAGAAATCAGACATATGGACGACGGCTTTAAAAATGTGGCGACCGGTCCCTCTCCGAGCGCCGCACTGCAGGTCGTCCCATTCGAAGGTATTGATTTTTCGCTGTCGTGCAGCGGGGCTGCGACACAATCGATTGTTGTAATTTGCGGGTGAGGCGTTATCATTGTTGCTCGGGGCTGTTGGGATTTATGCTGGCATCGGCATTGTAGCCCGCAAGCGATAATGCGGTACGGTCGGCATGTCGAACATCATTACACCTTCAACGAAGCAGGGCCCGGATGGGGACATGCAATCGCTCTTTTTTGTTATTGGAGCAGTTCGGTCGGGAACCACCGTATTCAGATTGATGCTTGACGCGCACCCGAACATTACAAACCCAGGTGAAAGCGACTTTATATTTGATCACCTCCGGGAAGATCCGAGGACGGATGATTGGATCTGCGATTTGGAACGCCTGCAGCTAGATAGAGTATTTCAAAGGCATAACTTGAGAGCACCGAGTTCCGCGTGCGGTCGACAACTCGTGCTCGATGTTGTCGAGCAATTGCAAAAGCGGGCGCCGAAATACCTGTGCCTCGTCGTGCATGGACATGCGGATAAGCTCGCCCGAGTTTTTCCGGATTGCAAGATTATTCACCTTGTGCGCGACCCACGGGATGTCGCTTATTCCTGCATAGGCATGGGTTGGGCAGGAAACACGTATTTTGGCGTCGATCTGTGGCGAGAGACTGAGAAAAATTGGGATTTAGCAAAGCACCTCTTTAAAAAGACCAACATACTAGAACTCAGGTTTAAAAAATTAATCGAGCACCCGCGCGCCGAACTGCAGCGCGTCTGCTCCTTTCTCGATATACCGTTTTCTGAATCGATGCTGAATTACAGCAATAACTCGAACTATGGACCGCCAAATCCAGGAGCCATTGAACAATGGCGGCGGAATCGCGATCGGCGCGCAATCGCCCTCGTTGAGGTTAAGGTCCGCGACCTGCTTTTGGACCGAGGCTACGAACTCAGTGGTTATCCGCTCGACCCTCCGGGACCGTTAGAGAGGTTGAGGCTTGCCTGGGAGAATAAAGCTTATAAGTGGGAGTTTGGCTGCCGTCGCTACGGTCCTGTCAATTTCTTCTTGGAAAAACTGACACGGAGGTTGGCTAAACCGTTCCATCCGTTTTTTTTCAATCGGATGGCCGATATTGATCAGCTCCATCTAAAGTAAACCGTCCGGACCTTTACCCTGCTGCGAAATACGGGCAACACTCGAAAAATCAGCGGTTGCGTGTCGTCTTGGAGTGCCCTAAAGACACCGCCAGCCGCCCCGGCGGGTGAATTGGCCAAGGCGTAATTGCGATGAGTTCCATAGACTGCGATGCGGCCGCGATGACGTCGCTGCGCCCATCAAAGCACCTAAAGCGGCTTGAGGCCGAAGCCATTGAGATTATGCGCGAGGTGGTCGCCGAGTTTGCCAAGCCGGTGATGCTCTACTCGATCGGCAAAGACTCGAGCGTGATGCTGCATGTCGCGCGGAAGGCCTTTTTTCCAGCGCCCCTGCCCTTCCCGATCCTGCACGTAGATACCACCTGGAAGTTCCGCGAGATGATCGCATTCCGCGATGAGACCGCCCGGCGCCTCAACCTCGACCTCATCGTGCATATCAACCAGGACGGCGTAGCCAGGGGCGTCAACCCGATCACATCGGGATCGTCGGTTCATACCCACGTCATGAAGACTGAAGCGCTGAAGGCAGCGCTCGATCGCTATCGGTTCGATGCGGCTTTTGGTGGCGCGCGTCGCGATGAGGAAAAAAGTCGCGCCAAAGAACGGATTTTTTCGTTCCGAGCCAAGGGCCACGCTTGGGATCCACGCAACCAGCGGCCCGAACTATGGAACTTGTTCAATACACGGATTCGATCTGGCGAGACCATCCGAGTGTTCCCGTTGTCCAACTGGACCGAATTGGACATCTGGCAATACATCATGGCCGAGAAAATCTCGGTTGTGCCGCTGTACTTCGCCAAAGAACGTCCGGTCGTAAGTCGGGGCGGCACCTGGATCATGGTCGATGATGAGCGCCTACCGCTGGAGCCGGGCGAAGCACCCGAGCTGCGTCGTGTCCGGTTCCGCACGCTGGGCTGCTATCCTTTGACCGGCGCTATCGAATCAAATGCCAATACGATCGAAGAAATCGTCGCGGAGATGCTCCAGACGCGCGTGTCAGAACGGCAGGGCCGCTTGATCGACAGCGACGAGGCGGCATCGATGGAAAAGAAGAAGCGGGAAGGATATTTCTGATGCACGCGCCTCCAGGGCGCCCCGCCGAGGCGACGCGGACCAAGGACCTGCTGCGGTTCCTGACCTGCGGTTCGGTGGACGACGGCAAATCGACCCTGATCGGCCGCCTGCTCCACGACTCCAAGCTCATTTTCGATGATCAGATGTCGGCTCTGGCCGCCGACTCCAAACGTCATGGGACGACCGGGGAAGATATCGATTTTGCTCTCCTGGTCGATGGGCTCGAAGCAGAGCGCGAACAAGGAATCACGATCGACGTCGCGTATCGCTTCTTCACCACGCCCCGTCGTTCATTCATTGTCGCGGACACGCCGGGACACGAACAATACACGCGGAATATGGCAACCGGCGCATCGAACGCCGACCTCGCCGTCATTCTCATCGACGCGCGCAAGGGCGTCCTCCCTCAAACAAAGCGACATTCGCTTATCTGTTCACTCCTGAAGATTCGCCACGTTGTCGTCGCTATAAACAAGATCGATCTCGTCTCCTATCGTAACGCGACGTTTGATAGAATCTCCAAAGACTATCGGGATTTTGCCTCCCAGCTCGGTTTCCATTCGATCGTGACCATCCCGATTTCCGCCCGCTTCGGCGATAACGTTGCGTCACGCTCGACACACATGCCCTGGTATCGCGGGCCAACGCTCATCGACTACCTTGAGACAATCGATATCGATGCCGAAACCGCGGCGCCGTTTCGATTTCCTGTGCAATGGGTCAACCGGCCCAATCTCGATTTCCGCGGCTATGCGGGTACTGTCGTATCAGGCACTGTCAACGTTGGCGACCAGGTCATGATCGCCGGCTCGGGCCAAACCTCGCGCATCAAGGAACTGGTGACTTACGACGGTCCCCTCCCCTCGGCGCGTTCCGGCGACGCCATCACAATAACGCTTACCGACGACGTCGATGTGACACGAGGCGACGTTCTTGTCGATCCCGCATCACGCCCGGAGGTTTCCGACCAATTCGCCGCGCACGTCATCTGGATGAGCGACGAACCGCTCGTCGCTGGGCGGTCCTATTTGGCCCGCATTGGACCAAAGACGACTCCGCTTACCATCACCACTATTAAATACAAAGTGGACGTGAATACGCAGCAGCATCTGGCTGCCACAGAACTCACGCTGAACGACATCGCGTTCTGCAATGTGGCGACCGATACTCCGGTGGCATTCGATCCTTACGACCAAAATCGGCGGACCGGCTCTTTCATCATCATCGATCGGGTTACCAATCGTACCGTCGCTGCCGGCATGATTTCTTTCGGTCTGCGGAGGGGCGCCAATGTTCACTGGCAACCCCTCCTGATCGGCAGAAACGAGCGAGCAGCATCGAAGCGACAAAAACCGTCGATCATCTGGCTCACCGGCTTGTCCGGTGCCGGAAAATCCACGATTGCCAACTTGATCGAGCAGCGGCTGCACTCGGCCGGCCATCACACGATGATGCTCGACGGCGATAATGTCCGCCACGGCCTCAACCGGGATCTGGGCTTCACCGAAGCTGATCGGGTAGAAAATATTCGGCGCGTTGGCGAAGTTGCAAAATTGATGGCCGAGGCGGGCCTCATCACTCTTTGTTCATTTATATCGCCCTATCGCGCAGAGAGAGACATGGTTCGCAAACTCGTTCCGGAAGGTGAGTTCATCGAAGTCTTCGTCGATACACCAATCGACGAGTGCATTCGCCGGGATCCCAAAGGGCTCTATGCCAAGGCAAAGGCAGGTGGCATCAAGAATTTTACCGGCGTCGACGCGCCCTACGAGGCGCCTGAGGCGGCCGAAATTCGCCTAACCACGGCCGGTCGCAAACCAGAGCAGTTGGCCGAGGACGTGATCGAGGAATTGATCGAGCGCGGCATTATTGGCGCGCAGTAACGCTCGCATGTCGCCCGACGCCGCTACGAAAGCAAGGTTTCGGCTGGGCCTCCTGGTAGAGCGCACGTCGGTATCTAAATATGTCTACGAATTCATCAAATGGGCATTGGCCAACGAGAATTTGGAACTAACAACCGTCTTTATCCGTTCCTCTGAAAATGGCGTTGTTTCGTTCCCGTTGCCCGATTACTGGCATGAGGACTTTAGGACCTCCTCCGAAGCAAGCCTTTCGTTAAAATTTGCTGTCGCCTTGGAGCGGCTCCTCCTGCTCAAGAACCGCGATCATCATCGTCACCTCGATAGATTTGATCTGGCAGCGATCGTTCCAGCCGAGATGATTTGCGAGTTAAGGAGCGACGAAAACACCCCGGTTGGCGAACCAATCTTGGATCTTCTTGTCACGTTTGCACCTAGCCCATTTGGGGCAGGTCTTTGGAATGTCGCAAAGCTGGGTATTATCGCTTTATCCCCGTACGACGATCGGCTCTATCGCGGAGGCCCACCTGGCTTTTGGGAAGTCTATTTTCGGGAGGACGTCACGGGATTTACGATTCAGCGCTTACAACAGGCGCCCGGTACACCCGAAACGCTTTTTAGCGGACGAATTGCGACGCAATTTTATTATTTACTCAACCAAGCCTCGCTTTTTCAAAAATCGGCCCACTATCTACGACGCATAGTCAATCAGACCGCCCTCACAGGAACCTTGCCGAGCTTTCAGGCAAAGCTGCCGTTTTCCGGACCCGCGCGGGGAACGCCAACAGCTGGCCAGAGCCTACGATACGCGCTCGGGTTCGGCCGTCTCTTGTTTTCCAAAATTCTGCAAAAGCTCGGATTTGATTACCGCTGGAAGGTGGGATTTTTGCCCGGCGGATGGCGCGGAGCCGCTTTGTGGCGTGCTCGTGTTATTAAAAACGATCGAGGGCATTATCTGGCTGACCCATTTGTCATCACTCGGGATGGAAAACACTTCTGCTTTGTTGAAGACTACGACATTGCGCGTACGCGCGGGCGGATCTGCGCCTACCGGCTTGGCGACGCAGGAGCGGATTACATTGGTGTTGCGTTAGAAGAGGACTTTCACCTGTCCTACCCATATCTGTTTGACTACAAGGGCGAGCTATTTATGTGCCCTGAAACCAGCGCCGCTCGGGAAATCCGCGTCTATAAATGCGTCGATTTTCCGTTGCATTGGAAATTGGAAAGCACACTCATGAAAGGAGTCTCGGCCGCGGACACCATGCTGTTTGAACGCTCCGGGAGGTGGTGGATGCTGACGAATATTGATCCCGCCGAGTGGGGCGATCATAGCCTCGAATTGCACGTGTTCAGTGCGGAGACGCCGCTGTCGGGCGATTGGCGTCCCCACAAAGACAATCCGCTCTTTATCGATGCCGCACGTACGCGGAACGGCGGAATGGTAAAAGACGGTGATAGGCTGTTTCGGGTCGCGCAGGGACAGGGCTTCGGTATGTATGGGAAGCGAACGACCATAAACGAAATTGTCGAACTAACTGACGATCGGTATACGGAACAACCTGTTTGCGTGATATCGCCAACATTCCGTCCCAAGATTTTTGGCACTCATCATCTTCATAGCGATGGCAATATTACAGTTTTTGATTTTGCGTGACGGCGTGAACATCCTTCAACCCGTGGTGTCGAACGCCGCTTGCCCTTGAATAATCCTGGCCGGAATTCCCACGGCAACGGCACCTGGCGGAACATCGGTCAATACAACCGCATTTGCGCCGATCCGCGCATGGGCACCAATCCGAATGGATCCCAATATCTTAGCGCCTGCTCCAACATCGACATGACCCTCAATGACTGGAACGCCCGCACCGTCGCGGGTTCCGATGGTCACTTGTTGAAAAATGAGACAGTTGACGCCAATTTTTGCGCTGGGATAAATGACGATGCCATTAGGATGCGGCATGACAAGCCCTCCGCCGATATCACAGTTCAATGGAATATCCGCCCCAGCCACAGCGCGCCAAAATTGGTAGCGGAGGACGACAAATTTGCGGACGAAGCTCGAAAATAGCCCGGACCGTTGACGCCAGTATTGGTAGCGCCGGATGGCCCGCATCAGTTTCCTGCCTGGATCCCAAAATTGGCCAGGCACTTCACGGCTCCAATCAGGAACCTCGGCACTGATGGTTTGCGTTCGATGGCGCCTTTGATCGATCATAACGAGCATTTACCTGTCGAAGCCGGAACACTTGAATCGCTTCTGGATATTTTCTAAGGCAGCAATGCCAACAGGCGTTCGACTCCGCCCGTTGATAATACTACAGTGCGTCGTAAGGCTATTGATATCATGTCCTCCGATCGAGCCAAGCTCGCCGTTGTTATCATTAACTACAACACGGCGAAGCTCGTCATCGATTGTCTGGAATCGTTACTGCCGGAGCTGCCCGGTATCGATGCCAAGGTAATCGTGGTGGATAATGCATCGGCCGACGACTCCTTGCTCCTACTACGCGACTGGATTAATGCTCGTGGGGTCCACCAATTTCAGGTTATCGAAGCCGCCACCAATTCCGGATTTTCCGCCGGTAACAATTTGGGCATGAAGGCAGTTGATGCTGAGTATTATTTGCTGCTCAATAGTGACACGATCGTCCGACCTGGCGCCATTTCCCTCCTACTGCAGACCGCGGACGATAACCCTAAGGCAGGAATTGTTAGTCCTCGTCTAGAATGGCCCAATGCCACCCCCCAGGAAAGCTGCTTTCGCTGTTTGTCGCCAGTCAGTGAACTGATCGGTTCGGCGCAAACGGGGCCCATCACAGCCATGCTCAAGCGGTTCGACGTGCCCTTGCCGGTCAGCCATTCCATCAGCTGGCCCTATTGGACGAGCTTTGCCTGCGTTCTGGTACATCGCGAGATGGTAAACGAGATCGGCCCGATGGACGAAGGCTTCTTCATGTATTTCGAGGATGTCGAGTTCTGCCGTCGTGCCCATAAGGCCGGGTGGAAGGTCGTGCATAATCCAAAAGCCCGAGTGGTGCATCTCCGGGGTGGGAGCTCGCCGGTTAAACAGCGGGCATTGCAACGCAAGCGACTGCCGCGCTATTACTACGCCGCCCGCACACGTTATTATTATTTGGCTTTCGGCTGGTTGGGATTGACGCTAGCCAACGTTTTATGGTCGGTCGGCCGCTGCGTTTCAAAGAGCCGTGAGATTTTGGGGCGTCGCGGGCTCGGCGTGCCCGACAAGCAATGGCTGGATATCTGGACGAACTGGCTTACCCCACGCGAACCCTGGGCTCGGCAGCGACAAAAAAGCGAAACCGGATGAAACGGCTGCCTAGCTTTGTGATTATCGGCGCCATGAAATCGGCGACGAGCACCTTGTACGAGCAGCTGTCCCGGCAGCCGGGAATCTTTTTGCCAGACCCCAAGGAGCCAAACTTTTTCAGCAACGATGAGCAATATGCGAGGGGTATAGACTGGTATACTGGGCTATTCGATCAGGCCGCACCCTCGGATATTCTAGGAGAGGCGAGCACCCATTACACGAAATTGCCAACCTATCCCGAAACCGTCCAACGGATGCGGAGCTACTTAACCGCTCCTCGTCTGATCTACGTCATGCGCCACCCAGTGCAGCGACTGGTTTCGCAATACGTCCATCAGTGGACCGAAGGGGAAATCCGCTGTGAATTGGATAGCGCCGTTGACCGTTACCCGGAGCTCATCGCCTACAGCAGTTACGTGCGACAGTTGACACCATTCATCGAAGCGTTCGGCAGGGACGCTATTTTGCCGATTTTCTTTGATCGTCTGCTGACAGATCCCGATGGCGAATTGCAACGGGTCAGTCAGTTTATCGGCTACGAGGGTAGTGTCGAATGGAAACAGGAATCGTCCCACCGCAATGTTTCGGCGGAACGCGTGCGGCGGTTTCCCTTGTTCGGCGTTTTGATCGATAATCCGATGGCGGAAAAATTGCGACGCGGACTTGTTCCAAAGTCGCTGCGCAGGCGAATTCGAAAATTGGTGTCCATCACAGAACCGCCAAAACCTAGCGCAGCAGTCCAACGAAAGTTGGAAGCGACCTTCGACAAGGAACTTGCAGTGTTGGGGCGTTGGCTCGGAGTGACGCTGAACTGCCGCAATTTTCGGTCGGTGACATCGTCGACGGCATTGGACTGGCATTGACACAGATGGCGACCCTCAGCGACGCGTCCGCAAGTATTGGCGCAGTGGTCATCGGGCGCAACGAGGGAGACCGCCTGAAGCATTGCCTGTCGTCGCTGGCGTCGCTCAAGTCTGTCATTTACGTTGATTCAGGCTCAACTGACGGATCTCCGGAATGGGCAGCCCACAAAGGTGTTGAGGTTATCCGCCTCGATATGAATTTGCCCTTCACTGCGGCGCGTGCCCGCAATAGCGGTTTTCGGCGCCTGCAACAGGTGGCACCGCACCTCGACTATGTGCAATTCGTCGATGGCGATTGCGAAGTGAGCAAGGAGTGGCTTCCCGCGGCCGCATCTTTTCTAGATACGCATCGTGAGGTGGGCGCCGTGTGTGGTCGTCGACGGGAGCGCTTCCCCGAGCGCTCCATCTACAATTGGCTGTGCGACCAGGAATGGGATAGTCCCATTGGGGAAGCCAAGGCCTGTGGCGGGGACGTGCTAATCCGCAAACAAGTCCTGGCCGCGGTTGGCGGCTACCGGGACGATATGATCGCCGGCGAAGAACCCGAACTTTGCCTACGCATGCGCGCTGCGGGCTGGCGCGTGTGGCGACTTGACGCGGAAATGACCTTACACGATGCAGCCATGACCCAGTTCCGCCAGTGGTGGCGGCGGATCTTGCGCAGTGGTTACGCATTTGCCCTCGGGGCTCATCTGCATGGTTCCTCTCCCGACCGCCATTGGGTTTGGGAATCGCGGCGCGCCTGGATCTGGGGATTCTGGCTGCCGCTCTGCTGCCTGGCCGCTGGATTGGCTCTTGGTCCCTGGGGCTGGGCAACATTCCTCGTCTATCCCCTCCAACTCATACGACAGGCCCGACGAAATCCCGGCTCGTTGAAGCAACGTGTCACACTCGCTCTATTCCAATTGCTTTCGCGCTTTCCCGAGGCGATTGGACAGCTCAAATTCATCCGCGATCGGCTGCTAGGGCAGCGCTCGCAGATCATTGAATACAGGTGATCTCGCTTGCGTATAGCTTATCTGATCAACCAATATCCTAAGATCAGCCATAGTTTCATTCGACGGGAAATCCTTGCGCTCGAGCAGCTCGGATTCGAGATCACCCGCATCTCGTTGCGCGGCTGGGATCTTGAACTGGTCGACGCAGACGATCGGCGCGAGCGCAAACGCACGCGCTATGTCCTACGAGACCACAAGACCACGCTGCTGCTTACAGCAGTGTCCATGTTCGCACGGCGCCCGATCCGTTTCATGCGCGCGCTGAACGCAGCATGGCGAATGAGCCGAGGCTCGCCTCGCCCACTCCATGTTCATCTTGCCTACCTCGCGGAGGCGTGTCGGGTTGAACCGTGGCTGCGCGAAGCGGCGATCGAGCATGTGCATGCCCATTTTGGCACCAACTCGGCGGAAGTCGCCATGTTGGTGAACATGTTAGGCGGACCACAATATAGCTTTACAATCCATGGGCCGGAGGAATTCGAACTTGCGGTCATGCTGCCTCTGATCGAGAAAATCGAGCGATCCAGGTTTACTGTAGCCATAAGCCAATATGTTCAAGCTAAGCTCCAACTCGCCGTTAACCAGGCTGATCACAGCAAAATCCAGGTCGTGCATTGCGGTTTGGATCCGATTTTCCGGATGCCAGTAGCGTCCGCTCCCCCCGGCAGACAAATCGTTTGCGTCGCGCGTCTCAGTCCAGAAAAGGGGCACGCAATATTGCT
>Ga0265339_10002826_pt1 | contig 12322 bp, 15 predicted proteins | sample 4CB219metaG_FD_202085 | JGI IMG/M metagenome (GOLD analysis project Ga0265339, IMG submission 202085) | Rhizosphere microbial communities from Carex aquatilis grown in University of Washington, Seatle, WA, United States - 4-CB2-19 metaG | ecosystem: Host-associated > Plants > Roots >...
GAGGATGTCGAGCACCTCGGCGTCGGCGATGAAGCCGCACTTCACGACCTCGGCGAGGCCGGCGCGGATCTCGCGCGCCGGCAGCGTGTCCAGGAAGCCGAGGTCGGCGACGACCGACGACGGCTGGTGGAACGCGCCCACGAGGTTCTTGCCCGCGGGCAGGTCGACCGCCGTCTTGCCGCCCACGGACGCGTCCACCATCGCGAGCAGCGTCGTCGGCACGAGGGCGAACTTCACGCCCCGCAGGTACACGGCGGCGGCGAAGCCCGCGTGATCGGTGGCGGCGCCGCCGCCGACGCCCACGATCGCGCCGCGCCGATCGTAGCCGTTCTCGGCGAGCCACTGGCAGGTGCGCTCGATCTCCGAGAGCGTCTTGCACGCTTCCCCGGCGCGCAGGTCGAAGCGTTTCACGTTGGGCAGCCGCGCGCCCAGCGCCTCGACGAGCGGCGCGACGCGCGGCGAGCGCGCGCTGACGTTCTCGTCGACGAGCACGGCGGCGCCTGTGACCGATCCGAGCGCGTCGGCGATGGCGCCCGCGATCGCGGCGGGCTCGATGGCGCCGATGCGAACGTCGTAGCGGCGGGCGCCGAGCTCGACGCCGACCGTGGTCACGCCCGCGCTCACGCCGCCGCTCCCTGCTGCACCCACGCGAGCACGTCGCGCGCCACGTCCTGGGGCAAGCGATTCACCGTGTCGACCGAGAAGTGCGCGCGCGCGTAAAACGGCGCGCGCGCCTCGAGCAGCGCCGTCGCCGCCGCGACCGGATCCGGCCCCGACAGCAGCGGCCGCCCCGCCCCGCCCCGCGCGCGCCGCACGGCCTCCTCGGGCGTGATGGCCAGCGCGACGACGCGCCCCGCCGCCAGCATGGCCCGCAGGTTGTCCTCGCGGCACGCGGCGCCGCCGCCCGTGGCGACGACGACCTTGCGCTCGCGGCTCACCTCGCCGAGCGCCCGCGCCTCGCGCGCGCGAAAACCGGCCTCGCCCTCCGTCTCGAAGATGCGCGACACCGACTGCCCGGCCTCGCGCACGATCACCTCGTCGAGGTCCACGAGCTTCCAGCCGAGCCGGGCGGCGAGGATGCGCCCCACGGTGGTCTTCCCGGTCGCCATGAACCCGACGAGGAAGAGGGGCGCATCAGGCTCGAACGTCTCCATAGATGATGAATGAGGCGCCAATCCAAGTCGGCGCCGCGAGGATTCTAGAGGGCCCGCGCCGTGGGGTCAAAACGGACGGCGAAACGGGCTCCTATATCCCGTATTCCTTGATCTTATAGAGGAGCGCGCGCTGGCTGATCTCGAGGAGCTCGGCGGCGCGGGTGCGGTTGCCGCCGGTGCGCTCGAGGGCGCGGCGGATGAGGGTCTCCTCGGTGCGGCGCGCGGCGCGCTTGATCGACAGGTCGTCGGGGTCGCCGGTCAGGATCGGCGGGGGCGTCGCCGCGCGCTTGCCGGCGACGCGCTCGGGCAGGCTCGCGACGTCGACGGCGGCGCCCTCGCACAGCACGGCGGCGCGCTCGATGGTGTTCTCGAGCTCGCGCACGTTGCCCGGCCAGGCGTAGCCTTCGAGGGCGGCAAGGGCGTCGGGGCTGAAGGCGTGCGCCGTCACGGCGGGGCCGAGGCGCGCGCGCGCGTCTGCCAGGAAGTGGGCCGCGAGCCGCGCGACGTCGCCCGCGCGCTCGCGCAAGGGCGGCAGGCGCACCGTGAGCACGTCGAGGCGATAGAGCAGGTCCTCTCGGAACCGCCCGGCCGCGACCTCCGCCTCGAGCGGCCGCGACGTGGCGGCGACGATGCGCACATCGACGACGACATCGGCGTCGGCGCCGAGCCGCTTGACGTGGCCGTCCTGGAGCACGCGCAGGAGCTTGACCTGCGAGGCCGGCGGCAGCTCGGCCACCTCGTCGAGGAACAGCGTCCCGCCCGCCGCCTGCTCGACCAGCCCGGAGCGGTCGCGCACGGCGTCGGTGAACGCCCCCTTCGTGTGCCCGAAGAGCTCCGACTCGATGAGGCCCGCGGGGATGGCGCCGCAGTTGACCGCCACGAAGGGCGCGGCGGCGCGCGGCGAGAGCGCGTGCAGCGCCCGAGCGACCACCTCCTTGCCCGTGCCCGACTCCCCGCGCACGAGGACCGTTGTCTTGTGCGGGGCAACCTTGCGTAACGTCGTGCGCAGGGCCGTCATGGCTGGGCTTTCGCCCACGAGCGTCACGAGGGGATCGAGGGTCGTCACGCGCCCGGCAAAAGATAGCACGCCGAAAAAAGGCATTTTTTTGCCCTCGCGCCGCGGCGGGTCTTTACTCGATCCATGAGCGTGGAAGTCGAACGGGCAACAGTCGCCTGCGGAACGTGCGCGGCGCAGGTCGTCGAGCTGCGGCGCGGCCGCTGCTGGGGTTGCTATCAGCGTTGGGTCGAGTCGCGTCCGGTGGGCCGCGGGGCGACGTGCACGGTCTGCTTCGAGAAGCGGCGCGACCAGCTCAAGCTCGTCGAGCTGCACGGTCGCAGCATGCCCCTCTGCCACGGCTGCGCCGCCCGCATCGCGCGCATGGACGACGTCCCCGAGTCGATCGACGGCCTCCGCGTGGCGCTCCGCCGCGACCGCCGCACCGCCGACAAGCGCACAGGCAAGGTCGACCACCGCATCTTCCCGCGCGAGCGCCGCGTGGGCGAGCGCCGCAACCCGCCGCGAAGCGCGCTGCTGCCCAACGACCCGAGCTACGAGAACACGATGCTCGCCGACATGGACGAGATCATCGTCGAGCTCGCGGAAGCCGACATGGAAGAGGTCGAGCAGACGCAGGTCCGCGAGCAGGACAAGTCGGCCGCCCCCCCGCCCGTGCCGAACCTGTAGCTATTTCATCTCGACGCGCCAGACCTTCGACTTCGGGTCGACGGGCGACGTCACGTAGTGCACCTTCAGCTTCTCGGTCGCCGAGCGGCCGACGGTGTCGCCCTCGGGCAGCGCCTTGCCGCCGGCGACGATCATCCCGAGCAGGTCGAACATGAACGGGAGGGCGTCGTCGGCTTTCGCGGGCGGCACGACCAGCAGGAGATCCGGCAGCTCGAATTGCTTCATGCCGAGGCTGAGCAGGCTGTAGTGGTCGCCGTCGCGCGCGATGGAGACGCCGGTCCACAGCATGAGCCGTGACGGCGTCGTGCGATCCTTCGCGATCTCGCGGAAGAACTTCGGGTCGTGCGTCGCACCCGCGTCGCCGCAGTAGACGCCCACGGCGGACGAAGCCTCGGCGACGGCGGCGAGCAGCGATGTGAACGCCGCGAGACGCGTCATCGCGTCGCCCTTTCCCTCGGTCGTGACGATGAGGTGCGCCTTGTGCGGCGGGAGCTTCCACTTCCCGTTGAGCGCCGAGATGCTGTAGCGGGCGGCCGCGTCGGCCTCCCCCTTCGGGACGGGCGCGGGCATGAGCGCGACGAAGGCCGTCCCGCCATCGAGCTCGAGCTCGACGTCCTCGAGGTCGCCGTGCTTCTTCGTGCCCGGACGGACGCGCAGCGTCTGGCCCTCGAGCGCGTACGCGCCGAAGGCACGCTCGATCGCCTCCGCTTTGGGCAGCTTCACGTCGCGCAGCAGAACGATCGCGAGTGTCATCTTCGACGCCGACGGCTTTGGCGCCTCGGCGCGCGCCGCGCCCGAGGCGAGCACCGTCAGCGCCGCGAGGCCGCATACCGTGTAAATTCTGCCCATGAGCCTGGTCCTTTACGGCAGCGAGATGTGGAACAGCCCGTACGTGCTCTCCTGCTTCGTCACCCTACGCGAGAAGCAGCTGCCGTTCGAGATGCGCACGATCGCGCTCCATCGCGGCGCGCAACGCGAGGCCGGGTACGTCGAGCTCTCGCTGACGGCGCGCGTGCCGGCCCTCGTCGACGGCGCGCTGACGCTGTCCGAGTCGAGCGCCATCGTCGAGTACCTCGAGGAGAAGTTCCCGGCGCCCGAACATCCGCGCGCGCTCCCCGCGGGGCTCGCCGAGCGCGCCCGCGCGCGCCAGATCATGGCGTGGGTGCGCAGCGACGTCGGCGCGCTGCGCGACGAGCGCTCGACGGAGTACGTCTTCTTCCCGCCCGAGGCGACGCCGCCGCTGTCCCCTCTCTCCGACGCCGGCCGCCGCGCCGCCGACAAGGTCGTCCGCATCGCGAGCACCCTCGTGCCCGACGACGGCGGGCCGCTCTTTGGCGCGTGGTGCGTCGCCGACACCGACCTGGCCATGATGTTGTGGCGCCTCTCGCGCACGGGCCACCCGCTGCCCGCGAAGCTGCGCACCTTCGCCGACGCTCAGTGGGAGCGCCCGTCGGTCCGCGAGTTCGTCCTCAAGCCCCGCCCCTCGCCATTCGTGGCGTATTAGGGCCCGGAGAACGTGAACGTCGCGGCGGCGCTGCCGCTCGAGAAGGCGACCGGCGTCCCCGCCGAGCCGAGCTCGACGAAGATCGCCTGCTGAAAGTAGCGGAAGCCGATGTTGCTCGGCTGGCACCCGGGCGAGAAGTCCGGGCGGTAGGTGCACGTCTGGACCGAGCTCGGCGTCCAGGTGCACGTCAGGTTGAACCGCGCGCCGCCGGCCACCATCCCTCCCGCCGCGCCCGAGGCCGCCGAGCAGGTCGCGTCCGGGACCGGGAGCCACAGGGGCGCGTCGCCGATGCCGTTGTGCCAATCGGCGATCCGCAGGCTCGCCCGGATGGCCGTGGCGCTGAACGTAGTCTGGGTGGCGTTGACCGGCCGCAGGTGGAAGGTGTTCAGCCCCGTGACGTCGATCGTCGTTCCGTTTCCGATCTGGTTGGTGACCGAGATGTCGGACGCCTGCAGCGAGATCGCCGGCGTGCACATCCCACCGGCCGTGCTGACCGCGAGCCAGGCGGCCGAGGCGGGTGCCGTGCTGCCGCGCGGCTCGGGGAAGGTCGGCGGATCGGTGGTCGGATCGACGGCGGCGGCGCCCGTCGGCCAGCGGTCGATGGCCATCGTCTTGTCGTCGCCGTTCTCGACGTCGATCTCCGACCACATCTGGAACGCGCGCGCGAGATCGATGCCCCCGGCGGCGGCGCTCATGGGCACGCGCGCGCGGATCGTCCAGGAGGGGCACACGACGGGGAACGCCGTCTCGTCGCACGCGACGTCGAGGCGCGCGTCGGCCGCGATCCGCATCGGCACGGGCACGCTGGTCCACTGCGCGGTCGGCGCGATCCGCTGGAACGCGGCCACCGACATGGCCCCGCCGACCTTGGCGGCGGTCGTGTCCTTGGCCGCGTCGCGCGTCAGCCGCAGGACGGTGGCGGTCCCGGTCGTGGGGTCGAGGAAGCCGACCCACGCCGCGTCGCCTGTTCGGGGGACCCCCGGATCCGAGGCGACGTGCCAGCGGAGAACGAGCGCCGGCATCTGCGCCTTGTCGTCGAGGAGCGCGCTGAAGGTGGCGGTCGCGAAGCCGAAGGCGAAGGAGCCGCTCCACCGCGGATCGTCGAACGGCGCGTTCCCGTTCCACCAGTCGGGGAGGCCCGCCTGGCCGGGAACGCCGACCGCGGGAGGAATGCAGACGACGGTGCCACCCGCGTTGCCCGTGCCACCCGCCCCGCCGGCGCCGCCCGCGCCCGCGGCGCCACCGCCCGCACCAGCGGCACTGCCGCCCGCGCCCGCGGCGCTGCCGCCCGCGCCCGCGGCGCTGCCGCCCGCGCCCGCAGCGCTGCCGCCCGCGCCCGCGGCATTGCCACCCGCGCCCGCGGCGCTGCCGCCAGCACCCGCGGCGCTGCCACCCGCGCCCGCGGCGCCGCCACCGGCACCCGCGGCACCGCCACCAGCACCCGCGAGGTCACCACCGGCGCCGGCGAGGCTCGAAGCGCCGCCGTTTCCGGACACGCCACCGGCGCCCCCTCCGGACGCGCCGCCGCTTCCCGCCTGGGCTCCGCCGCGGCCCGCGGCAGCGTGGCCGCCTGCGCCGGCGCCGCCGGTCAGCCCGCGGTTGTCGAGCCCGCACCCCGCGGCGATCGAGAGCACCGCGAACCAGAGCCCCCCGGCCCCCCGACCAATGACCTTCACGGGCGCGGATTATACCGTGACGGCGATTTCGCTGAAATTTACGACGCGGCCGGGACCTCGATGACCTCGATGCGCCGGTTTTTCTGGCGGTTTTCGTCGCTGTCGTTGGGGACGATCGGCTTCTCGTCGCCGTAGCCGACGGCCTTGATGCGCGCGCCGTCGATGCCCTTCGAGAGGATGTACTTGCGGCACGACTCGGCGCGGTTCTGCGACAGCGTCTTGTTCGCCTTGGGCTTGCCGACGTTGTCGGTGTGCCCCGAGATCTCGACGCGCGCGCTCTTCTTGTGCGCCATGAACTCGGCGACGATGTCGAGGCGCGGGTACGACTCCGGCCGGATGTACGCCTTGTTGGTGTCGAAGACGATGCCCGTCAGCACGAACGGGATCGGCGCGGGCCGCGGCTTGTAGCGCAGGGTCAGCTTGACGGTCTGCTTGGGCTTCTTCTCGACGTTCACCGTCGCCGCGATGTCCTTCTTCCCGAGGCTCAGGTAGGTGAGCTCGTACTTCGACCCGTTGGGGACGAGCACCTCGGCGTAGCCGTCGGCGTCTGTCTCGTCGGTGTAGTACTTCGTGCCCGTCTCGGAGGTCAGCTCGATGACGACACCCTTCACGGGCCCCTTGTCGGTGTTGACGACGAAGAACTTCATCGCCGCGTCGTCCTTCGTGGCCTCGATCTTCGACGCCTTCGCGCCGTGCGCCTCCTTGGCGCCGCCGCCCGATTCGTGCAGCTGGAACGTGCCGGCGTCGGGCGTCGCGGCCCGAGCGGTCAAGGGGAGCGCGATGAGCGCGATCGTGAGCAGGTGACGCATGGGACGCCTCCACCGTCGAGGGAACGGTCCTTCGACGGTATCACGCCTTGCCCGACGACTTCGCGCCGCCGTGGCCGCCGTGCCACGAGCGCACGTGGCGCTCGGCGCCGGCCTTCAAGAGATCGGGCAACGCGAGGACGAACGGCCGCCAGACGGTGAGATCCGGCCAGTCGTATTCGAGGTCCGACCTGAGAAAGAGGATCCAGTGGGCCACCGGGCGCCTGCCGGCCTTGCCGAGCGCGCGCGGCCCCTCGAGGGCCGCCTCGCGCAGATCCTCGCCGAGCTGCACGGCCGCGAGCCGGAGCGCCTGCACGCCGAGATCGCGCGACTGCCGGAGCCGGTCGCTTTGCCGCTCCGCGAATTCATCGGGCGTGACGAGCCCGGCCACGAGGCGCCGAACGGCCGTGGCGAGCTCGTCCCGAGAAGCGCGATCCACCATCGTCGTGCGGGGCCGACCATACTGCCGTTCGCCCGCCCCTGTCATCCCGTCGATGGACCGCGCGCCTCGAGCTGGCTGGCCAGGAACGCCGAGGCCCAGGGCGTGACGAGCGATCCCGCGGACAGGACGTACACGGCGCCCATGACGAGCACGGGCGTCGACCTCGAGGCGGCGAGCAGCACGAGGCCGACGCCCCCGATGAGCACGACCGCGAGCCAGCGTGCCCAGCGCCGACCTCGGTACACGAAGACAGCCAGGGCCACGGTCAGCGCGAATCGGATGACCTGCTCGGGCAGCCGACCCGTCCCGTGATGATCAACGTACACGCCGATGACGACCAGCGAGATCCCGACGATCGCGCCGAGCGCGGACAGGACGAGCGCTCGGCCACGCGCCACAGACCTAGGCATCGCGTCTGCCTATTGCCCGGGCGGCGGCTGCCACAGCTCGACCTTGTTGCCCTCGGGGTCGATGACCCAGCCGAACTTGCCGAACTCGGAGTCGTCGGTCTTGTCGAGCACCTCGCAGCCTTCGGCGCGAAGCGCCGCGAGGAGCGCGGCCAGATCGTCGACGCGGTAGTTGATCATGAACGGCGACCTGCTCGGCGCGAAATGGTCTCCGCCCGCGGCGCTGATGGACCACGCCGTGGTTCCCTTCACGGGGTTCCCCCGAGCGTCCTCCCAGGTGAACGCCGCCCCACCCCACGTCTGAACGTCGATGCCGAGGTGAGCCTGGTACCAGGCGCGCAGCGCAACTGGGTCCTTCGCGTGAAAGAAGATCCCTCCGATTCCCGTGACTCGCTTCAACATGGCGACCCCCTCGGCTCGTATCGAGCCTCAAATCCTTCGGCGACGAGGTCCACCTTTTGATCGGGCCTCACCTTGAACTCGGACACGAGAAAGTCCTGCAGAAGCTCCGCGAGCTGGTCCCCTTCCACGCGAAGAGACTCGACCTCGTTGCTCTCTCGCCGGAGAACCGCGCGCGAACGACCTTCGAAGAAGTCGACGAATCGGGACTGGGACGCCACGTTCAGCGGCGCGAGGAGCACCCAGTCGATCCCGAGGCGGCCTCCCTCGATGGAGAGCTGGACGTTGAGCGCGTCCGCCTGGGCAGGCGGCTCACCGTCGGCGCCGAACAGGATCACCGCGAAGCTTCCGTCACCACCGGTGGACGACAGCGCGGCGAAGACCCGGGGAACGTCTCGAAGCGTGAAAGCCGGCGCTGCGGGTGGCAGGTAGCTCTCCCTGACACCCCGCACGAGCCCGCGGATGTACGCGAAAACGACGATGCCGAGCCCAGCAAAGATGGCCACCGCCGCGAGATTCGCCAGCCAGAGCTGGGGCGGATGCTCGCAGGGCCCGATGGCGTGAGGCGGGGAGGGATCGCGGCAGGGCAGCGTCTCCAGGTGATGCGGGCTGCCCATGATGATGGCCCACCCGACGAACGTACCGACCACGACCAGGAGAATCCCGGCGATGGCGAGAGGAACCCCGGATCGGTGCCGCGGGCGGTCCATGGCTTACGGCGCGCCTCCCCTGACCTGCGCATCCTGGATATAGCCCACTCGGCCCTGCGGGAGAAAGGCGACCCGCCAGCCCTCCCGCGACGTCTCACCGACCAGGAGGTGCTCTCCATGCGCGAGGACCGCGATGACGGGCGCGACCTCGAAAGGGGCTGAGCGCACCTCGGCGGACGGCACCACGACGAGCGCCGGTGTCCTGAGAGTCGGTGGTTGCCCGGCGGAGCTGGGCAGCGGCGGATCAGGCGTTGGGATCCAGGTGACGGGAACGTCATCGGGTGAAGAGGCGACCGCCGCGCCGATCAAGGCGCCGATGGCACCCACGATCGCCGCGGAGGTGATGTACACCGAGACCGGTTGCCCGCCCGAGGAGGGCGGGGAGTCGACGCCGTGGCGAACGCCTGCGCCTATCCCGGCGGTGAGCTTGGCAAAGCCAAGGCCGATGAGGACGCCGAGTCCAGCGCCCACCGCGGCCCCTGTCGCCGCGGAGGACGTCGGCCGCACCTGGAACCTGGCGACGTCGCCGACGCGCAACGCGAAGGGTGGCCCGTCGTCGCGCGCGACCACGATCTTCTCGGCGTCCGCGGAGACGACGTACTTGATTCGCAGCTCACCACCGCCCGAGCTGCTCGTCGGCAGCAGCTCGACGTAGAGGGGCCATTGCCGCGAGTTGATCTCGTACACCTCCGCGTACGTCGGCGGCACGTGGATGGGATGGGTGACCGTCGCCGCGCAGCCGAGCCCGAACGAGCACAGGACGGCGACGGCGGTCGGGGCATGGAACGATCTCATGCGTGCCCCAGGCACCGGAACACGCGCTTGCCGTCCTTCTGGAAGCTCGCCGACTCGAACAGCGTGGAGTGTCCGCGATGCGTCGAGCTCACGCCGGCGGTGTCGAACGGGTATCCCTCGACCACCTCGGCGCCCTGTCGGCGCGCATACGCGACGGCGCCCTCGAGGAGAGCCTGCGCGACGTGCCGATTGCGATGGGGGCGCGCCACGAAGAAACAGAGGATCGTCCAGGTCGACGTCGCGGCAGGCGTCGCTCGCGGCATCGTTCTCGATCGTTCGAGGCGGACGTAAGTCTCCCGCGGCGCGACCGAGCACCAGCCGATGGGTTCATCCCCCTGACAGGCGATCACGCCGACCGGCACACCGGCATCCACCGTGCTCCGCATCAAGGTCTTCTTCTGCGCGGCCGTGAGCTTCGACGCGTTCCGAGCGCGGTAGCTCGTGCACCAACAGTAGTGCGGAGCGCCCTTCGCCTCGAAGAGTCGGGAGAACGTCTCCCAGTTCTCGGTCGTGACGGGCGTGATTCGAATGCGTCGGTCAGGCCCCACGTCGACTCGCCGCGCGGCGGGCGGCGGCGGCCTGGATGGCGCTGCCGAGCATCAGGTTCGCCGGGACGAACACGAAGAGCCCCATGAAGAAGAGCGCGCCGGCGGCTCCGCAGGTTTCCCTTCCGTATTCGAGGTCCCGCCACGGCTTGGTCATCAGGACGTACCACCCGATCCCGAACAGGAGCGCGGCGCTCACGGGGCCGAGCCAGCTGCGCGTCTCCGCATTCCGACTCAGGCGCGACAGCGCAAACCCCAGCACCTGGGGGATCCCCACCGTCCCAAGAAGCGCGAGGACCCAAAACGCGCCAGTCGACACCCGATGACCTCGGGGCAATGATACTACGTCAGAACGACGTCGGATCCTGCGTCAGACCCGGTTGCCCACGCCCGTCGGGTTCAACGCCCCGTTAGACCCGCACCCTACTCCTCGAAGAGCTCATCCACCCACACCGACGTGACCTTGGCAGGTTGAGCTTTGCTCACCGCCAGTAGAACCGTGTTGGTCACGCCATTGTGATCCGTCATCACCGCTTGGACCAAGACGGAATCCCTGGAAGCCTTGCCCATGGCTCGGCGATACCGGGCCAGTCGCCGCGACACCTGCTTCGGTCCAACGGCTCGAAGGGTTCCCGACACGTGCTCGGCCGTCCCTGACGCCCAGCCTGGATCCTGCGGGATGTAGTCGCGCAACATGGAGTCCTTTACGAGGCATCCGAGCAGCGCGTTCAAATCCGCGTCATTTTCCGCATCGAGACTGAGCGGCTTTGTCGGATGAAACTCGCGTACGCCCACGATGCCATCGCTTCGTGACTTGCCACCACACCCGACCTTGGCGTCGCCGCTGTCGAGATCAAATCCGGCGATCGAAAATGGAGAGCCAGTCACGGTGCGTAGAGCGTCCACGTTTCCCTCTCGCAGAGCTTCTAGCCACTCCCGACCTACGTGGAGCGCAAGCGGCGGCTCATCAGCAAGCGATGGCGCAGCACCGAGAAGGCTCGACGCCATGAGGGCCAGTACGAAGACACGTGCTCTCATCGCGGTGGTCGGTCTGAAAATCCCTTTCACCATCCGTCTACAACGCCTTGTTATCGCGCCCTGCGCCCGGGCACTTTGGTCCATGTTTCAGTAAGAGTGTATCGAATCTCGACCTTCGAGCGACCGGACGCGCGGACCGGAGTGACCCGACTCGACGGTGAACCGAACCGTCGAGAATGCGTGGTCGCCAGGAGACCACGTCCCCACGAGGGACGCTGGAACGGGCGGCGTCTTCATTTTCGTCGGCATACGCGTCACTCGAACCGTCGAAACAGGAGGTCGGGATAGCGACTGCCGCGGTTAGACGGCGCCCTTTCTGACCCCACACCCCTTCATTTGCCAACCACCACCGGGCTGACGCTCGCGGAATTCGGGCCGCAACTCGCTCCGGGCGTCGGATGTCAGGAGCCCACACGGATCAAACCAGTGAACGGTTCTGGCCTGTGCGAGCAGGGCCGGGAGCGTCCCCGAAAAGTCAGGGGACTCCGGGCAACGAAAGTGCCAGAGCGCGTCCTCTTGAGGCGGGGACTCGAGGCACAAGACCTCCTTCACGCCGCCATTGCAGTTCGTGGCCACGACGAGAACGGAACCAGGAAGCCGGATCCTTCGGCTCTACTCGGAGGAGCAAGTCGTGATGAAACTCGCCGCGCTGCCAGTGATCCAAGATCTCGTATCCACCGAAGTTCGATCGGAGATCCGAGAGGAGGGCTCCCAATCCGAGGTTCTGCGCGATCGCCTCCACGCTCATGGGCTGATGTTGTCCGATTCCGCTGCAACGGCGGGTTGGGCGGCGCTTCGTCGCCAAGGTTCGCGAACTGCAAGGGCGGCGACGAACAGCCCGGCCGTGAGGGTCATGGTCACGATTCCCGGCGCGCCAAAACCCTTGGATAGGAGGTTGGTTGCCGAGGACGCTGCCGCCACCGCGAGCGCCAAGGGCCCCCATGTGATCCAGTTGGGGACCTTGGGACGCCTCGCCACCAGCCCGAAGGCCAAGGCGTAAATCGACCACAAGGCGATACCGACCTTGACGTGATAGGCGCCGATGTCGGGCACCTGGTGACGCAATATCGCGACGAGCCAATACATGGCGAGTGCGCCCGCGACGAGGCTGCCCCCTGCGGCGATCCGATTCCTCGTTCGGTCGATAGAACTGACGGCACTC
>Ga0265339_10002827_pt1 | contig 12322 bp, 10 predicted proteins | sample 4CB219metaG_FD_202085 | JGI IMG/M metagenome (GOLD analysis project Ga0265339, IMG submission 202085) | Rhizosphere microbial communities from Carex aquatilis grown in University of Washington, Seatle, WA, United States - 4-CB2-19 metaG | ecosystem: Host-associated > Plants > Roots >...
CGCCCGGCGGGCGCTCGCGGGTCGCGCTCTATGCCGGGCTGGCTCTGGTCGTGATCGCGGGCGCCGGCATCGGCTGGAAGCAGTGGTGGGCGGCGCGCGCGGGACGTATCGAGATCTCGACGACACCGGCGGGCGCGCTGGTCATGCTCGGGGGCGATTCGGCCGCTCACCACGCGCCGGTCGCGTTCGAAAAGCCGCCCGGGCGCTATACCGTCTCGGTCACGCGCGACGGCTTCGAACGCGACGATCGAACCGTCGACCTGCACGCGGGCCAGGACGTCGTCCTTTCGATCGCGCTCGCGCCTGTCGCGGCCGCCAAGCCGGTCGCGCTCATGCCCGAACCGATCGGTGGGGCGCGTGCGGCGGGCGCGCGCCACGCTTTAGCCCCGTCACCGGGCGCGCCGCGCGCGTCGATGGTGCGCGCGCCGACAGAGCGATCGATCGGGCGCCTCGATGCCGCGTCCACGGCGCGCGCCACGGCGCGCGCGATGGCACTGGCCAGCGCCACGCAGGACGACAGCGCGAACCCGCCCGTACCGGGGGTGACCCCGACGACGCCGGTCGCCGAAGCCGCGCCGCCGCTACCGGCCGCGGGCAGCGCCGCCAAGGCCGAGGCGCCGGCGACCGCCGTGCCCGCGAACGCGGCGGCACCCGCTGCGCCGGCGAAGGCCGCGCCGTTCGAGAAGAGCGGCGCGCCGCCCGCCGAAGTCGCCGGCGCGCGCACGATCTCGGGGCGGCTCGCCAAGGCGCAGCTGGTGATCGACGCCAACGCCGACGAGTACCGGGTGAAGCTGCCGCCGTCGCTCGCGCGCGCCGACATGAAGCTGTCGGCGGTGGTGAAGATGTGCGTCTCCGCCGAGGGCAAGGTCGCCGAGGTCAAGCTGCTGAAGTCGGCCGACCCGGCGATCGACGCGCAGATCCCCGCGGTGCTCGCCAAGTGGCGCTACCGCCCGCTGGTCGTCGACGGGCGCGCGGTGCCGTTCTGCTACGTGCTGCAGTACGAGATCGCAGCGCCTTAGAAGAGAATCGCGACGCCCACGTTGGCGTCGACGTCGGCGGTGAAACGGGGCGCACCGAAGAGCGACTGCACCGCGAAGACCAGACGCGCGGCGCGCGCGACGCGCACGTGAAATCCGATGCCGGGCCCGCCCAGGATCGGTCCCAGCGCCGCGGTATCGGCGCAGGTCGCCTGCTGCCGATCGGCGCCGCAGTCGCCGTTGCCGCTGGTGATGTGGACGACCTGGCGGATCTGCCCGGCGCCCACCGACAGCGACAGGAAGGGACGAAACACGTCGTCGTCCGCGGCCGCGAACCAGGTCGCGCTCACGAAGCCGGCGAAGGCGCCGCGCGCGGCGGTGCATGTCCCGTCGCCGCCACACTGCGACGATCCGTTCGGCGTGCGGTAGTCACTGGCGCCGCGCACGAGCTGAAAGCGTCCCCACGCCGACACCATGAAGCGCGGCGACACGAGGAACCCGACCTGCGGCACGACTTGCCCCAGCGTCGACCAGCCGAGCTTGGTGCCGCCCAGCGGATAGCCGCTCGTCTCGGCGGTGCCGCTCGACCAGCCGCCGCCTGAGCCGGCGAGCAACGCGACCAGCCAGCGCTGCCGCGCGCGCCCCGGCGCGCTCGGCTCGGACGCGCGTGACACGGCCACGATCGGCGCCGACGCCGCGGCCGCGTCAGCGGGCGCAGGCGCGGCCTCGGACGGCGCGGGGCTCGCGCCGGGCGGGCGCGGCGCGAGCGCGATCACCATCGGCGCGATCGGCGAGCCGCGCGCCGCCACCAGCTTGTCGTCCAGATCGCGGGCCTCGATGTAGTACGCGACGTCGTTGCCCGCGGTCGCGGGCGCGGGGATGATCGCCTCGAAGACGCCGTCGCTCTGCTTCTGCATCTTGATCTTCGAGAACGCCGACGCTCCGGCTGCGCGATACGCCAGCATCACGCGTTCCGCGTGCAGCTCCTCGTCGGGCGTCACCGCGATCGTGATCGGATCGCCACGCGTACCCGCGGTCACCGGCTCGTGCACCAGGAGCTCGCTCGGCAGCCGCTCGACCTTGGGCTCGTTGGCGAGCCCGCGCACGGCCTCGTCGAACGCCACCTGGACCTCGGGCGTCGCCAGCTCGGGCGACAGCTGGATCTCGGGCTGGATCTGCAGCGCCTTGCGAAACAGCCGGACCGCCACGTCGCGCCGCTTGAGGCCACCGGCGGTGACCACGCCCAACGTCACATACGTGCGCGCGCGGATCGGGTGCTGAGTCAGCCCGGCGCCGGCCGCGAGGTCCAGCGCCTGGTCGAGCAGGCGCTGAGCCTCGTCGAAGTTGAGCTTGCGGTACTCCTCGATAGCCTCGCGGTTCAGCAGCGTGATCTTACCGACCGCGGCGTTCTCCTCGGCGGACGCGGCGCGCGCCGCCCGCTCGCCGAAGGGAAGCGCCGGCGCCGCCACGATCGATGCCAGCACGAAAAATGTTCCGGCGCAGGCGATTCGACGGGCCGTCGTCGTCGACATCGGCATTGGCCGAATCATATCAGGCTGCTGCGGGCGCGGGCGCGGGCTCGAACGTGACCGCCGCGGCGCGCGGCACCTCGACCGTCGGCGCGACCTCGGCCAGGCGATCGGCCCAGACCTCGAAGCGTGTGAGCCGCGCGCCGCCGTACAGCGTCGCGAACGCCGCGTCGGCCGCGTCGAGTCCGCTCGCGATGAAGACGCGCCCCTTGCGTGGCGCGAGATCGTGCGGATCGAAGACCTGCCACCCGCCGTCGAGCCAGACCTCGGCGTAGGCGTGAAAGTCCATGGCGATGCCGTCGTCGGGAACGTCGATGTCGGGTAGATACGCGACCGCGTAGCGTGCCGGCATGTTGAACGCGCGGCACAGCGCGACCACGACGTGCGCGCGATCGCGGCACACGCCCTGGCGCCACGCGATCGCGTCCGCCGCCGACCAGTGCGGCTGGCTGCTGCCGCGCTTGTACTGGATGTTGCGGTGGACCCATTCGCAGATGGCGCGCGCCCGCTCCCAGCCGGCCGGCACCTGCGCGAAGTGCTCCCAGGCGAAGCCGAGCAGCTTGTCGGTCTCGGCGTAGCGGCTGGGCAGCGTGAAGCGCAGCAGCGCCGCCGGCAATCGCTCGAGCGGCACCGCGCGCGCGTCGGGACGTACCACATCGGCCGTCGACGGCACCTCCGCCACCGCGTCGTAGCGCAGCTGGCTCTCGCCCGGCGCCAGCGTCAGCCGCTGGCAGCGGTTGCCGAAGCTGTCGACGTACGCGTCGCTGGCCACCGCACCCGACAGGTGCATGCGCTCTCGCTCCAGCGTCTGCAGCGGGCTCGGGGTCGGTTGCACCACGAAGACCGCGGGCGTCGACGCGGGGGTCAGATAGCTGAGGTGGCAGCCGATGCGGATGCGATACACGGACCTTCGAGACTAGAGTCGCCTCGGCGGTTTGCCAAAAAACTCACCTCAGTGGTCTCGGTCCCAATCCTGAGGCCCGCGGCGGCGCGACTGGGGGTCGACCTTTTCGGCCGTCTGGTCGGAGCGCGTCGGCATGACCATGTCGACCGTCGGGTCGTAGACGCACACCCGGCTGCCGCCGGAGCGCTTGGCGCGGTACGCGGCGGCGTCGGCCTGCGCGAACACGAGGTCGATCGATTGCCCGCCCGACCCCTCCAGCGCGGCGACGCCCATGCTCAGCGAGACATCGACGCCCTCGGGGCGCAGGCGCCCGAGATAGGCGAGCACGCGCTCGGCGAAAGTGCACGCCTCGGGCGCCGTGGTGTGCGGCAGCAGCACCACGAACTCGTCGCCGCCGTAACGAGCGGCCAGGTCGGTGTCGCGGATCTCGCGGCGCAAGGTCTGCCCGATCTCACGCAAGATCCGGCTGCCGACGACGTGGCCGTGGCGATCGTTGATCTGCTTGAGCTTGTCGACGTCGACCATCACGATCGCCGATTGCGTGCCGTAGCGGGCGATGCGGGACTGCTCCAGGCCCAGGCGCTCGCGCAGGTAGCGCGGGTTTCCGAGGCCGGTCAGGTCGTCGATGCTGGCCTCGTTGCGCAGGTGCTGGCGCGCCGCGGCCTGGTTCAGCGAGCGGTCGACGCGCGCCAGCAGCTCGAGCAGCGAGAACGGCTTGCGCAGGAAATCGACGGTGTCGAGCTTGAGCTCGCGGACGCGCGGCAACAGATCGTCGGCGCCCGACACGATCAGGATCGGCACGTTGCGCGTGCGCGCATCGCCGACCAGCTCTTCCAGGGCGTCGAACCCGTCGAGCACCGGCATGTGCACGTCGAGCAGGATCAGGTCGGGGCACAGCTTCTGCGCCAGGCGCACCACCTGCGCGCCGTCGGTGGCGAGCGCGACGTCGTAGTCCTCGTCGACGAGGATGCTGCGCAGAGCCAGGGCCTGCTCGCGATCGTCCTCGCCGATCAGCACGCGGCCGCGCGACGGATGTGTGCGCCGGAACTCGGTCGGCGCCACCATCATCGCCGCGCCGGCGTCGCGCATCGGCGTCACGTCCGACACATCCGCCGGCACCGAGATCGGCATCGACATCGGAGCCACCTGGCGCCGCAGGTCGCTGCCGAGCGAGCTGCCGAACTGCAGTTGCAGGAGCGTGCCGGCCAGACGCCCTTCGAGCCCGGCGGCGCGCACGTCGTCCGGGGTCATCGAGCGGCGCTCGCGCGACTGCACCAGGATCACGCCCAGGCAGTTCTCGCCCGCGATCAGCGGCACGACCGCGACCGCGCCCAGGTGCGACGGCAGCTGCGACGCGACCGGCTCGAGCAGCACCGACGCCCGCACGTCCTCGACCACCACCACCTCGCGCGTCCGCACGGCGGCGGCGATCTCCGGGTAGCGCGACAGCTCGATCGGCAGGTCGGCGAGCTCGGGATTCTCGGTCGAGAAGACGACGCGCGCGCCCTGCCCGACCAGGATGCACGAGCCCCGTTCGCCGAAGCGCTTGATCACCGCCTGGGTCGCGGCCGCCACCATCTCGCGCGGGCCGGCGCCGACGCGCCCCAGCAGCGCATCGAACGACACGCCGTCAGCTTCTATCTTGCTGTCCCCGCGGACGTTCACGGGTGACCGATGACCAGCGATTCTCTGGGTCCCCACCGGATCGGCCATCCCTTCGGAGTCCTTCTACGGCAGGAGGAGCCGGCAGCTGAAGTCGAAATCGTCACCCCGCCGCGCCAGCAATTTCCGCGCCTTCGGTCGCCATGAATCCTGGAAATTGAGCCCATATCCTGCGCCGCTGGTGCCGCCGCAGGGCCTACGGTAAGAATGCGCCGGTGACCCCCGAGGCCATCCTTTTCGACCTGGACGGAACCCTGGTCGATTCCGAGCGCGAGAACGTCGAATCGGTCGTGCTGGCGGTGCGCCGCCTGGGCGCGGAGCTCTCGGCCGAGGAGCGGGCGTTCGTCATCGGGCACTCCTGGAACGAGATCCACGCGCTCATCGCCGGCAACCACGGCCTCGCGGTGTCGATGACCGATCTCATCATGTCGGCGGTCGACGAGAAGCGCGGGCTGATGGCGGAGACCGGCTACCGTGCGCTCCCCGGCGTGCACGCGGCCGTGCGGCGCCTGGGCGCTCGGTCGGTGCTGGCGGTGGTCTCGGGTGCGAGCCGCGCCGAGGTCGAGGACGCGCTGACCAGCATCGGCGTCATCGCCGCCATGCGACTATGGTTGGGCGCCGAGGACTACGCGCGCGGCAAGCCGGCGCCCGATTCATTCGCGCTGGCGATCGAGCGCCTGGGCGTGAGGGCGTCGGCCTGCGTGGCCATCGAGGACGCGACGCCCGGCATCCTCTCGGCGCGGGCGGCGGGCGCGCGCGTCATCGGCGTGCGCGCCGGCAACTTCGCCGGCTACGACCTCACGCCGGCCGACGTCGTGGTGGACACGCTCGACGACGTCACCGACGAGCTTTGCGCGAGGCTGGTGGCGTAGGCGCGCGTCGCGCGCGCTACATCCGCGCACATGGCGCCCGGCGGCGGGACGGCCTGGACCGCCATGGTAAGATCGAGGTTCGTGTTCGAGCAACTACCAGCCAGCGTCACCATCTACGAGGTTGGTCCTCGGGATGGCCTGCAGAACGAGGCGCGGATGATCCCGACCGAGGACAAGATCGCGTTCATCGACGCGCTGTCCGCGACCGGCCTGCCGGCCATCGAGATCACGAGCTTCGTCAACCCGCGGTGGATCCCCCAGCTGGCTGATGGCGCAGAGGTCTCGCGCCGGATCACGCGCCGCCCGGGCATCGTCTACTCGGCGCTGGTGCCCAACCGCCAGGGGCTGGACGCGGCGATCGCCGCCGGCATGCGCGAGGTCGCGGTCTTCATGTCGGCGTCGGAGACGCACAACAAGAAGAACGTCAACAAGACCATCGCGGCCACGCTCGCGGCGTTTCACGACACGGTGCCACCGGCGCTCGCGGCCGGGCTGCGCGTGCGCGCCTACGTCTCGACGGTCTACGGGTGTCCCTATGAAGGCGCCGTCGACCCCGGCAAGGCGGTCGAGCTCTGCCGCGAGCTGCGCGCGCTCGGCTGCTACCAGGTGTCGCTGGGCGACACCATCGGTGTCGCGACGCCGCGCCAGGTGCGCGACGTGCTGTCGCGCGTGCTGGCCGAGATTCCGCCCGCCGAGGTCGCGGTCCACTTCCACGATACGCGCGGAACCGCGTTGGCCAACATCCTGGTTGCCGTCGAGATGGGCATCACCACCGTCGATTCGGCGCTGGGTGGCCTCGGCGGCTGCCCGTACGCGCCCGGCGCGTCCGGCAACGTCGCCACCGAGGACGTGGTCTACATGCTCGAGGGCATGGGCATCCGCACCGGTGTCGACGTGGAAAAGCTCATCGCGGCCTCCGGGCTGGCGTCGACGCTGGTCGGCCACGAGATGCCGTCGAAGTTCTACCGCGCCTACGTCGGCTCGGGCCTGGTCGGTGGTGCGGCCGCGGCGGCGCGGGCTCGCGGACAAGGTTGAAAGCTCAGGCCGCCGGCAGGGTGATCCGGAACGACGTCGGCCACTCGTCGCTGTCGACGACGGCGATCGCGCCGCCGTGCGCCTCGACGACGCGGCGGCAGAAGTAGAGGCCCAGTCCGGCGCTGCCCGAGCGCGGCGGCTCGGATTCGCCGCGCGCGAACTTGTTGAAGATGCGCACGCGATCGCCGACCGGGATCTTGGGTCCGTCGTTGGACACGGCGATCTCGATGCAGCCCGCGGTCTGCGCGGACAGCGCGATGCGCCCGTCGGCGGGCGTGTAGCGGAGGGCGTTCTCGACGATGTTCTCCAGCACGCGCTGGAGCAGCGCCGGGTCGGCCAGGATCTCCGGCGTGGGGTTGGAATCGCCGCCGAGCGTGGTCTCGATGGCGATGCGCTTCTCGAGCGCGCGGCGCGCGTAGCCGTGGGTGATCAGATCGAAGAGCCGGCGCAGGCTCACCGGTTGGCGCCGCACGGGCATCGCGCCGCCGTCGAGCTGTGACATGGTGAGGAGATCGCCGATCATCCCGCTCAGCCGGTCGGCGGCGGCGTAGGCGTCGGCGACCGCGTCGGCAACCTCGCCCTGATCCGGAAGCAGGTGGCCCCCGACCCACTCCAGGCCGGCGCGCACGATCGAGAGCGGCGCCTTGAGATCATGCACGATGAGCTCGGTCAGCTCGCGGTGCTCGCGCTGGGCGTCGAGCAACGCCGCGTAGTGATCGAGCCGCGCGAGGGCGGCTTCACGGGCGAGCGCGCCGTTCGGTGGTTCGCTGTGGCTTGCGGAGCCCTGGCTTGGCATTTCGTGATCTCCTCGACTGCGCTGTTTCCCCCCCCCGGAGCGACGCCGATCGGTCTCGATACCCGAGCCCGGATGCATCTTAGATGACTCGCGCCGCGCAAGGAAATTTTTCTCGACTGAGCGGATATCGACGTCGACATCCGACATCCGACATTCGACATCGACGGGGGCGGCGCCGCCGAAGCTTGCGCCGGGCGCGGCGTGCCTTTAGCGTCTATCGTCTATCCGGACTCGCGACATGGACATGGACATGGAGATCATCGTCGAGCGCCGCGCGGACGCTGCCTGGGTCACCCTCAACCGGCCGTCGGCGATGAATGCGCTCTCGCGCGGGCTGGTCGCGGAGTTGCGCGCGGCGGTGCGCGCCCTGCGCGCCGAACCGTGGGTGCGCACGGTCGTCGTCACCGGCGCCGGCGAAAAAGCGTTCTGCGCGGGCGCCGATCTCAAGGAGCGCCGGACCATGTCGCTCGACGACACGCGCGCATTTCTCTCCGATCTCGGCGCCGCGCTCGACGAGCTGGCACGCTTCCCCGCGCCGGTGATCGCGGCCATGAACGGCGTCGCGTTCGGCGGCGGGCTGGAGCTGGCGCTGGCGTGCGACCTGCGCCTTGCCGCCGACGGTATCGAGATGGGCCTGCTCGAGGTGCGCCTCGGCATCATCCCCGGCGCGGGCGGTACGCAGCGGCTGGCGCGGGTCGCCGGGGCCGCCGCGGCCAAGGAGCTGATCTTCACCGGACGGCGCGTCCCCGCGGCGCTCGCCGCCGAGCTCGGCATCGTCACGCGCGTCGTGGCCCCGGCGGAGCTGGTGACCGCCGCCGAGCGCCTGGCCGCCGAGGTCGCCGAGTGCGCGCCCCTGGCGGTCGCGGCCGCGAAGCGCGCGATCGACGAGGGCGCGGCGCTGCCGCTCGACGACGCGCTCGCGCTCGAGCGCGCGCGCTATGAAACGATCTTGGGCAGCGAGGACCGCAACGAAGGCCTGGCGGCGTTCGGCGAGAAGCGCCGGCCCCAATTCAAAGGAAAGTGAACAAAGGCACTGAAATGGGACGAACCGAAGAGCTGGCGGCGCTGGCCGAGAAGATCAAGCAGGGCGGCGCGCCCAAGTACCACCAGAGCAACGCCGCCGCCGGCAAGCTGTTCTGCCGCGAGCGCATCGCGCTGCTGTGCGACGCCGGCGCAAGCGACTTCGTCGAGGATGGCCTCTACGCCAACGCCGCGGCGCCGGGCGGCGACCTGCCGGCCGACGGCGTGGTCACCGGCGTCGGCCGCGTGCACGGGCGGCCGGTGGCGATCATGGCCAACGACTCGACGGTCAAGGCCGGGTCGTGGGGCGAGCGCACCGTCGAGAAGATCATCCGCATTCAGGAGACCGCGGGGCGGCTGCGCATCCCGCTCTTCTATCTGATCGACTCGGCGGGCGCGCGCATCACTGACCAGATCGACATGTTTCCGGGGCGGCGCCACGCGGGGCGGATCTTTCACAACCAGGTGCGGCTGTCGGGCGCGATCCCGCAGATCTGCCTGCTCTTCGGGCCGTCGGCGGCCGGCGGCGCTTACATCCCCGCGTTCTGCGACGTGGTGTTCATGGTCGACAAGAACGCGTCGATGTACCTGGGATCGCCGCGCATGGCCGAGATGGTGATCGGCGAGAAGGTGACGCTGGAGGAGATGGGCGGCGCGCGCATGCACTGCGAGGTCTCGGGCTGCGGCGATCTGCTCGCGAAGGACGAGCGGTCGTGCCTGGCGTCGGCGCGCGACTACCTGGCGTACCTGCCGCAGCGAGCGGGCGAGCGGCCCGAGACGATCGCCGCGCGCGCGCCGCGCGCCGGCAGCAAGCGCATCGACGACATCATGCCCGCGAACCAGAACCAGGCGTTCGACATCGCCGCGGTCATCGACGCGCTCACCGACGAGGGGAGCTTCTTCGAGATCAAGAAGCTGTTCGCGCGCGAGCTGGTGACCGGCTTCGCCCGCATCGACGGACGCGCGGTTGGCCTCGTCGCCAGCCAGCCGAAGTGGAAAGGCGGCGTCCTGTTCGTCGACTCGGCCGACAAGGCGGCGCGCTTCATCTGGCTCTGCGACGCGTTCGGCGTGCCGCTCGTCTTCCTGGCCGACGTGCCCGGCTTCATGATCGGCAAGGCGGTCGAACGCCAGGGCATCATCCGCCACGGCGCGAAGATGATCTCGGCGGTCGCCGACGCCACCGTGCCCAAGATCAGCGTGGTCCTGCGCAAGGCGTACGGCGCCGGCCTGTACGCGATGTGCGGCCCCGGCTTCGAGCCCGACGCGACCATCGCGCTGCCGCAGGCGATGATCGCGGTCATGGGCGCCGAGGCGGCCATCAACGCGGTCTACGCCAACAAGATCGCCGAGCGCCCCGAGGCCGAGCGCCCCGCTTTCATCGAGCAGCTGCGCCAGCAGTACCGCGAGGACATCGACATCCTCAAGCTCGCGTCGAACCTGCACGTCGACGCGATCGTGCCCGGCGACGACTTGCGCACCGAGCTTGCGCGTCGGCTGGCGGCGCTGGAGACGAAGAGCGTCGGCGGCTACCCGCGCCGGCGCGCCGTGCTGCCGGTCTAGCCATGGCGCACGCGCCGCCGTCGCTGAAGCTGATCCCCGCCGTGGAGGCACGGCGGATCATGCTGGACACCCCAGCGGTCGGCACCGAAGTCGTGCCGTTGCGTGCGGCGAACGGCCGCGTGCTGGCGGCGCCGTTCGCGGCCACCGAGGATCTGCCGGTGCACGCGCGCTCGGTCATGGACGGCTACGCCGTGCGCGCCGACGACGCCGCCGCCGCGACCGAACAGGCGCCCGCGGTCCTGCGCGTCGCCGGCGTGGTGCCCATGGGCGCGACGTTCGCCGGCACGGTCGGCGCCGGCGAGGCGGTCGGCATCTCGACGGGCGGTTTCCTGCCCGATGGGGCCGACGCGGTGGTCATGATCGAACAGACGCGCTCGAGCAGCGACGCCGCGCCAGTGAGCGTCGTCGAGATCCTGCGCGCGGTCGCGGCCGGCGCCAACGTGATCCAGCGCGGCGAGGACGTGACGACCGGCGCGCCGCTGATCCCGGCGGGGCGGCGCTTGCGTCCGCAGGACGTCGCGGCGCTGGCGACCTTCGGCGCGGCGTCGATCGCCGTGTACCGGCGGCCCCGCATCGCCGTGCTCTCGACGGGGAACGAGCTCTGCGCCGTCGATGAAACGCCCGCGCCCGGCCAGGTGCGCGACGTCAACGAGTGGGTGCTGGGCGCGCAGGTCGAGCTGGCCGGCGGCGTCGCGACCTACGGCGGGGTCGTGCGCGACGACGAGGCGGCGCTCGCGGCGACGATCGCGCGCTTGTTGCCCGATCACGACGCGGTCATTCTCGCGGGGGGATCCTCGGTCGGGGTCAAGGACGTGTCGGGCACGGTGCTGGAACGGCTCGACCCGCCGGGCGTGCTTTTTCATGGCATCGACATCCGCCCCGGCAAACCGACGATCTTCGCGCGCGTCGGCGCCAAGCCGGTGATCGGCATGCCCGGCTTTCCCACGTCGTCGATGGTGGTGTTCGACGCGTTCGTGCGCCCGCTGATCTGGCGCATGGGCGGCGAGCGCGACCGCGATCCCTGGCCGTGCGCGGCGCGCGCGCGGCTCGCGCGCGCGGTCGCGTCGCTGGCCGGGCGCGAAGACTACGTGCGCGTGCGCCTCGTCGAGCGCGACGGCGAGACCTGGGCCGAGCCGCTGCCCGGTGGCTCGTCGGCGATCTCGAACCTGGTCTACGCCGACGGCATGGTGCGCGTCGAGGCCGACCGGGTACAGGTGCCCGCCGGCGAGTGGGTCGGCGTCTCGACGTTCGGGGACTTCTGATGTCGCGCCCGCACCGGAGCGGGTAACCAGGAACGGCGATGGTGGCGGCCGTGAGGACGGCTTCCCTCTCTTCGTTGTGGGGCGGGGCGAGTGGGTTTCCCTTCGACGCGAGTTCCGCAGGCGCGTCAATCACGTGTGCCGAGCAGATCCGCCTATAACGCGCCGAGGACTGTTTGAGCGGCGAAGGGAAACCCACTCCCCCCGCCCCACAACGAAGAGAGGGAAGCCGTCCTCACATCCCCCACCGCCGCCGTTCCTGGTTACCCGCCCGGTGCGGGCTCACAGATTCGCGAGCGGGCCGGTGCAGAAGGCCGGATCGCCGAAGGTCGTTCCGGACACGCCCATCATGTTCATGCACGACACGAGCAGGTTGTTGTGCGGGACGCTCTTGCTGTAGCTGAGGAAGCGGCCGGTACGCAGCGCGCCGCCCGCGCCGCCCGCGAGCACGAACGGCATGTGATCGTGCGAGTGCACGTTGCCGCGCGAGAGCTCGTTGCACCAGATCAGCAGCGTGTTGTCGAGCATGCTGCTGCCGTCGGCCTCCTTGGCGTTCTTCAGCGAATTGAGCAGGTAATTGAACTGCTGCGCATACCAGGTGTTGATCTTGGTGAGCAGCTCCAGCGTCGCGGTCACGCTGTCGCCGTCGTGTGACATGTCGTGGTGGCCGCGCGTGATCGTCGGATCGACCCAGGTGAAGCGCACGTC
>Ga0265339_10002831_pt1 | contig 12317 bp, 13 predicted proteins | sample 4CB219metaG_FD_202085 | JGI IMG/M metagenome (GOLD analysis project Ga0265339, IMG submission 202085) | Rhizosphere microbial communities from Carex aquatilis grown in University of Washington, Seatle, WA, United States - 4-CB2-19 metaG | ecosystem: Host-associated > Plants > Roots >...
CTGGGCATATTCAAGACACAACCTTTAAAGGCCTCCGCCAGTTGCTGGCACAACAGCAGCATCGTTGCGCCAGTGTCTTCCGCCTCGGCCGGCGGACAGTGGCGGTAGACGATCACATGTACTGTCGCCTCCTGGCTGAATGCCGGGCTGGCGCCGCCGTCGATGCCAAGCCGGCTTTCCGTGATGCCGGCCGGAAAGACCAGCACGCATACCGAGTCATTGGCCAGCTGGCCATAGTCCAGCGGGTTGACCGTCCGCCGGGCGGTGAACGGCAAGACAAAGGGGCTCGTCCAGCCGTCCACGCCCTGCGGGGCCGTCTGCTTCGCATTCAGCGTGCTGGCGATGCGGTCCGCCAGTTCGATGATGGTTGCGTTTGTATCCATAGGCTGCCTTCCACTACGTGACTAGTGGCTAGGTGGCTTTCTTGTTCTGATCCTGAAGGACATGGCCGACCGTGTCGGTTGTCTTCAGGGCCGTCACGGTCTGGCGCACCGTCGATTCGCTGCCGGTGTCCTTCGCCTGTTTGCCGATCAGCGTTGTAACCTCTTCGCGGGCGGCAACCGGCAGCCGTTCCACCGCCGCCACAAGGTTTGTGGCCGTCGTACCCACCGACTGGTGTTTCTTCGCCGAATACCAGAAGATCAGGCCCACGGCAGCCAGAAGCACCGCCAGCACGATCAGGCCGATAATCCAGTGGTGGATCAGGTAGCCGGTGACGATCAGGCCCACGCCCACGGCGATAAGCCCGCCGCCGATCTTGGACGCGTACGGCATTGCACGCAGGAACCACCACGCGGCGATGCCGCCCACGATGCACAGCCCGCCAAGGACGTAGCACACAAGCGACGTGTGCGATACGCCGCCAGAAGTCAGGGCATTTTCAAGCGGGTTATCGGGCGTCTCGGTAGTGACCTTGTTAACCGGCGTGCCCGCCGATCCCGCGGGCGATGGCTGTGTAGATGCCGCGCGGGTGGCCAGCGCGTTCATGGGCGGCATGGACGTGGTGGCCGATGCGATTTCGGAACCCTTCAAGTCCTGAGTGGTCCGCATGCCGCCCACATCGTTTGTCATGTTCCATGTGTGGTTCTGGTAGGAGTTCCACCGCCTACCCACTTCCACCTTAGAGCCGGCAGGAGCGTTTATCGTCTTGCCGTCCGGCGTCTGTATGGTGATGGCGGCTGCCGGCTGGCTTGTCGCCACGTCGCCCATGTTCACGATGCCGCCATGGCCCTGCACGATCCTCGGGGCGGCGTCCACGGCGGGCGCTGGCTGCGTGGTGGGAGTGATGCAGATATCCACATCCGCCGTGTCATAGGGCTTTTCCTCAAGCTTCTGATCCTGCGCGGACTTGCTGGGGTGGATGATGCTTTTAGCGGGCCAACTCGTGGCATCGCATCCCGCCAGCAGACACGCCGTTAACACCAGAGCAATCACAATGGGCAAGACCTTCGCGAGTTTCATACGAGTCCTTTCGTTTCTGTTGGTGCGAGTGATTCCCGTTTCAGCGGGCCATGTCCTACGCCGGTGCAACGGGGTTGCCGAACGTGTCAAGAACATGCTCAAGGCCAAGGTCCGCGATGCGGTCCATCATGGCCTGGCGGTCCGCGAACTGCTCAATGACGTAGAGCGAACCGTTAAAGCCGACTTCCGTGCTTGCCGGTGCCTCGAACGCCTGCACCACGGCCCGTCCATCGTGAATGAGATTCCACAGCATGTTTCACCTGCTTGCGATTAGTTGATCGTGACCGTATTGCTTCTGGAGGCCAAGAGTTGATAACTGCGGTAGCCATCGCCAACCGCACCGCGCTTGCACGCGCCCGGCGTGGTCACGTTCGTTGTGTAAGCCTTGGTCACGGTGCAATGGGTTGCATCGTTAGTGCCGGCTACCACCTGATAGGTGCCCTTGTAGCCGGTCGGCACGATGGCCGAAGTGGATGGAATCGTGATGCAGTCGCCCACCGCCCAGGCAGCGCCTCCGGCAGCGACGATATCTGCCGTGGTGAAGATGGTCTTTCCGCCGCCACCATCGGCCGCGCCGGTAACGTTAACCTGTTGGCCAGTGAAGGACGGGGCGGCGTTTGTGCCTCCGCTCAGGTCAACGGTGTTTGTGCCTGCGGAGTACAGCGTTGTGCCGTTGGTCCCGTCCAGCGATGCCAGCAAGTTCAGGATGCGGTCCACAGACGCCTGGGTCAGTTTTTGGCCGTTGAACGTCACCCCGCCGCGGGCAATCTTGGTTATGCCAATCGTGCCAAGATAGACGTTGGCAATGTTGCCGTTGCCGCTGCTGAAAATCACGGCGTTGAACGGACCGCCTGCACCGGCCATCTCAATGATGTTTGGCATGTTCACGGTGGCCAGGTTTGGGCAGGTGCCTACGTTGATGCATCCAGTACCGCTGTCATTGATCAGGTGCGTAAGGGCCGGCAGGTCCAGCGTGTCAAATGTGCCGCCAGCAATGGTGAGGGCTCCGCTACCGCCGCTATGGACGTACTTGAGCTTGTCCAGCTTTAACGTACCCAGAACGCCACCGCTGCATGTGATGTTCAAGGCCGAACCGTTGGCGGTTGTGATGGCGGCTTCCAGCTTTGACAGGTCACAGCTGGCAAGGCTGGCGGCAGTGAGCAACATACCAGACGGGCCAAAGAACCAACGGGCATCGACCGCAATTCCTGTCAGCTTGTCCGTAAGCCATTCGCCCTGATAACTGAAGGCGCACATGCCGGGGCCGGGAAATGTCATGATCGATGCCGGTATGCCGGCCTGGCCGCCCCACGGGATAACAACGGTGTCGTTGGATGCCTCAATCGATAGGATCGGCTGGAGGTTGCCCGTCCATGTGATGTTCAGCACTGGCGGCACTTGAATGCCGTCCTTCATCGCCGCCGCTACCAGTTCCAGCGACTGCGCCACGCGCTCATTCCAGCCTGTGCCAGGCGTCTGTCCGGCCGCCATCGTCTGAAGCGCCGCCAATATTCTGTCATTCCAGCTGGTCATTGTTGCCTCACATGCAGAAGACGGTTACAAGGCCCTTGATCCACTGAGGGTCGCTGACACCCAGGCCAATACCGACGCCGATAAACACCCACTTCCACTTCTTGAAGTTCGGGCAATCCTTGGCGTGGCCCTCTGTCATCGTCCGCGAGAAATCGCGGCCGGCGTTAAGGGTCTCGCTAGCGGCAAGCTTGATGATCGCACCTACCCATTCACGATCTTCGCTATTCAGGCTCACTCTTGGTTCTCCCCGGCCGGCTATTGGGCTGGCTCCGTGCCGATTAGCTTAGTGTGGATCCGGTAACGCAGTGGCCCTGACATCTCGCAAACGTCCTTGCTGCCAAGGGGCTGCACCTCGTAGACCTGCACGACGCTGCCAACGGTCCGCCGTATCTGGTCGCCGCGGATCGGCTTGGTTGGGGCCGCCGGCTGGCCGCCCTGGGCAAGGCAAAGATCCGCAACGATCACGAGCCAATCGTCCACCTGCACGTTCTGGACCGCGTCTATGCCGCTGGCCAGGGGGTAGTCCTTCGGCGAGTTGATGGCGGTGAGCACCGCCGAGGCATTGCCCCGGCGGTACTCCACCATCTCGCCCGCGAAGGCATTCTGTGCGACCTGTGCGGCGGCGATAGCCTGTTGATATGCGTTTGCCATAGCCTCTACGCCAGCAGTGCCTCGGTCTTGTTGATGCCCAGCGTGGCGATGACTGGCACATTCTCCACCTCGGTGGGCAGAGGGGCCGGCGTACCGCTGGGATTGGTCGCGGTGCGGCTGTCGCGGAGTTGGCGACGGCTGCGGTAGCTCATCAGGATGCCGTCCGGCATTTCACCGTACTGGGTCTCGAAGAGCTCCAGGGCCTTGTAGATCAGGGCGTCATTACACGTGTGGCCGTTGTCCTCGGTGACGTTGCAGATGCGGACGATGGCCTGGTGATTCGATATCTGCAGGCCCGCCCAGCCGGCGATGTTCTGCGCCTTGGCGTTGTACTTCTTGATGGAGCCGTCCACCTGGGGTTCCTGGATAAGCGTCTCGAAGATATCGCCGGCGGCAATCTCGCCGTCGTTGCCCCAGACGGTGCATACCTCCTGCACGCCGGTCTTGACGAGATAGATGGAAGATCCGGTATTGGCGGACGTGCCACCCGCGTCGACAACGCCGGCGCCGGTCTTGCTGGTGAACAACGAATTCATGCCCGGGAAGCCGCCGGCGTCGGCGCCGGTGCCGTTGTAGATCTGCTTCTGCCAGCCCTTCAGCGCGGCAAGGATGTGCGAGCGCTGCAGTTCCTGTTCCAGGTCGGCGGACTCCCCGCCAACGAAGTTGCCCGCGGCGAAGCTGGCCACGTCCTCATCCCAAGAGCCGTCCAGGAACTTGCACTGTACCAGCCGCTGGGTGAGCGTGCCCTTGTCGCGCACGCGGCCGCTACCGACATCGCGGAAGCCCGCGGTGGGCAGCGCTGTGCGGACCAGCGTCTGGAAATAGGTCTTGGTGACCGGGCTGGCGGCGAAGAAATCCAGCTCGGAATCTTCTTCGATGCCTCAACGATGATGCCCACGATGCCTTCAGAGGTGTTAACCGCAATCACGTCCGCGCTTGAAAGTTTTTCAGCCATTTCCTATCGCTCCCTTAATGGGGTGTCCTTTTAGTCACAGGCCCGTGGCCTACAGTCCTTCAGCCTCCAGCCTCCGGTCTTAAGCCTGTCTTCAGGCCTTCTTCTGCTTCTTCTTCCAGTTCTCAAATGCCCGCTTGGCCCGCGCCTCGTTCCCGTTGAACGCCTTCAGCAGGTTCTGATACTTCTTCTCGTCTGCCTCGGATGCCGCGGGCTTGTCGCTGACATCGGCGGAGAGCGGATCGACGCCAAGGGCCTTGTTGGCGGCGTCAAGGCGGGTCTTGAGGCTGGCCACCTCGTCAGTCAGGGCCTTGTTCTGGGCCGCAATAGCCTTGGTGTGCAGTTCCCGCGCCTCATCGAAGCTCTTGCCCTGGGCGAACCAGACGCCGCCGGCGTCGCCAAAGGAATTGAGGAAGTCCGTCCCTGTGCGGTTGTAATACTTCACGCCGCATACCGGGCACGCACCACAGTTGGGGCAGCAGTGCGAGCCCTCAGGCACGGCGGCGTTGCACTTCGCGCACGTGCCAGCGGCCGCGGCCGTGTTGACTGGCGCCGGCTTCTCATCGCCCTTTGGTTCCACCGCCGGCGCCTCGCTGACCGGCTTCTCCGCCTCATTGACCGGGGCGGGGGCTTCCTTCTTGCTCATCGTGATTCCTTTCTCCGCGCCGTCGGCGGGAGCAACGTTCAAGGTCGTGTCGCTCACCATGAGCGGCGCGAGTTTTTCGGGGTGCTTGTATGCCAGACGGTTGATCGCCTCGGCCGGGAGTCCCGCCAGTGCAACGGCCTTGCGGCCCTGGGTGATGGCCGTCGCCAGGCCGGCGGCCATGGCCTCGTCCGATGAAAACCACGTCTCATCGGCCATCCACTGCGTGACCGTCTCCATGGGCTGGCTGGTGGCCTTGGCGTAGATAGAGGCCGTGGTTGCGTCGAGCTTGTCCAGCACGTCGGCGGTCTTGCGAAGATCCTCCGCGCCGCCGAACGTGAGATTCTTGCACGGGTGAACCATCATCATGGCCGATTCGGCGATGTTCCGCTCATCGCCGGCCATGGCGATGGTCGCCGCGGCCGATGCCGCCAGGCCATCGATATTGACGGTGATGTGGGCCTTGGGGATTGATCGCAGGAAGTTGTAGATGGCGACGGCCTCAAAGACCGACCCGCCGGGCGAGTTGATATTGACGACAAGGCTTGTCGCGTCCGGGGCGGCGGTCTTGATGGCGTCGATGAATCCCTTGGCGGAAATGCCGCCTTCGGGACCCTCGCCGATCACGTCGTAAAGATAGACCTCGGCAAGGCCCTGGGCCTTGTTCTGAACGTCAAAGCGGCGATTCACCGCCTTGGGCTGTTGTGGGGCTTTGGCCATACTAGTTGTCTCCCTTCGTCTCGTCGGCCAGCGCGGCGGATGTAGATAGCTCCGGATCGCCCTTGGCGTTTATGTCCTCGTCTGGCCAGAAACCGCCCTCGTCGCGGACTTCCTTCTTTGCGGCCGCCAGGGCGATGCGGTAACGCTTTTCCTCGTCCATGATCGCGTAGGCGTCGTCCCCGCGCTCTTTGCAGACGCGTGGCGTGGACGTGAAACCGGCCTTGACGCTCTCTGCCTGGGCCTTGACCTCTTCCAGCGGCTTCCACCACGGCAGGCCCTGAGGCACCCATTCCCATGACAAATCGCTAAAGCCCTTGCGCTTTGGCAGGATCAGTTCCGCCGTCGCGATGGCCAGACCAAGCCGCCACGCGGCCCAGCGGTTTAGCCAGGCCATGAGGTTTGCCCGCTTGATGTCGACGCTGAAGAGATACTGCTGCAGGGCGTTCTTGCTTCCAAAGAAGTTGGTGTGCGATTCGTCGTAGAACGAAAACGGTATGTCCAGGCTCTTGAGGGCTGAGGCGATAATCAGCTGGTCGAATGACTGGAATTCGGTGGACGGCGTGCGGTTCTCCAGAAACTTGGCGTCGTCGCCCTTGTCCATGTCCAGCATGGGTATGCCGGCCTGGGCATAGGCCTGCTGCACCTGGTCGATATAGTCCTGGGACTGCACCTCGTTGCCGCTCTGGCCCTGCTGGTTGACCAGGTTTCGCAGGTCGGCCGTGACCGGGTCGGACTGCTCGCGTGTGAAGATCAGGCCAAAGAGCTGCGCCACCTTGGCCTTGGCCAGTGCGTATACGCGGCCCTCGTATACGTCCTGGAACTGGTTAATGGCGGTCGCCAGGGGCGTCACGCCGCGTACCTGGTCGAAACGGTCAAAGTAGCCGTGGACGTTCATGTAGCGGGCCGGGATGGCCCGCTCAAACTCAAAGCCTACGCCAAGCTGGGCGCGGCGGCAGACAAGGTACTGGATTGCGCGACCGGCGTCGTTGACCTGCACGCCGTGGATGATCTTCTTGCCGGTGAACGACGGATCAAGGTCCATCGGCGTGCGGATTCGGTCGCCCTCGACGCCCTGCACGCGGCCATCCGATATGAACGCGGCCGCGCAGTCGCCATCGACGACGGCGCCGGCCTCCAGGAGCCTGACGAACCGCTGGCGGCCGTGTCGGCCGGCCAGGTCAAACGAAAGCGGATCTGAGACCGCCTCGATGAACGTCTCGACGATGTTGTTAACGTCCTCATCGTCGGTCCGTGCGTGGAATGTAAACGTGCTGACAAAGTCCAGGTGCTTGCGGATGGCCCATGCCGCCTCGGTGAAGTTGCGGCGAAGGTCGCGGGTAGTGCCGACCATCCGCCGCCGGCTGGCGGGTAACAGAATCCTGTCCTCCGCCATCAACAGCGTGCTTGGCCGCCGCCGGCGGTGGGAATCACGAACGGCGTCATACCAGTTAACGGGGCGGAACACGGCAGGCTGGCGGCCCTTAGCCTTTGCCCTGTGGCTCTTTGCCTTGCAGTTCTTTGCCTTCACATCACACCCCCGCTGATGTCCATGGGGGCGATGCGCGGGCGGGTGCCGTTTTCGCGTGCAAGGCGGGCCTCGAAGACCTGCAGCCTCTGGAGCGCGTCGGCCATCGATATCGATGTGCCGTCGATGGTGACTGAGCCGCCAAGGGGGTTAGCCTCGATAGCCGCCTGAAGGGCCGTCACCATCCGCTGATTGAAACTTGGCTCCGCCATCTTTTTGTGATTGTCTCGGGTAGCCCATAGAAAAAGCCCACCGATCCGCTGCATGCAGTTCAGTGGGCTTTTCCTTCGTCTCCGTAGAACTCCGCTGGCCGGCGGGGCTTCTATGGGCGTTCTTCGATTGTTACTTCAACGACGGCCGATATTGGGCACGTCGAAAACGATCCGCAAGAGGTCCGGGCAGTTTTAATTGCTTTTCCCAATTATTTCGTCCCATGATTATCACATCGCCGTATACTGGCGCTTAGTGAGTGAGTGAACGTTGTAAAGCACTTCGTCTGAACAAAGAGCGACTTGTAAGGCAGGTCGCGAAAGTCATATCACGTGCCGCAAGGAGAATGAATATGTGCGCATCTCCTGGTGTCATCCTGACGTGTCCGAGTTGCTGCAGCAGGATTGAAACAACTCGAACGGAATTCAAAAACCATCCTCGATTCAGCTGTCCGACCTGCGACGCATTGCTCGATTACTCAAGAATCGTAGTGGGCATTAAAGAGATACCCGACAGCGTTAAGGTTGAGGTCCGAAGGACCATAGAAGGTTGCCAACGCCAGGACGGGCAATAACCGATCAAGGATTGTAATCCTCGATGATTGTCTGCCATGTGCTGCACTTCCGGCACATTGCGCGCGTCCAGCGTCTGCGCGTGGTTTCCGGCGTGTCGTCGGTGGCCTCTTGATAGTATTCGACATCGTTTATGACCCTGTGCCGATGCAGGTCGGACGATCCGCATTCTGGGTTTCTGCACGTCGCGCGGATCACGCGGACCGGTTCTATGGTGCTGGTTGTGGAGCCCTCGGGGCGGCCGGCCTTCTTGTCGCTGCTCTTTTCGGTCTGCTTCCTTGCCATGATGCTGATTCCTTTCTGATCTTTGTGTTCTTTGTGCTATCTGTGGCGAACGAATTACAGGTAACGGGCTTTACGTTCCCGCTTGGTGGTCTGTTGTTGCTGAGATTTTGCGGCCGTTGGCGCCGCCGGCATGCTTGATGCGCCCAGCAGCGACGCCAGAACGGCGCAGCCCACGACGCAGTCAAGCCAGTGGTTATCGGGTTTGGATGGCGCAAGCTTCCATTCGATAGTTGTGCGGCCGCGGCCGGTGGTCTCTACCGGGCTCTCGGCCGTGAGGTGCGCGGCCAGCAGTTGGTGCATCTCTGCGCCTCTGACGCGGCTGTCCGGGTCGCTGCCGTAGAGTGTCAGAGCCCCCCTGTCGCCGGCGGCCGTCAATAGCTGCCGCTGGATGAACGTCTTCCAGTGGTTGGTGTCAAAGACAACGTGGCGGCCGCGGGCGGTGCGGTTTGGCGTGGGCGCAATGCGGCAGTGGTCGCCGGGCCGCTCACCTGGCTTGGTCTCGCGTTCCTCCCACGGCGCCATGGCGGCCGTGATGCCGATGCCCTTGGCCGGGAAGATGTGGGCGGCCGGGTACTCGCGGATGAATTTGTGGACCAGCGTGGTATTCCAGTTTGCGTCTATCATCGCCAGGCCGATCCGCATATCCGCGCCGTCGTCTCGCTGCCACGACCTGGGCAACATCGCATCGCACACGGCCTTCAGGCCGGCATAGATGGCGCCGTCAGTCCCAGCGCCCTGGCATGCCCTGGACAGCGTCTTTGTGGCCTTGGAGTGCGTGAAAAACCGCTTGGGCTGCTCTGGGTACGTGCCGTAGTCGATGACGTAGCCGGTGAAATCATCCTGCCAGGCGATGATGGCCCAGAAGATAAGCTTTTCGTGCACGTCCATGTACATCGTGATGTGGTTGCACGCGGTGGGAACCTCGCCGCGCTTCACGTCGTTGACCCGCTTGGCGATTGTCTCGGCCGTTGCCCACTCGCTCTTGGCCTTCACGGCGGCCGGCTCGTTTTGATATTCCGCCCAAAAAGTTTCCTCGTCGCGGTAAAAGAGATTCATGGCGTTCTGCACGGCGGAAATCTCATCGTCGTTGTATCGCTCGGGCCACGCGACGACTGCACCCGCGTCCATGGCCTTGCGGCGGTGACGATAGAACTCCGTTGCCGCGCGGCCGTCGTCGCGGCGTTTGAGGCCATCGGCCCGCATGCGGGCGTATTCTTCCCACAGCACCATGGCCTCTTTGCACGGGAACGAATAGAGCATCTTCTTTCGTACCCCCTGCCAGTCCGGGTGCGTCTCCGAATTCAGCATGCGGTCGGCCATGTCGTTTGGCACGATGACCGTGCACGGCATGACCGCCGCAATCTTTTCGCCCGGGCCGGCCATGCCCAGCACCGCGCCGGACAGCAGCTTTTCGCGGTTATTGTTCTGCGTGAGGCTCCTGGCGGTGTCGTCCGTCTGCGGATCGTCAATAAGGACAAATTTGGGGCGAAGCACGCGGCCGTCTGGCAGGCTCCGTTTCATGCCGCGGACGCCGCCGCCCGTGAGCCCGCCCACCTTGATCGTTACCCCGCTGGCCTGGCTGCCGGCGATGACCGGCAGTGAAACCATGAACTTCGTCCAGGTAATGCGAGTCCGCACGCCCATGTAGGTCTGGCCTGCGCAGCGGTTGGCGGTGCCCTCCAGCTTGCGGATCGGTATGCATACCTCGGGGAAATCCGCGCAGAGAAGATCGTTGCATTCCAGGTCCAGCTTGATGCTCTCAAGGATGTCGCCTGACTTCTCCTTGTTGGCCGCAAGGCTGCCCACCATATCGCAGTAGCCGTAGAGTGCGGCCCACTCGATGGCAATCTCAGCCAGCGTCGTCTTGCCGGAGCCCCGCGGCATGGCCAGGGCGAATAGCCCGCCGTGCATCACGGCGGACTCTATGCGCTCGATGACCTCCAGGTGGTCGTCGCTCCACTTGAGGGGGAATCTGGCAACGTGGTATGTCTCACAGAAGAGACGCAGGGACTTTGCGCAGGCCGCGCGGCGCTCGGGATTGGCGATTGGCGGCAAGGGGCCGATGTCCTGGCCGGCGGCCACCTGCTGGGCGGCCGCGTCGCGGGCTCGAGCCTTGCGGCGTGCGTATTGGTCCTTCCTGTCAGCGGGCATACCTCACCTTGCCTTCAAGTTCCACGATGCGAAGCGCCGCCAGGCGTGCCAGCTCGATCGTCGGCGTGGCCTGGGCCGCCAGATTTAGGCCTTGAAGATGCTGGCGGACGGCCGAAAGCTCCGCCCCCGATGGGTCGGCGTCGCCGTCTTTGTTGAGCTTTCGCTTATTGGTCTCTGCAATCTCAAGTATCATCTTCTGGGCCGGGCCGCTGCCTGCCTTGGCCATCTCCAGCAGCATCCTGCGCACCTGGGCCTCCGCCAGCAAGCGGCCGCTGTTGTATGCCAGCGTGGCGCCATCGTCGCGGCCGGTCATGTCCTCCGGCTGGATCTGCACGACAATGGCAATGTCCTTGGGGTCAAACTGGTATGACGCCAATTCCTGGATCATCTGCAGGCGCTTTTCATAGTCGGCCGGCGATTCTTCATGTGGCCTGTCTTCGCCCTCGGTGCGAACATGCGGGCGAACGATGATCGGAAAAGACAGCGGCTCGGACGGCGTGGCCTCCGCTGGCGCCTTGGGCTTCCTGGCCTTGCGTGGCTTATTCATCGTCGCCCCCGGCGCGGGCATGGCCGGCGGCCATGTCAAATGGCGATGCGTTGCGTAGCTCGGCCTCGATCCACGAGCGGTGAAACTCCGCGGCGGCCGCGTCGGCGGTAATCACGCCGGCCTCTATACGCGGGTTATTCGTGAGGTTTGCCGAAGTGACAATGCAGAGTTGCGACGTGCGGCCGGTAAGGACGGCCACCTTGGCGTGTATGCTGGTGAGCCTGCACGTCGTGGCGCTGGCCTGCGCCAGTTGCATGGCCTCTGGGCAATGGGTCTGAATACGCCAGTCGGCCAAGAGCCCCAGCGACAACAGCCGGCCGTCACCAAGTGCACGGATGATCTGGCGCACGGCCGGCTCTGAAATGCTCCAAGTGGCAATCGCCAGGTGCGCTGGGCCGGTACGCTCCGCTAGGTAGAGCACCAAATCATGCGTCGACCAATCGCCAGCAGTCGCGTAGTGCACGGATGTGCCCGGGGGAATCTCGCCAATCACTTCCTGCAGCCGCTGGCGTGCCTTGCACATGGCAACCTCAACCTTGGGCGCAACAACAGCCGCCTGCCCTGCCCTTTGGCCCGGAATCTTAACGGAACCCAAAGCCGACAACTCAAACAGCGCCATACAACAACCGATAACCAGTGTGACCGCGTTTTTCATTTCGTTCTCCGTAATTGGTCGGGCGCTTTACGTCGTCGATGCTGCGAACATCAACGGCGGGTCGGGTCAGAGTGACTGCTACCCGGCCGCGTCCGGCCATTTCACCTGTGAAAAGCAAGTCTGCGACGCTTCCCGGCCCATCCCAATGCCGTCTGAAGCAATTTCCGGGAAAGTAGTACCTGCGAAGGGTCGAAAACCCCGTTTTCAGGCCACGTTGCCGAACGTTGGCCAGTTGTTTGTTTACAAGCACTTACGTCTATATTTACTACTGATACCATAAGTTATCTTGAGTTCGGGGTTTTCATGCGGTAGCACGGGATGCCGGCGGCGACGATCTCCATTGCCTCGCGGGCGTTTATTACCTGCTCGTCGTTGTAGATCATCAGCGTCCGCGGGTCCTTGTGACGAGTGA
>Ga0265339_10002836_pt1 | contig 12302 bp, 9 predicted proteins | sample 4CB219metaG_FD_202085 | JGI IMG/M metagenome (GOLD analysis project Ga0265339, IMG submission 202085) | Rhizosphere microbial communities from Carex aquatilis grown in University of Washington, Seatle, WA, United States - 4-CB2-19 metaG | ecosystem: Host-associated > Plants > Roots > Rhizosphere...
CCGGAATCCATACTCACGATGATGGTTATGGATTCCGGGCTCGCCGCTTCGCGGCGCCCCGGAATGACAATGGAGATTTCAAGACGTTACAGCCCGAGCACCGCCTTGGTGATGATGTTGCGCTGGATCTCGTTGGAGCCGCCGTAGATCGAGACCTTGCGGTTATTGAAGTAGCTCGGCGCGATCTGCGCGGTCCAGTCCATCGCCTCGTTGGAGGAGTCGGAATGCTCGTCGTAGGGTGCGGCGAACGGCCCGATCACCTCCATCAGCAGTTCGGTGGTGGTCTGCTGGATTTCCGAGCCCTTGATCTTGAGCACCGAGGAGGCCGGATTGGGCTTGCCCTTGCCGTGCTTGCCCTCGTCGGCGACGACGCGCAACTGCGTCAGCTCCAGCGCCTTCAGCTCGATTTCGCAGGCCGCGAGCTTCTCGCGGAAGGCGGGATCCTCGAGCACCGGCCTGCCGCCGGATTCCACCTTCGAGGCCAGCTCCTTGATGCGGCGGATACGCTCCTTGGAGACGCCGACCCGCGCGATGCCGGTGCGCTCGTTGCCGAGCAGGAATTTCGCGTAATCCCAGCCCTTGTTCTCCTCGCCGATCAGGTTCTCCGCAGGCACCTCGACGTCGTCGAAGAACACCTCGTTGACCTCATGGCCGCCATCGATGGTCTGGATCGGGCGCACCGTGACGCCCTTGCTCTTCATGCTGAACACGATGAAGGAGATGCCGGTCTGCTTCTTCGCGGTCGGATCGGTGCGGCACAGGCAGAAGATCATGTCGGCGTATTGCGCGAGCGTGGTCCAGGTCTTCTGGCCGTTGATGATGTACTTGTCGCCCTTGCGCTCGGCCTTGGTCTTGAGCGAGGCGAGGTCGGACCCCGAGCCCGGCTCGGAGAAGCCCTGGCACCACCAGTCGTCGACATTGGCGATGCGCGGCAGATAGCGCTTCTTCTGCGCCTCATTGCCGAACGTGTAGATCACCGGGCCGACCATGCTGACGCCGAAGGCGAGCGGCGCCGGCGCCGGGTGCATCTGCAATTCCTCGTTGAAGATGTAGTGCTGAACGGAGGTCCACCCCGTTCCGCCATATTCCTTCGGCCAGTGCGACACGCCCCAGCCCTTCTTGTTGAGGATGCGCCACCATGCGACCATCTCGTCCTTGGTGTTGTGACGGCCCTCGACGAGCTTGCGCCGTGTCTCCGGCGGCACGTTGTCCCTGAGGAACGCCCGCACTTCCTCGCGGAACGCCATTTCTTCCTTGGTGAAAGCGAGATCCATCGGATCCTCCTGTGAGCGAAATCAAATCCGTTCGGTTGCCGCGAATACAGTGGCGGCGCCGGTCATGAACGATTTTCTGTTGCGAGTTGTGGCTTGACGTCCGCGGGCCGCTGCCGGCGCAATTCGTGGCGCGAGAGCTTGCCGACCGGCGTGCGCGGCAACTCCTCGACGAACTCCAGCGCGGCCGGCAGCTCATGCTTGCCGAGCTTGCCGGTGAGGAACGCGCGCAGCTCGTCCAGCGTGAAGGGCTTTGCGCCCTCGCGCAGCTTGATGAAGGCCTTGGCCGCTTCGCCGCGGTAGTCGTCGGGAATGCCGATCACGATGACCTCGTGCACGGCAGGATGGGTGTAGATCGCCTGCTCGATCATCTGCGGATAGACGTTGAAGCCGCCGGAGATGATCATGTCCTTCTTGCGGTCGACCAGATAGAAGTAGCCGTCACCATCCATGTAGCCGATATCGCCGGTCAGGAAACGGTCGCCGACGAAGGCGTCCGCGGTCTCCTGCGGCTTGTTCCAGTAGCCCTTGGTGACGTTCGGCCCCCTGATGCGAATCTCGCCGACCTCTCCCGGTGGCAGCACCTTCGTCGCATCGTCCAGCGCCACCACGTCCAGTTCGATCCCCGGCAGCATCAGGCCGATCGAGCCCGGCTTGTCCGGTCCCTCCTGCGGATGGGCGGTGCCGGGCGAGCAGGTTTCGGTCATGCCCCAGCCGCTCTTCAGCTTCATGCCGACCCTGCGTTCGAGGATTTTCGCAACCTCGACCGGCAGCGGCGCGCCGCCGGAGCCGACGCTGACCAGCGAGGAGAGGTCGCGCTTGTCGAGGTCGGGGAGCGCCGCGATCGCGATCCACATCGTGGGCACGCCGGGAAAGGCGGTGGCGCGCTTGACCTCGATGTCGCGCATGATGGCCTCGACGTCGAAGCGCTGGTGCAGCGAGATCAGGTTGCCGCGCCGGAGCGAGGACAGCAGCACCACCGTCAGCGCGTAGATGTGAAACAGCGGCAGCACGCAGATCACGCGCTCGATGGTGTTGCGTTTCTCGCGCGCCGGCCGGCCCCAGACGTCGTAGATCGACACCGCCGCGGTCAGATTGCCGTGGCTGAGCATGGCGCCCTTCGGCAGCCCGGTGGTGCCGCCGGTATATTGCAGCAGCGCGACGTCATCGACGTCGACGGCGGGCCACTGCGATGGCTTCACGGCGCCGCCGACGAACCGCCGCCAGGTGATCACGGCAGCATTGTCCGGAAGCGGCGCCTGCGGCGTACCGATCTTGCCCCAGTCATCGTCCTCGCAGACGATCAGGCGGTCGAGCAGCCCCTTGTCGAGGAATTTTTGCGCGGTCGGCAGCAGCGCCTGGAGGTTGCTGGTGACCAGCACGCGCGCGCCGGAATCGGCGAGCTTGTGCGACAGCGCGATCTCGCCGTCGAGCGGCGAGAGATGCACGATGCGCGCACCCGCCTTCAGCGCGCCGAAGAAATTGATCGGATGATCGGGCGTGTTGCCGAGAAACAGCGCGACCGTGGTGTTCCGGCCAAGGCCCGCGCGCAAGTATGCCGACGCGGCCACCTCGACCATCGATTCGAGCTCGGCATAGCTGATCGGGCGGTCGCGGAATTCGATCGCCGGCCGCGCGCCGTAGTCGGCCGCCGCCCGAGACAACAGATCGGGCAGCGTGCCCCGCGCGATTTCGTCGTCCCAATGCACGCCTTCCGGGTAAAACTGTTCGCCGGGATGGGTCATGATTACTTCAAGCGTCCTATCAAGCGACAGCCATTCCGGGATGGCCCGAAGGGCCAGGCCCGGAATCCATAAGCCCAGCGGGTGATCATGGATTCCGGGTTCGCGCTACCGCGCGCCCCGGAATGACAGATGGTGAGAGTGACGGCCCATCAGGCCGCTTTCGAGGTTGCGGCCAGCGAGGCGAAGGTCTTGCCCTCGGCGGCAAGCCGCTTCAGCAGCGGCGCCGGCTCGAGGCCCGGATCGTTGGTTTCCTTCGCGTAGTACGACAGCCGGTCGGCGATCTGTTTCAGGCCGATCTGGTCGGCCCAATACATCGGACCGCCGCGATAGATCGGCCAGCCATAGCCGTACAGCCAGACCACGTCGATGTCGCTCGGACGCGCCGCGATCTTCTCTTCGAGGATCCGCGCCCCCTCGTTGATCATCGGATACATCATGCGTTCGAGGATCTCGTCGTCGCTGACCGCGCGGCGCTTGCGCCCCAACCGGGTCAGTGTCTCGTCGATCAGCTTCTCGACCTCGGGATCCGGCAGCGGCGCGCGCGAGCCGCCTTCATACTTGTAATAGCCCTTGCCGGTCTTCTGGCCGAAGCGGCCCGCCTCGCACAGTGCATCCGCGATCTCCGACTTGATGCCGCGGTCCTTGCGCGAGCGCCAGCCGATGTCGAGCCCGGCGAGATCGCCCATCGCGAACGGCCCCATCGGCATGCCGAACTTGGTCACGACGGCATCGACCTGCTGCGGCAGGGCGCCTTCGAACAGCAGTTTTTCCGCCTGCTTGCCCCGCTGCGCCAGCATCCGGTTGCCGACGAAACCGTCGCAGACGCCGACCACCGCCGGCACTTTTGCAATCTTGCGCGCGATGGAGACGGCCGTCACCAGCGCATCCGGCGCCGTTTTCGCCGCGCGCACGATCTCGCACAGCTTCATCACGTTCGCGGGACTGAAGAAGTGCATGCCGAGCACGTCCTGCGGACGCCCCGTCTGCTTCGCGATCTCGTCGATGTTGAGATAGGAGGTGTTGGAGGCGAGCACGGCGCCGGGCTTGGCGTATTTGTCGAGCTGGCCGAACACGTCCTTCTTCACCGCCATGGTTTCGAACACGGCCTCGATGACGAGATCGGCCTCCTTCGCGTTCTCGAGCCCGACCACGCCGTTGATCAGCGCCATGCGCTTGGCGGGCGCATCGGCCGGGATGCCGCCGCGCGCGGCGGTCGCCTCGTAGTTCTTCTGCATCACGCCCATGCCGCGCTTGAGCTGCTCCTCGCCGGTCTCGATCAGGGTGACGGGAATGCCGGCATTGGCGAACGACATCGCGATGCCGCCGCCCATGGTGCCGGCGCCGATGATGGCGACGCGCTCGACATTGCGCGATTTTGTCCCCTCCGGAACGCCCGCGATCTTCGCCGCCTCGCGCTCGGCGAAGAAGGCGTAGCGCTGCGCTTTCGACTGATCGCTGGCGACGAGCTTCAGGAAGGTTTCGCGCTCTTTCTGCAAGCCCTGGTCGAACGGCAGGTCGATCGCGGCTCCCACCGCATCGGCCGCGGCGAACGGCGCCTCCAGCCCGCGCGCCCGCTTGGTCATCGCGGCAACCGCGTTGGTAAAGATCGAGCGGTCGGCCTTCGCGGCGGCAAGCTTGGCGTCGTCGTCGCGCAGCTTGCGCAGCGGACGCTTCTCGGCGAGCAGCTTGCGGGCGAACGCCTCGCCGCCGGAGGCCGGTCCTTCGACGATGTCCTCGATCAGGCCGTTCTTGAGCGCCTCCGGCGCGGAAATCGGATCGCCGCCCACGATCATTTTCACCGCGAGTTCCGGCCCGACCGCGCGCGGCAGCCGCTGCGTGCCACCGGCGCCGGGAAGAAGACCGAGCTTCACCTCGGGCAGGCCGAGTTTCGCGTCCCTGGTCGCGACGCGGAAATGACAGGCCAGCGCCACCTCGAGCCCGCCGCCGAGCGCCGTGCCGTGAATCGCGGCGACGATCGGCTTCGGCGAGTTCTCCATTTCGACAAGCACCTCGTTGAGGCCGGGCGGCTTCGGCGGCTTGCCGAATTCGGTGATGTCGGCGCCGGCAATGAAGGTGCGGCCCGCGCAGGTCAGAACGATCGCCTTCACTTGCGCGTCGGCGATCGCGCTCTTCACGGACTCGAGGATGCCGCCGCGCACCGCGGCGCTCAGCGCGTTGACCGGAGGATTGTTGACAGTGACGATGGCGATATCGCCGTGACGTTCGAGCTTGACAACTTCGCTCACGCTGCGCTCCTTGGCTCTTGATCTCGATTAATTTCGCACTGCGGAATTAAATTCCACATCTTGACACGGAGGGTTATTTTGAAGCAGGTCCGTTGTCAACGACTCCGCGCAAGCAGCAGCCATCGATGAAACGTAAGGGGAAGAAAGCAGCGACCGATCGCAGTTTCGTCGTGGCGCTTTCCCGAGGACTTGATGTATTGCGCGCATTCCAACCCAACGACGGGCTCCTTGGCAATCAGGAGATTGCCGCCCGCACGCGTTTGCCCAAGCCGACCGTTTCCAGGCTGACCCATACGTTGACCAGGCTCGGCTATCTTACGCCGGTTCCGCGCTTTGAGAAGTATCAGCTGGCGCCCGCCGCCATGGCGCTCGGCTACGCGGCGCTGGCGAATTTGGGCCTTCGTCATCTGTCGGAGCCGTTTCGCGAGGATCTGATGCGCGCGACCGGCGGCGCAGTGGCGGTCGGCGGGCGCGACCGTCACAGCATGATTTATTTCGGGCAAAGCCGCAACGGGCTGACGCTGGGCGTTCAACTTGACGTGGGCTCGCGGATTCCGATTGCAACCACCGCGATGGGCCGGGCGTATCTCTGGGCGCTGCCGCCGGATGAACGCACCGGCCTGTTGCGGGAACTACGCGAACATTACGGCAGCCGCTGGCCCAGGATGCGCGACGGCCTCGAACGCTCCGGTGAAAATGTCGCCAGGTACGGCTTTGCGATCTCGGCGGGCGAATGGCAGGACGACGTGCACGCGGTCGGCGTAGCACTAAAGTTAAATGACGGAACGGGACCTTATGCGTTTAACTGCGGCGCGCCCTCATTCCGCTTCACGGAAGATCGGTTGCGCAACGATATTGGACCTCGTCTTGTCGCGATGGTAAGGAACATCGAAGCGGCGCTCGGGGGAGCAACGCCGCAATCACCGCCAACAAAAAAGAAACGGACAAGAAATTGAAGTCAGGAGGGAAACTTGCACGTGCGTCCGAGGGGATCAAATAGGCTTCGTCATGATGGCCCGCGAATGTCGAGGCCGGCTCAGTCGGACCTCGTCAGTCACGCGGGCGGAACAATATGACGCAGGCACAACTCGCGGAGCGACAATCTCCGCTGCTGGCGGTTCGCGACGTCAGCGTCCTGTTCGGCGGCATCGTCGCGCTGAACGGCATATCCTTCGACCTGCGCCGGGGCGAGATTCTCGGGCTGATCGGGCCGAACGGCGCCGGCAAGACCACCCTGTTCAACTGCCTGAGCCGGCTTTACCAGCCAAGCTCCGGCGATATCCTGATGGAAGGCGCGAGCATCCTGTTGCGGCCGTCGCACCGCATCTCCGAGATCGGCATCGGCCGCACCTTCCAGAACGTCGCGCTGTTTGCCAACCTCTCGGTGCTCGACAACGTGCGGGTCGGCACTCACGCCCGCACCTCCAGCGACATCATCAGCGACTCCCTGAGGCTCGCCTGGGTTCGCCGCAGCGAGGCCGGAGTCAACGCCAAGGTGCGCGAGATTCTCGCCTATCTCGATCTCGAAAGCGTCTCGCACGCCGTGGTGTCGGGCCTGCCGTTCGGCACCCAGAAACGCGTCGAGCTCGCGCGCGCGCTCGCATCCGACCCGAAGGTTCTCCTGCTCGATGAGCCCGCCGGCGGCCTCAACCATGAGGAAGTCCATGTGCTCGGCGACCTGATCCGCCGCATTCGCGACGAGCGCAATGTGACCGTGCTCCTGGTCGAACATCACATGGGGTTGGTGATGTCGATCGCCGACCATGTCGTCGCCCTGAATTTCGGCCGCAAGCTCGCGGACGGCACGCCGGCCCAGGTGCAGGCCGATCCCGATGTCATCAAGGCCTATCTCGGGAGCAAGGAGCAATGACGGCGATGCTCAACGTGAAGGATCTGCGCGCCTATTACGGGCAGATCCAGGCGCTGCACGGCCTGAACTTCGCCCTCAACGAGGGCAGCCTCACCACGCTCCTGGGCGCCAACGGCGCCGGCAAGACCACCACGCTGCGTGCGATCTGCAACATGGTGCGCTCGACCGGAGCGATCGACTTCGAAGGCGAGCCGCTGTTGGGCCGCTCGACCGAAAACATCGTCCGGCTCGGGATCGCCCATGTGCCGCAGGGCCGCGGCACCTTCACCACCATGACGGTCGAGGAAAATCTTCAGCTCGGCGCCATCACCCGCACCGACAGGGCCGGCATCGTCTCCGATATCGAACGCATGTACGACTATTTCCCGGTGCTCAAGCAGCGCTACCTGCAACAGGCGGGCACGCTGTCCGGCGGCGAGCAGCAGATGCTCGCGGTCGCGCGCGCGCTGATGCTGCGCCCCCGCCTGATGCTGCTGGACGAGCCGTCGTTCGGCCTGGCGCCGCTTGTCGTGCGCGACCTGTTCAAGATTCTCGGCAAGATCAACCGCGAGCAGAAGGTCACCATCCTCGTGGTCGAGCAGAACGCGCAGCTCGCGCTGGAACTCGCCGACCAGGCCTATGTGATCGAAACCGGCCGCATCGTCATGGCCGGAGGCGCGAAAGAGATCGCCAACAACGAAGACGTCCGCAAGTCCTATCTCGGTTACTGAATTGGGATGAATTCGATGCCCTCGAGCAGTCCACGCATTCGCTCTCACCCTCCCCTGGAGGGGGAGGGTCAATCGCGAATGATAATGAGCGATCGGGGTGGGGTGAGCTTGTCGTTCACCGCGCACCCCACCCCGTCTCGCATCCCGCTCCGCGCGATGTTCGCCGACCCTCCCCCTCCAGGGGAGGGTGGCACTTCCGTCCTGGTTCAACCCGATTTGATCATGCTTTAAGGAGCGCAGGCCGATGGAGCTTTTCAGCAACCAGATCCTGGCGGGCATCTCCACCGGCGCGATCTACGCCTGCATGGCGCTCGCGGTGGTGATGATCTACCAGGCGATCGACCATCTCAATTTCGCCCAGGGCGAAATGGCGATGTTCTCGACCTTCATCTCCTGGCAGCTGATGCAATGGGGCCTTCCCTACTGGGCGGCCTTCGTGGTCACGATTGCCTTCTCGTTCCTCGCCGGCATCGCGATCGAACGGGTGCTGTTCAAGCCGCTCGCCAAGGCGCCGATCCTGACCAACGTCGCCGGCTTCATCGCGCTGTTCTCGATCGTCAACTCCAGCGCCGGCCTGATCTGGGATTTCACCATCAAGCAGTATCCGACCCCGTTCGGCTCCTCGCCGTTTCTCGGCAGCCAGCTCATCTCGACCCACCAGGCCGGCATGATCGGCGTCACCCTGCTGCTGCTCGTCGCACTCTATGTGTTCTTCCAGTACACGCGGGTGGGCCTCGCGATGCGGGCGGCCGCGTCGCTGCCCGAATCCGCGCGGCTGGTCGGCATCAACACGTCCTGGATGATCGCGCTGGGCTGGGGCATGGCGGCCGCGATCGGCTCGATCGCCGGAATGCTGATCGCGCCCGTGGTGTTTCTGGAACCGAACATGATGGGCGGCGTCCTGATCTACGGCTTCGCTGCCGCGGTGCTGGGCGGACTGTCCAGCCCGTTCGGCGCCGTCACCGGCGGCTTCCTGGTCGGCATCCTCGAGAATCTTGCCGGCACCTACATCCCGGGTGTCGGCAACGAGCTGAAGCTGCCGATCGCGCTGGCGGTCATTGTTTCCGTCCTGGTCGTCAAGCCCGCCGGACTGTTCGGCCGGCCCATCGTGAAGCGAGTTTGATCATGAGCGCTGTTGACGAAGTCGCCACGGAAGCGCCGGCCGTAGAAGCCGTCCCGAAGCGCGCCATGACGCTGGGCTCCGGCACCTCGCTGGTGGTGCTGGTTCTCCTGATCGCCGTGCCGCTGTTCGTGAAGAACTTCATCATCTTCCAGATGACGATGCTGCTGATCTATGGGCTCGCGGTGCTCGCGCTCAACATCCTGACCGGCGGCAGCGGCCAGTTCTCGCTGGGCCAGAGCGCATTCTACGCCATCGGCGCCTACACCTCGGCGATCCTGATGGAGCAATATGACGTCAACTACGCTCTGACACTGCCGGTCGCGGGCGTCGTCTGCTTCGTCGCCGGCTTCCTGTTCGGCCTGCCGGCGCTGCGCCTCTCCGGCGTCTACCTTGCGCTTGCGACCTTTGCGCTGGCGACTGCGATGCCGCAGTTGCTCAAGCTCGGCTTCTTCGAGAAGTGGACCGGCGGCGTCCAGGGCCTGGTGGTCACCAAGCCGGATGCGCCGTTCGGCCTGCCGATCGGGCAGGACGCCTGGCTGTATTACTTCACGCTGGCCATCACCATCGCGATCTACATCTTCTCGGTCAACCTGTTGCGGTCGCGCTCCGGGCGCGCCTTCATGGCGATCCGCGACAACGAGATCGCTGCCTCCGCGATGGGCATCAACGTGGCGCTGTACAAGACGCTGGCATTCGGCGTCAGCGCCGGGATCACCGGCGTTGCCGGCGGCCTCGGCGCAATCGCGGTGCAGTTCGTGGCGCCCGACAGCTACACCATTACGCTGGCGATCGCGCTGTTCCTCGGCATGGTGGTCGGCGGCGTCGGATGGCTGCCGGGATCGATCGTCGGTTCGGCCTTCATCATTTTCGTGCCGAATATCGCCGAAAACATTTCCAAAGGCCTCTCCGGCGCCGTGTTCGGCGTGATCCTGTTCCTCGTCATCTTCCTGATGCCCCACGGCGCGAGACAGGTCGCCATCGTCAGCCAGCAATTGATCGGCAGGCTCAGGAAAAACTAGAGCGCTCCACCGCGCTCTGGAAATCGGCCCTCCCCGCAAGGGGAAGGTTCAACCGTAACCGCGGATAGACTGATTTGATCAAAGCCATCCCGCTGCAATGAAGGAGACAAGATGCTTTCGGAAAAACTAAGAATCGCCGCGCTCGCAACGGCGGTCATCGCGTTCACCTCGGGCACAGCACTCGCCCAGAAGAAATACGACACCGGCGCGACCGATACCGAAATCAAGATCGGCAACACCATGCCCTATAGCGGCCCGGCATCCGCCTATGGCGTGATCGGCAAGACCGAAGAGGCCTATTTCAACAAGATCAACGCCGAGGGCGGCATCAACGGGCGCAAGATCAAGTTCATCTCCTACGATGACGCCTACAGCCCGCCGAAGGCCGTCGAGCAGACGCGCAAGCTCGTGGAGAGCGACGAGGTGCTGCTGATGTTCAATCCGCTGGGCACGCCGTCGAACTCGGCGATCCAGAAATATCTCAATTCCAAGAAAATCCCGCAGCTGTTCGTCGCCACCGGCGCCACCAAATGGGACGATCCGAAGAACTTCCCGTGGACCATGGGCTGGCAGCCCTCCTACCAGAGCGAAGCGCATATCTATGCGAAATATCTCCTGAAGGAGAAGCCGGGCGCCAAGATCGGGATTCTCTACCAGAACGACGATTTCGGCAAAGACTACCTTAAAGGCTTGAAGGACGGACTGGGCGACAAGGCGTCGATGATCGTGGCCGAGGAAAGCTACGAGACCTCGGAGCCTTCGATCGACAACCACATCGTGAAGCTGAAGGCCTCGGGCGTCGACGTCTTCATTTCGATCACCACCCCCAAGTTCGCGGCGCAGGCGATCAAGAAGATCGCCGAGATCGACTGGCATCCGCTGCACATCGTCTCCAACGTCTCGGCCTCGGTAGGCGGCGTGATCAAGCCGGCCGGCTTTGAGAACTCGCAAGGCATCCTCTCGGCCGCCTACGCCAAGGACGGCGCCGACACCCAATGGGACAGCGATCCGGGCATGAAGAAATTCTTCGCCTTCCTGGAGAAGTATTATCCCGACGGCAACAGGCTCGACGGCTCGGTGGTGTACGGTTACGGCGCCGCGCAGACCATGGTGAAGGTGCTGGAAATGTGCGGCGACGACCTGACGCGCGCAAACGTCATGAAGCAGGCCGCAAGCCTGAAGGACTTCGAGCCCGACACCTTGCTCCCCGGCATCAAGATCAACACCTCGCCGACCGATTTCGCCCCGATCAAGCAGCTCCAGATGATGCGCTTCAAGGGCGAGAAATGGGAGCTGTTCGGCGACATCATCAGCGGCCAGCTGGTCAACTGACGATAGCATTCTCCAGTTTCCGGTTCTGATCCGTCAGCACCGGGACTCGGTTTCGTTCACGGCTTGTTGAACCGACCTGTTCGACTAAATGACGCCCCCCGCGAGCCGCTCGCGGGGGGCTTCTTCTTGCTGGCAATCCGCTGAGGGTATTGAATGCGCGATGGAGCCCGACTGGCGCTCCCAATCAGAAAAAACGACACATCAACCAGATCAGGGAGATCAAAATGCCTGCTATCCATTTGCGATTGGGGGTTTTTTCGGCTGCCCTTGCGATACTGGCGGTGACATCGGGGACAGCACTCGCACAAAAGAAATACGACACCGGCGCCACCGATACCGAGATCAAGATCGGCAACATCATGCCCTATAGCGGTCCGGCGTCCGCCTACGGCGTGATCGGCAAGACCGAACAGGCCTACTTCAACAAGATCAATGCGGAAGGCGGCATCAACGGCCGCAAGATCAACTTCATCAGCTATGACGACGGCTACAGCCCGCCGAAGACGGTCGAGCAGGCGCGCAAGCTGGTTGAAAGCGACGAGGTGCTTTTGATCTTCAACTCGCTGGGCACCCCGCCGAACTCCGCGATCCAGAAATACATGAACACCAAGAAGGTGCCGCAGTTGTTCGTCGCCACCGGCGCCACCAAGTGGAACGATCCGAAGGATTTCCCCTGGACCATGGGCTGGCAGCCGAACTACCAGAGCGAATCCCACATCTATGCGAAATACATCCTGAAGAACCTGCCCAACGCCAAGATCGCGGTGCTCTATCAGAACGACGATTACGGCAAGGATTACCTGAAGGGCCTGAAGGACGGACTCGGCGCCAAGGCGGCTTCGATGATCGTCGCCGAGGAAAGCTACGAGACCACCGAGCCGACCATCGACTCGCACATCCTCACCCTGAAGGCCAGCGGCGCCGACGTCTTCTTCAACATCACGACGCCGAAATTCGCGGCGCAGGCGATCAAGAAGATGGCGGAG
>Ga0265339_10002837_pt1 | contig 12301 bp, 16 predicted proteins | sample 4CB219metaG_FD_202085 | JGI IMG/M metagenome (GOLD analysis project Ga0265339, IMG submission 202085) | Rhizosphere microbial communities from Carex aquatilis grown in University of Washington, Seatle, WA, United States - 4-CB2-19 metaG | ecosystem: Host-associated > Plants > Roots >...
CATCGTCTACATGCTGGAGACCACCGAGCGGCGGGCGCTGGAAAACCAGATCAACCAGTCGCAGAAGATGGACATGGTCGGCCAGCTCGCCGGCGGGATTGCGCACGACTTCAACAACGTGCTGTCGGCCATCATGATGGCGAACGACTTCCTGTTGAACGCGCACAAGCCGACCGATCCGTCGTTCCAGGACATCATGCAGATCAAGCAGAACGCCACGCGCGCCGCCACGCTGGTGCGGCAGCTTCTGGCGTTCTCGCGCCGCCAGACGCTGCGCCCCCAGGTGCTCGATCTCGGCGATGCTCTCTCCGATCTCACCATGCTGTTGCGCCGGCTGATCGGCGAGAAGGTCAAGCTCGATCTCGTGCACGGCCGCGACCTCTGGCCGGTGAAGGTTGACGTCTCGCAATTCGAGCAGGTGATCGTCAACCTTGCGGTCAACGCCCGCGACGCCATGCCCGACGGCGGCAAGCTGTCGGTGAAGACCGCCAACGTGACGGCGGACGAATCGACGCATCTGGCCTACAAGGGCATGCCGGCGGCGGACTATGTGCGGATCGACATCATCGACACCGGAACAGGCATTCCCGCCGACATCCGCGACAAGATTTTCGAGCCCTTCTTCTCGACCAAGGAAGTCGGCAAGGGGACCGGGCTCGGACTGTCCACGGTCTATGGCATCGTCAAGCAGACCGGCGGCTTCATCTATGTCGACTCGGAGGAAGGCAAGGGTACGTCCTTCCACATCTTCCTGCCGCGGCATCATGCCGAGCAGGAAGCGCATGCCGAGTCGTCTTACGCCGGCAATGGCGCTGCCAGGGAGCAGCAGGCCCAGCCGAAGCCGCGTACCGATCTCACGGGGCAGGGCACCATTCTCCTGGTCGAGGACGAGGAAGGCCTGCGCTCGCTGAATGCGAGGGGCCTGCGCTCGCGCGGCTACAGCGTGATCGAGGCGTCGAACGGGGTCGAAGCGATGGAGGCGCTGGAAGAGAAGAACGGCGCCGTCGATCTCGTGGTCTCCGACGTGGTGATGCCGGAGATGGACGGGCCGACGCTGCTGAAGACGATGCGCCAGCGCAACCCGGAGGTGAAGATCATCTTCGTCTCAGGCTATGCGGAAGACGCCTTCGAAAAGAGCCTGCCGGAGAACCAGCAATTCGCCTTCCTGCCGAAGCCGTTCACGCTGAGCCAGCTGGTTGCCGCGGTGAAGGAAACCATGGTGCCGCAATAGCGGGCGGGCCAAGGCCGCCCCATCCCGCGACCGAGCGCCGCAGCCGCATTGTGCGCAACCGGCTTCACATTTGCGCAACCCTGCCCATGTTAAGCGCTTCCTCGTCAAAGTGCTTGGGAAAAGACATGAAATTCTCGAAAACGACCCGCGGACTGGTCAAGGCGATCGCCGTCGCGCTGGCGCTGGCGCTGCCGGCGATGTCGGCCATCTCCCCGGCCGATGCGCGCATCGGCGGCGGCTTCAGCTCGGGTTCGCGCGGATCGCGCAGCTTTTCAATGCCGCCGAGCACGTCCACAGCCCCCGGCTCGGCGCAACCGTTCAACCGCAGTTTCACCCAGCCGGGCAGTCGCTCATTTGGTCCTGCGATGGGCGGCGGCTTCTTCAACCGTCCGGGCGGCGGGCTGATGCGCGGCCTGGCGGCCGGTTTCCTCGGTGCCGGCCTGTTCGGTCTTCTGTTCGGCGGCGGGCTGTTCTCCGGCATCGGCGGACTTTCATCGATTCTCGGCCTGTTGCTGCAGATCGCCCTGATCGTGTTTCTGATACGGCTTGCGATGTCCTGGTGGCAACGCCGCAGCATGTCCGAGCCAGCCTATGCCGGCGCCAACCTCGGGAGCGGCACTGCGTCGAACCTCCGCCGCGGCATGGGTTTTGGCATGGGATCGGGCAGCGCGCCGCTGGAAATCCAGCCTGCCGACTACGAGGCGTTCGAGCGGCTGCTCGGCGAAATTCAGGCTGCATGGTCGGATGAGGATGTGGCGCGGCTGCGCAGGTTGGCGACGCCGGAAATGGTCTCGTATTTTGAGCGCGACCTCGAGGAGAACCGTGCCCGCAACCAGGTCAACAAGGTGTCGGCGACCAAGCTCCTGCAAGGCGACCTCGCGGAAGCCTGGCGCGAGGGCGATACCGATTATGCGAGCGTGGCAATGCGCTTTTCCCTGGTCGACCGGATGCTGGAGCGCGGCACCGGCCGGATGGTCGGCGGCAGCGAACAGCCCGCCGAAGTGGTCGAGGTGTGGACGTTCCTGCGTCCGCGTGGCAGCAACTGGATGCTGTCGGCGATCCAGCAGACCAGTTAGTCCTCCGCAACAGGGACACGATGCAGGCGCCGCGGCTGGTCCGCGGCGCCTTTTTCGTTGCGATCTCGGGAACCACAGGCGGTGATGGCCTGCTATATTGTTTCACTGCGAAGTCCTCGTGAAGCGCCGGCTCGCGGAAACGGGACCGCGCTGTAGGAGACGGTCACATGCGATACGAGCTCTATTACTGGCCGGAGATCCAGGGCCGCGGCGAATATGTCCGGCTCGCGCTGGAGGAGGCGGGCGCTGACTACCTCGATGCCGCGCGCAAGGGAAACGGCATCGGGACGATGATGAAGATGATGGAGCAGAATGCCGGCACCCCGCCCTTCGCTCCGCCATTCCTCAAGGCCGGAAAGCTCGTGATCGGCCAGACCGCCAATATCCTGCTCTATCTCGGCTCGCGCCATGGTCTTGCGCCCAAGACGGAGGCGGGAAAGCTCTGGGTGCATCAACTGCAGCTCACCATTGCCGATCTGGTGCTGGAAATCCACGACACGCATCACCCGCTCGGCCCCTCGCTTTATTACGAGGATCAGCGCGTGCCGGCAAAGAAGCGCACCGAGGAGTTCTGGAAGGAGCGCGTGCCGAAATATCTCGGCTATTTCGAGGAGCTTTTAAAGGCCAACGGCGGCAGCTACGTCACCGGGCGGAGGATCAGCTACGTCGATCTCTCGCTGTTTCAGATCGTCGAGGGACTGCGCTACGCCTTTCCCAGGCGGATGGCGGCCTTCGAGGATGACATTCCGGGCCTGGTCGGCCTGCACGACCGCGTTGCCGCGCGGCCGAACATCAAGGCGTACCTGTCAAGCGACCGGCGCATCCCCTTCAACGAGAGCGGCATCTTCCGGCATTATGGAGAGCTGGACGCCTAGCCCGGTATTCCGGATTCGCTCGCACCATGGAATGACGAAAGCCGTCACCTGTTGCGTCCGTCGACCGGCGTCATCGTCAGCCGAGAAAGATCGATCCCGTCGATGCAACTGACGTTGAGCGCCACCACCTCGGTGCCGTCCGGCTTATACCCGCGCGCAAACACGTCGACACCGCAGTCGGCGCAAAGCTGATGGTGGATCGCCCGCTTGTTGAAGAGATATTCCCGCAGATTGTCCTCGCCGGCGCGCAGTTGAAAGCTTGTCGGCGGAAGAAAAGTAAAATGCAGACCCTTCTTGGTGCAGATCGAGCAGTTGCAGGCAGTCACCATCGCAAGATCGGTGGTGCATTCAAACCGCACCTGACCGCAATGGCATCCGCCGGTGTACGTCCTGCTTTCGGGCATGGCTTGCTCCCACGACGATTGTCATGGTCGCGGTCTTTTCAGGCAAGTTTGCGGCGCGTCAACCCCACGAGGGGGAGAGGAACCTTACGCGAGCTGGTCGACGCGGGTCCCCTGACCCGGCGGCAGCGGAGGTGGCGGCGGTGCCTGGTAGGTACTGCTGTTGTCGTCGCCGGGTGTCGCGTCGGCCGTCTTGGGCGGGCTCGATGCCGTCGGGCTGACCGGGCTCGAAGCTGAGACGCTGGAAATATCCATTGGCATAGTCCTGATTGTTGCCTCCGACGGTGCGGCCACCTCGCCCAAGGATCGGTGAATCCAAACGCTAAAATGCGCATCAAACGGGCTTTCGCCCGGTGGATGGTGAATGGAAGGCTCAGAACCTCGTATAAAGAGGTTCGAGGCCGGCCGATTCCAAGGCTTTGCGTGAATGGCCGCTCCGCGGCAGGGCAAAATTTCCACCGGGCTCGGAAGGTCAAGGCGTGTCGCCAATCACACACCGGTTTCAAGCCATGGCATCGGCCTGCGCCGTACATCTGCAGGCGGAGAGCCCGGCGGCATCGGCGATGATCGCGCTTGCGGCCGAGGCCGAGGTTCGGCGGATCGAGGTGCGCTATTCGCGCTACCGGGAAGACAGTGAACTGGCGCGGATCAATGCGGTGGCGGCCGCGGGCGGCACGACGGACACCGACGGCGAAACCGCGGGGCTGATTGCCTATGCCCAGGCCTGCTTCCGGAGCAGCGAGGGGGCATTCGATATCACCTCCGGGCTGTTGCGCCGGGCGTGGAATTTTTCGATTGCCCGCCTGCCGGAGCCGCGCGAGATCGAGGCGCTGCTTGCGCGCATCGGGATGGACAAGGTCGCGCTGTCCGGGACCCGTCTGTCCTTCGCGGTCAGCGGCATGGAGCTCGACCTCGGCGGCCTGGGTAAGGAATACGCCGCCGATCGCGCGGCAGAAGTGTGTTGGGATCTCGGCGCGCGCCATGGCTTTGTCGATCTCGGCGGCGACATCCGCGTGATCGGTCCGCAAGTCGACGCCGAGCCGTGGCGCATCGGCATTCGCCATCCGCGCGAGGGCGCTGGTATTATCGCGGAGACCGCGCTCGATGGCGGCGCGCTTGCGACCAGCGGCGATTATGAGCGGTTCATCAAAGTCGACGGCCGCCGTTACTGCCATATCCTCGATCCCCGCACCGGCTGGCCGGCTCGGGGATTGTCGTCGGTCACCGTGATTACGGATCGCTGCCTGGTTGCGGGAAGCTTGTCGACCTCGGCGATGTTGAGAGGACGCGACGGGTCAGCCTGGCTGCAGCGCCTGGGCACCCGCCATATCGTCGTCGACGATCAGGGGCATTGTAGCGGCACCGAGCCGCTCTGCCTCACGCCTGGATGTTGAGCAGGCTTCCGGGCGCAGCCGTTGCCGGCACCGAAGAAGGATCGATCTGGTTCAGCGATTGCAAGCTTGTGCTGAGCGAGTCCTGGGATTGCGATCCGGACTGTCCGCTTTTGTCGGCCCGCAAGGACGCCATCATTTTCGACATGCCGGAGACGAAATCCTGCTGCGAGACGCTGCCGGTGCCGTTGGGATCAAGCGTTGCGAAGATCGCGCTCGCACCCTGTTGCTGGAACACGGCGGGCGGATTCATGGTCTGGAACGCCTGGTTGAATTGCGACTGTGTGATGCTGCCGGTGCCCGAGGTGTCGATCGCATCGAACAGGTCAGACATTTTCTGCTGCGGCGGACCTGAGGAGCTTGCGCCGGAAACCGCATGCAGGCTGGAAGCAGCGCCTATGCCCGAAACATCCATGGAAATCTCCAGAGATCGCTGCGAATCCGTCGCAGGGAACCATGGGCGGAAGGTGTGAAGATTTCGTTTACCATGGACCGGATCGGCGGAATGGCCGGCCTATTCGTCCCTCGGGCGCGAGATCGCAATCGAGGCGTCGGTCTTGGTCCTGGTGCAGCGCATGTCGAGACGGCGGTAGCGGGTCGACACGTCATCGCCACGGAACAGCCCGAGCCGCCCGATGCAGCGGGTCGCGCCGCTCAGCATGCCGTCCTTGGGCTGGGTGAAGATGATGGCGGCGGCGCTGGCGACGAGGTCAAGGAACGCGGGTTTCGGCTTGCGGCTCTCGGACCTGGCGAAGAGCTGGTTGGCATAACTGCGGCCGGAGCAGCCGAGCGTGAGCTCCTTGGCCTGCGGGTGCGACAGGTAGATGACGTTGGCGGCGGTCTTGCCGACGGCGAGGCCGTCGATCTGGCTCTTGAGCTGGCTGGCGATATCCTCGCAGCGGTCGGCGCGCGCGGGCCGGGCGGCGAGCGCGGCGAAACAGGCGAGCGCAGCGGCGAGCAAAATCGATCGGCGAGACGGTCGTCGGAATGCCATGGTAAGGCCCCTTCATCGCCATTGAAGCGTCATTGGGCGATTTGCGCAAGCGCAGCTTTCGTCCGCCCGCGAAGGTGGAATAGGCGGGTCAGACCCGGAGGAAGCTGACCTTTTACACCAGATAAAAATATGGTAACTTATACATACGAAGTAATGGCCATGCTCGATGCCGGACTTTGAATGGGACCCTGCGAAGGACGGCACGGGGGCGACGAGCGGCGTTATTTCTGTTTTGGTCAGGTGGACGGCGCCATCATGACCGTGCGCTTTACCTGGCGGAACGGCAAAGCCAGAATTTTCGGGGCGGGCTATTGGCGAAAGGGAAGGGCCATCTATGAAAAAGCCAATGGTTAGATACGGCAAAGGCGAGATCGGCCGGGTCAGGATCATCGAGGACTTCCTGCCGCCTCCCGACAAGCTGGTGTTGCGCGAGGAGAACGTGAAGGTGACGCTGAGCCTGTCCCGGCGTTCGGTATTATTTTTCAAGCGCGCGGCTCGGCAGCGCCGCGTGCCCTACCAGCGGATGATCCGCGCTCTGGTGGACGCCTATGCGGAGAAGCAGGGCGGCAAGGGGTGAAACCTGTCGCGCGGATTTGACGGAAAAAGCCGGCAGAGAGAGTGGAGGTGGAGGCACCTTCGCTTTCTTCTTTTCATGCATCCTCTGCTTGGTTAGAACCGCTCCGATCAATTTAACAGAGCCATCCCATGAACGCCCCGACCGTCCTTGCCGACCAGAAAAAGCCCGTTCCGCCCTACAAGCACACGCCCTTGTTCCCGCTGGGGCCGGACACCACGCTCTACAAGAAGATCACGGGCGACGGCGTGCGGGTCGAGAAGGTGCTGGGAAAAGACATGCTGGTGGTGTCGCGCGAGGCGCTGCGCGCGCTGTCGGAGGCCGCCTTCGGCGAGATCAATCATTATTTGCGCGCAGGCCATCTGAAGCAATTGCGCGCGATCCTCGACGATGCCGAAGCCAGCGCCAACGACAAGTTCGTCGCGCTCGATTTCCTGAAGAATGCCAACATCGCTGCCGGCGGCGTCTTGCCGATGTGCCAGGATACCGGAACGGCGATCATCATGGGCAAGAAGGGCTGCAACGTCCTGACCGACGGCGACGACGAGGCGGCGCTGTCGGAAGGCGCGCGCGACGCCTACCTGCGGCGAAACCTGCGCTATTCGCAGGTGGCGCCGTTGTCGATGTATGAGGAGAAAAACACCGCCAACAACATGCCGGCGCAGTGCGAGATCTATGCCGAGGGGGACGACGCCTACAAGTTCATGTTCATGGCCAAGGGCGGCGGCAGCGCGAACAAGAGTTTTCTGTTCCAGGCGACGCCGTCGGTTCTGACCAGGGATCGCCTGCTGGCGTTCCTGAAGGAAAAGATCCTCACCCTCGGCACCGCGGCGTGTCCGCCCTATCATCTGGCGATCGCAATCGGCGGCACGTCGGCCGAGCTCTGCATGAAGACGGTGAAGCTCGCTTCCGCGCGCTATCTCGACGCGCTGCCGACCCACGGCTCCGCCGACGGCAATGCCTTCCGCGATCTCGATATGGAGCAGGAAATCCACAAGATGACGCAGTCGCTCGGCGTCGGCGCGCAGTTCGGCGGCAAGTATTTCTGCCACGACGTGCGGGTGATCCGGCTGCCGCGGCATGGCGCGTCGCTGCCGATCGGGCTTGGGGTGTCCTGCTCGGCCGACCGTCAGGTCCTGGGCAAGATCACGCGCGATGGCGTCTATCTCGAGGAGCTCGAGCACAACCCGGCGCAATACCTGCCGCCGGTGGAGCAGTCGCTCGGCGGCGAGGTCGTCAAGATCGATCTCAACCGGCCGATGCAGGATATCCTGGCGACGCTGTCAAAACATCCGATCAAGACCCGCCTGTCGCTGAGCGGCACCATGATCGTCGCGCGCGACGCGGCACATGCCAAGTTGCGCGAGCGGCTCGATCGCGGCGAGCCGTTGCCGGATTATTTCAAGAGCCATCCCATCTACTACGCGGGTCCGGCGAAGACGCCCGAAGGCTACGCCTCCGGCGCGTTCGGCCCGACCACCGCGGGGCGGATGGATTCCTTCGTCGACCAGTTCCAGGCCGCCGGCGGATCGATGGTGATGGTGGCCAAGGGCAACCGCGCCGGCGCCGTGCGCGACGCCTGCAAGAAGCACGGCGGTTTCTATCTCGGTTCGATCGGTGGGGCGGCGGCGAACCTCGCCGAGCACTGCATCAAGAAGGTCGAGGTGGTGGAATACCCCGAGCTCGGCATGGAGGCGATCTGGCGCATCGAGGTCGTGGACTTCCCGGCCTTCATCGTCATCGACGACAAGGGCAACGACTTCTTCAAGGAGCTGAATCTGGGGTGATGCGTCACCTCTCCCCGCAAACGGTAGATTTGGTGCGCCTTGTTATGATCGGCCGCCCCGCAAGCTCGTCATGCCCGGCCTTGCCGCCTTCGCTCAGAAGCTTCGGCGCGCCTGAGGCTGTGCCGGGTCGAAGGCGAAGACCGGTGCCGGGCATCCACGTGTTAATTTCTGCGCGGACAAAGACGTGGATGGCCGGGACGAAGCCCGGCCATGACGATGTGGAAGCGTCATTGCCAAAGACGCTGACGCCATATGCGATAGCCCTGCCGTAAGCGGTGAGAGGGGGGCTTCCACTACGCCCTCGTCCCCGTGAACGGGAAACTGCCCATCGGGCCGATGCCCATTTCGCCGCTCATGCTGTTGCCGGACACTTTGCCGGTAAAGGCGAGCGTCAGCGGCATCGGATTGGTGATGGAGACCTTCCAGGCGAGGTCCTCGCCGTTCACGGTACCGTCAAAAATCTCGGCCGAATTGCCTTCGGCGCCTTGCGTTCCCGTCAGCGTGCTGCCCGCGCACTTCAGGCTCAGCGTTGCGTTGCGCTCGCCCATCGGCGTCGTCATCGTGAGATTCCAGTTTCCGTCCACGGCCATTTCCAAGGTCTCCTCACATGTTCCTGCACAAAACCGGATATGGTCTTGAGATTCCGGCTCATCGCGCGCGGTATAGCCGATCCGGTCGGAGAAGGACATTGATCTCGGGCAAGCCCTGTGCGGCGATCAGGCGCGGGCGGACCGGATACGGCTGGTGACGAGCAGGCGAAATGCGACGTATTGGATGGCAAAGGCGGCGATCTTCGCCGCGAGAAGGACGACAGATACGTAAATCGTCCACAGCCTGAGATCGCCAGTCAGCGCCACGGCGATGGTGCCGGCGCCAAGCACGAACATCAGCCCCGCCCACGCGTAGCCGGCGATGGTGACATATTCCGGAATCGTCTCGATCACGATCGGCGGCATGTAGCGCAGCATCCAGCCGCGCTTCAGCATGATCGTACCGATGGCAAAATGCGCAATCGACGGCTTGGCGAGCACGAATCGCGGATCCCGGGTCAGCAGCGTGGCGCAGCCGAGCACGATGACGAGAGCCAGGCTCGCATAGGTCATGAAGCCGAGTTCTTTGCCCTTGATGCGCGAATAGATCACCTGCGCGAGCGCGCCCGCGATTGCCACGAATGTGGCCAGCGCGATGTTGTCGGTGACGAGGTAGACCGCCAGGAACACGATGGTGGACAGGAAATCGCTGCCAAGCCTGGCAAACACGTCCTTCATCGTCTTTCCCTCAAAGAGCGGCGCTATTGTGCCGTCGACACTGCGTCGGCGGGCAGGCTTGCAAGTTTCATCCTGCGATACGGCGGATACCACCTGGTAAAGTACAGGGCGCTGTTGCGGGCGGCAAACGCTATCAGCAGGCTCGACCAGATCGGCAGGCCCGGGACATAAAGTATCGCCAGATTGCCGAGCATCATCAAGAGCGCCGCCGCGGTCCAGGCGCCGGTCATGATGTAATTCGCGCGCAGGAAGCCGGGCATCGCGGCGATTTCCGCGGGCACCACCTCCCGCGCGTATTGCAGCGTGAAGGGATGGCGGACCAGCATCGAACCGAGCGAGATCAGGAAGATACCGGCGTCGACCGCGAGCTTGACCTGCGAGGCGGGGAGAGCCGGGCGGAGGAGTGAAAGATAGAGCGCGATACCAGCGAACAGGCCCGCGGATCCCGCGCCCAGGATCTTGACCGAGCGGCCGCGCACCGCATCGAACGCGATCACGGCAAGGCAGACCGATGCCGCGACGAACAGACTGACCGCAGCCGAGGTTACGAGCATCAGGACGCTGAAAGCGCCGTACGGCGCAAGGATCAGGAAAATCGTCACGGCCGACCTCTTGCGGCGCCATCTTTACGATGTCAAGATAACTAGGAATAAAAATGGCCGGCGTCAAGTGAAATCTTGACAGTGTCAAAATAACGTGAGCTAGACTGTCAAGATGAGAGCATGTGAGGCGCCGTCATGAAGAAGCAGGGCCCTGCCAGGACCGGAACCCGGACCCGCGCGATTGGCGCGGCGAGGCGCGGTGCGTCGGCGGGGACGGTCCACAAGCCGCGCCGCTCGCGCAGCGCGGGTTCCCGCCAACAGACGCCCTACCATCATGGCGCGCTGCGCGCTGCGTTGCTTGAGGCGGCGGAGCGGGTGCTGGAGCGCGATGGGCTGGCCGGGTTGACGTTGCGGGCGGTGGCGCGCGAGGCCGGTGTCTCGCATGCCGCGCCCGCCCATCATTTCGGCGACCTCACCGGGCTCCTCAGCGAACTCGCCGCGATCGGCTTCCGGCAGTTCGATGCCGCGATGGTGGCGGCCTGCGCGCCGGATGCTCCCTTTCCCGACAGGGCGCTGGCCCGCGCCAAGGCCTATGTCACCTATGCCTACGCTCATCCCGGGATGTACGGGCTGATGTTCCGCGCCGAGCGGCTCGACATGAGCCGGCCCTCGCTGCATGCCGCTGCGGAAGCCTCCTTTGCGGGACTGGCCGGCGCCATCGCCGCCAGCCGGCACGAGCATATCGAGCAAGAAGCGCTGACGCTGGAACAGGGGGCGGCGATCGCCCGCGCCTGGTCGCTGGTGCATGGCTTCACCATGCTGCTGCTCGATGGCCGGCTCTCGGACATTTTGCGGCGGCTGCCCAAGGAGACCGACGTCAAGACGCTCCTGGAGGCCATGCTCAAAGTGACCATTGTGGGCAAGCCGCAGGGGACTTGAAGTCGGAGTTCGTTTTCGGGCGGGTCTGCGGATTGCGACGGATCAGACATGTGCAATCTGGGGACGGCTCACGGATCGGATGCGCAATACCTGACATTTCGCCGGAATCGTTTTAGAAGGGCGGCTTGTTGTTCATTGTCTCCGTTCGCGTGCCAGTTCCCCAAAACTTCGTCATGCCCAGTATTTCGCTGAACAAACCGTACCGCATCGGCCGTTCCCGCACCGGACTAGGCCTCTTCGCCACCAAACCGATCAAGAAGGGCACCAAAATCATCCGTTATTTTGGTCCGCTGCTGGATTCGCGGAACAAAGAGGACGACGCCGTCGAAAACAAGTATCTGTTCGAGCTGAACGGCCGCTGGACCATCGACGGCTCGGTGCGGGAGAACATCGCCCGGTACATCAACCATGCCTGCAAGCCGAACGCGGAATCCGACGTTCGCCCGCGCAAGCGCAAGGTGTTCATCCGCGCCATCAAGAACATCGAGCCGGGCGAGGAGATCAACTACGACTACGGTACGGACTATTTCAAGGCGTACCTCAAGCCGATGGGCTGCAAGTGCGAGGCTTGCGAGAAGAAGCGCAGGAAGAAGCGCGCCGAGGCGCGCGCCGAACGGTTGCGGCTGAAGGCGAAGGAAGAGCGGAAGGCGCAGCGCAAGGCCGAGAAGGCGAGGGCTCGCAAAAACGGCAGGCGCCCGAACGGAAAGGCGAAACGCCTCAACGGCAAGGCCAACGGGCACGACCGCGCCGCGGCTTAAGTTTTCAAGCCATCTATCCTTAACTTCAACGCCGGCATATCCGGCGGCAGAGGGCGAGGAGTTGACGCGCGAGATGCATAAGGCACAGGGTCCGGCCCACGCTGCTCTCGACCGCCTGCACCTGCGCGAAGACAAAGATGCCGGTCGAATGCACGAGCGGCGCGGGCATGTCGAGCGCTCGTGCGAGCAGCGAGGTTGCCAACCGGAGTAACCACTCGACAAGACCGGCGGCGGAGCGGGAATAACGGGACAGCGGGCGCATGGGTCATCTCCTTGCAGCCGAACATGAGCGCGCCCGATGCGCAATTCGATTACGCCGCAGGTAATGGAAGCGATGACATTCGCGTGCTAGTGGTCCGATCCTAACATTCGCATCCCATCCGGGAGCCACGTTTGCGAATGTTAGGATCAAAGGACCACTAGCAAGTCATTGTTGCTAGTGTCCCTTTGGTTCTGACATTCGTA